>ENA-UEOI01000127-UEOI01000127.1-human-gut-metagenome-genome-assembly--contig:-NODE-127-length-92113-cov-10.508725_pt1 | contig 92113 bp, 86 predicted proteins | sample MGYA00242883_ERZ507882 | MGnify/ENA primary metagenome ERZ507882 (study PRJEB26167, sample SAMN06115502) | human gut metagenome | host: Homo sapiens | place: China:Chongqing | collected 2015-07-29...
GGGAAACCTTTCTCCAGAAAGGTTTCCCCTCCCTTCCCCAATCTTTTCTCTAACCTGACACTACGCGATAACCCCGCGTGCGCGCAGCTCCTCGACGACCTTCCCGGCCAGATCGGGCAAACGCGCCTGACAGACCGGGGTCAGCCCGATCTCCATCGTGTGGTAATCGGCTGGCTCCATGCCGATCACGACCGCATCCGGCCTGTGCCCCGCCAAATCGCAGTAAATCAGCGTGTCGACCAGATCCGTCTGATGCATGGAGTCGCGGAAACTCATACTTTCGCGCAGCCCCTCGCCCTCCAAACGGTACAGGGTCCCCGGCTCGCCGCCGCCAAGGACGGCATCCACCACAATCAGCAGATCACACCCCATGATGGCGTCCATCAGCCGGATGCCGAGCGTGCCGCCGTCCATGAGCTCCACATTTCCGGGCAGGGATGCGCACTGCTGCAGATGCTCAACCGTGCGCACCCCGATGGCCTCGTCGGAGAACAGAATATTGCCTACACCCAAAACCAGCACCTGTTCAGCCATCTTCCGTTCTCCCGTTTTCACTTACAATATCTGAAACTTGCTGACTTCATTGGTCCTGCCGTCGATCACGTGCACCGCGCAGGCGATGCAGGGGTCGAAGGAATGGACCGTGCGCAGGATTTCGACCGGGCGCTTGGGATCGGCGATGGGCGTATTCACGAGCGCCTCTTCCACCGCGCTCGGGATGCCCTTCGAGCAGCGCGGACCGAGGTTCCACGTGGAAGGCACCACAAGCTGGAAGTTGGCCACCTTCTTGTTCTCGATGACCAGCCAGTGAGAGAGCCCGCCGCGGGGCGCGTTCACGAAGCCCGCGCCTTCGCCCTTGTCCGGCACTTCGCAGTTCTCGACGATCTTCTTGTCGCCGGAAGCCACGTTTTCCTTGTATTCCTGCAACAGATCGCCGGTCTTCTTGGCGATGACGGCGGTTTCGATGCCGCGCGCGGCGGTCCTGCCGAGCGTGGAGAACAGATCGCCGGGCGTCAGGCTGAGGGTCTGCAACACGCTGTCGACCACCGGGACGACCTCGGCGTTGCCCTTGAGATAGGCCACCAGAACCTGCGCGAGCGGGCCGGTTTCCACGGCGCGCCCGTCGTAACGGGGAGCCTTCATCCACGAATAGCGATCCTTGTCGCCCATGAAGGTGAACTTGGGCTCGGTAACTCCCTGGAACGGCTTATGAACCGCATCGCCCGCGTACCAGCTGTGCCGCACGTGCTCCTCGATCTTCGAGGGATCGAAAGGCAGGGCTTCGAGCTTGCGGTCGAACACCACGCCGGGCTTGAACCACCGGGATTCGAGATTGCGCTCGTCGCCGGGGAACTCGCCGAAGGTCATAAAGTTGGCCGTGCCGCCGATCTTGGTCCAGTCCTTGTACGCGCCGCCGACAAGCAGCAGATCCGGGATGTAGACCTGATTCACGAAGTCGTTGACTTCCTTGTACAAGCCTTCGAATTCGGCGATGCGCTCCGGCGTCAGGCTTTCGTAGCAGGTCACGCCGCCCGCCACGAGGAACTGGGTGTGCGGGTTCTTCGCGCCGAACACCGCCATGGCCCGCGCCGCCTTCACCTGTAGCCGCAGGGCTTCAAGGTAATGCGCCGTGGCGATGAGGTTCGCTTCGGGATCGAGGTAGTAGGCGGGATGCCCGCCGAGGAAGTAGGCGTTGGTGAACGGGCCGAGCTGCCCGCTTTCCACAAAGGCTTTCAGCTTCGCCTGCACCGCCTTGAAGCCGTCCGCCGACGCGGGGCGCGGGGAAACGGAGGAACAGATTTTGGCGGCCTTGACCGGATCGGCCTGAAGCGCGCTGGTCACGTCCACGAAGTCGAGGGCGTGCAGATGGTAGAAATGCACGATATGGTCGTGCAGATACTGCATCCCGAGCACGAGGTTCCGGATGTAGGTGGCGTTCTTGGGGATTTCCACCTTGATCGCGTCTTCGAGGGCGCGGGTGGAGGCCAGCGCGTGGGTATAGGTGCACACGCCGCAGGTGCGCTGCGTGAAGTGCTGTACGTCGCGGGGGTCGCGCCCGACCAAAATCGTTTCAAGGCCGCGGTACAGGGTGCCGACGCTGCGGGCTTCGCTGACGCGCCCGTCCTTCACTTCCACTTCAATGCGCAGGTGGCCTTCGATACGGGTCAGGGGATCGATGACGACAGGTCCGGTGAAATGGCTCTGGGGTGTTTTTCTGGCTTCGCTCATGGGTGCTCCCTCTAGTTTTCATAGAACGGGGACAGTTTGTCCCAGAAACCGGGCTCGCTGCAGCCGATGCACGGATGTCCCGCGCCCACGGGCCAGTTGGTCCCGTTGAATTTGACCTTCGGGCAGTTGTTCATAGTGTCCGGGCCCTTGCAGCCCAGCTCATACAAACACCAGCCGTTGCGGGCCTCTTCGGAATCGAAGGAGGGAGCGAATTCGCCGTTGTCGAAGTGTTCCCGGCGCTCGCACTGGTCGTGCACGCTGCTGCCGTAGAACATCATGGGGCGGTTGTTGGCGTCGAGCTCGATGTTGTCGCCGCGCAGGAAGGCGACCAGCGTGCCCACGAGATTCAGCGGGTTCGGGGGGCAGCCGCCGATGTTGATGGCCTTGATGCCCTTCGCGCCGAAGCATTCGTTGACGCCCTGCGCGCCGGTGGGGTTGGGCTTGGCCGCCTGCACGCCGCCGAACGCGGCGCAGGTGCCGTAGGCGACCACGGCCTTGGCCTTGGGGAGGATGCGGCCGCAGATGTCGAGCATGGTATGCCCGGCGATGTAGCCGTATTTGCCTTCATTCGCCGTGGGGATGGCCCCTTCCACGACGCAGATGAAGCCCTCGGGAGCGGAAATGGCCTGCTCCAGAGCCGCTTCGGCGGCTTCGCCCGCGGCGGCCATGATGGTTTCATGGTAATCGAGCGAAATCGTATCCAAAATCAGCTCATCGATGAACGGCTGCCCTGTCCGCAGCAGGGCCTCCGAACAGCCCGTGCACTCGGCGTTGTGCAGGTACACCACGGAAGGGCGGCGGGGCATGGTCAACGCCCGCGCGACCTGTTCGGCGAATCCGGTCCCCATGCCCATCGTCACGGCGACCATGCTACAGAATTTCAGGAAATCTCGGCGGGATACTCCCTGCCGTTCCAGCCGAGCCTCGACATTCTCTTTTCCCAGACCAACGGCAATACGCATACGCTTCTCCTTATTCAGCGGCCGGCAAGATGTCGGTCACATGCGTGGATCAAAATGGTCGGAACCCCTCCCGCATCCCCTCGGCGTTTCCTCCGTAAAGACGACGAAACCGGGCCGATGTCCCCATGCTTGCGGAAGAAACGCCGCACATTGCAGAGCGCGGCCTCAGGTCCGTGCCCCAAGGCAAGCATTTTCCCCCTCGGGGAGAACAATGCCGCCCTCCTCCACTTCGGAACAGCCCAGTATAAGGGTATTCGAACGCTACGGCAACGATAGGGCTGTGTCAATCGGGTTCTCGAAAAATCGTAACGTGAAAAAGAGCGCATAACGGGACGTAATGAGAGTGCTTGCGCGCGGTGTTAGAGTGCTTCCGGGGCGTTCTTATGGAAAGGGAAAAAGGGAGGCGGCAGGGCAATCAAAAGGAAAGGAGGTGCGGCGCGGCATGTTGCAACAGAAAGAACATGCCCGGACTGGATGCAAGAGAAGCAAACCGCCTCCGCGCCGGATTGGACGAAGGGCACAAAAAAAGCGCCCTCTGAGGCGCTCCGATGCGGCATTCCGGGGCCGCCGCCCGCACAGTCCGCCGGGGCTGTGGGCGATTCCGGCCCGCAGTATCCCGGTGGGCTGAAAGGGCCGTTACGACAGCTTCAAGAATTTTCTGGCCCGCTCCACCTGCTCCTGAATGAGGGCGTCTCCGACCTTTTTGGATTTCAGGAAGTGCTCAATGGCCTTGGCTACGTCATCCATCGGGATGCGCTGCTCCGAGCACACCTTGCGCAATTCCTTGGCGCGTTTTTCCTCGGCGGGATGACCGGCGAAGATATGATCCGAACCACCAAAGCAACCGGGAACGTGCGATTCCCATGTCTTGACTTTCTGTGACATCTCAAATCTCCTTTCCTTTAAGGATGCGATCGTTCCACACGATGTCAAGATGCGATGCATTGATTCCCTAAAAAGGAAGTAAGGTTTACAGTGCATGAGAGGCGAAAGCGTCCATTGCAGTGGGGCATGATTTGTTTTCTCTCATGCGGTTGCCTTTTCCCTTGCCTTGGGTACACTCAGGACAATCAGTCACAGTCTAACCTTTGGGGGATTATCATGAAACACAATAACGCGCTGCTGCACGGCTGCCTCCTCGCCGCCGGTCTGACGCTCCTTCCGTTCGCCGCCCACGCCACCGGCCTGAGCAACCATTTTCTCGCGGAAAACTCGTTCACCCAGTCCGTCAAGGACGGTTACCAGGACATCAAGAAAGAGGTGAAGGAAACCGTCGACGAGCTTACCGGCGACGACAAGACCGATACCCAGAAGTTCCAGGAACGCCGGGACAAGGATCTGAAGAAGTATCAGAAGGAAGTCCGCGACGCCCAGAAGGACTACGCGAAGAAACGCGAAAAGGCCCAGCGCGAATACCTGAAGCACCACAAGCAGCTCCCCTTCCAGGAAGACCTGCAAAAGGATCTCGAAAGCGCCCCCGCGCCCACGACCGCGAAGTAACCCCGATGCCCGGCCCTCCGGGGCTTTTTTGTGTCTGCCGCCCAAGGCCCGCCCAGACAAAACGGGCCGGAGCGTCTGCCCCGGCCCGTATTCTATTCAGCGAACTCCAGCTTGATGATGCTGGCCTTCCAGGCCACCCTGTCCCCTTCGGGATCGCGGGTCAGGCCGGGGGCCTTCCAGCAGGCCGACACCGTCCCCCGTGGATTGATGATGTGATCGTCGTCGAACCAGTTCCCCTTGGCGATGTTGGTGCTCCGGCCTTCACGGTAGGCGCCCACATTGAACCGCACGCCCGTCACCGTCTTCCCGCTCCCGTTCGTGATGGAGACGAGCAGTTCGCCCTCCCCGCACGCGATGCCGGGCGACGTCCGCGAAGCCGCTTCCGCGGCGGGCTCCACGGTGATGGCGACAAGTTCCCGCTGGCGCTCATCGTAAACGCCGTATCCCCAGAAGGCGATGCCGGCAAGCACCCCGGCCGTCCCGACGACGGCCAAGCCTATCAGCGTGTTCCGGGGCCAAAACCAGACCAGGACACACAGCGCGGCGGCGAGGATCACCCACGGCATACTGGCACCTCCTTTCCGCCGGGGCCAAGCGCGGCGGGGGGATATGTTGACGGCACTACTCGCCCGTGCCGAAGCGGTCGTCGAGCTGACGGTTACGGTTGAAAATCCCTTCCATCATCATGGCCAGCGCCCCGTCCCCGGTCACGTTGCAGGCCGTGCCGAAACTGTCCTGCAAAGCGAAGATGGCCAGCAGCAGGGCCACGCCCGCCGGATCGAAATGGAGCACGCTCGTCACGAGGCCGAGCGAGGCCATGACCGTCCCGCCGGGCACGCCGGGGGCACCCACGGCGAAGATGCCGAACAGCACGATGAAGAAGGCCATCGTACCCACGGACGGCAGCGTGCCGTACAGCATCAGGCTGATGGTCATGACGAAAAAGGTTTCGGTCAGCACGGAGCCGCACAGGTGCACGGTCGCGCCCAAGGGGATCATGAATTCCGTGACGGTCTTGCTCAGGGCCGGGGAGCGCCGCGCGCAGGACAGGGCCACGGGCAGCGTGGCGGCGCTGGACATGGTCCCCACGGCGGTGAGGTACGCGGGCAGGTAATAGCGCAGCACCCGCCACGGGTTACGGCCCGACAGGATGCCGCCGATGCTATAGAGCACGGCGAGCCAGATAAAATGGCCCACGATGACGATGCCGATGACCTTGAGGAAAATGGGGAACTGCACGGTCAAGCGGCCTTCATAGGAAAGCTCGCAGAACGTCGCGCCCACGAAAAACGGCAGGATGGGGATGATGACCCGGGTCACGACGCTGGTCATGATGGCTTCAAGCTCGGCCAACGCCTTGTTGATGATCTCGGCCTTGGTCCAGCTCACGGCGAGCCCGAGCAGCAGCGCCGTGACCAGCGCGCTCATGACGGACATGAGCGGCGGGATATCCAGCACAAAGGACGGCTTCGGAAGATCGACGAGCCCGCTCACCTCCGTGGGCACGGACAGGTGCGGGATGATGGCGTAGCCGGAAGCCGCCGAGAACGCCGCCGCGCCGACGGACGAAAGGTAGGCGATGGCCACGGCCGTCAGCAGCATCTTGCTGGCGTTCTGTCCCAAGCGGGCGATGGCCGGCGTGATGAAGCCCACGATGACGAGGGGCACCGCGTAGAAAATGATCTGGCCCAAGGCGTACTTAACCGACGCCACGGCATCCATGACCTCCACGTTGGCCATGCGCCCCAGAAAGGCGCCGATGGCCAGTGCCACCAACAATTTGATGATCAATCCGAAATCGCTTTTCTTGGCGGACATCGCCCACTCCTTCTCTCTTCATCAAACATGCCGGGAAGGGTCCCGGCCTCCTCGGGGCGGCCCGCCTTCTCCTCGGGGGGCCGCAGAACGCCATGCCAAAAACAGGCCGGAGGCCCTGCCGTTCCCCACGGCCCGCCTCCGTCACCCGTCTCCGCCCCACCATACGTGACACGGCCCGCAAGGACAAGGCCGCCCGGCAAGCGGCGGCGGATCGGAAGGGAACGCCCCGGCGTGTGGCGATCAGGGTATCCACGGTCGCCCCCTTATAGACGGTTTCCTGGGAGTTCCACGCACGAGGCGATCAGGGGGCAGCCTTCGCTGGCTGCGACGTCCATGCTGGGGAACGTCCCGGCGCATGGCGATCAGGATGCCCGGCGACGGCTCCTGTGGCATCCACCTTCCTCCCGATCAGCCGGGACTCTCCAAAGCATTCCCCCAGATACCGCCGGGCTTCCGGAGCGGCCTATGACGCGGCGAGGGCCTATCGCGGCGGCGGGAGCGCCCCCGGGCGCTTTGCTGTCGGCATTCACGGGGCGCCCTTATGAAGGGAATAGCTTGAGATTCAACAAACTATCATCATTGCTTCCCTTATACGTGAGGATTGTTCTTGACAGACGCCTTCCTCCTTGGGCATCGTACCCCCAATAAAAACCGTTTTGGGCACCACAGGAGGCCATGCTATGGAACTGAAAAAGCTTCTTTATGCCGTTGACTTGGAAGACGCCCCCCATCCGGCTATCGAACACGTGAAGATGGTGGCGTCCCTGACGGGCGCTTCCGTTTCGATCGTGTACGTGCTCCCTTCCGAAACGGTCTATGAATCCAACTACCTCTCCGGCGAGGGCCAGCCCAACAGAATCGCGCCCACCCAAGCCCTGCTGGAAAAGATGGAACACTTCCTGAACACGAACTTCCCGGAAGGCGTCGACGACTGTGCGTTCCTCATGGGGAAGATTTCGGAAGAAGTCGTCAAATACGCCCACAAGAGCGACATCGACTGCATCGTCGTCGGCGCGCATGGCCGGATCGGGTTCCGGCAGCTGTTCGCCGGGTCCGTGGCCACGGAAGTCGTGAAAAAGGCCCACTGCTCCGTATCCGTCATCCGCCCCAGATATTGACGGAACGCCGACCTGCCCTTTCCCGGCAGGCAAGGAAAAGCATTACGCGTTTTGGAACCTCCCGCCTGGCGGGAGGTTTTTTCATGCGGAAAAGCGTGCCCCGAATACGTCCCGCCGCACTTGCGAGGATGGGTTGACCCGGACTTCCCGGCGGTGTAACAGGAAACAGTCCATGAGAAATGCTCATGGGCGACATTTCTAAGGGTGGTGTACCAATGCTGTATACGCGCAACTGATTGAGGACAAACAGAACCCACGGTGTGAGGTTCTCATTGTCTGTTCGGACGCGGAAAGAGCGTGAAGCCTTTCGCCGCCCTTCTGAGTGTGCAGCCGAGGGGAGGCCGTAAAGGCGTTCCTTCTCTTTCCCCGTTCAGAATGGAGCCATCGTACGCATGGTGTATCCGCCAAAACGTTTGGGAAGGAGTAGGAGATGAGGAAAAATCTTTTTGCGACAACGCCGGGCATCATCATTGTGGGCGCCGTCATCGGCCTGATCGCCGTATGGCTGCAAAAGCTCGGCAACCCGGCAAACATGGGGATCTGCGTAGCGTGCTTCGAACGCGATGTGGCCGGAGGGCTTGGCCTGCACCGCGCGGCCATCGTCCAGTACCTGCGCCCTGAAATCATGGGGCTGGTGCTCGGCTCGCTGGCCGCCGCCATCGCCACGCGGGAATTCAAACCGCGCGGGGGTTCCGCACCCATCGTCCGTTTTGTCCTCGGCATGATAGCCGCCATGGGCGCATTGGTGTTCCTCGGATGCCCGTGGCGCGCGATACTCCGCCTCGCCGGCGGCGACGGAAACGCCATCCTCGGCCTTGCCGGCCTGGCCACGGGGATCTGGTTCGGGACGCTCTTTTTCAAAAAAGGCTATTCCCTTGGCCGCAGCAACAGCCAGAGCGTCGTCTCCGGGGCACTCTTCCCCGTCATCGCCGTCTGCCTGCTCCTTCTTTACCTCATTTTCCCGCAAATCCCGGATCAGCCGCAAAGCGGCCCCCTGTTCTACTCCGTGAAGGGCCCCGGCTCACAGCACGCCCCCTTCATCGCTTCGCTGGGGCTGGCCTTCATAATCGGCATCTTCGCGCAGCGCAGCCGTTTCTGCACGATGGGCGCGTTCCGCGACCTCTTCCTCTTCCGCTACACCCACCTGTTCCTCGGGCTGGCGGCCATGTTCGCCGCCGCATTCATTGCGAACGCCCTGACGGGCGGCCTCAAGTTCGGCTTTGAAGGCCAGCCCGTGGCCCACAGCGACTTTCTGTGGAACTATCTTGGGATGGTTACCGCCGGCCTTGCCTTCGCACTCGCCGGAGGATGCCCCGGCCGCCAGCTGTTCATGGCGGGGGAAGGCGACAGCGACGCCGGCATTTTTGCCCTCGGCATGTTGGTCGGCGCGGCTATGGCCCACAATCTGGGCACGGCCAGTTCCGGTACGGGCATCGGCGTATACGGTATGCAGGCGACGATCATCGGTTTCGCCGTCTGCCTGATCATCGGCTTCGTCCATTCCAAGAAGGCGTAAAGGAGTATTGCCATGCGTACCATTGATACCCGGGGACTTTCCTGCCCCCAGCCGTTGGTCCTCTTCCATCAGGCCATAGCGGAAAACGCCGATACCCCTCTGGATGTGCTGGTGGACAACGAGGCCAGCCTCGAAAACGTCACCCGCGCCGCTGAAAAAAAGGGCTGGAACGTCACCCCGAAAGATGAGGGCGAGGGCGTCTTCCGGCTGGAACTCCGCAAGTGAGGAACTTCTTTTCCCGTTTAGCCGAAGTGTTTCAAGGGAAGCCCCGGAAAGGGGCTTCCCCGCCTTCCCGCACATCCACGGAATACGGCTTTCTCGTTTTCCAGCATACGGGCGAGGTCATCCGGGCCGAACGGATACTGCGGGAAGCGGGGTTTGCCGTGGAGGTCAAAGGGCCTCCCCCCGAACTGCGTACGGGATGCGACATGATCATCGTCTTTGACCTGATGCAGGAGCCGCTTATCCGCAACGCGCTGGGAGCCGCCCGCCTTGAGCCGATCCAGTCCGTCCCCATGCGCGATACCCTGCTCGAACCCGTATCGCTGTTCCATGTCCAGGATTACGGCGACTGGTTCATGGTGCGGGCCGCGAACATGAAAATCACCGTGGAACGCGCCACGGGAAAAATCGTCAACGTGTCCGGAGGCGGATGCCCCGATGTGCCGTATCTGGCGGCGCTGCTGACGGGGCAATGCATCGGCGAGGCCGAGGAGCCGCGGGTCAAGGGGCAGACGCTGTGTTCCTATTCGCTGCAACGCGCGTTTGAGGAGGCGAGGCGGCTATGGCGTGGATGATCTGCGGTACGGTGCCGGATGCGTCTTTTCCCCTGACGGGGGGACGCTGGCGTCTGGATGGCGGCTTCCTCCATGCGGAGGGCGGGGGCATCGCCCCGCTTTCCGTACAGCGCGGGACACCCGCCCTGCTCGGAACCGCATTGCTGACGTGCGAAACGCTTGGGGTGGAGCCTCCCACGGCACTGCTCGCCGGGGACACCGGGAACGGCGACGGGAGCCGGAAGCTCTACAGCCGCCTTGCGGCCTCCCCCAGCCTGTCCGGGGTTCGGGGCATCACGTTTCATTACCTGTTCCCCGACCTTGATGGGCACAACCGCGTCCTGATGGCTCTGGAAGAAGCGGACCCGAAGCCCGTGCTCGTCGCCGATGCCGGTTTCATGTATGTCGCCAAGATGAGCGGCTACGCCGACGCCTACGATCTGTTCACCCCCGATGCCGGGGAACTGGCCTTCCTTGCCGATGAAAAGGCGCCGCACCCTTTTTACACCAGGGGGTTCCTGCTGGCCGCGGATGAGGATATCCCAAGCCTCGTCGAACGCGCCTATCAGCACGGAAACGCCGCGCGCTTCTTGCTCATCAAAGGGAAGGTCGATCACCTTGTGGAAGGCGGGCGGTTCCTCGGCGACGTATCCGAACCGCAGGTTGCCGCTCTGGAGCCCATCGGAGGCACGGGCGATCTCGTCACCGGCCTTGTGACGGGCCTGCTCGCCGGCGGCATGGAGATGCCCCAAGCCTGCCTGACCGCCGCGCGGGCCAGCCGGATTACCGGGCTGCTTGCGAACCCTACCCCCGCGACGCAGATCGCGGAACTGCTGCCCTTCCTCCCCGAAGCGTTGCGCTGCGCTTTGGAGGGGGCCTCCCCCCCTATACGCCCCTCCAAAGCGTGAAACGGTCCAGACGAGAACCGCCCCATCCCTCAGGATTCTTACGAAAAAGCCCCCTTCCTCACGGTTGGGGGCTTTCTTTACAAGACAGCCAGAACCATTCCAAGCCATCCCTATGGCAACTACCTTTCCGGAAACTCCTTTCCGATGGATTTCATTTGCCCATCCGACCAATACGAAGCGTCCTGACCGTCTATCGATTTGATCTGCCCGTCAGCCCAGTACGAGACATCTCCCGCCAACACGTGAAAAGGGAATACGCAGAACAGCAAAACCAAAAAGAATTTTTTCATTGCAACTATCCTGCAACATGCTCTGCGATTTGATGTAACCATGTGTCTTAACATCAAAAAAATGGTTACTTATTCAGATAGGCATCCACTTCCTTTTCAGCCTTGCGCCGTTCAAGCTCATCCATGACCGCAACGGGAACGCAGACCTTGCCCACCGGGTTGAAGAACGTGGACAGCGACTTTGCATAGGGAATCGCCATCGGCAACAGGACAATCGTGCAGCACATGACAACGACCTGGGCAATGCCCCATAAGAAAAAAAGCACGCCCAAGGGAAAGTACAGGATCCGGACAATGAGGCAAAGAATGGCGTACAGGATGTTTCCGCTCTTATTGGGATGCAATTCCCGCTTGTCTATCATGGAATAGCTGTACGGAGCGAGAGCGAACTTGGCATATTGAATCAAACCAAGCCCGATGGGGGCACCGACAACGGTAACGGTTAAAAGGATCCCCGCCAAAAAAGAAAACAAAGACGTCACAAAACCAAAGCACGGAAAATGCCAAAGGATATTACCTAATAGTCTCATAGCCACTCCTTGTTGCCTCCCAGACCATACCATGCCTGCAAAGTCAAGATGCCGGGCAAGGAAAGCCCTAGGCCTCCTGCGGGTGTGGGGCTTTTCCCTTTTTCCATCTTTTACGCCGATAGTTATGATTACCGAACACGCAGTGTGGGAAGCTAGCCGGGCCGGACATACGGAAAAGGCGTCTTCCTCGCGGGCAAGCTGGATGCCCCCGCCACTTCACTGTGCCGTCTCCATCCCTTGCTCCGCAAGGGGGCTCCCGGCCTTGCCTGCGGGCAGGCCCTCCCGCTCGGTAAGCGTCTCGCCCCGGTAGGTAGCATCCGCCAGTGGCGATGGCCCCGGCATCAGCGGTGCCTGGCTACGGCGGGAAGGGAAGAAGCGGCATTCGTTCAAGGAGACAAGAAAGGGAACACCTGCCATCTCGTCCGCTTTTAAAAAACAACTATATCAATATATTATTGCAAATTGTACAAACACAAAAAGTAAACTATACCCAAGGGGGAATCAAAATGCCATTTATAAGGATAAAACATGCCAGAAAGACAGCTGACTATCCAACAAAAAAGATATTTAAAATTTGCCCATCTGTTTTTTGCCGCCCTCTGGGGTGGCGGGGCAACAACGATGGTACTCTTGTTTTGCCTCTTTCATCCCAGCACCGCACATGAACAGATCACATTCAGCAAAATTTTGTTTTATATAGATTTTATCATAGTCGGCCCCGGAGCCGGCGGATGTCTAGCCACAGGGCTCATCTACTCTTTATATGGGAATTGGGGATTCTTTAAATTCAAATGGATAACGTTAAAGTATGTTATCAATATCCTGTTCATTACGTACGGTATGCTCGTTTTCCTACCGTTTACACACGGCCAATACAGCTACTACCTATCACAACCGACAGAGGCCATAATACCCGAAGAGAGCATATGGATGAACATATTCTGTACTTCGCAAAACTTTTGCACGATACTCATGTTTCTCTTTGTGGTTTATCTTTCAGTATTTAAATCTGTTAAAAAGAAAAACCGAGAGAGGCCCCGCCCCTTCGCCACAGACTGAACCTCGCCTGAGATGCATAGCCCAGCCCTATCCTCCCACCGGGCTTTGCGGCTACGGCCTTCCCCGGACGCCCGGACCGATGCCGCCGGGAACCGGCAACGCTCCTCCGTCCTCACCCGTGACATCCTGCCCTTCCTCTTCATGGGGCAGGCCACAAAACACGAACTCCGCCGGATGGACGAAACCGCCCGCCGCACCACATAAACGAAAAGCCCCGGCGGACTTTCTCCTGCCGGGGCTTCTGGCGTCATGCCTCAATTTTGAAGGTTTTCCCTTGTCCCTTTTATGGAAGCCCTCTTGATGTCGGCCTGAAACTCCATCACGCGGCCCAAGAGGAACACGACCCCGTAAGGACGGGGACCAAGGGCCCGTCAGCTTGCGTTCTCGGCGGCCTGTTTCATGGCCCGCTTCATGGCGTAGAGCATGCCATCCGCCCGCTTGACGATTTCCGAAAGGCCGTGATCCGTTTCCGGATTGAAAAAGGCATGTCCCCAAGCGGCACTCAGATGTATTTCGTTTTCCTCGTTGTAGCGCGCGATACGTTGTTCCAACTTTTGCTGGCACTTTTTCACATCGGAAAGCGAAACCTCGTGCAAGGCGGCAATGAATTCGTCCCCGCCGTAGCGGTACAATTTGGCGGTGGGAGGCATGGTTTCCCGTAGGAGCGAGGCGAAATCCCTAAGGAGCCGATCCCCGGCGAGGTGCCCCCATGTGTCGTTGACCCGTTTCATGCCGTTGAGATCGAACAGGATGAGGCACAGGGAACGCACAGAGTCGAAATCATGGGCCATCCTCACGCAGCTCGTCTCGTAGGCGTTGCGGTTGCCGAGTTCGGTCAGGCTGTCCGTAAAGGCCATCTGGTGCGTCTGCTGAATATAGTCGAAGGCATCCTTTCCATACCGGAACGGGAACACTTCGTCCGAATCCACGACTTCGTAAGGGTGGGACAGATGCATGTGCACGACATGGAGTCGGTCGCCAATCAACCGATAAAAGAAGGATACCCGTTGCAGAGTCCGTATGAACAGGCCGGTTTCCTCATCGGAAGTAACCGTACAGCAACCGAAGATGAGACAGGAGTGCTCATCCTCATAGGCGACCTGATAGGTTTCCTGCTCCATCGTGAAGGTGACAAGCTGCTCGATCTGCAAGAGTTCCCTGAGCTTGTCCACGCCGGTGGTGTACTGGGCGCGTGAAGGCCCGATCCACGTGACGTCCTCTGCCATCTGCGCGTAAACGAAGTCCTCGTCACGCCGATAATGCCGATACATGATCTCGTGGGTCAATTCGATACCGCGCCGGCCCAACGGGCCCATTCCTTCTTCATTTTCGATACGATACACGCTGCTCATCGTTTCTCTCCTCTTCCGCAGGACAGAAGCCCCGTTCCCGCAAAAAGGCGGTCCCATTGGGGAGGGAAGCCCAAGTCCCCGGGCATGTCAACAGCCCCGCAGGAGCCCCAAAAGACTGTGAAGGCGGACGGGGCATGACATCCCGAAGCCGAAACGCAAGCCGGGCAGGCCGTTCTACCGCAAGTCAGGTGCCGTCCGGTGCAGTCTGAACAGAACGAAAAACGCGGCAACCTGGACGAGTTGAATACAGAGGTAGCAGGCAAACCAGCCGAACCCCGAATAGAGAGCTCCGGGGATGTAGGAGCCGAGAAGCCCGCCGAAATAATAACAGGAAAGAAAAAGCCCATTGACCATACCGCGGTCGCCATGACCGGAGAGCATGGCCTGATGGTTGATAAGGCCGGGGCTGATGGAATGGACGACAAACTCCCCAAAGGCTATGAGCCATAGCCCGCCGAACAAGGCCCAAAGGGAAGGGACCGCAAGCGTGAGACAGGAGGCGACATAGACGGCGGACGCGAAAAGAATAAGCCTTGTTGGCGTCTTAAACACGCGCATGAGCGGCGCAAGGGACAACGAAGCGACAAGGCCGACGGAATACCCGAAATACATGAGTCCGATGAGCCCCTCGGAGTGGCCCTGCCCGAGTTCCGCCATACGGAAAGGGATAAGGTTGCCGATGGCGGCGAAGACAAAGATACCGCAGGCTTCGGCGAAAAAGAGACTGGGGACCCCCCTGCCCTTGAAAACGGCGAGGTATTCACGTGGGCTGTGGAGGCGCGCACTGGCGTTGCGCATTTCCGGAATGCTTCGGATGAAGAGGAGGACAAGGAAAAAGAAAAAACAGATAACGGCGAGCGTGGCACGCCATCCGAACATCTGCGCAGCCCAGCCTCCGATAATTCGACCGCACAGCGAACCGACAAGATTGGAGGTCACATAGCCCGCAAGCGCACGGTTGAGATCCAGGTGGCGGAACATGACGGCAATGCCGGACATGACGGCTGTGAGCACCACCGGAACCAGCAACGCCTGTAAAGCGCGGATGCCGAGAAGGACAAGAAAGGACGGGGCAAACCAAATCCCCACGCCGCTTATACCGAGCAGGAGGGAAGCCCCCAGAATGGCACGCCGCACGCCGATACGGCTGAGCAGCATCCCCACGCAGAGAGGCGAAACGGCGAGCGACAGCATGAACACGCTGACGAGCAGCCCCGTGGAGCCTTTGTCCACACCGAAATCCCTGCTCACCGAGTTGAACATGGGTTGCGGAGCATACATCAGCGTATAGACGCAAATGGAAATCAACAGAAGCCCGGCATAGGTTCTCAAGATCGCATTCTGATGAGTGCGAGGATGACCCGACATAATCCCCTCCCAGTCTTTTTCAGCTGAAACGCTCGGAACATGCCTCTCTTCGCAGGCATCAAACAGGGCAAGAAGCCCCTATCAGGCAGAGAAAAAGGTGAACAGACCGGAGCCTCCGCCCATATAGTTCGGTCTAGTCTCCATGAAAAACCGGCTCTCTGAAAAGCGCTTTTCAAGCTCTAACACAAAACTGTTTCTGTCAATGGAATCACCGCCGCCATTTCGACGGGGCAGGCCGTAAAGGGGATTTCAGTCCCCCCCTCCCTCCTTTCTTCCCTCTCTTCACACATATGTCCCCACAACGGCGCAAGACATAAAAAAGCGCACTCCGAACATGTTTCGACATATATGAAGAGCCTCCATTGAATGCTAGAGGAATATGGTCTACGTACAAACAAGAAGGCCTCGTAAAAAGGAGAGATGTATGCCCCGGAACCGTTTTTTCCACTGCCTGACGTTGGCCGCCGCGTTTTTCCTGCTCTGGGAAACGCAGGCGTCGGCCTATGAAACGCGCATCGTAACCGACCATGCAAACACCCCTCTGTTCCAACTGCGCTTTTTTGATCAGGGGGAAGAGTACGGCAACGCCCTTTCTGAGACGGAAGGAGAAGTCTCCACCTGGCAGTTGAGCTCCGCGCAAAAAGACGCCGTTACCCAGGCCGTGGAACTCTGGGCGGACATTCTCGGTCCCGGAGCGAACAACGCCGTGCCCGCCGCCATCAACGTGGGCACCATGAACGAGGTAAACGCCGATGCGATAAGCGTTGCGAATCCGACGTGGCAGGGGACTCCCTGGGAGGGAGCCAGCGGGTTGGCGGGCGCACTCATCGGCGATCAAAGCATGAATCCTCCGGCCCAGATACGGATCGGCAAAATGAATTTCAGCATTCCGGACATCCCGTCGCCCCTGCCCACGGGCAACGGCATAAATCTGGTCGGAACCCTGTACCATGAAATGGGCCATGCCCTGGGTATTTCCTCCTTGGCCCTCGTGGGGGAAGACGATGACGGTAACCCCGTGTATGGATTCGATACGGAGATCTCTCCCTGGGATCGCCACTTGGTCGATCGATACGGCGTCACCCCCACAACCGACATGGAAGTCGTCCGGTCAGAACCAGAAACCGCGCCGGGGGCCGACCCCGTGTTCACGGTCGGCGAGATGACGGAAAGCGGCGTCCTCTTCAAAGGAACACATGTGAGCGAGGTGCTGGCGGGCGCGCTGAACGGCGGGCTGCCGATAGAAGGCTTTGAAGGGGATAGCCTGGATCTGTCGCACATCGAGCTGGACCGCAGCCTCATGAGCCATCAGGACTACCGCAACTATCAGGTTTTCATGGAAGCCGAACTCGCAGCGCTTCAGGATATCGGGTACACGATTGACCGCAAAAATTTTTACGGTTTTTCCGTTTACGGGGACAACCTGACGCTCAGCAACGGACAGGGGTATTTTGCCCGCAACGCCGACGGCACGGCGTATCTGCCCGGGCAGCCCAACACCGCGGCCTACGGCGTGGGTCTGCATATCTACGGCAGCGGCAACGACATCACCCAGACCGCGGATCTGCTGGCCTGCGGCACAGCCGGAACCGGAATCCGCGTGGACGGCGAGGCCAACACCCTGCGCATCGCCCCCGGAGTGCACGTGTCCGCCGACGGCGCCTACGGCACGGGGCTGCTTCTAGCTTACGGCAAAGGCCAGAACGTCGTCAGCCGGGGAGAAATCCGGGCTACAGGGACCAGCGGCGCGGGTGCGCGCTTCGACTTCGGCGGCAGCCTGCTCGGCCTGGACTCCGGCCTGACCGCCGAATACCGCGGCTCATACATCCGAAGCCGGACGGAAGCCGCAGAGGATGAGTCCGGCAACATCGTCACCCAGCTTTATGAACGGTACGAGCTGCTCGACGAACTGAAAGGCCCGCTTGCGGAGCGTTTCGACGTAAGCGGCCCCCTGTCCGGGAATGCGGCCGCCATATACATTTCCCACAACGCCTGGGTAAAAAACATCAACATCGTAAACGGGGCGGCGCTGAGCGGGGACATCATTTCGGACTGGAACCCCGGCAACTCGGACGTGCAGCAAGATCAAGCGGCCGCCAACGGCGACGATCTGCTCACCAGCCTGAGTTTCGGCCGTCTGGCGGCGGGCGACGGATCGGCGACGGACGCGCCCGATCCGGACTTCCGCCTGCGCTACGACGGCAACATCCTCGGCAGGCACAGCATCAGGATGTCCGTAGGCGACGGCGCGCTGTCCTTCAACGGGCGGGCCGAGGTGCTGGATGTGAACGTAAGGGAGGGCGCGACCCTGAGCGGCAATGCCGAGTACACCCTGAACGCCCTCGACAACGGCTACGTCTCCGTAGACGGCACCTTCACCAACGCGGGTATCGTCGCCCCCGGCAATAGCATCGGTACCATTACGATCAACGGCGACTATCACCAGACCGCGACCGGGCGCCTGTTCACAGAATTCGACGCTTCGGGCACGTCCGACAGACTCGCCGTCAACGGGAACGCCGTTGTAAACGGCACCCTGTATCTTGCTCCCCTGCCCGGCTATTACGCGGGAAGCCTCTCCCTCACGCCGATCACAGCTTCCGGAAACCTGACGGAAGCTTATGCCACAAACCTTCTTTTGGACTCGCCCACGCTGGAAATGGCCGCCACACCTCAAGGCGGCACGGCCACAATCCTCTCCTCCCGCGCCGCCGACGCCTACAGCCGATACGCCGCGAACGGCAACGCCGCCAACGTAGGCCGGGCGCTCTCTTCTGCTGAGGGGGTACGGGACGACATGCGGAACCTCTACGCGGCGCTTGACTTCTCCGCGGCTGACGGGAGCACCGTCCGCGACGCCCTTTCCCAGCTTTCGCCCGGCGCCTACGGCAATGCGGCGCTGGCGAGTTTCGATATGCACCGTATGCTTTCCGATTTGATTCTTCCCGGCACATTCTCCCGCGCTCCGCAAAAGGACGGGGAATGGCATGTTTTCGCACAGCCCTACGCAGGGACGTTCGACCAGCCGGGACGCAGCGGCATGGGCGGCTACGACGCCACGAACGTCGGCCTGATCGGAGGTGCGGAACGGAGCACGCCCGGCGGGCTGACCGTCGGCGGGCACGTCGTGTTCAACCACCAATCCATGACCGGCGATGCCAATGGAAAGCTGCGCGGCGAAGGACTGTATCTCGGCGCGCAGGGCCTGTACGCCCCGGCGGACTGGGATGGTTGGAACGTCTTCGGCATCGGACGTCTGGGCGTGGAGAACTGGCGCATGAAGCGGGCCGTTTCCTTCAACGGCTACAACCGCGAAAACAACAAGGACTGGACCGGGTTCTCGGGCTCGGTCCGTGCGGGCGGCGGCTATGAGGCCGACTGGGGTACAATCAAGGCCGGGCCCTTCGCCGCGCTGGACTACGCGTTCTCGTCACGCCCGTCCCTGACGGAAGACAACGGCATGGGCAGCCGGCTCCATCTGGATTCCGAAACCTTCCACTCGCTGCGCTCCAGCCTCGGTGTCCGCATGAGCACGAATGAAAGGCAGCTCGGCGAATACGCCACCTGGAAGGCTCACGCCTCCGCCGCATGGAACCACGAACTGCTCGACAAGGCGGGCACGATGCATGCCTCATTCGTGGAAGCGGCCAACGCGGGCTTCTCCAACACTGTAAAAGTCCCGGGCCGCGACAGCCTTGGCTTCGGCGCGGGCGTGCGTTTCAACACGGACAAGCACGTCTCTTTCTCCTTAAACGCCGGGAGCGAACTTTTCCGCCGTGATGCAACATCCGTTTACGGAAACCTCGCTGTGGAATGGAAGTTCTAGAATTTTCCGACCTCCCACACAACAAAGCCCCCTTCCTCACGGTTGGGGGCTTCCTCTTTTCTGTTCCCGACAGTTCACATTGGGCCGATCATCATGATGAGCGCACCGAAACTGCCAGCCGCAGCAGCCTCACAAACAAGGACGGCCCCCCGGCGCGGCGGTTCCCGGCGGATTCAAGGGAAGCAACGCTTCATTTGAAACCGCGGCTGCGTCATATCTCATACTATCCCACGGATGGGCTACCGACACACCTGCCCGGCAAGCTGACCAAGCCGGTAGGCCATCTCAACGGCTCCCCGTGTTCCGTATGGCGAACGGCACCCAGCATATAAAAATACCGTCAGAAATACCGACAAAATAACGGTATATCCATATACCAAGTGAGACTCTTGGAGAGTATGAAACTTGGATAAAGTAAAGCCCCGCAAGGCTTTTGAGGCTTTGCGGGGCTTTTTGAGATTCTTTTTGGCGGAAACGTATAGGAGTCGAACCTACCAACGACCTTTCGACCGTCCACCAGTTTTGAAGACTGGGCGCCACACCGGTGACGAAACGTTTCCCTAAAGTTCGCTTATTTTTAAAAGGATATCACATCCTGTTTTTCCGTCAACAGTATCTGTTTTACTTGTAATATCAATATATTAATATAAAACACAACACTGAAAGAAATTGGAGAGGACCTACTGCACGTTGCCCGAATAAAATGAAGCACTCCCGGCATGAGATCACTGTGCTAACGGGGCAAGCATTGCCGTATGTTTTTTCTTGAACAGTGAAATAATTACATAAAAAACAATGTGACTCGCTCCGTTTTAGCCCCCCAGAATCAGATCTTCTCCTGTCTCCTTCTTGTCAGGCCGCTCTTGTGATTTCCTCGGGCTCCCACCAAAGGGCTGTGATGCTTCTTTGCGCATGAACCGGCGCCGCGTGGCGTTACATTTATCATTCCTCTCACGCATCCCCAATTTGCATCTCTGTCCAACACTTTTTCCTATTCATTACATTTTTTTCATGGTGAAATATAATATGATTTTTTATTTACAACGTAGATAGACTAAATATAATTTTTTTAAAAACAAATAATACTATTTTTAGTATACTAAATGCTATTATTAGATTTTATAATTTAAATTCAACATTATTATCTATAAAATAGAAGAATTATTTAAAAGCAAATTTTTTATTGCTTAACATATAACAATAAATCTGTAATATTAAGAATTTTTTACTGCAACTATACCATCTACATTTGTATGCTCTGTTTACTATATAGAATACTTTTCTATACAAATGAAATCGCTAATATGCCATGTTCTCCTATTCAAAACGAACAATCCTGATCAGTCATCAAAAAACAATTTTTAAAAAAACGATCTTATGGACAGATATTACTCAATTAAAAGAGTTGTCATTGTGTTTTGCTCTTCATCTTTGATGAGGCAATCATCATTGACATCCTTTGGAAATACATATTTCGTCAATACTTATACAGAGATACAATGAAAACAATACGGTTTTCAACAAGACACTTTATATAGAATGTCAGTTCTATACATGTTTTATTTAACGTTTTGACAATCCTTTTTCCTTGTTTAATATAAAAAGACTTCTGGAATCACTTCATTGAATACAAAAAAGATTTGAAAAGCAATTTTCTTTTCGTTTTATTAAGATACGAGTTTATACATCTACAGTATAAAAAGACAAAGAGGCGACCATGAACCATACGTCTGAGGAACTCTTTTCCGTTTTCTTTTCGACCGTTTTTGAATCCTCCTGCATATCGGACTTTACGCAGAAAATGGCCTCCTTCTTTAAGCGATACATGCCTGTATCCGCCGTATATATTTCTTTTTTTGAGAAAGATACCATCTTCAAAGTAGCTGAGTATGCTGACTATTCAAAGAACTCCTTCCCAGATCAAATTACCATACCGGAAGACACTCTCAGGCGCATGTATATAGAAGATAATTTCTTTACCGGAGACGTCCATTCCATAAAAAACTTTACGGGTGAAGAAACCTGCGTATTTTCTGAATTCAGGAACAGTATTTTCAACAACGAAGAGTCTTCCAGCATCTATATTCCTCTCAAACATCATGTCCTTGAAGGCATCCATATTTACATGTCCATATACAGCATCGGAAAGAACAGATATTCACAAGAAGATATCGATATCTGTTCATTCATACAGCCGATGCTTATAGATACCTTCAACAGTATTCTCCTCTATAACGACATGAATGCGCTGAAGCACTCTTTTATTGCGGAAAGGCATCCCTCAGCGAACAAGAACATCAAAGAGAAATGTGAGCTTTCATCAAGCGGAGATGCCTTCCCCACGCTTGACACGATCATCATAGACCATATCAAGATGGCCATCGCAAAGGCCAACGGGAAAATTGCCGGGCCTGACGGGGCCGCAAACTTGCTTGGGTTGAACACAAGCACCCTGTGGTCCAAAATCCGCAAGTACAATATTGATCCCAAAACGCTTACCGAATAAGCCCCAACCCTGCACACGAGAAAAGCCAATCCATATGGATTGGCTTTTCTCGTGTGCAGGGCCTGCCAACAACGCCTCCTACTCGGCCTCTTGCTTACAGACGTCAACCCATGTCCCGCCGGTTACACGTTCCAAATCGGCGAGCGAAAGGCATACCGCATTGTTCGGGGCCCCCGCTGCCGGATAGACGGGATCGAAGGCCTTAAGGCTGAGGTCAAGAAAAACCCGGACACCTTCGTTTACGGCAAAGGGGCAAACACCGCCGATGGGGTGTCCGATGAGCGATTCCACTTCTTCTCCCTGCGGGAATTTCGCCTTTTCCTTAAACTGATCCTTAAATTTCCGGTTGTCGATCCGTGCCGTACCCATCACCACAATAACAATAGGCCCTTCAGCCGTCTTGAACGACAACGTCTTGGCGATGCGTCCGGGTTCGCATCCGGCTGCGGCGGCCGCCAGTTCAACAGTGGCGCTGGACGTGGCGAACTCGCGGTATCCGTCAAGAACGCCAAAAGCCTCAAGCTGTCTCTTCACTTCATCAATACGCATTGTCTCATCCTTCTCATAGCTATGCCGGGCTTCGGGAAAACACGCTCCCCCGCCACCATAGTCAACCGAAGGCGCAACGACAAGATGCCCTCTCGACCTTACAGCGCATCTCTGCCATACTGGTGTTCCTTCCTGAGCCGTTTTCTCTGCGAGACGTTTATGCGTATTTTTGTTTTCCTCGGCACCATACTCGTCATATTCATCCTGTTTACAGGGCATGTGCTGCTGGTCACGAAGGACGCGCCGGACGACAGCTATCTCCCGTCGCTGGAATCGTCCATCAGTATGCTCTCGCCCATGACCGCCATGCCTCAGCTGTTCACCCCCAAAGAACAGACATGGATAGATGAACACCCCGTCATTACCGTAAGCATGACCCCAGCCTTCATCCCTTTGTCCGATTCCAAGCAGCTCAACGCCTATGCGGGCATCAGCCTTGACTATCTGCGGCTTCTTTCCCGCATCATCGGGATCCAGTTCCGCATAGAGCCGCAATCCAACTGGACAACGGCGCTCGAAGACGCCAAGCAGTGGCGGACGGATTTGTTCGCCATGGTGGAACCGACGCTTGCCGTCGACGCAAACCTGCTCCTTACCCGGCCCCATATTTCCCTCCCCGGCATCATCGTGATCCATGAAAACGCGCAGCACGCCACCAGCCTCAAGGAGCTCGCCGGGAAACGGGTTTCCGTCGTATACAGGCATTACTGGCACAATTACCTTGAAAGCCGTTATCCCGACATCATCCTGGACCCTGTCAGCAATCCCCTGCAGGGGCTGTTCCGGGTCATGTCCGGGCATTCCGACGCGCTGGTCGACTACAAGGCCAGCGTCCTGCCCAAGCTGGAAGACAACACGCATCTGCGGCTTCAGGCGACCTCGACCATCCCCGCCCAGAGCGGCCTGTCCATCGGCGTGCGCTCGGACTGGCCCGAACTGCACAGCATCCTCTCCAAAGCCCTGTACCAGATCCAGCCTCCCGAGCGGGAACTCATCAACAACCGCTGGCTCAGCCGCCAGCCGTCGCTCCACCTTCCCCCGCGCACATTCTGGACCAGCCTGCTCGGCATTGAAGTCGTCCTGTCCGTCCTGCTGCTGATCATTTTCTGGAATTTCCAGCTCCGGCGCAAGGTTGAGGAACGTACCAAGCGGCTGGCCGCCGAACTGGAAAAAAGCGCCAAGGCCGAGGATCTCCAGCGCCTCAACACCGAGCTCCAGCAGGCCATGAAGGCGGCCGACGCCGCCACGGAAGCCAAAAGCCGTTTCCTCGCCAACATCAGCCATGAAATCCGCACGCCGCTGCACGGCATCATTTCCTTTACCGAATTAGCCTACCTGAAAAACAACCCGCTGCCGCGCAACCATCAGCGCACGATTCTGGACCTGTCCTACGCCCTGCTCGACATCGTCAACGACACGCTGGACTTCTCCAAGATCGAAGCGGGCGAAATGGACACGGACACCGCCCCGTTCATGCTTGATGAAGTGATCCTGCGCGTTTGCGATATGACCATGCGCGGCAGCATGGCGCGTGAGCTGGAATGCCTGATCGATATCGATCCCTCCACGCCTTTGGCGCTTCTCGGCGATGCGGGGCGCTTGCAGCAGATCCTGACCAACCTGATGGGCAACGCCGTCAAATTCACGCCTCCGGGCGGGCGCATCCACCTGCAGGTCCGGCACGGCGGCAACCTCCACCTTTCCGAAAACCAGAATAAGGCGCAATTCCTGTTCTTCGTGCACGACACCGGCGTCGGCATCGCCCCGGATCAGCTGCCGCAGCTGTTCCAGCCGTTCAAACAGGCCGACTCCTCGCTGACCCGGCGGCACGGCGGCACGGGCCTCGGCCTGAGCATCGCCCGGTATATGGTCGAAAACATGGGCGGGGAAATCTGGGTCGAATCGGAAGTCGGGCAGGGAAGCACGTTCGCGTTCTCCATACGGCTGGCGCTTCAGGAACAGGTGGAAGTGCTCGGCGGCAATACCTTCATGGATCTGCAGGCGGTCGTGGTCAGCTCGTCGGATACGGGCGTCAGGGTCATGCGCCGCACGCTGGAGGCACTCGGCATCCAGTGCCAGAGCCACATCGCCAGCAGGGTGGGCCCGCTTTCCGTCCTCGCCTCGCTGGGGAAAGAGCCGCTCAGGCCGGATCTCATCATCATCGATCGCCTGCTCGGCGATGGGGACTGCCCCCCGGCCCTGCGCCTTGCGGCGGAGCTGCAGCTGCGCTGCGCCGCCCCGGTCCCGCTTGTGCTTGTGGGCGGCCCGAGGGAAGGCCTCGCCATCTCCGAATTCAAGGACAAGCCCTATCCCGTCGAGGTCATCCCGGCCATCACCGTGCGCTGCGTCCGCTCCACCCTCCGCAAGCTGTTTGATCGGAAAAAAGCGGGCTTCAGGGGGCCGCGCCCGGCGCAGTCGCCGGTCACGCCGGATCTGTCGTCCGTGCGCATCCTCGTAGCCGAGGACAACCCCGTCAATCAGGAGATCATGTCCGTACTGCTCGAAGAAACCCGCGCCCAGCTCAAGATGGCCGGCAACGGCATCGAAGCCCTTGCCCTTCTGGAACGCGAGGCTTTCGACCTCATGTTCCTCGATATCCAGATGCCGGACATGGACGGCTACGAAACCATCAAGATCATGCGGGAACGCGGCTATGTCCTGCCCGTCGTCGCGCTCACGGCCCATGCCATGCAATCCGACAAGCAGCGCTGTCTGGATGCGGGGATGGACGCGTACCTTTCCAAACCGTTCAAACAGGCGCTGCTCTTCGACACCATCCATAGCCTGCTCCCCGAGTACTACCGGGTTCCGGAAGCGCAGGCCGAAAGTCCGGCGCGGCCTTCCGTGCCCGATGCGGAATCATGGGCGTTTCTGCCCCCCTGCTTCTCGCTCGAGACCGTGATCCAGACAGGCCTGTCGCCGCAGCAGTACCCCTCCATCCTGCAAAGTTTCGCCAGAAACCACGCGCAGGATGCCGCCCTCTTCCGCCATGCCGTCCGCACCCATGACTGGGAATCCCTCCGCGAACGGGCGCACGCCCTCAAGGGGGCTTCGGCCAATCTGGGAGCGCTGCATTTGCGGGATATGGCGCGCACGCTGGAACTGGAAGCGCAATCGCAACTGGACAAGGGCTACCCCAATGCCGCCTTGTCCACGCTCCAGGGCAGGCCGCTCGCCGCACTGCTGCCCGAACTGGAAGAGGCCCTCGGCGAGGTCCTTGAGGCCGCCGCGAAGCTGTGCCCGTCCGACAAGGAAACGAAACCCGCGGACGGCCCCTCGGCCATTGCCTCCAAACCCAAACTCGACATCGCCAAACTGGGCACCTATTATAATGATCTGGTCGAGGCCCTCCTCCAGGCCGCGCCCGGGCGCATCCGCATTGCCCTGGGCAGCCTGCTGGTGATTTGCAATGCGGACGAATATCCCTTACTCCACACCCTGAAAATGCATGTGGACAATTATGACTATGAAGCTGCTCTGACCGTTTTGGAAAGGATCCGCCCTTCCCTGTTCTCGAGCAGCGCCCCAAGTACGGAGCCTTCCGATGCAGCCCAATAAACCTGTCGTTCTGGTCGTGGATGACGATCCCGTCAATCTGGACATCCTGGTCCAGACCCTCGAACAGGACTATTTCCTCATCATCGCCAAGAACGGAAAGCGCGCGCTGGATTTGGCCTTCAGCCATCACCCCGATCTCATCCTGCTGGACATCCTCATGCCCGAGATGGACGGCTTCGAAGTCTGCCAGCGCCTCAAGGCGGACAAAGAAACCGAGGGCATCCCGGTGATCTTCCTGTCCGTGATGGAATCGCCCGGCCAGAAGCACCGGGGGTTCGAAGTCGGCGGCGTCGACTATGTGACCAAACCTTTCCATGCCGACGAAGTGCTGGCCCGCGTCCGCACCCACATCACCAACAAGCGCCTCCGGGAGGAACTCGAAAGCCACAACATGCTCATCGGGATGGAGCTGCACGAGAAAAGCCGCCAGCTTGAAACCCTGATGAACAACCTTCCCGGCCTCGCCTATCAGGGCGAGCACTCGCCGGATCGGAAGGTCCGCTTTGTCAGCCAGGGGGTCACCCGCCTTACCGGGTATACGCCGGAGCATTTCATGGGGCCGGACGGCATGGGGCTGCTTGCCCTCGTCCACCCGGACGACAGGGCGCACGTCTCGGAAACGCTGGAAAACGCGCTCAGGAAGAAAGAGCCGTTCGAACTGACCTACCGGATCATCACCTCATGGAATGAGGAAAAATGGGTCTGGGAGCAAGGCGCGGGCGTCCATGCCGGAGGCGCGGGGGAACAGGCCCCCCTCCTTGTGGAGGGCTTCATCAACGACGTGACCGAAAAGCAGAAGCAGGACAACACGATCCGGCAGGAAAACAAGGAGCTGCGCGAGCGCCTCAAAGCCCGATGTTCAGGCGACATCGTGGGCAATTCGCCGCAGATCACCGCCGTCTTCGATCTCATCGCCAAAGCGGCGGCCGTGGACGACAACGTGGTCGTTTACGGCGAATCGGGGACAGGCAAGGAACTGGCGGCCCGGGCCATCCACGACGGCAGCTCCCGGTATCAGCAGCCCTTTGTGGCGGTCAACTGCGGGGCCATCCCGGAAAGCCTCTTTGAAAGCGAGCTGTTCGGCTACAAGAAGGGCGCGTTCACCGGTGCGGCGGCCGACAAGAAAGGGTATCTGGATCAGGCCGACGGGGGCACGCTTTTCCTCGACGAACTGGGTGAAATCAGCCTTATGGGGCAGGTGAAGCTGCTCCGCGCCATCGAGCACGGGGGTTTTACGCCTGTCGGCGGCGCCCAGATCCACCGCCCGGATGTGCGCATCATCGCGGCCACGAACCGGGATCTCCTCGAACGCGTCAATGAAGGGGCCATGCGCCGCGACTTCTACTACCGCATCCACGTCATCCCCATCCATCTCCCGCCGCTGCGGGAGCGCAAGGCGGACATCCCCCTGCTGGTGGAGCATTTCCTGAAGGCTTACCCGAGCAACAAGCGCTTCGAGTACATGGACAGCGAGATGCTGCACGCGTTCATGCTCTATGACTGGCCCGGCAATGTCCGCGAACTGCAAAATGTGCTCTACCAATACCTGAGCCTGGGGACGGCGCGGCTGGGCGATACCGTCATCGGCGAGACCACCGCACAGGCGGCCGCTTCCGAAGCCCCGGAAGATTCCCTGACGCTGGCGGAAGCGCTTTCCCGTTTCGAGAAGGTCTACCTGCTGAACGCCTTGAAGAAGAACAACTGGAAACGCGGACCGACGGCGGACAGCCTCGGTATGGACAGGCGTACCCTGTTCAGGAAAATGAAAGATTTCGGCCTGGAAAAAGAATAACGCCCGCACGCTGCAATCCACGCCCCGATCCGAGCGCCTCCCCCAGTAAAAAGGGAGGCGCTTTTCCGTTTGAGGGCCGCAGAAAAAATGTCGCATTTCTGTCCCATTTTTTCGTGCCCTCTTGGGGACTGAACGCTTCCAAAGGCAGTTCCATTCGTTCTTTTTATCTCAATCATGGTTTATTATACGGGATTTTTTTCTCAACCATGACGGGGAGAGTGTTGCCGGCACAGTATTTATACATATATCATATTGGAATACCACGTTTTATAATTTGGGATGTTTTTGTCCCAAAAAAAATCCTCCCCATTCTCTTTTTGGGACATTTTGATCCTATTTTTCCGAAGCCCCAACGCAACCTCTGAGGAAATAGAGCTTTTTTGCTCTTTTTTTCTTTTTTGAGCATCATCCCTATTCCCCTCAAATAAAAGCCTTCTTTACTCCAGAAACGTAGGTAGGAAGCGTTTTTTTGAGGCTAGGGCCCTACCTCTGGCACCATCTTTGCTCATTAGAGAACAAGATTGGAGCCGAAAGCACAACTTGTGAGGGAGCAATCCCTTGCCTACGTGTCCGCCTCCACACAGGGTCCAGAGGCAGCGCTTCAGCCAATGTATGGACCAGCGTACGAGGTCCATGAATTGGCCAAAGCGCGTTCCTCCCTAGGAGGCGGCACCAGCGTGTTCGCCCTGAAAAAAGACAAAGGAGCCACCAGTGCCCACCACCCCAGAATCACGCATCAAGATTCAGGTGAATAACCTCACAAAACGGTTTGGGGATCTGACCGTCCTCGATGGGATCAACTTCAACATCAAAGAAGGCGAGCTCCTTGCCATCGTCGGCCCCACGGGCTGCGGCAAAACAACCTTCTTGAACACCCTGTCCAAGCTGATGCCCGCCACCGAAGGCGAGATCCTCATCGACGGGGAAGAAGCGAACCCCAAGAAGCACAACATCTCGTATGTGTTTCAGGAACCGACCTGTCTGCCTTGGCGTACCGTCCGCGAAAACGTGGCTTACGGCATGGAAGTCAAGGGCGTCGGCAAAGAAGAACGTGAAGCGCGCGCGACCCAAATCATGGATCTCGTCGGCCTGTCCTCCTGCGCCGACCTGTACCCCAACCAGGTTTCAGCCAGTATGATGCAGCGTATCGCCGTTTCGAGGGCGTTCGCCGTGAATCCCGACCTGCTGCTGATGGACGAACCGTATGGACAGCTCGACGTCAAGCTGCGTTTCTACCTTGAGGACGAGCTGGTCAATATCTGGAAAAAGCTCAACAGTACCGTTCTGTTCGTGACGCACAACATCGAAGAGGCGGTTTACGTTGCTGAACGTATCCTGGTGCTGACCAACAAGCCCACCAAGATCAAGGCGGAAATCCCCGTGGATCTCCCCCGCCCCCGCAACCTGATCGATCCCAAGTTCGTGGAGCTGCGCAAGCAAGTCACCGAACTGATCCGTTGGTGGTAACCCAGGTTAGACGAGGCTCGCCTCTCTAACGCAGCACAGACACGAGGATGTGACTCATGGCCTACAAAGAAGTAAGCGTCAAACAGCCATTGCTTCTGACCATCCTTCCCTACGTAAGCATCATCATCTTTTTCGCCTTCTGGGAAGGCGTGGTGCGCTCGGGAATCATTCCAAATACGTTGCTGGCATCGCCCTCCCAGGTGTTCGCCGCGTTCATCGACAAACTCAGCAACCCCAACCCCGACGGCGCCATCATGGCGACGCACGCGTGGACGTCCATTCAGGAAGCCTTCATCGGGTATGTGCTCTCGCTCGTCGTGGGTATCCCGCTCGGTTTGGCCATGGGCTGGTTCAACGTGGTTGAAGGTCTGTTCCGCCCGATCTTCGAACTTATCCGTCCCATCCCCCCCATCGCGTGGATTCCGCTTACCGTTTTCTGGTTCGGCATCGGCCTCGCCGGTAAGGTATTCATCATCTGGATCGCGGGTATCGTGCCCTGCGTCATCAACTCCTACGTCGGCGTGCGCATGACCAACCCGACCCTTATCCAGATGGCCCGCACATATGGCGCCAACAACTGGCAGATTTTCACGCAGCTCTGCATCCCGTCCGCCCTTCCCATGGTGTTCGGCGCCCTGCAGCTTGCCCTGGCTTACTGCTGGACCAACCTCGTGGCCGCGGAACTGCTGGCCGCCGACTCCGGCCTTGGCTTCCTCATCACTATGGGTGGCCGCCTCGGCCGTCCCGACATCATCGTCCTCGGCATGATTTGCGTGGGTCTGTCTGGTGCAGTCATCGGCTTCATCATCGACCAGATTGAAAAGAAACTGCTGGCTGGCATCAGGAGGTAAACGGCATGACCAGTTCTATCGCCAACGAAACCGTCGACCACTCCAAAAACCGCGAACCGTTCAGCTTTTACAAGTTCATTACCAACAAGTACTTCCTCAACGTGGTTTCCATCGTCCTGTTCCTCGCCTTGTGGGACTACGTGGCGAAAGAGAAGATCTTCCGCGACTCCCTGGCCCGCCCGCTGGAAGTGGTGGATCAGCTGTACCGCCTGACGTACATGAAGTTCGCCGGAACGAACCTTATCGGCCACATCTGGGCCAGCACCCAGCGCGTGCTCATCGGCTTCATCGCCGCCAGCGTCGTCGCCGTGCCCCTCGGCCTGTTCATGGCCCTGAACAAGTACGTCAACGCGATTGTGAAGCCTCTGTTCGACCTGTTCAAGCCCATGCCGCCCATCGCCTGGGTGTCCATCGCCATCCTGTGGTTCGGCATCGGCGAAATGTCCAAGGTGTTCATCATCATCATCGGTACGTTCGTCCCCTGTCTGCTCAATGCATACAACGGCGTGCGCCTCGTTGACCCCGACCTGTATGACGTTATCCGCGTCCTCGGCGGCAAGCGCCGGGATGAAATCTTCCACGTATGCTTCCCCGCGTCGTTCCCCGCAGTCTTCGCCGGCCTCCAGATCTCCCTCAGCTCCGCTTGGACCTGCGTTCTGGCCGCCGAACTGATGAACTCCCGCGACGGCATGGGCTTCCTCATCAAGCGCGGCATGGACACCCACCAGCCCACCCTCGTGCTCGGCGGCATGGTCCTCATCGCGGCAGCGGCTTACGGAACCTCACTGTTGGTCACGCTCTTTGAAGGCAAGCTCTGCCCCTGGAAGCGCACCATTGAAAACCTCTAAGCACAGCTGAGAAAGGAAAGCATATGACCACCTGCAACTGCGAACCGAAACTCAAACTCCGCTGTGAAAACGTCAGCAAGACCTTCATCCAGAAGGGCAATCAGGAAGTCCCCGTCATCCGCGACGTCACTCTTGATGTGTATGAAAACGAGTTTCTGGTCATCCTCGGCCCCGGTCAGTGCGGCAAGTCCACGCTGTTGAAGATCTTCGCCGGACTGGAAACGCCCGACACCGGATTCGTGACGCTTGACGGCCAGCCCATCACCGGCCCCGGCCCCGACCGCGGCATCGTCTTCCAGGGCTACATGCTCTTTGCATGGAAGAACGTTCGTGATAATGTGGAACTAGGTCTCAAGCTCCGTAATATCCCCGCCAACGAGCGGCATGAGATTGCGCAGCACTACATCGACATGGTGGGGCTGACCGGCTTTGAGAAGCACTACCCGCACCAGTTGTCCGGCGGCATGAAGCAGCGCGTGGGCATCGCCCGCGCCTATGCGAACTCCCCGAACATCATGCTCCTTGACGAGCCCTTCGGGCAGTTGGACGCCCAGACTCGTATGTTCATGCAGAAGGAAACCGCGCGCATCTGGGAACAGGAAAAGCGCACCGTTATCTTCGTCACCAACAACATCGACGAGGCCCTGTTCCTCGGCGACCGCATCATCCTGATGGAAGGCAAGCTCCCCGGGAGCATCAAGACCGAATACATGATCGATCTTCCCCGCCCCCGCGAGCACACCAGCATGGAGCTGTTGAAGCTCCGCTCCATCATCACCGACAACACGGCCCTGGTACTGTAATATGGAAACGACCACCGTCAGCCTCATCATCGGATCCCTGTGCGCGGGGCTGGTCTGGTGGTCGGTACAGGGCTTTGTCCGGCGCTGTTCGGGCAAGGCCCAGCCAAAAAACAACGATGCGCAACGCCAATGCGACGACGCTCCCTGGGAACGCACCGGGGAGGTATACAGGAAGCTCCTGTACCTCAGGCTCGCCAGTTTCGCATTGTGCATCCTCGCCGCGGCAGCCTTGTATTTCCATCTGGGAACGGCGCTTGCGGTAGGGTTGGCGGGGATCGGCTGCGGGCTGCAGTTCTGCGCTTTCCGCATCCGCACCCGGCATGTTCAGGCCGTCCGCAAGGCGACGGTTGAAGATGCCGAAAAGGCCGCCGCAGGGACGTCACGCTGACGTCCGGAATACGATCATCGTGCATGCCCCGACATGTATTATGATAAGGGTAGAGGGATTTTCCTCAGTACATTTCAACTTGGAGGAACAGGTATGCGTTTCAAGAAACTCATCAGTGCTTTTCTCGCTGCCGCATTTTGCGTTTCGCTCGCTGGTATGGCTTTCGCTGAAAAGCTCACCAAAGTACCCACCGCTTGGATGGACGAACACGAAACCTTCCTGATCTGGTATGCGAAAGAAAAGGGCTGGGACAAAGAAGCTGGTCTCGACATCGACATCCAGTACTTTGGCTCCGGCATGGATATTCTGAACGCCCTTCCGTCCGGTTCCTGGGTTTTCGCTGGCATGGGCGGCGTCCCGGCCATGATGGGCAACCTGCGCTATGGCACTTCCGTCATAGCCATCGGCAACGACGAATCCATGACCAACTCCGTGCTCGTCCGTCCCGACAGCCCAATCGCCAAGGTAAAGGGCTACAACAAGGATTTCCCCGAAGTGCTCGGCAGCCCCGACACCGTGAAGGGCAAGACCTTCCTGACCACGACCGTTTCCTCCGCCCACTACGGCCTGAGCTCCTGGCTCAAGGTCCTGGGCTTGACGGACAAGGACATCACCATCAAGAATATGGACCAGGCCCAGGCTCTGGCCGCGTTTGACAACGGCATCGGCGACGGCGTGGCCCTGTGGGCTCCCCATATGTACGCCGGTCAGGAAAAGGGCTGGAAGATCGCCGGCGACCTGCATATGTGTAAGGTCGGTAACCCGATCGTCCTGATCGCCGACACCGCGTATGCCGAAAAGAACCCTGAAATCACCGCGAAATTCCTCAGCATCTACCTGCGCGCCGTCAACATGCTGCAGAAGGAACCCCTGGAATCCCTCGTTCCCGAATACCAGCGCTTCTTCCTGGAATGGGCCGGTAAGAACTATTCTCCCGAACTGTCCCTCACCGACCTCAAGACGCACCCCGTCTACAACCTGGAAGAACAGCTCGCCCTGTTTGATACTTCCAAGGGCATGAGCACCGCTCAGAAGTGGCAGAGCGACATCGCGAAGTTCTTCGCCAGCGTGGGCAGCATCAACAAGGACGAACTCAAGAAGGTCGAAAACGGCGCTTACGCTACCGACAAGTACCTGAAGCTCGTCAAGACCCCCATCCCAAGCTACAAGTAAGTTGAGAAATCTGTAGCTTAATGTTGCGGGGTAGAAGACTCTCCAGAGCTTTCTACCCCGCTTTCTGCCTCCCCCTCTTCCCAAAGTACAGGAGAATAGTGCATATGAACGTCAAAAAATGGCTTCGCGGCCTCTGCGCTGCCGTCCTCTGCGTGGCCTATGTGGGCACGGCAGGCGCCGCCGAACTCCAGAAAGTCCCCACCGCGTGGATGGGCGCTCAGGAAACCTTCCCCATCTGGTATGCCAAGCAGAAGGGATGGGACAAGGAAGTGGGCCTCGATGTCGAGCTGCTCTACTTCAGCTCCGGCATGGACGCCCTCAGCACCCTGCCCGCCAAGACATGGGTCTTCGGCGGCATGGGAGCGATTCCCGCCCTCATGGGCGCCTTGCGCCACGACACCTACGTCATTGCCAACTGCAACGACGAGGCGATGGTCAACGCCGTCATGGTCCGCCCCGACAGCCCGATCATGCAGACCAAGGGCTATAACAAGAGCTACCCGAACGTATACGGCACCCCCGAAAGCGTGAAGGGTAAAACCGTCCTCTGCACGACCGTTTCCTCGGCCCACTTCGCCCTGAGCTCGTGGCTCAAGGCCCTTGGCCTGACCGAAAAGGACGTGACCATCAAGAATATGGACCAGGCGTCCGCGCTCGCCGCATTCGAATACGGCATCGGCGACATCGTGACCCTGTGGGCGCCCCTCACCTACGTGGGCGAAAAGCGCGGCTGGAAAGTGGCCAGCACGCCGCATGACTGCTATCGCGGCCTTCCCATCGTCATCGTCGCCGACCGCGAATTCGCCGACAAGAACCCCGAAGTCACCGCGAAGTTCCTGAGCATCTACATGCGCGCCATCGACATGATGAAGAATGAACCGATGGACAAGCTGCTGCCGGAATACCTGCGTTTCTACGTTGACTGGGCCGGTACCGACTACAGCAAGGATCTCGCTGAGATGGATCTTAAGAACCATCCGGTGTTCAACCTGGAAGAACAGCTCCAGATGTTCGACGCCTCCGAAGGCCCCAGCCAGGCCCAGAGCTGGCAGGGCGATCTGGCCCAGTTCTTTGCGGCCATCGGCAGGATCTCGCAGGACGAGCTGAAAAAGGTTGAAAACAGCTCCTATGTCACCGACAAGTTCCTGAAACTCATCAAGACGCCTCTTCCTTCCTATAAGTAGAGGAACAAGGGCTGACAGAAAAGGCCGGAATCCGTTTCCGTTCTTTCCTGTCAGCCTTGCGTTTTCCCCTCCTCCCGCCTCGCTGCGGATTTCCCCTCCCCGCCTTCCCCTTTCTTCTTCCTATCCAGCTTAATCATTTGTATTCACAGAAACTTTCCGTACGCTTGCAACGCCGGGAAAGAGGCGTATAGAAGACGCGCATTCCACCCTGCCGGGGAAGGAGCGCCTTCCGGTTGCGCGTTGCGCACAGCCCGGAAGAACGGCCTTTCTTACAGCACTGATGAGAGGTTTGAGGAAAAAACCATGAAACACACTACATGCCTTTGTGCCGGAACGCTGCTGGCCTGCCTGGCCCTGAGCAACGCCTATGCATCCACTCCCCGTCATTTTCTGCCGTACACGGCGGACGTTTCCGTCCCGGCCCACTCCGCCGGATCGGAGAACCCTCTTGTGGCCGACAGGGACGACCACCGGGAACAGATGCGGCAACAGCTCCAGCTTGAGCGGCGCGAAAGGATGCACCGCGCCGAGGATCGCTACCAACAAGGGAAAATGCGCCAGGAACAGGAACGCATGATCCGCGAGCAGCGCCGCACGGAGAGGGAACAGGCCCGTCGCAACGGCCAGCATTGGGACAACAGGGATCGCAAGGACAGCAAGTGGAACGACCGGGATCGCGATCATCCGGGAAGAAAGCACGATAAGGATCGGCTGGAACGTGAGCGGCGGAAAGACCACCAGTATAACCGCCATCCCCAGCCCCGCCATGATGACGGGCAGTACCGCCCCGAAGAATTGAAGCGCCGCGGCTTTGACGACGGCCAGTATCATCCGGGCCGCTGAAAACAGGAACAGGATCGCCGTGTGACGATCCTGTTCCTGTTTTCATTGCGCAGATCTGAGCTTATGGCCTCTGGGAACGGAAAAACAGCATCGCACTGAGACTGATGTTGTCGTCGACGCTGTGCATTCCCAGAAAACGATAAAAACGCGCCGAACCATAGCGCACGCCCCAGAGCGTCCTGTCCCAGACCAACTGGCAGAACATGCTGAGCTCCCCATCCGGCAGGTTCCGCAGCTCCGCATCGCATTCGATGGCCCGCTCAGTCCGCAGCACGCTGAGCTGCCCCTGCAAGCGGTGCGTACGCCCCGTCACCGTGGCCCCTGTGAGGGGCATCAGCGACAGGATATCCAGTTGCGCCGTGGGGTAGGCCATGACGTCAAAAAAATCAATGGATTTCAAATGGGCAATCAGGACGGGCAACATCTCGTCCTGTGCGAGATCCCGGCAGGCGATGCCGTTCATGTCCATCGTCAAGAACCCGTTCCCCTCCCCTTGCGGGCCGTGCGGGAAGCGGAGTTCCCCGCCGCTCACGGAAAGCGTCCCGTCATGGCTGTGGACAGTGTTATGGCACGCCCACTGGATAAAGCTTTTTTCGGGGATCAGCATGTACTCCTTAAACATCGGCAGAGGGGACTCATCCCGCACGGGGAAATCCACTCCCCCGCCTTCGAGCGGAAGCCCGGCTTTCCTCCAGGCCTCAAGCCCTCCGGCAAACAGGCTGATATCCGTATAGCCTTCGCGCTGCAATTTTTCAGCGGCAACGGCACTATCCAAAGAGCCTCCCGCTCCGTATACCAAGAGCGGCGCGGCCATATCCGGCACCAGAGCCCGCATCTTCTCCTGAAAAGCCGTTTCGAAGACGCAGACGCCGGATGAGCCGGGGATATGTTGCTGGGCGTGGAATTCGGGGGGCAGCACATCGATGAGGAAACCTCCCGGATGGTTTTGGAGGAACGCTTGCACCTCGCCTATGGAAACGGTACGTATCTGTTGCATGTGGCAATCCTTTTTTCCCTTTAAAATACGGCGCGGCCCTCTCCTCCTCAATGATTACCCACGGAAGCCTGATCTGCCGCCTCCAAGACGGGCATTGCAACGGACGGCCGCCCGCTCCCCCGCTTCTGATGCCGGATGCGGAAAAAGGCCCCCTCCTGAGGGTTCCCGGCAAAGGAATAACATCCTCGACATGTTAAGCGGCATACGGAAAAGATGGAAAAGAAATATGTGTTTTTTGAGAAACAACGCTTGACAGAAGCGGGGTTCGACGGTAAACCTTCTCTTCGTTGAGCGGGAGTAACTCAGTGGTAGAGTGCAACCTTGCCAAGGTTGAAGTCGCGGGTTCAAATCCCGTCTCCCGCTCCATTTTTTTTACACCGCATTGCGGGAGTAACTCAGCGGTAGAGTGTCAGCTTCCCAAGCTGAAGGTCGCGGGTTCAAATCCCGTTTCCCGCTCCAGGAATCTCAAGGGGTTACATCGTACGATGTAACCCCTTTTCTTATGCGGCGTTGCCGCTGTGCCACCAATGGTCCTTTTCCGAACCTCGATCAGCCACCCGGCGAAAGCCCCAAACCGGAACATCTCCATGGCGTCAGGCCTCGGCCCTCCCTTGTACAGCGGACGTTGCAGGGTGAAACAGGAAACCCCTTTCCGGTTTATGGCGGAGGCTTCCATATGCGGAAATGCTGGCCAAAAAGGCCAACATCACCATAGGCTCCGCCGGAAAACGGACTTGTGCATCACGTTTCCGCACACGGTATTTTTTGCCGCACCCCGGCCCGTACGGGGCGCTCCCCGCTTTCCGAGTATGTATTGGAAATCATGGTTATTGTGCATCAAACGCAATGAGACTGTGTTTACCCCCTTTTTGATATTTTTACCTACAGGAACATCATGACCGCATCGTTTACAGAACTGGGATTGTCCCAGGAACTCTTGAAAGCTGTTGAAGATTTAGGGTTTGAAGAACCCTCCCCCATTCAGGTTTTGGCTATCCCGGCACTGCTGACGGGAAAGGATGCCGTGGGCCAGGCGCAGACCGGAACCGGCAAAACGGCGGCGTTCGGCCTGCCCATTCTGGAAAAGATCGCTTCCGGCAAGAGCGTGCAGGCGCTGGTGCTTTGCCCTACGCGCGAGCTGGCCATTCAGGTATCCGAAGAACTGAGCAAACTGGCCGTACACAAACGGGGCGTTTCGGTTTTGCCGATTTACGGCGGGCAGCCCATCGAGCGGCAGCTTCGGGCGCTTGCCAAGGGCGCACAGGTGGTCGTGGGCACGCCGGGCCGGGTTATCGATCATTTGCAGCGCGGCACGCTGCGCCTGAACGAGGCGCGGATTGTCGTGCTGGACGAGGCCGATGAAATGCTGGACATGGGCTTCCGCGAGGATATCGAGCTCATTCTGGAACAAAGCCCGGCGGACTGCCAACGGGTCCTGTTCTCCGCCACTATGCCCCAGCCTATCCGCGAACTGAGCAAGCGTTTCCTGCGCGAACCGGAGATGCTGACCATCGCCCACAAGATGCTCACGGTCCCCGCCATCGAGCAGGTGTACTACGAGGTCCGTCCATACCAGAAGATGGATGCCCTGTGCCGCGTGCTGGACTCGCAGGGGTTCCGCAAGGCTCTGGTGTTCTGTGCCACCAAACGCAGCGTGGACGAGATAACCGTACACTTGCAGCAGCGCGGCTATCAGGCCGACGGGCTGCATGGCGACATGAACCAGACCCAGCGGGATCGGGTGATGAGCCGTTTCCGTACCGACGGCATTGAGATTCTGGTGGCGACGGATGTGGCCGCACGCGGGATTGACGTGGATGATGTGGATGCGGTGATCAACTATGACATCCCCCACGATGTGGAAGGCTATGTGCACCGGATCGGGCGTACTGGCCGCGCGGGCCGCGAAGGCAAGGCCTTTACCTTCGTCACGGTGCGCGAACAGTACAAGATCCGCGAAATCATCCGCTACACCAAAGCCCGCATCCAGCCGGGCCAGCTGCCGACCCTGCGCGACGTCAGCAACATCCGCACGTCCAAGCTGTTGGATGAAGTCCGCCAGACCCTGGCCGAAAGCTCTCTGGATCGCTGGCGGGTACTGGTGGAGGATTTCCAGACCGAACACTTCCCGGATGGCGACGCTTCCAGCCGGGATATCTCCGCGGCCTTGCTCAAACTGTTGATGCAGCGGGATTTTGGGAATCAGGACAATGTCGGCGAAGTGGATGAACTGACGATGGCTCCGCAACGCCCCGCCAAAAATGCCGAGGCGAAATCAAAGGGCAGGATGCAGCCGCTTCCCCGCAGGCAGGAGTCCGGCCCCATGTCCAGGCTCCACATTGATGTGGGGCAGGCGCATGACGTCACCCCCCGCGCATTGGTGGGCGCCATAACCGGCGAGAGCGGCATCCCGGGGCGGAGCGTCGGCGCTATCGATATCCAGGACAACTTCAGTATCGTGGAGATATCCGCCGAGCTGGCCGCGCATGTGCTGGCCACGCTCAACAAGGGTGTATTCATAAGCGGGGTCAAGGTGTCGGCGAAGGCCGCCGATGAGACGGACAGCCCGCATCCACGCAAACCCTTTGCGCCCGGCCAGCGCCGCCAGCGCCCCGGCAAGTTCGGCAAAAAACCACGGGGAGCCACCTTGGGCAGAAAAGCCTACAGCGAATCGCGGTAAAAAAAGGGCTTCCTCCTTCCGGGGGCAATCCGCTGGCTCGGCAGGTACAACCCCACCCCTTTTTCTGGGTGGGGCTGCCAACGCCTATGACGGTGCCTCGGAAATCCGGCAGGCGTGGACAAGAGGCAGGAAGCGAAGGGCCGCGCGGCATTTGCTCGTATATGGGCAATTGTAGGCTGTTTCAAAAACAGCCATAGCGCAACTGTCTGCAACTCAACATCCAGCCTCCCCACAGCCTGGTGCATGTAAAAGGCCCGGAGAAATACCCTCCGGGCCTTTTACATGCATCTTGCCCACCGTGCCTCTTCCTGCGCTTTCCCGTCCGCCGGACGTCCCAGCAGGCACACGGCTTTCATCATAACCCACTGTGGCGCCGTTCAGAAAAGAGAGCGCATCCAGATTCCCGATTGTTCCAGATTCCCGATTGGCGAGCGGAAAACGGGGACAGCGTGGTACACCCGCCCTCACGGTTTTACCCATTCGGCACATCGCAGCCTTCCCATGCATCGGGGAGGACACGGGTGAAGAGCTCCCAATCCGTAGCGCTCTTGTCTTCGTCCGTAAAAACATACGCGCGCACATCGGTAAAGCCGGTTTCTCCGATAAAATGCCCATACACGGCCTGCCCTTCCCGAATCGCCGCAAAAGAAACGCCGTATCCGGGCCGGGTGATCAGTTGGCCCTTCCCGGCAAGCAAAAGAGCTTCTTCAAATCGCATGTATCCCCCTTCGTTTAGCCTTCCCTTACGCGAGGTGCGGGCCGCCTTCAAGTGCCACCAAGCTGCCAGCCCAGAAAGCAAACGCTTCCCTGACCCAATGCAGCTCCCTCGTAAGGACAATACGGCGCCTCTATCCTCTTGGGGATACCCGCCTCACGGTCCCGCTTAGGACCTCATGGCACGCAAAAAAGGCGCTCCCGAAAGAACGCCTCCTCAGCTTCAACTGCCCCTTCCCGAGCGGCAACGGCACTTCCCGCCATCCGCCAGCCTGAACGCAATACGGCTAACGGCCGCCTCCCTGCGTTTCGGAAATGCCCGCCGGATTTGCCGTCACCAGCCACGCCAGCTCGTGGCGGCTGCTGATCCCAAGGCGGCGGTGAATATTCCGTATATGGGTCTTCAATGTGCTCGGCGAAATGTTGAGGTTGTCGCAAATGGTCGTATCCGGCGTCTTGCGGGCCAGCAATGCGGCGATCATCGCCTGCTGTCTGGTCAGCCCCAGCTCGCGGAAGTGCGTCTCCAGTTCCTCGATCGGCCAGTCCATCAAGGACATCGGCGTGCTCGGGGCCTGCCCGGCCACCCGTTCCGGAGCGGCCGCCTCCCCCTTCGCCAGACGGAAAAAGCCCACTTTTTCCAGGTAGACGACGAAGATGAAACTCCCCGCCAAAATGGCGAAGGCCTGAAACGCAAACAGTGAATTGAGCGAGTCGCCCCTGGCAATGCTCTCCGTAATCCAGCCGCTGTTATGGCTTCCCATCCATGACGCCAGCGCGATGCCCCCTATCCCGCAAGCCAGCAGCTGCAGCCTGCGCGTACCCTTGCGATACGAAACCGTGTGCAGAAATGCCGTCATCATATAGATGTTCAGCAAGGTATACCCGAACAGCAAACCGCCAAGCGACAGGCCGGGCGATTCCCTGTGCAGCAAAGGCCACGCGGTATAGCCCACGACCAATACCGGGATGACGAGCAAAAAGGCATACCAGATCGGCGAACGGTGGGCTTGCCCCAGCACCAGTAACGCCGACAGCCCTCCCAGCACGACGAGAACAAGCACGCTCAGGCTTGGCCCGGGCATGACCGGTTCAAGCGCCCCATACAGATTGTAGTAAGCGCTTTCGCTAAACGCCGTGAGCAGGCATCCACACCACAGGAACAACGGGATACGGGAAAAGGGATAGGTGTGCTCCCCCTCCTCACCAGAGGCAGTGGGATACACAGAGGGCAGCAAGGCGAACAGGGCGGGGAAAAGCAACGCGGGGATCACCCAATACGGCTCTGGGCACAACAGGACAAGATAATTGCATATCGGCGCAACGATGCTCGCCAGGCCAAGGCTCAGGACGAGCTGGCCTCCGGAAAACCGGCAAAGCGCCAGACCAATGCGGCAGCCTGCGATGCCGGCCCCTATCCCGGCAAGAGCGCTGACGGCCCAGCTGCCGGAGCGTACCCATCCGGAAAATTCGTTGGAAACCGGCGTAACCATCAACACAACCGGCGTCCACATCAGCAGCAGCGTCACAAGCCTGCGCCGTAGGCGCGTGCTCCCAAGAACGGGGAGCACGTATCCTTGGCACGACTCTTGTTCCGTAAAACGGAACCGCAACCGGAGGCCGTAAGCAAGCAATGCGAGCCCCGTGAACAGCGGCAGGTGAAACAGTTCCCCGGCTTCATCGTTGTAAGGCACGAGCCCCGGATAGCTATACAGGCGAAACGCCTGCCAAAGCCATGAAAAGAACAACGCGGACAACAATGCCGTACAGAGCAGCGCCTGCACGGTACGGGCATCCGAAGGCCAAAAACCTTCTTCCGCGGAGCTTCCCACTGATGGGTCAAATATGCCTTTTCTCACATGGACTCCAATACCATGGCATACTCAGGCGTCACCTTCCGGCCTGAACCGACCATAAAAAGGACACTGATCTGCCAAGCAGATTTTTGCCATCCATTTTCACGGAAGACAACGATTTCAACCAAAAACTCAAAAAAACAGATGTAAGGTAAAAAAGAATTTCGGCTTCTTTGTCATACTCTGCAGCAAACGCCCTGGCGATTCATCACCCGCCGGGGCAGTTCCGGGGCATAGCAGCAAACAACGGGGCTCCCCGGCCCCCCGCCTCTCTTTAGAGTAATAGCCTTATGGCTTAAGTACAAGAGCGCAAAAAGGACAAGTCCTCTTTCATACTCTCTCCTGTAAGCAAAACCAGCTTACTGCTGAGTGGCTACCACAAGGTCAATGAGTTCCTGTGACAACGTGTCCGAAAAAAGGTTCCAAACGGGACGCGTTTTCCGTTTCAGCTCCTCAAGCTCGGCCTCCGAAGGTTTGGAAACCTCAAGGCCATCAGCCATAAACCGCTTGACAGCCTCCTCTTCCGACTGCGGGGCCAAGACTTCCCGCTGGTACTTCAATGCCTCGGCGGCCGCTTCACGGATGATGCTCCGGACCTGCGGATCAAGTTCTTCCCACCATTTCTTGTTGGCGCTCAGGATCTGCATACTGTAATTGTGTTGTGATGCGAAGGCGTACTTGAGGATATCCTCATGCTCCGCGTCGAGCAGGAAAGAAAACGTGTTGCCTTCACCCTCTACGATGCCTTCCTTGAGCGCGGTATAGGTTTCACCCCACGCCAACGGTTTCGGCTTCATGCCAAGGGCTTTCGCCACTTCGACCTCGACGGCGGAAGCCGTCGTGCGGACCTGAATGCCCGCCAGATCCCCGACGGAACGGATCGGCTTTTTAACGCTGAAGAAATCCCGGTAGCCGTATTCGCAGTACATGATCGGTTCTAGGCCGACTTCATTGAATTTTCCCTTGAAATACCGGCCAAGCTCACCGTTATCCAACGCCTCATACAAGTTCTTCTGATACTTGACGCTTGTGATGTACGGCAGATCGAAAACCATGAGCGACGGCACCACCCAAGTCAGGTTCGGGCTGGAGCTGACCGCCATTTCGAGCCCGCCGGTCAGCGCGCCTTTGAGCATGACGACATCGCTCCCCAGAACGGCATTGGGGAAAACATGCACCTTGATCTTGTTTTTTGATTTTTGGGCGACCAATTCCGCGAACTTTTCGAAGGCCAAGCTGGTGTGATGCCCCGGCGGACACGGATGCGCCAGCCGAAAGCGCACTTTGGGGCCGGAATATTCCGCATGAGCGGAAACCAGCGCCCCACATATGAACATCAGAGCCACGGGCAACAGCAGCACCCGGGCCATGCATTGTAAGAGATTCCGTTTCATTCCGATTCCTCTGTGTTGGTGTAGCGTTCCTCTTCACGGCAGCGCCGGACGACACAGTCGCCAGACTCGTTTGAAAAGAAACGCCACGCCGCACAATCCTCCAAAGAGGTATTTTCTCTCAAAAAACAGGATTCCGCGCTTAAAAAGCAATCCGAAGCGCTTGGGAAGGGTTTTCCTTTTTAGAATCGCCCTAACCTAAACTGTTCTCGCAAAGAAATCCATAGTCGTCTCATGGCAAAATCAATCCACGCATTTTTATTCACTTTTTTCCGTAATGTCCCCTGAACGCTGTGGATGAATGCGGATTTGATCAATACGCAGGCCGTCCATGGACGCGACCGTCCACAAGTGCCCCCAGAAAAACAGGCTCTCCCCCGCAGCGGGGATATGCCCCAGACGCTCAAGCAGCAACCCGGCCATAGTGGCGCAGCTCAGCTCCTCTTCCGGCTGGATGCCCAGCGTATGCAGCCCCTCGTCCACGGCCATACGTCCGGGAAGCAGCCATGAGCCGTCAGGCTGACGGAAGGAATCAGGCTCGGGGGCCACATCCCCCATATGCCCGGCGATGGCGGACAAGATGTCCATAGGCGTCACAACGCCCACGGCGCTCCCGTATTCGTCCAGAACGATGCCCATCGGAGCCGGGTGCTGCCTGAAGGCGTCCAGCACATCGGGAAGCCCGGTATGCTCGAAAACCATGGGGACGGGGACCACGGAGGCCTCAAGCGAAAAACGGCCGGTCTTCTGGTAGCGCCACAGCAGCTCGCGCAGATCCACGACGCCGAGCACTTCGTCGGTATCCCCGCGCATGACCGGAAGGAATGCGTGTTTCGATGCGCCGACGAGTTTGAGGAGGGCTTCCGGCGACTCGTTGCTGTCGAGCCACTGCACCTTATGGCGGGGCGTCATAATGTACCGCACGGTCCGCCCGCCAAAACGGATGACCCGCGCGACAATGGCCCGCTCTTCCGGCCTGAACACCTTGTCCCGGCAATCGGAGTAGCCCAGCGCGGCCATTTCCATTTCCGTTTCGCCGCCGGGGATCGTGGTTCCGCCCAGCAGCTCCAAAACCGCTCTGGCGGCGGACTCACGCAATCCGCGCGTTGTGATCCTGTTCCTTCGGTTCCGTAGCGCCAGCTGGTTGAAGGCTTCCACAACAATCGAAAAACCGATGGCCGCGTAGAGGTATCCCTTGGGAATATGATAGCCCAGCCCTTCCAGAATAAGGCTCAGGCCGATCATCAGCAAGAAGCCGAGGCACAAAATGATGACCGTGGGATGCCTGTCCACAAACTCCGTCAACGGGCGCGAAGCCAACAGCATCGCCAGAACGGCGATGATGACGGCCAGCATCATGATGGAGAGTTCCTTCACCATGCCTACGGACGTGATGATTGAATCCAAAGAGAATATGGCGTCGAGCACCACGATCTGGGTGATGACCTGCCAAAACACGGCTTGGTGAACGGCTTTCTCTTCCGTGGGCTGAAACCCTTCCAGCCGCTCGTGGAGTTCCATAGTCCCTTTCAACAAAAGAAACAGGCCGCCGATAAGCAGGATAATGTCCCGGGCCGTAAACGAATAGCCAAAAAGGGAAAACCACGGTTTCGTGAGCCCGATCAGCCATGCAACCGTGGAAAGCAATCCCAGACGCATGATCAGGGCAAGGGAAAGGCCAATGGTAAACGCGTGCCTGCGCTTATCTTCCGGTAACCGCGAGGATAAAATGGAAATAAAAACAAGGTTATCGATGCCGAGCACTACTTCAAGCAGGATAAGGGTGCCCAACCCGCCCCAAGCCGTGGGTTCTGCCACCCACGAAAAATCGAGAAACATATACGCTCCTTCCCCAGAATATGGAGAACGCCGTTGCGATTGAACAAAAAGGACTAGACCAGTCTGGACGTTCAAACCGCCGGAGGCGAACGGGGACAAGCGTGACAAGAAACCCATCCACGGGGGAGTATGGAAACGGCTGATAAAACGTTGCCTCGCCGCAGGAGTATTCCCGGGCAGAAACTGTTGCCCGACAACGCCACGAATGAGCTGAAGGCGTGCCCCCGTTCCAAACGGGACGTACCGGGGGTGGAACGTTCATAAGGAGTATATGCCGCCCTCCCCTGCTCCGGAAGGCTCCAAAACGCTTCCCCCCCGAAGGAAGCCTCCTCAGGCGACAAGACGAGAGGAACCGGGCAAGGCTCTGGGGTGTTTTCCGTACACGGAAACACCGCGGCGGAATAAAACGAATCGGAGGAAAGAGAAGTTCCCTGCGACGGAAAAAAGAGAAAGCCCCCAGCCATGACAATGGCGAGGAGCAAAACGAGGCGTGTTCGTATGGGAATGTCCACCGGGTAATACTGCAATGCCATGCCCGCTGATGTCAAGTGACCTGCCAAATCAGTATACCGGACGTGGCTCCGTAAGCCCCCCTGCGCACTGCCTCCCTATACCCTCATAGAAACAACTTTTAGACTAGCATCTAATTATATAAAATAACACGTAAAAATATTGTCAGAAAACTTTTTCTTCTGAAGTGCCTCTTTTTTTGTTGACAATGAGGGGTGTTTTTACTAAACAGCTTTCTGCGCGTTGGGCTATCGTTCAATTGGCAGGACGACGGATTCTGGTCCCGTTAATCGTGGTTCAAGTCCACGTAGCCCAGCCAACACGCACCCAGACGTCCCCATCGTCTAGCCGGCCCAGGACAGCGGCCTTTCACGCCGTCAACAGGGGTTCAAATCCCCTTGGGGACGCCAAATGAAATCAAAGGGTTACATGAAAATGTAGCCCTTTTTTCGTATGTGGGGCAAATCTGCCCCACGCTCTGCCCCACAGATTTGGAAAATTTTTTGAAAACTATTATGATAGCCCCAAAAGGGGCGTTGAGGGAAAGAACTATAGAGTATCAGAGGGGAGCATGCTGAAAAAATTTGTCTGCTTAGCAAAATCGGCTCGCGAGGGTGGCTTCTGCATCGCAGGAAAAGAAATTCTTGCTAATGGCGGTATCGGCAACTGGTTTCGTCCAATAGGCAGCAGTGAAGAAGCTTTGCCCATTGCAGATTGCACATTCAATATCGGGAATGTTGTTGCTTGCGAGGTGAGTAATCACGCGCCTAGCCCTACGCAACCAGAAAATTATAAAGTTGCCTTAAGGCCAAACTGGCAAGTACACGGTGTCTTTCCAAAGCAAAATATTAATTTGTTAGTTGATTCCCCATTATCTCTCTGGAGTACCGGATTTAATTGTTCTTCTCGTCATGGGATGAATGATAGAGTATCTCTGAATACTCTTTATAGAGTAAATAATTCACTATATTTTATTAGAATCGCAGGTGGAACAGTTATAAAAAAGGATCAGAGTGATGAAGAACGTCAAAATACTAAAATTAGGCTTGCATTCTCATACAAAAATAAAGATTATTCACTTGTGGTAACAGATCCTGCTTTTACCGATTATTACTGGAACACTTTAAAACTTGGCGAATCAACAGAAATAGGTTCATGTTACCTTACTATTAGTTTAGGCAAGCCATTTAATAATTATTGTTATAAACTGGTTGCAGGTCATGTCTCTATTTAATTTATTCACGATCGGTTATTCAGGGTTTGCGATCGAAGATTTTATCGCTGTATTAAAAAAAAATTCTATTGGCGCACTTGTTGATATAAGGAGTTCCCCCTATAGTTCACATTTTAAAGACTATGATATTACAAATCTAAAATGTTTACTTAATAAAAACATGATATACTACTTATTTTTAGGCAATGAACTTGGAGCGCGACCTAACGACCATTCCTTATATACGAACAGAGTCGTGGATTTTAGTAAGATGGCAGAATCAGAACTTTTCATTGATGGCTGTGCACGAGTTAGAGAAGGTCTTAATAAGTTTTCCATATGCTTGATGTGTGCTGAAAAAGATCCGGCAACCTGTCATAGAGCAATTTTGGTTGCCAATAATTTTCGAAATATATATCCAGAGATCAAGATTTTTCATATTCATTCACAGTCAAAAATTGAGCCACAAGAAAAATTGGATAGACGAATAATGTCTATGTATAAACTGGAACAAGAAAATCTTTTAAAAGATGAGGCAGAAAGACAAAAGGAGGCTTATTTATTGCAGGATAGAAAAATAGCCTATAATATTGACATCGAATGAGGGAACAAATGTCGGTATTGGATACAGTCGTTTTTTTTGGAAAAGATGCAAAAACATTTTTTGAACTTTTAAAATTAAATAATGTTCAAACATTACTTGATATTCGTTTGAATAATGTATCACAGTTGTCTGGATATACTAAAAAAAATGATCTTGCTTATTTTTTAGACAAAATATGTGATATAAAATATAAACATCTACCAATACTTGCTCCAACTAAAGAAATTTTGGATGCTTATAAAGCGAAAAAAATATCTTGGAATGATTATGAAGCGAAATATATACATCTTATCAATGAAAGAAAAATTGAAAATGAGCTAAAAAATATAGATTTAAATAGGGCTTGTTTGCTATGTAGCGAAAAGTCTGCCGAACAATGTCATAGGCGGCTAGCAGCGAATACAATTAGAGATATGTTTATGGTTGAAAAGGTTATTCATTTATAAAAAAGGAGTAATGTTTATGATCACACAAGAACGTATGGTCCAATTTGAGTATCTTCTTTTACAGATATTGCATTTTGTAAAATTTGAACTATCAGTACGTGATGCTGGAATATGTGCTTTTTTTAGTACTGCAGATCAATACGAAAAAAGAGAACCAACCATTAGAGATATGGTAACGCGTTCTTGTAAGGCAAATATTGATATATTCTATAATTCAGTCAACGCTCTTTTTTCTGGTGACAATACGCTATTTAAAGTTAAATATTATACATATATGCCAATAAATTGGCATAAAAAGATGGATGAAACATGCAATAAATTTATAACATCCGGCATTAATCCACCAGCCGAATCTTCTGAGAAATATGTGCAGCTTATCAAAAGATTTACAAAGAGTTCCCAAGATGAAAAGCGTATGATTATTAGAGCGCTATCCGAAACTCAAAGCAAATCGTAATCGATATTGGCGGCTATGACTGCGGCTTTAGCTTTAGCGCAATGAAGGCGGCGGGGGCGTGTCTTTCTTTTGGTTTTTCTGGCCTTCCCGCTGTCGTCTGGCCTCGGTCAGATATTTGGTCAGGGTTTGAGGTTTCACTTCAATCCCTTTCTCGTGCAGGCGTTCGACGATCTCCTGTGTGTCAAAGCCGCGCTTTTTCATCCGCTCCAGCGTCGGGGCAAGGGTAAAAATGGCCTGCTTCACGGTCATGGCGCGGTTTCCATCCAGTGTGACGGCGGCGGGCTTGAGCTTGGCGAATTCCTGTCGGATTTCTTTAAGTTGGCTGGCTGTGATGGTCATGGTGTTTTCTCCTATGATTGACGGGGAATACCCCAGGATTTGGCTTTTGCCTTTGGCAGTCAAGCGGCACGCTTGCCCACTCCTTGCGCCAGCAAGGTATAGTGGGCTATATCTTGCTGCTGCGCCAAGATTTTCGTCAGATTCCTCAGCGCATCCTCATGCCACGCGGGCGGTTTGGTTTTTCGGCCTCTTGCGGAATTTGCCGTTCACGCTCCGCTGCTAATCTGGCCTGTTCCCGGTTACGGGCATTCATTTTCCTTTCGCCCTCTCGCTGAAGCTGAAATTCCTGAAAACGGATATAATTGCCGGAGAGCTGAATAAACTCTTGCATATCCGTCAGTTTCAGGTTTGCCTTGTCTTTTTCTCGTGCCATGTGCGCTTTGAGATCTTTATTTTCTGATTCCAGGGCCAGAATTCTGGACTGTGCCATCCGCACAGCTTCATGCGCCCTGTCGCGCTCATACAACAGGTTTTGCGCCTGCTGTTTTCGCATGTCCCGTTCTCGGGCTACTTCTTCCTTGTCGGAAAGGGCTTGTTGGTACGCATTCAGTTTTTCCTGGGCATGGACGAGCACTTCTTTAAAATTGAAGAAGTTCACGGCAGGCAGTTTGGGGCCATTTTTTAATTTGGCTTCGGCTTCAGAAATTGCCTTTTTCCTGCTTTCATTTTCTTCCTCAAGAGAGGTTTGTTGCGCTTCGGCAAGTTCAATCTGTTTTTGGAGGTCAAAAAGGATTGCCTCCAATCGGGCTGCATCCTGCCGCATGGCGGCTATCATTTCCTGCTGTTGCTTGAATTCCCTGGTATCCAGATGTTTTTTTGCCGAGCCTTTTTGCTGCTCCACGCCGCGCTCGATCCGGAAACCACATTTTTGCAGATGCTTCGGCAATTCATCCTGCAATTTTCTGAGCGCGGTTTTGGTATAAATATCCTTGGCACAAAGCCTGCCGTCCGACGTCACCGGCACATGGAGGAAGTGCATGTGCGGCGTTTTTTCGTCCATGTGCACCATTGCGGAGATGACGTTTTCCTTGCCGACAAAATCTGTGAGATAGGCTGTGGCTTCCTCGAAAAAGCGTCTGGTTTCATCGGCATTGAGTTTGTCAAAAAATTCTTTGTCCGAACTGACAACCAGGCCGCACATATGAACCGCATCTTTTCTGACAGCCTTAACCATGAGCAGGTCGTCAATGCGATTTTGAATGGTTTCGGCATAACTAGAGGAGCTATTGTCGCATAGGTCGTAGTTTCCCACGCTCCGGCTGTAATCAATGTCGGGGTTGGAATGGCTTTCGCGTTCGCGCCGGTTGTGCGACTGAATGCCGCGAATGGCGTCTTTCTTGAATTTGTCCATATGCAAGACGAGGAGTGACATTGTTTTCTCCGTTTTTTTTGGGGGGGGGCGACGTGGGCACAGGGGCGAGGCAAGGGATAACAAGAAAAAAGCGCGTCCACCTTTTTTTCGTGCCCACCTTTGATTTCTTACAGGTGGGCGTAACAAACAGATGTCGCATGGGCTTTTGCCCACCTGCCCACCATGCCCACGCAATTTTTGGATACGGTTATGACGGTTCATCATCACTGCTGCCTTCATCAGGCAAAACGAGAACGTAGGCCCTGATCCTGCCCATGCCGGGCAATTCGCGCTTTGTGGTATTCTTGCCGTCACTGAGTTGCAGCCATCCGGCCTTGCGAAGCACAGCCGCCGCGCGCCGGGGTGAAAAACCTTTGATAATCTCGGCTCTGAACGATTCCGGCAACACGATATATTCGGTGATGTCCCGGACGTTACGTCTAAAACCAACGCGGTTGGGGCATGTGGACATTTGTGTGTCCAAGTCCTGAAAACGGCTTGCTCCGTGCTGCTCGATGAACAGACGTACAGCGGCCAGAATGGCCGCGTTCTCTGAAGCGCCGATGCCGCCGCGCGCGGCCAGCCAGTCATGAAAACAGTGTTCGGCACAGCCTGGAGCGTCAAAGTCGGCGGGCAGAATCTCCATCTGCACGGCCAGACCTCCGGCCAGTCCGCAAAGCGCGAAGCGTTGGGCCACGCGCCGCACCTGTCCGTCCGCTCCGGCAGGCACAAGACGATTAACCGTGTTGGCAAGAGCCGGTTGCAGCTCGGACAAAACCGTGGTCATGGTGTCGGGTTCGGTCAGTTTGTGCAGAAAGGCGCGGCCCGCGTGGCCGTAATGAAGATCGGTCAACTCCTTGAGGCGGTTGACCACGGCTCCGGCATGAGGAAAACCGTGCAGTTCTGTGAGCATGGACGTATCCACGGGAAGCCCGACAAAGCGGACTTCCTGTCCACCTCTGGACTTCAGCCCGTTTTCGGCCAGCTTGTCGGCCAGGCCGAGTTCACCGCTGGAGAGAAAAAGCAGACGCCAGGAATGGGATTTGCGAAGATGGCCTTCGCGGCTGGAACGTCCCTTGCCCTGACCGTTGGCCAACATGTAGGCGCATTCGGCCAGAATCTTGCCGTTGACCTGTCCGACTTCATCCAGAATCAGCACATTGTCGTTGTGCAGGACTGCAATGTTCTCAAGGCCGTTGTCCGTGGCGCGCCAGCTTCGGACGTGTTCCGGCCCGCCCCAGACGGACGCGGCAATCTGGAGGGCCGTTGTCTTGCCGGAGGATGATCCTCCCTCAAAGCTGAAGCCGCCGCCTTCCAGACCGGCCAGACGCAGCAACGGCCCGGCGAAGGCCGCGCACAGGGCGAAGCTCAAACGGGAATTGCCGATGGAGAGTGTGGCTATCTCCTTCCAGCCATCCAAAGTTCCGGCGGTGCGGTACAGATCGCCGTGATGCGCGGATTGCAGCACCACGCTTTCGCCAGAGGTGTTGCCGTACACGGCATCCGGCAGGATGTAGGCGGCCTTGTCCCAGCCGGTACGGGGAACGCAACGAATGCGCCGGACAGGTCTGACAGCGGCCAGAAAATCCACCAGCTTTTTTCTGGCAACGGGATTACCGAACCAGCCGCCGGAAGCCAGGCTGCTGTACCAGTCCGCGCCCTGCCGAAAGAGCAGCTCAATGGGCATGGGCCAGGTATGCTTCTTGCCGTCCGGGTCAGCCCATTCCAGCATGAGGCCCCACTCGTTGCCCTCGCTGTCGCGGGTCATGCCTCTCACGGAGAGCGGAGGCCCGATGCGGACTTCGTTCATCTCGCCGTCCGGCTTGGTTTCCAGCTTGTACAGTCCGGCGCGTTTGCCATCGGGAACAAGAAAGAAGCCTTCCGGCATGGGACAATCGGTATCCTGCTTGCGGGCGGATGCAATGACAGCGCGGACAGCCTCAAGAGAACGCAGCCGGTGCAGATCGTTGAAATCCGTCGCCCTGCCGTCATGTGCCGGGCAGAGGGCCAGCTTGCCGCCCACAGCCTGCGCCGCGCTGGAAGCCGCTTCCCTGCCGGGATTCCACGGCGAGCCGTCGGGTTTGACGGTTTCGCAGTCGGTGTCCGCGCAAAGCAGGATTTCCCGATCCGGATACCGGGCACGGGCTAGTCGGGCGACGGCTTCCAGATTTCCGGCGTTGAAGGCGATCAGCACGGCGTGTCCGGTAGCCAGATGCAGGCTTGCCCCTGTGGCATAGCCTTCGGCAATGAGCAAGGGTCCGTCTTTGGTTCCGTTTTTGGCAGGAATGGAGAAGAAGCCGCCGGACGTTTTGCCGCCCCTGAGAAAGAACTTGTCCGTACCTTCGGCAGGCTTGTCCGGCAGGATGAATTGCAGGCTCTGGATTTTTCCGGACTGGTTCAGCAGGGGAACAATAAGTCGCCCGTCCTCCGTCTGCCGCAGGCCGATGGCCGGGACTTCCTTTCTTTGCAGGTAAGGATGGTTGTCCCCGACAGGACTGGCATGATTCCAGATACTGATTGCCAGCTTTGCGGCTGCCTGCCAGCGGCGGGCCTGTTCGGCTTCGTTGTGCGCTCTGATGGCCCGGATGCGTTCATGCAGGGCTTTGCGCTGGGCGGCGGTCAATTCCTTTTCCGGCCTGGCCGTCCACGTTCCCTCATCGCCGGTGCGCCAGTTCTTCCACCAGAGGGAGGCCGGAGCGTCCAGAAACGCCTTGTATGCGCCGTCCCTGCGCCGGGGCCTGTCCGTTGTGCCGCAACGGTGCAGGAGGCCGTCGGCCTGAACGGCCTCGACCTCCAGCCCCGCTGAACGCAGACACTCGGCAAAACTGTGCAGAATGTCGGCGTTCATGCCTCATCTCCAAAGTCGGCAGGCATAAACTGCAAGTCATGAAAAAGCTGGGGGATCATCGCTGGTTCCTGTAACGGCGGTCGCGTTTGGTGCTTTCCAGCGTTTCTATGGAGCGGGACGCGAAGAACTCGTCAAGGTCTGCCTTGTCATACAGCACGCGGGTGCCGAGTTTGGCGTAGCGCGGGCCTTTATGCTTGCAGCGCCAGACTTCAAGCGTATTGGGCTGAATGCCGAGATAGGCAGCAGCTTCCTGGGTGTTGAGCTTTTGCTTGGGAATCATGGTTGTATCCTTCTTTCGCGAGATTGTCCGCATGAGGCGGCGTTTGAAGGAAGGATACCGGCCTTGAAAGAGAAGAAAATTCCCGGCGCTGTGCCGGAGAAAGGAAAAAATCTCCGAGTTCTGTCAAAACTCGAAGATTTTTTATTTATTGAATTATCTCAAATGATTAAGAAATGGCGAGTTGTGTGAGGAATCGCAAAAAATGTTTCACAGAAGCAAGAGATTTGAGCGAAGTTTCAATGTTCCTTGTCGCGTCCTGGACTTGTTTGAGAGTACTCGCCCAAGGCAAGGCGAACTTCTTCCATTGCCCAACCTGCCAACTCAAAGGGGGTATTGCTTTTGGCTTTTTGGGGTGTATGAAGCGCATCCTGAACAGCGGGCTTGAGTTCCGGGAAGGCTTCGAGTTCCCGTAAAAATTCTTCCTGAATTTTGGTGCGGGTGTACTTGGTTCCAGGCTCGGCCTCGGCAACCAATCGGTTCACCAGAGGATAAATAACACGCCGGACAGGCCGTTTGGCGTTTTCCCGACTTTCCAGACTCTTTTCTCTGCCGGAAAGGGTTCGCTTTTTATTCTGATATTCGGCTTTTTCGGCAAGTAATATTTGATTTTGTTCCATGACATCATTCATTTTTGTCTGCTGTACCGAGAGTGCGCCCTGCAGGTTGGTAATGGTCTCTTCCAGATCGCGGATACGCGCTGTATAGGCAGAAAGAGCCTCCCGTCCATACTTTTCCAGAAGATATTCATAATCGGCAGCATCAAGACACAAACGTTGTTGACCGATATAGGTGCTGAAAATATTCGCATCGCTCAGAGTTGAGTTGTATGCGAAGGTATAGAGGCGTACAGGGATACTATATTGTTCCATTTCAAGAAATGGTTTGGAGGCAATAAAAATAGGAATTCCCTGCTTGCGAACGAAGTCTATTCTGTCTTCAGGAGTATGTATGCCAATATGCTGCATAGCCTGTTTGAATTCAATAACCTTGGGGAGAATAACCGGCCTTGACCATTGCAGTTTTGCAACCTGCCGGATAATGAGTAAACCTATGATTCCACAAAATGTTCCAATAAAAATGAGATCGAGGAAAAATTTTTCATCGCGTGCGTTAATGAGAATGGTAAATGCGTTGACAGCTTGTTCGGAAATAGAACCTTGTTTATTCGCTTCATGGATGATATTAAGAAAAGTTTTCTTGTCCAACCAGTCAAGAATAAATGCTGTTACAGAGATAGTTATGACATATGTACAAAATACAACACATTTTTGGGCTATACCACGCTGAAAAATGGTCAGCTTTGTTGATGAAGGTAGCATGAGCTATTCCTTTTTATCTGTATCCAGTTCTTTTTCAATTTCTTCAACACTGGGCAGGCTCGTCTTGAGTTCTTCAGGAATGGCCCGTGTTAGAGTATACTCTGACACGGCAAGAGGCGTTGTTATATTTCGTAAAGCATATTCAGCAAGCAACTTGTTCTTGTTTTTACACAGGATAAGGCCAATAGTCGGATTGTCCTGTTCATGGCGAAGTTCATTATCCACAGCAGAGCAATAAAAATTGAGTTTGCCGGCATATTCTGGCTTAAACGGGCCTGCCTTTAGTTCAATAACAACATAACAGCGTAATTTGAGATGGTAAAACAAAAGATCCAAAAAGAAATCTTCTCCGGCAACTTCAAGATGAATTTGTTTGCCTACATAGGAAAAACCCGAACCAAGTTCGAGCAAGAATTCAGTAATATGTTTGACCAGTTCCCGTTCAATTTCTCGTTCCTGCGCTTTTTCACCCACGGACAGGAAATCAAAAATATACGGATCTTTCAGAACCGCGTACGCCATATCCGATTGGGGGGCAGGCAACTGGTCTTGGAAATTGCTGATTTTAAGCGAAGTGGCTTGGCGTTCGTGCAAGCCGCTTTCTATCTGCATGGTTAAAATAGCACGGGACCAGCCATGCTCTATAGCTTGCAGGCCATACCAGAGGCGCTCGTTTTCCGCCTTGAGCTTGTTGATAAGCACCATGATATGGCCCCAGGGCAATTTCGCAGCAACTTGCTGCGAAATTGGACGTTCCCCAAAAATTTCAGCGGCTTGCTTCATATAAAGTAAATTGCGAGGGGAAAATCCTTTCATGTCGGGGAAGGCTGCCCGCAAGTCATCAGCCAGTTTGCTAATAACTCTGGCCCCCCATCCTTCCCGGCGCTGTTGTTCAAGAATTTTGCGACCTATGCTCAGATAAAGACCCACAAGTTCGCTATTGGCCGCAAGCGCGGCCCGCATCCGGGCGGCGTGAACCTGAGCTTTCAACTCTTCCAGAATCACGTCATAATTTGTCGGGATGGGAGTATTTTTTACCATGCTCTGCTCCGGAACCAATTTCGCAGCAGGCTGCTGCGAAATTGGTATGTCGGTTTCCATGCTGTTATTCTGAACGGTTTTTCTTGCTGATTGCCTTGGATGCTGGTTGTTCTGCTTCTACCGCATCCTTATCCCCTTGAGAAGGGGGCCGCACCGAGTCAAACAGCGCCCCGGCCACACCGGAAGCCTTTTTCAGCGCGTCATCATGCAAATGAGCGTAGCGTTGGGTCATCTGCGGGCTGGAATGGGTCAGCAATTTTTGCAGCTCGTACATGGAAACCTGCCCGGAGCTGGCCAGCCACGAGGCAAAGGAATGGCGCAGGCCATGCAGGGGGCGAAACGATTCGGGCAATCCGGCCTTCTCTTTCACACGCTTGAGCATATCCGTAATATTGCCCCTCGGCTTGTCGTCATACCGACCGGGGAAAACGTAGGGGCTTCTGGTCTGTGGCAGAGCGGTCAGAATAGCCCGTGCCTGGTCATTCATGGGTATAGTCTCTGTTTTGCCTTTCTTGGCGACCGAGCCTCGCAACGTGATGAATCCCCGCTCAAAATCAAGGTCTTCCCATTGCAGATTGAGAAGGGCGCTACGACGCATCCCGGTGAACAGCGCCAGACGCACAAGGGAAGCCAGCGTCTGATCCGGCTCTTCGTCCAACGCCTTCAGCAGATTTTGGACTTGTTCCGGGGTAAGATTCTCCGTGACCTTGTTGTCCACTGTGGGCATGGTGATGCGGAGAGTGCTGGGAATGGAATCAACATAGCCTTTCTGCAAGGCGAAATTCAGGATACGTTTGACCAATGTCAGAACATGCTTGACTGTTTGTGGCGATTTTCCCGCTTTTTCCAGTTTGGCGCGTAACTTGTCTATGTCGTGAATGGTCAGTTCGGGAATGCTTTTCGTCCCCAGAGAAGGAGCGATATGAAGGTTGAAGCGGATGCGATCATCCTTGATGGAGCGATTGGAACTTTTGGCTTCCTCGAACAGGCTCCACAGCCTGTCGAAACTGTATCGTGATTCTTCAGCCATCTTTGCGGCGCGAACAGCAGCGCGTTTTTCCTCATTGGAGGCGTCTTTGCCTTCCATGCGTAAACCACGGATGCTGGAGGCCTTGGCGGCGGTCATATTGTCGCGGTATTGTCCTCCGACTTTCTCCTCGATGAGCTTTCCCTGTTTACGGTATCGAACATAATAGACCTTTTCCATCCCATGCCCTGTGGAACGGGGGACTTCAACAAAATACACGCCTGCATAGCCTACGACCGCCTGTCTTTTTCTGCTTGCCATATTGCCCTTGACCTCTTTGGGTGTGCTATGCCCCCACATATACAGGATAGGATGGGCATTAATTCCTTGATAACGGCGAAAATAGCCGCTTTCATCTGCCCCACACTATGCCCCACAAACGGCATAAAGTCCAATCGAAGTCGGCGGCTTTTTAGAAAAGAAAAAGTGAAATAACTATGTGAAATATATATTCTAGTAAAAGTGGGGCAAGGTCTGTCAAAATGGCTGTCACGGCCTTTCACGCCGTCAACAGCGGTTCAAATCCGCTTGGGGACGCCAACAGACATCAAAGGCTGTCGTTTTTCTTACTACTAGGTAGGAAAGGCGACATGCCAAGAGTACCCTTCCTTTTTAAGGCGACAGAGAATATCCCGCACACACCGGGGTCTTCTTTGTCGCCTTTTTTGCCCCCAAATGGATCGGCTGTAAAGCCCTCGCCCTGCGTCGCCACCCACCCCGGAAGGCCTGCAATACGCAGACCACGCCCGAATATCCCCCTCTGCCTCGCCAGATACCTCGGCATCCGCCTGATGTACGCGCCTCCCTACAGGCATGTACCTCACGTCCCGGCACGGCCTCTGGTCATTCGCTCCTCCCTCTGCTTCCCCGGAGAAGTGCTCTACCGCGCCGACATGCACCGAAACCTGAGACGGCGTATCATCATGGACATTGCCCAACTCCTGTCCGGCCTTGCCCTCATCCCCCCGTTCTCATTTCTTGCCGGCAAGCTCATAGACGATCCCCTCTGGTTCCTGATCTCGATCATACCTCAGTCCTGCATCATCTTCGGTCTGACATATACGAGACCCTTTCGCTCCTTCCACATGGGATTCGCCAACTGGTGGATGAGGAGGTTCCCACATGCGTGACCTCTCTTTCTTCCTCCGCCTGCACGCCCTTCCCCCGCTGGCCCGGCCCTCCGGCTCTCTCCGGAAGCCCTACCTCCCGCTCGAAGTGCGCTACATCATCAGGCCCACCGGAGAGGTACTTCTGTACGTCTCGAACGATCTCAACAGGAAAACCAGCTACGAGGATCTTTCCCTGTTCGGAAACTACAGATGGAACAGGCTCTTTCCCTCTACCGATGGAGCTCCAGCGCTTCTCCATTTCCATTTCCAATGCCAGAACTTTCCAGAAAATTTCTACTCATGTTCTGCGGTAAAGAAGATTTTCATTGGGATGCTTTGCCGCCGTGGATTAGCCTGCCACTATCTGCCTCTTTACGCTGAGGCGAGATGGCGTCCCCTTTATGAGTATCCGTCTCAAGGAAATATAGTCCCTCCCCAAACGGAACAGTATGCGTTTCTACAACCCATCTTTTTTTGGCTTCTTATACTCAGTGTTTTGGGGGTTGGTTGTCTGATTGCCTACGAGATTGCGACATCAATAATCAATAGGACATTCTTTTTTGACTGATACGGAGATACCCATGAAACGCTTTTTCCCTATACTCACGGCAAGCTTCTGCATCATAGGCCTCGGCGCTCAGGTCAGCTCAGGAATGATCCTGCCCTTCGAGCAGTTCCCAGACGCTACCGCCGACTACAAGTCTACCGCGACGCCTCCAGTGGATACCCTTTTCCTCACTCCGGACGAGGCTATGGGCCTTCCTCTCGCCAACCTCAAGGAAAAGAAAATCCACTCGCCTTCGGGAAAGCTCATGCTGATCCTCTCCCCCAATGAACATGCGTGGTTCCGGGACGGCAAACTTGCCCGCTACCTCTACGTAGCTTCCAAAGGCAGAAAACAGCGGGCAGGCATCTCTTCACCCGAAGACATGCCCCTCATCATTCCCAACGTGAATGCCGGCATCATCTACGACGTGGATCTCTTTGCCTCAAAAAATCTTCACGACCGATTCATCGACAAAATCGACGGTCGGCCCTGCACCATCAAATATGAAAACGCCCACTACATCATTTCGATGGAGCGGGTCGAATAACCTTTTCACGGAACGTCAGAGGAAAGAAGGATGATAATGCCATAAGACATAGAGGGCGCATAATTATGTTAAAGTATATCACTTTCCAAACTCTGACAGTCCGCGAAAACGCCCCTCGGGGCAAGGCGGAACATGGCGTGTTTTTTTCCTTTTTCACGCCATGTCCGCCGATAAGAAGGAAACACAATGTTTGAAGTAGAACGCCAATCAGAAGAAATCTATGACCTCATGAACTGGGCTCAGGAGGGCGTCGATCAAGGAACCCGATACCCCGGCATGAGCTATGAACAGGGCATTCTTGATGCCCTCATGTGGCTCGATGGTTCCTCCGATCACAACCCGATGGACGAGTAATATCCGCCGATAAAGGAATAAAGATGCTTCCAGCAACCACTCCCAAAACCTGCGCCCATATTCTGACCAAAGAAGAGGCCAGAGACGCTCTGAGCCGCGTCCTGCGTGTCTGCCGAGAATCCGGGTACCGAAACTTGGGTATTCCCAAAAGGATTTTCGAAAACCGGGAACTGGTTCGCTGCCTGTATGAGCAACACATGGCACTTGGCCAAGCCTTTACCACTTTTATAGGGGTGGCCGAATCTTCCAGAAGATTTTTTGACTCCATCGTGGACGCTCTCAAGGAAACATTCCCGGATGTCGGTCAATTTCCGGAAGGCGGTAACAAATCAGGCGCGCCCCTTCCTGAAGAAACCAGACTTGTCATGAAATGTCTGGATGGACTCATAGCAGTTTGCGGAACCAGTGGCGAGAAACTCACAAAACTCCAGACCGAAAACCGTGAGATCGCCTGTTTACTGAAAAGCAATCCCGCCTTTTCAGAAAGGCTTGGCTTCATCGAAAGCTGGCTGGAAGACCATGAGCTGTTCTTTGAGGATATGCGCCATGCTCTTAAAGACATTTTTAAAAAGGTTTCGGGTGATGCAGCTTTGCCAACCTATGGATGGGTGGGAAATGATCTTACGGAGTACCGGATACAGTTCAATAGTGAAAAGCTTTCCCCAAAGAGGAATCTTCCTTCTATAGATATTAATAAAACTGTTCTTGAAGTATGTAAAACCCTTCAAAAGGACTATCGACTCAATTATACTTGTCAACCAATTAGAGATAAAAATGGTCACTTTTTAGGTGTAATTTCATATCATAAATATATTGAAGGAATTTCCGATCCTTCAGATACACCTATTGTAGATAAATTTTTTAATAATATTTTATTTCGAATAGGAGTTATTTGTATAATAGGCTATCATATGTTTCATTTTATTCAAAAAGTTTGAAAAAATATCAGCTTTTCTTACTAGTGTTATCAAAATACATTTATTTCCTTTTCTATATGAACGTAGCAATACAACACCATATTCTTCATCTTTTATATACATTTCACATTGTATTCTTATTTTATATTCACTACCAGATTTTAAGATAAACCCATGGCCAATCGATGAATATTTATTATGTCTAGATAAAAATACATTATCCTCATCAAGATATAGACAAATAGGAGTTTTATTATAATTACAAATTGTTGCATCTATACAAACACAATCATCAGAGTTGTGCCACAAAGTATACACTTTCTGTTTAATTTTTACTTGATTATATACGGCAATACCTGCCGTAATACCTGTAAATATTGCTGTTAAAAAACCTGTAATTTCCATAGAGCATCCTAACAATTTGAATAATGACGTAAAAAAACTCAAAACGAATGGCAGGCATGGAGAAGCTGATAAAGCGAGTGTACGGCAACACCGATCTCAGCAAAAAAGGAAAAACTATGATAAAGACAATACAGACCTATTTATCAGGATTTGAAATTGAAAGATTCTCACCAGTTTCAATGGCGCTTTGGGCCGCTGCAATGGTCTTGTCTTTGTACACACCACATGAGGAAAACCTTATATATTTATATGAGGCTCTTTTACATATTAAGGCAGTCCTCGTTTGCCTACTTCTTGGGATGCTTCTCATCAAGATATTGCTCCTGCGGAAATTAGACACGTTGTTCGATATAGTAACGCTGATTATCCTCATGAGTTCCCTCCACTCTACTATGAGCTGAAAAGCTGACAAAGCGAAACGCCCTGTGTGCGTCGGGTGGCCGGGTGGCCCACCCCTGACGAGCAACCAGTCAGCAAAAGCAAAAGGAGTAGAAAATGTCCAGGAAGAAATCCACCTCGACTGCCGCTCCCAAAAAAGGAGAACGGCTGATTTTAGATCGGATAATGAACACAAGAGACCCACATATGAAAGAAACGTATTTCCGTCTTTTTGACGAAGAGTGGGAACGCTCCGGATACACCCCCCACACAATCCCGATCAGGGTGCGGGCGCTCATTCGTTATGGCCTCGTGTATCGCCACCTTTTGTCCGCACGCCAGCAACTCCTACTGGATCGTGAAGCCCGCGCTCTTGGCCTTGCGTAACTAAGGAATGAACCGATGAACTAACCAGGAAAAAAGAGAAGACCGGCATCTGCTACCAACAGACACCGGCCCCAAATCCCTCAACGGGAAAAGTCAGACTAAAAGCTAAACTGACTTTATCCCGACTCGCTTCCGGCGTCAAGCTAGGGGGGCTTGGTTATTCTCTTTTTTCTGCAACCCACAAGGTAGCGGAAATATGAGAACTTTTACTCCAAAGAGTCTATTTTTGCATGTCAGGGATAAATTTTTACCGACTTTCATCAGGAGAGATCCCTCCGTTTCCGGTAACGCCTCCTATCTCTATGAGATGCTTTTCGACTTTTGCGGCGACAAGGATCACTGCTACCCGACACAAAGCACGCTGGCGCTCCTGTGCAAAACGACGGTCCGTTCGGTCCAAAACTATATCGCGGAGCTGACGCGGACGGGCTACATCGCGGTCAGGAAAGACGAGAAGACGGGCCGCAATATCTACTACCTGCTGCTCTCAGAACACCTGCTCGCTCTGCTCAGAAAGCTCGGCATCCCCATGCACGACATGCAAACTTCCAGCAATGCTTCAGCACGAGGAGCACACGAAAAATTTTCGCATGATATAAGAGTAAATAAGAAACAAGAAATTACCCCCCTTTCCCCCCTTCCGGTTCAGGAGGTCTCTTCATCTCCCTCTTGCCGCAACCGTACCGGGCATCCGGGGTCAGCTCCCTTACCCCAGAGGGTACAAGGGAGGGGGGATTTTTCCTCTTTGTCTCGAACGAATGCGACACCACACGCACCCCGCGTACTACACCGCCCAGCCGTGTCACATGAGTTCGAACAACTGTGGCTGGCATGGCCCCAAACCGCGACCTGGGACATGCCCCGCAACAGGCAGCTTGCCTTGCGCGTCTATCGCCAGATGAGACGTGCGGGGCAACTGCCGCCCATCGAAAAGCTCCTCGGCATCGTCGAGCAATACAAACTCACGGACAGCAGATGGCTCAACGGCTACCCCCCTGAGCTCTCTAACTGGCTCTACACCCGCCAGTTTGAAAAGGCTCCTCTCATGCGCCGCCCGAAGAAGACTTTTTTCGGGAAGCTCGTGCCTGCGGAACCGGTTCTCACTCCTGAAGAAAGACGACAAGCCGAAGTCTACCGTACCCGCATTGAGGAACTGCAAAAGCGGTTCAATCAGCCTACCGTTTCGACCTCTCCTACTCCCTCACAAGACGCGGACGCACTGATCGCGCTCTGGCCTGAGCCGGAACGCCAGCGCGTCCCCGTCACGACATACCTCAACTACCTGTCAGGCAAAGGACAAAAGCCAGATCTCGCTCGTCTGGTTTCCCTTGCCCACGATTATCTGTCCGAAACGTCATCCCCCATGAGTCTTGTCGGCTGGCTGCGCAGTTGCCAAGCCTGCGCCGTCTGACGCCAAAGGAGACATCGCCATGAGCAACCTGTTTCTTGATCTGGATTCCAGCGACACCTTCGATACCGCCCTGGAACGAATGGAAGAGTACGGCGTGGGCTCCATTTTGTTTACCGTGAAGGGCAATGGCAAGCCGATCCTGTTTCTCTGCCTGACGCAAAACCCCGATCTGGCGGCTCTGCTCGGCAAGACGGCTGAAGCCTACGATGACGAACAGGAAGACGCCTAGGATGCTCCTTACGGAGATCCTTCGATCTTTTAAATAATTCGATCTTCACAGGATGAAATTTTATGAACATACTTAAAAAATTTTTTAATTCTATAAAAGAAAATCTTCTTGTTACATATATAATTATTGGAACAATAATTATGTTTTTAGCACTTATACATGTAATTTATATTATGGTATCATAGAATTGTTATCCCATATTTCAAAACAGAATATAAATACGATATTCCATATATAAAATTTAAAAATAATATTAAATTAACAGATCACATTCCAGCTATAATAGCATTATTATAGTATTTAACAAACTTATGACTATAAATTCTATCACGACGAACCCATATATAAAATTTACATGTATATATACATAATATAATACATAAAGAAAATAAAATAGTCAAAACAAACCAAAACAGATTACCTGATAAAATTTCAAATCCCTTTAAAACATCATTTTTATCATAAGAAACAATTAATGTAACTAAGGAAACAATAGCAGCACCATTTAATGTAAACAGCAATTTATAAATATTTTTTGATTCTTCATATATATGTTGAAAAGGAATTAAATCATTTTGGCACATTTTATACTCCTTTTTATTGCTGGATCTTCCTGTCTTTCGGCATCCATGTACTGTGTTCCATGCCACTAATTTATATTTTTTAACTAATTTTTATTACAGGATATTCTTCATGGAAGCAACGGAAACGACACGCACTCGCTGGGCTAGGAACCTGCAAACACATGCAGGAAAAATAGTGAACGACGCCCTGGCAGATTCATTGACCTGTGAAGTCATGCTGAACCCGGACGGACGCATCTGGCAAGAGCGATTCGGCGAACCCATGAAGTGCATCGGCACACTGGAGCCATATAAGGCGGAATCCCTTTTCCGGACGCTGGCCTCGCTTCTCGGAAAGACGGTCTCATATGAACAGCCTCAGCTCGACGGAGAATATCCGGGCGGTTTTCGCTTCTCCGGAGCCCTGCCTCCCATCGTGTCCGCACCGGCCTTCACAATCCGCAAACCGGCCTCCCGGGTCTTCACACTTGATGAATACGTTGAGGCCGGAATTCTGACGGAACGCCAGAAAGACGCCCTGTGCATGGCCGTATCCGAGCACCAGAACCTTCTCGTAGTCGGGGGAACCGGTTCCGGCAAGACGACTCTCGCAAACGCACTTATCGCGGAGATGGTGCACCAGTTCCCGGATGAGCGGCATGTAATCATCGAAGACACACGCGAAATTCAGTGTACCGCACCCAACGCCGTCTTTTTCCACACAACGGACGATGTCTCAATGACCAAATGCCTCAAGCAGACCTTGAGGTTTCGCCCTACCCGCATCCATGTCGGCGAAGTTCGTGACGAAGCCGCTCTCGACCTTCTGGATGCCTGGAACACCGGCCACTCCGGCGGCATTTCAACCGTCCACGCAAACTCGGCGCTCCAGGGACTCTCCCGCGTCCGTGGACTCGTTTCCCGAAGCCCCTCGGCTCCGCGCTGCGTCGAGGAGGTTATCGGCGAAGCCGTCCAGGTCCTTGTTTTCATTGAAAGGACTCCGTCAGGTCGCAGGATTCGGGAAATCCTCGCCGTGGACGGCTATTCGATACAGAAACAAGAATACCAGCTTAGTGAATTTACTGCATAAAAACCAATAATTGGAGGAAACATGAATCTCAAGCTCTTCCTTTCCCTGGCGACCATGATCGCTCTGATGGTCGTTATTTGCGTCCCTGACGCTCTGGCTTCGGCAGGCTCAGGCGGCGGTATGCCTTACGAATCATGGCTTCAGTCTCTTGAGGATTCCGTGACCGGTCCCGTCGCCTTTTCGATCTCGGGCATCGCCATTGTCGTTTGCGGGCTCACACTGGCCTTCGGCGGAGACCTTCCGGGTTTCTTCAGACAGCTCGTCTTTCTCATCCTAGTCATGGCCATCATCCTCTGCGCCGCCAACATCAAGTCACAATTCTTCGGCAAGGGAGCTCTGATCGCCCATGCCTGCGAAACGATCAGGATGGTGTGACATGGCCCTCAGAACAGTTCCCATTCATCAATCCTTCACTCGTCCAAGCCTTCTGCTCGGGTGTGACCGTGAACTGATCATCTCTTCGGGAGTCGTAGCCTTTGCCCTGGTCATCTCCGCGCAACAGTGGGTTGCTTTCTGGACGGGACTGACGCTGTGGGTCTTTTCTCTTTTCGTCCTCCGGCTGATGGCGAAGGCCGACCCGCTCATGCGCTTCGTCTATCTGCGGCATATCCGCTATGCGGCCTATTACCCCGCAAGGTCCACGCCCTTCCGTGAGAACACTAGGAATTACAAATGATTTTCTTAATCATTGCCATCTCGCTTCTCGGCCTGCTGCTGTTCGCTCTGCTCATCCGGGGCATCAAACAGGCCAATGAAGCCCGGACGCTCAAGCGACATCGCTCGAAGCAAGCCGGCGTCGCCGACCTGCTCAACTACGGCTCCATGATCGACGACGGCATCATCCTGTGCAAGAACGGCTCGCTGATGGCCGCCTATGTCTATGCGGGAAAGGACAAAGAAAGCCATACCGAACGGCAACAGGAATTCGACGCCGAACTCCTTAATGCCGCTCTTACGGAATTGGGCAACGGCTGGATGATCCATGTTGATGCCGTCCGTTCTCCCGCCCCAAAGTATCCTTCCCCGGATCTTTCCCATTTTCCCGATCCCATATCGAGGGCCATAGACACAGAACGCCGTCACTTTTTTGAAGAAAGAGGGGTCATGTATGAGGGGTACTCCGTCCTGACCGTCACATGGTTCCCGCCGATGCTGGCGCAGGCGAAGTTCGTCGATCTCATGTTCGATGACGCTCAGGCTCCGACATCCGCCAAGGAACGCGGACAAAAGATTCTGACGGGCTTCAAAAAGGATCTAAAGAGCCTTGAAAATCGTCTTTCCACCGTCCTTTCGCTCACCAGGCTTCACGCTCACGCCTACCAAAATGAAGACGGCACCACTGAATACTATGATGAGTTCCTCTCCCATTTGCAGCGTTGCATCACCGGAGAATCGCAACCCGTCCGTCTCCCCTCCTGTCCCGTCTATCTGGACATGCTCCTCGGCGGGCAGGAACTGTGGGGAGGCATCATTCCCAGAATAGGCCGCAAGCACATCCAGGTCGTCGCCATAGAGGGATTTCCCATGGAGTCATACCCTGGAATGCTTTCACTGCTGACGGACTTCGATATGGAGTACCGCTGGTCGAACCGCTTTATCTTCCTTGACTCGCCCGCAGCCACTTCGCACATGAACGTTTTTCTCAGAAAATGGCAGCAAAAGCAGCGAGGTCTGGTCGATTATCTCCTTGAAAAGCCCAATCCCAGACTGGATCAGGATGCCGTCAACATGACGGAAGACGCGGAAGACGCCATTACACGGATCAAAAGCCGTAGAGTTGGAGCCGGCTATTACACCAGCGTCGTCGTGCTGATGGACGAAGACAGACAGGCCGTGGAAGCAGCCGCTCTGCGTTTGGACAAGGCCATACGCAACCTCGGATTCGCATCCAGAACCGAAAGCATCAACACTTTGGATGCGTTCTTCGGCTCCCTCCCCGGTCACGGCAATGAAAATGTCCGCCGTCCTCTGATAACGACCCAGAATCTCGCGGATATGCTTCCCACAAACACGATCTGGACGGGAAGCGATTATGCCCCATGCCCTCTCTATCCTGAAGGCTCCCCCGCGCTCATGTACTGCGTCACGACCGGCAACAGTCCATTCCGCCTTAATCTCCATGTGCGCGATCTCGGCCACACCCTCATGATCGGCCCCACAGGTGCGGGTAAATCCACGGCTCTCGCCCTGCTCATTGCCCAGCTACGCCGATACAAAGGAATGCAGATCTTTGCCTTTGACAAGGGATATTCCCTGTACCCTCTGACAAAGGCCTGCGGAGGGCTGCATTTCGCGATTGCCTCTGATTCGGACAAACTCCAATTTTGTCCTCTTCAGTTTCTGGATACGCGCTCAGACATCGCCTGGGCGCAGGAATGGATCGAAACCATCCTTTCCCTGAACGGAGTCGAAACCGGTCCCGGCGAGAGACTCAAGATCACAAAGACCCTGACGCTCATGTCCCAGGACAAAGAGAACCGACGACTGTCCGATTTCGTCGGTCTTATCGACGTACCCCGTATCAAGGAAGCCATGCAGGCCTACACCATTGATGGTCCCATGGGAGAATTGCTTGATGCGGAAAGCGATGGTCTTGCCCTGTCTCCCTTTACCGTCTTCGAAAACGAGGAATTGATGAACATGGGAGACAAATGGGCGCTGCCCATCCTGCTCTATCTCTTCTACCGGATCGAAAAGTCCCTGCACGGGCAGCCCGCATGGATCTTCCTCGATGAGGCATGGATACTGCTCGGTCATCCCGTGTTTCGTGAAAAGATACGGGAATGGTTCAAGGTCAACAGAAAAAAGAACTGTTCCATCTTCATGGCCACACAGAGCCTTTCGGATGCCTTCAACTCCTCCATTCTCGATGTGATCGTCGAATCGACGGCCACCAAGATCTATCTGCCGAACATCTACGCCAGAAACGAGGGGTTCGCCGAATTTTACACAAAAATGGGGCTGAACAGCCGCCAGATTGAAATCATCTCCTCGGCTGTTCCCAAGAACGAATACTACCTGGTTTCCGAGCAAGGAAGCCGACTGTTCAGTTTTGCCATAGGCCCGCTCGCCATGTCCTTTGTCGGCGTCTCGGATCGCGAATCCGTGCAGCACATCATGCAGCTTGAAAAGCAGTTCGGCGAACAATGGATTGAGCAGTGGCTCCGTGAACGGGGCCTGTCACTAACCGATTATGCGAGTGCGTCATGAAGAAAAAACCGGAAGACTCTCCTTACCTGAACGCCCGGTACAACCACAACTCGCGGGAAAGCGCCATGTTTTTCTCACGGTTGATGTGGCAGATCGTGGGGATCGTCTCCATGCTCACTGTGGTATGTTGTGTTGCTGGCATGATCTACGTCGCCATACAAGCAAAATACATTCCCTTCGTGATCGAAGTGGACAAACTCGGTCAACCGCTTGCCGTTTCCGTTGCCGACAAGGCCGCCCCCGTCGATTCCCGCGTCATCCAAGCTACGCTCGCTTCCTTCATCAACGATGCCCGCATGGTTACGCCGGACGTCACAGTCCAGCGCAATGCCGTTTTCAGAATCTACGCCCATCTGAATGCTGAAGATGCCGCGACCGTCAAGATGAACGAATACATGAACGATGAGGCCAACAATCCTTTCCGGCGTGCCGAAAAAGAACTCGTTTCCATAGAAATCACTTCGGTTCTCCAGCAGTCAGATGAAACATGGCAGATCGACTGGAAAGAGACCGTGACGGATCGCCAGGGAGTCAGAATTTCTGACTTTCGTATGAGAGCCCTGCTCATGGTTCATGTTGTTCCTCCAACAAACCGCACATCCGAAGAGCAAATCAGAAAGAACCCGTTGGGCATCTATATTCGTGACTTTAACTGGTCAAAGCAACTCTAACTCCCTTGAAGGAAGGAACTACATGAAACGAACTCTTGTCACTGGAGCCTGCCTTCTTCTGCTCACGGGCTGCGCAGCGTTCCCGTTCCACGGCAGCCGTGAGGTCGCCGGCGTCCGGACTGCCGACGCCCTGAGCGAGACATGGCCAGCCGACGCCGAACGCTTCGCCTCTCAAGCGGCACTTGAACTTTCGCGACGGTATCCCGCCGGTCAGACCGGGCTTTCCCTCGTGACAGTGCCGGGTCAGTTCGGCACGTCGCTCGAAAACCAGCTTCGTGGCCACGGTTTTGCCATTTTCCCCTCAGACTCTTCTTCCGGCGTCCGGATCGGCTACGTCCTCGACGAGATTATCGGCGAGATCACCCCTACAGGGTATCTCCAGATCAGAACCTCGGACGGCACGGCCTTCAGCATGATCCGCAAGCTCATGGGCGGTCTTCCCTCCACGACTGCGGCTCCAGCAGCTTCCGTCTCAGCTCCGGAAGAGCCGGTTCCGGGCACACCGGTGGTGACGCCTCCCGCGCATACTCCGGAACCGGTTCCCGCAGTAAAGGAGGCTCCTCTCCCAGAAGTACCGCAGACGCCGGTTCCCCAAGCACCCACGCCCCACAAAGAGGAGCCGTCCAGTGCCTCCGGAGATTCCCGGATGATGCCGATCATCACCGCAGTCCGCACGGTGATCCCCGTCAAATGGCAGTACAGCATCCAGGGGACGGAACTGCGCCAGAAGCAGGTTCCCTATCCCCAAAATGTTCCGTGGCGAAAGGCTCTCATGGATATAGCCACGGCTACCGACTCCACAGTCGACATCAACGCCAAGGCCAAGCTCGTTACTTTTGCGCCAAAAGGAATGTCGTCCGCTCCGGCTCCGGCAAACCCGGCGACCCTCTCCCAGCCTGAATCCCCCGTCGTGGCTACGGCCCTGGCCGATGCCGCAGCGACATCAAAGTCCGCTCCGGCCACGACCAATACGCCTGAAACACCGGCAACGCCGCAAGTCGAGGCAGCCCCCATCCCGACTTCTCCAGCCGTAACCATCGTCGCCGAACAGGTCAGCCTTCCCGAATGGCAACTCTCCCAAGGGAGCCTGCGCACGCAGCTGGATGTCTGGACGACCCGTGCTTCCTGGCAGCTCGTCTGGAACGCGGATACGGATCTCGACATGCAGTCCCGGGCAACGTTCCGGGGCAACTTCGTTGCCGCCGTTACTCAGCTTTTTGAAGGCCTCCACGCCGCCGGATTCCCACTCCGGGCAACGTTCTATCCCTCAAACAACGTTCTGGAAGTGAGTGACAGATAATGAAAAGATACCTTTCCCTTCTTCTTACCGCACTCCTGTTCCTCTCCGGCTGTGCCGTCAAGGACGGTGGAGCGCCCACGGTCCAGCAGGTCGAGGCAAAACGTGATCAACTGACCGAGCTCTCCAGCTCGAAGACCGTCTCCATTGCCGAACATCCGTATCTCGGTGCGAAACCCATCGTCCGGCAAACGGACGGCGAAGACATCCCCGTTCTCAATTCCTCTGTGACTCTCAAGCAGCGGGGAACGCTCTCCGAGATCGCGGCCTCGCTCAGCACCATCGCCCCATTATCGGCCCAGGTCTCCGATACCGATGCCGACGATCCCCAGCCGACAAAACAGTCGTCGGAGTTGCCGACCCTTGACGATCTGGGCCTGCCACCTCTGGCCAGCATGTCCGGACTGATCGACGTATCTTATACCGGCTCTTTGCGCGGCCTGCTCGATACCATCTCAAGCCTGTCGGGTTATGGCTGGGACTATGACGCTAAGACGAACAGGATCACATTCAGCGCCATGCAGGTGCGCACATACACCATCATGGCCGCGCCGGGCGTGATCACCTACGACAGCCAAGTCTCCAACAAAAGCAAGGAACGTACAAGCGGATCATCCATCAGCGGCTCCAGCATCAATTCCACGGTCTCCTCCGGAGACACCTCTTCCCAGACTTCCCAAGTCCACACCTCAAAAATAGAGATGGACATCTGGAAAGAGATCGAAACCGCCGTCAAGGGACTCCTGAGCAAAAGGGGCACCGTCTCCATCAATCAGGCTGCGGGTACGGTCACGGTCAGGGACTCCTATACGCGCCTGCGTGACGTGACCGCCTACATCAACTCGATCAACGCCCGACTCTCCCGCCAGGTTGCAATCACCGTGCGCGTCTGGGCGCTCGAACTCACCGACGCCTCCAGCGCCGGGCTGAACCTTCAGGCCCTCTTCGAAAACAACGACGTCTCCGTCGTCGCTGGCAGCCTCGGCGATCTGGGCAGCGCGTCAACCGCCGCTGTTAGTGTGGTTAAGGGCAAGCTCAAGGGCTCCAGCGGCACGATCAAGGCTCTCAAAGAATGGGGGCGTGCTACCCAGCTCTCCAGTGCCGGCGGCCTGCTCATGTCGAACCAGCCTCTTCCCGTGCAGGCAATCAAGCGCCATGCCTATCTTGCCGGCATGACCCTGGCCACCAGCGAGTACAACCAGACTTCAGAGATCACACCCGGCGAAGTCACAACCGGTTTCGCCATGACCATCATTCCGCATATCCTGCCGGATCGCCGGGTAATTCTCCAATACACGGTCACTCTGTCGGCCCTTGACTCCATGGAAAAGATCGACCGGGAACAGGTCTATGTCCAGCTTCCGCAGGTAAGTACCCGCTCATTTGCGCAGCGCAGCAAAATGAAGATGGGACAGACGCTTGTGCTCGCGGGATTCGAGCAATCCTCACAGAACCTTGGCAATTCACTTGGTGTTCTCAACACGAGTCGTGATGCCGACTTCTCAAAGACATTGCTCGTCGTGACCATCGAACTGGAAAGCGCGGAGAACGTGTGATGCGCCGTGTAGTCATCAATGGACAGTCCTATGCCGTCGGTATGGACTGGTTCCCGCTCAAAGAAGACATGAAGCGTGCCGAACTTGTGTTGGAAGCGGAAGGATACGACGAAAAGTGCGATCTGTCCGTCGTGCTTGAAAAACAGTACGCCCTGGCCCGTTCAAGGAACAGGTCGTGGAAGAGGGTCCGCTCTCTGGCCGCAACGCTTGTCCTGAACAAGTACCCTGACGCCGTCCATGTCTTTCCCCTCGTCGATGCGGATGACAATACGCCCTTCTGGTGGGTGATCGGCGTCCGCAGGGGGATTGTCTCAGGGCAGACGGACCGCTGCTTTGACACTCAGGAAGACGCCGAAAGCGTGGCCGTCTCGGTGCAGGACTCTCTCGGCGTTCCGGAACTCCAGTCCTTTTCCGATGCAGATGTTCTCCTGAACCACACGAAGCCGACGAAGACGTCCTTCATGAATGATCCGGCGGCCCTCGGACATCTGAAAGATACGGCGGCCATCAAACTTCTGAAGGCATCCGCCATAGCCGTCGGCTTCGCCTTCGGCTGGTGGGCCGTCGATTCCGTCCTCGAATATCGGGCCGCACAGGAAGCCCTGGAGCAGGCCCGCATTCTCACCCAAAACAAGGAAAAGCGAGCCAAAGAGCTGGCCGAGCATCCCGAAAGGTACTTTTCAAGCAAATGGATGCAGGCTCCCCTGCCTGAGACATTCTTCAATCAGTGCGCCCCGGAGATGTTCCGTTTTCCCATGGCCGCGAACGGCTGGGGACTCTCCAGCCTGAGCTGTTCAGGGTCTTCCCTTTCCGCCATATGGCAGCAGACGCCTCTTTCAGACTACACGCACCTGCCATTCAACGCGGTGCTCGACCCGCAAAAGCCGAAGATTGCGACATCATCCAGGCCGCTGCCTCCTCTTGCCGGGGCGAATCGCTCCGCTTCCTCCCTGCTTTCCCAAAGGGATGCGGCACGCAGGCTCTACGCTCTCACCCAGCACTTCCGCCTGAACCTCAAAAAGCTGGCCTTCGCCAAACGCCAGACAAAGACGGTCGAAAGGATCTCGCTTTCCTGTCCCTGGGTGAAGGCATCCTTTGAACTGGATCACGTCCCCGCCTTTCTCGTGGCCGATTACGTCAGTCTGGGGAAGGCCCTGTCCGAAATTCCCGGTCTGATCGTCACGGAGATCTCCTACTCCGACAACTGGACCATACGAGGTGAAGTCTATGCACATTGACAAGAAAAAGGCCCAGATCGCCATCCTGGCCGTCCTCGGCTGCGCACTGATCGGCTCGGCTGCCTTTCAGTTCTTTCCGCAGCAGAAAACGGCACCCCAACGTCCGGTCAAAAAGATCGCCCCTGAAACGCCTCCTGTTTCAAAGCCGGCGTCTCCCCGCCCTTCCGGAAAAGACGGCGTCTCCGTACCTCCCATTACGGACCTTGATCCTCGTACCGTTTATTCCGGCAATTTGGGGACTCTCACCGGCATCCAGGCCGGTGCCGACCTCAAAAAGATGGAACTGGAATTTGCACAGCTCGATGCAAAGATCAGGGAACTACAGCAACCAAAGGAAGCGATCCCGACCGCGCCTATTACCCTGCCGCAACTCTCTCCTTCCGCCGGAGTCCCTGGACTGCCGGAAAAAAAGGAGTCGACCAGGATCGTCGTCATGGCTGTGCGCGGCATCAATGAAAACTTGATCGCCACCCTCCGGACTAAGGATGGGACGCATGTCGTCAAGACGGGAGATACCGTTCCCGGCTTCGGAAAAGTTCAGTCAATTGCGCGGGATCGCGTCGTCATCAACGGTTCGGCAATACCCTGGATGTAATCATGGATACTTACGTTCCTTCCATTCCTCCAGCCCTTTCGGAGCGCCTGATCTGGCGCGACGGCTCCTTCCATGCTTCTGAGGAGCTCAAGGGCGATACCCTGCTCGACGCTCTTTTCGCCAGATGCTCCCGCGAAATGGACGTTGCCGTGGTGCCGTGCCGCTGGTACTCGCCTCGCGCCTTTGAAAAAAACTTCGGCGTCCATTTCATGAACAAAGAGGGCTCCATCAACGCCACCGTCGACGCCATCGTGGACCTCCTGCGAAAGGCATGGACCCTCCGTGCATCGGATATTCACATCACCTATTGGGGGCCGTACACCACTATCGAACTCCGGCGTCTGGGACTGCTGCAACCGTTTCAGACTCTGAACGGCACTGAAGGCCAAGCTCTCATTCTTGCCCTTTTCCAGTCCGACATTTCCCAGGGCGGTGGGGAATCCACCTTTTCCCCGCTGGAACAACACGACGCCCGCATCGCCAAACGCGAGTACCTGCCTGAAGGCGTCTTCGCCGTCCGTCTCCACGCCGAGCCGATCCTCAGCCCGTTTATCCCCGACCCGGGCACCTTCGTCGCCCTGCGCCTGCTTTACGACGCTACCTCAGTCCAGGGGACACTGGAACAGCGCGTCGAAGCCCTTGGTTATCTTCCGGAACAGCAACAGCTCCTCCGGAGATTCACAGAACGTTCCGGACTTTCAATCATCGCGGGCGCTACCGGACATGGCAAGTCTACACTCCTTAAACACATCATGGAGGGAATGGCCGAGGAGAACCCCACTCGAAACTACATGACGCTGGAAGATCCGGCGGAATACGTGATCAGAGGGACAAAGCAGCGCAACGTCATCACCAACACGAATGTGGAAAACGCCAGAAAAATGGAGATGGTGAACGCCAATGCGGGGCTCATGCGCTCCGATCCGGACGTGATCATGATCGGCGAAATCCGCTACATCGAGCTGGCTTCCGCCGCCATTGAAGCCGCCCTTACAGGTCATGGCGTCTGGACCACCCTCCACGCTTCCAGCGCCTTCGGCATCATCCCCCGTCTGCGCGAGATGGGCGTCCCCCTTGAGGATCTCTATGAAGACAACGTACTCAACGGCCTGATCTACCAGCGTCTGGTTCCGGTCCTGTGTCCCCGCTGCAAGCGGCCTCTGGAACTTTCCTCCCTCCAGCCTCAGCTCGGAAACCGTCTCGAAAAACTCTTTAACGCCGCAGAACTCGCCCAAATCCATATGAAGGGCGACGGCTGCGAGCACTGTTCCGGCATGGGACTCACGGGACTCCGCGTCGCTGCGGAAGTCGTGCCCGTCACCACCATGCTCCTCTCCATCCTGAAAAAGGGCTCTCTGCGGGACGCCCAGATGTACTGGCTCAACGAGATGCACGGCATGACGCACGTCGCCCATGCCAGAAGTCTCGTCCTGGCCGGAGAAGTCGATCCGGCTCTGGCCGAAGAACGTCTCGGCGTCACTCTCGACTTCGACCTTGAATGGCGGGAGGTCGCATGAATCTGAATGCGGAAATCCGTCTTCCCGTCAGCATCGAGCGCAAACTCGCCAGGCTGGCCTTCGGCTCGAAGACACGGGAACGCTGCTGGCGCAAGCTCGCCACGCATCAGCGTCACCGTATGCCCATTGATGAAAGCCTACGGCTCTTCGCCAAACAAGCGCGTGCCGCCGGCTCTCTCTCCGCGCAATGCTACACCCTCATGCGCGACAGGCTCTCCACAGGCAAAAACATGCGCGAAACGCTGGCCGGACTGGCCACTCCGGAAGAGATACTGCTCATCCACTCCAGCCAGATCGGCGGAAAGCTGCCGGAAGGTCTTCTGCTGGCTGCGGATCTTCTCGCGGCAAAACGGAAAGTCATTGGCGCCGTCATCGGAGCCGTGGCCTATCCGGCCTTTCTCTTCGCCCTGGTCGTCGTGGTCCTCTACGCCATGTCCGTGGTCATCATTCCTCAACTGACGGCCATCACCGATCCCACCCGTTGGCAAGGACCCGCCGCAATCCTGTACCGGATTTCCCGCTTCGTGGATTCCTCTGCCGGACTTGCAGCCCTCCTCGCCCTCGTCGGCGTTCTGATCCTCGTTTTCGTCACCCTGCCCCTCTGGGCGGGAACCAGCAGACAATGGGCGGACAGGATACCTCCCTGGTCCGTCTACCGTCTGCTCGTCGGCGTCTCATGGCTGCACACCGTGGCCACACTCATGTCCGTGGGACAAAAACCCGTGGACATCCTCGCCGCCCTGCTCGCTGATCGCTCCACCACCCCCTATCTGCGGAACATCTTGCGCAGAATCAATAACCATGTCGGGCGTGGATCAAATCTTGGCGATGCCCTCGAAAAAACGGGACTGCGCTGGCCCTCACCGGAGCTTGTCGAAGAACTCCAGGCATACTCGAACCTTCCGGGGTTCGGTGAACAGATCCGTGCCATCGCAGCCGACTGGCTCACTGACGGCATCGCCCTGATCGTGCGGGCCGCCCGCGCCCTGAACATCATCTGCATCCTGATGGTTGGCGGTCTCGTTATCCTCATGGTCACGGGCATCACATCCATTCAACAACAAATCGCAATCGGAATTGGAGGTTAGCTCATGAAAAGGCAACTGAAAAAAACTGAACGCGGCTTCACCGTCGTCGAAGTCCTCATCGTGCTGGTCGTCGGACTGCTCATCGTCATAAACGCCGGAAAGCTCTCGGACTGGCTCTTCGGAACCGCCAAGCTCGCTTCCACGGAGCAATCGCTCGCTGCCTTCCGCGTCAATATCCAGCACGCCTATACGGACGTGCGCTCCTACGCCTCCATCAGCAATGACGAGCTCATCAGCGCCCTGGTTGTTCCTCCCACCATGCTCAACGGCGACGGCACGGCCATCGTCGACGCATGGAACGGCGACGTCACCGTCGCCAGTGCCGATGATGGCCGCTCATTCACGATTGAACTCACCCTGGTTCCCCAGTCTGAATGCGTCAAGCTCGGCGCTTTCCAGATCGACACATGGGAATCCATCTCCGTCAACGGGACGGAAATCGAACGCGGCTCCATCGTGACCACCGATCAGTGCACGAACGAAACGGAAAACACCATCGTCTACAAGTCCCACTAACCCCTTGTCTCCGGGGAGGTTTTCCTCCCCGGAACCCTACAGGACGGCTCATGTATCCTCTGGCCATCATCGCTATTCTCCTCGGACTGCTCGCGACGTTCAGTTTCGTAGAACCACAGGCATCACTCCGAAACCATTCTGAACGAGCCCTTGCCGTGAACTTCTGCATCTACAGAACCGCCGTCTCCGACTATGTCCGTACCCATCCCGACATCGCCTCCGTGCCGGCCAACGCCATTGAACTCCCCACCGGCTATCGCTCCATCCGGAACTGGCAGGCCAGGATCTCGGGTGGCTACTGCTACGTCTATGGAGAAGCCTCACAGGATGAAGTCTTCGCCATAAGGGAACTCATGGGCAATTCCGTCCTGATCGGCAGAAATGTGAACTCCCGGCTGTCTCCCAGCGGCATCGCCGTAGCCGCCTCCATCCCTGCCGGCAACGTCGTCAGCATTGTGAGCCTGCCATGAAAATCTCACGTCAATCCGGTTTCACTATCGTTGAAATGCTGATCGTCCTTGTGATCATCGCCATGCTCATGCCCAGTGTCTATGACCTCTGGCGTTCCAATTTCATCGCCTTCCAGCAAGGACTGGCGGCGGACCAGATGCGCCAGGTCAACGAGGCCGCCAACGCTTATGTCAAAAGGAATTTTGAAACCCTGCTCTCCTCCGCGACGCCTTCCTCCGGGCCTCAGATCTCCATCCAGAATCTGATTGACGACGATCTTCTTCCAGACGGCTTTCGCAACAGCAATATCTGGGGGCAGTCTTATGAAATTTACGTGCGCAGCCCACACGAAAACACGCTGAATACCGTCACGATCACCAGGGGCGGGCGCGAGCATGAGGAAGGCGACTCCTTCGCCACATTGACGGTTCCCGGAGCCGCTCTCCAGCTCGGTGGAGCTGGCGGCTTCGTCCCCACCGGAGCCCTCCCCGGTCAGACCGACGGCACGCTTCACGGCGCAGCCGGCGGCTTCATACTCGATCTGGCCGCTCTCGGTATTGCTTCTCCAGGTCCCGGCCACCTAGGAGCCTACTCCGCTTTTGACGAGTACGACCTCGGCACGGATTACCTTTACCGCTCGGAAGTTCCCGGTCATCCGGAGTACAACCAGATGGAAACCTCTCTCGACATGACCGGGCACGACATCGAGAACGTCGGCTCCATCCAGTACGTCTCCCGCACCATCTCGGACGATGACTCGTGTTCCGATGAAGACGAGGGGAAGATGTTCCTCGATGAAGCTCAGGGCATGTATCTCTGCCGGAATAACCAGCTCGTCCTCCTCGCTGATACCGGCAACTCCACGCAATTTAAGACCTCCACCTTCGTCAACAACGGCGACAAAGTTGCCAAACCCTCATGCGCTCCCGGCACCGGCACAGTTCCTCAAATCTACGTCGCCCCGGCAATCGTCTCTTCCGGAGAACAGTCCCCCAGCATGGCGTCCATCCAGGCATGGGCCACATCCGTATCCGATACCGAATGGCAGGTACATCTCAGGGTTCTTAACACCAGCTCTTCCGACGCATGGATCTATCCTGACTCCAATTACGGTCGGGTCATGGTGTTTACTACCTGCGCGAAGAATTAACACACTATGAATATACCAACTGGCGGCACTGAGGTAGCCATGAACGGATCAAAACTCCCCCGTTCCTCTCTATTCGGTCGGAAGGATTTTCTGGAAGTCTACCGCCAGGCGAAAGACTTCATCATCAGATACAAGCTGCTCCGTATATGCCGTTTTTCCGAAGAAAACGGCTTGAAGCGGCTGACGATATGCAATCTCTGGCGAATCGACCGGGAAGAAGACGGTGTGCTGCATACCTTCGAATTTGATTTGCACAAGGCTGAATGGCTTGAAACAGAAGATTTGCGCAATTGGCCAGCTATTCCCTTTGCCCCCATTGGGAAAAATACACTTTCGCTTAGTTGGGGCCTCTCTCTGTGCAGGGACGCTCTTCAAGCGGCGATTTGCGCTGCTGGTGCTGATAATCTCCCCGATGGAGGAGAAAACGGTGTGCCGAGTTGGGTACGCCAGGCAATTTTCAGAAAATATTTGGGCGGAGACGCATGGAGCCGAAAAAGGCACAAAGTCTATAAAGTCAATGGGTTGATTACAAAGACATCTATGAATTCTGGTGCCAGAACACTGCGGGCTATCTGGTGGAATCATTTCGTTGACCGCGACGTGCTTTCTGCATTGCTCGGCATTACTTGGCGTCAATGGACTGTTGCGGAATATCTGAAATATGCCCGGTATCGTCCGGCGCTGCTGAAAGTAGCCGCAGAGCATCGGAATCTTCTCCCGGTTCTGATGGAGATCAACCCGCAGCAGTGGGGCCGGGATGACCTCTTTTCACGGAAACTCTGGGTCAGAGACGGAAGAAAAAGCACGGCCCTGGACCGCAGGCCTGTCCGATCTGAAGGCGGGGATCGCATACGCAGCTTCGAGTCGGCAACGCCATGGCGCTGGCTGTCCAGAGCCTCGTCACTCATTGTCCGCGAATGGTCGGCCGTGAAAAACAACGCTGTCATTGAGGATCTGGCCCTGGCCAATTGCGGCGGTATCCATGCGCCGGTCTGCGCCTATGTGAAGCTTATTCGCTTTGCGAACCGGACCGAATTTCCGAACGACTCTCCGCTTGTCCGCCGGTTCTACCGCGTCTTTCTGAAGCATTGTGCCTGGATATGGAAAGAGAGGGGCTTTTCCGACGTGCGACAATGGCTCCGGAATCCGGAGTCAGATCTTACGCTCATGTCGGATTACCTCCATGCGGAAGGCTTCGCACAGGGCCTGCCGGACAAGAATTCTTCATGGGCTTCTCTGCTGCGCAGATCTGAAGATTGGCACAGACGTATCAGAATTTTGAACATGGAACGGGAGGGCAGGTTGCTCCAATGGGGTTCCATCATTCCGGAAACCGTCATTGACGGTGTGATTTGTACACCTCTCACGGATAGCCAGGCTCTGGCTGAAGAAGGCTATGAGATGTCACACTGTGTCGGCAGTTATGCCCAGCTCTGCCATGATGGAATATACCGAGTCTTCGCCCTGAAAGAGCCCGATGGGGCAAGATCGACTCTAGGGATACGACTGAGGCGCAAGGGCGTCATCACCCTTGATCAACACCGTGGCCCTCACAATTCTCAAGTTTCCCCTAAAGCCTCAGCCGCCGCCCGCAAATTACTGAATGCCTGCCGGCAGGCTCTCGCGGCAAAACTGGAATCCTAAACCTGTTTTGATGGAGAGAATCATGGCACATGCCCTACGTCCTCGTGGAATCAATATGAAACTTATTCTCTTCCTTCTGGCGTTCCTGTTCCTCACGGCCCCGGCTCTTGCCGACGTATTTGACGCGCCATGCTCACGCTACCGCGTCCCCAAACGACTTGTCCTCGCAATCGCCAAGACGGAATCCGGCCTCGATCCTTGGGTCGTCAACGTCGCCGGAAAAGATTACCGACCCGGCTCCCGCGCCGGTGCTCTGGCCATCATCCGCCAAGCTCGCGCTCGTGGCCTCTCGCATGACATCGGACTCATGCAGATCAACAACTGGTGGCTCAAACACCTTCGTATCAGCCCTGAAGTAGCACTTGAACCTCGTAATAACGCCATGTTGGGGGTCTGGATTCTCGCCAATGAGATTAGACGCCACGGCTATACCTGGACCGCTGTCGGCGCGTACCACTCCCCCACACCCGCACGTCAGCGCATGTACGCCCAAGTCGTTGCACGTAAATACAGAGAAACCCGATAGCGGAAAGTCCACGCAATGGAAACGACTTCGCAGCACACGCATGAATCATTCTATTTTAACAAGTATAAAAATCCAATAAACGGAATATAAAATAAAACAACTTATTGCAATATCATGCTCTGCATTAATCATATTTATATATTTAGTAATAGAAAAAGATCTTATACATAATACTTTTTTTATGAAAACAATGCAGGTTATATTATTATCTGTATCACTTATTTTTATTGGAACAATGATCACAAAAAATATTGAAAAACATTTTCTATTATCAATAATAACGGTAATAGCATTAGCGCTGGCAACTATTCTTATAATATTTTTCATATAATATCGGATAATTCCGTAAACCAACAAACCATAAGAAACCTGGCCCCTTCTTGAAACCATCGAAAGGATAATCCCATGACCTGCAAAAAGCTCTATGCCGTTGCTGCCCTGTGCCTCCTCCCCGTTTCAGCTCTTGCAGCTCCCAAGACCACTCCCGGAGATCTCCCCGATCTCCCGCTCGAAAGCCTGTACTTCGGCGGGGAAAACCCCGTGCTGACGCCAGCGGAACAAAAGGCCCTCAAAATAGCTCGTGACTGGCAAGCTCGTTCCGCTACCCAGCTCACGCCCGTTCCCGGCCCGGACGGAGCAATCCGCTTCCTCCACGGCGCTGTCCAACCCTCGATTGTCTGCGCCGTCATGCAGGTGACAGACATTGAACTTGAACCCGGAGAACAGATCAACAACATCTCAATCGGTGACTCTGCCCGCTGGCTTGTCGAACCCGCCGTCACCGGTGCCGGTGTCGCCGAAGTCCAGCACATTATCCTCAAGCCTATGGACGTGGGTCTGGAAACCAGCCTTATCGTTACCACAAACAGGCGCACATACCACTTCCGGCTCAAAAGCCACAAAACGCAGTATATGCCCAAGGTCTCATTCATCTACCCGGACGCTGTACAGGCCCGCTTCCTGGCTCTGAAGGAACGCCAGACGGAAGAAAAGGAAAAGCTAACAATCCCGGAAACCCAAGAATATCTGGGCAACCTCGACTTCGCCTACCGTATTTCCGGTTCCGCCCCCTGGAAACCCGTCCGCGTCTACAACGATGGCGTGAAGACGATCATTCAGATGCCGCCGAAGATGAAGCAAACGGAAGCTCCATCCCTCCTCGTACTCAACGGCGACGAGGAAGTCATGGTCAACTACCGTCTCCAGGGGGATCGTTTCATCGTCGATCAGCTCTTCGACAAGGCCATTCTCATCGCCGGTGTAGGCTCCAAGCAAACTAAGATTACCATCACGAGGGGGAACTGATGGCTATTCTCCAAAAGCTGAAGAGCTGGCTTCCCCAGACCGATCTTGCTCCAGATCCGCTGAGCGCCGAAACCGTTCCGAATTCAAAGCGTCTGAACAGGCTTCCATTGCTGATTTTTGGCGCTGCCTGCTCGCTGGTGCTCGGCGTCTTCATCTATGTCGGCTATCAGCGATCTCTTCCCCGTGAACGGCCTCAAAAAACGGAAAATCCCAAAGCAAGTGTATCTTCGCAGCAGTTTGCCGAAGAGATCGCAAGCAAGGCCAGGCCCGGTAGCTTCATTGCCACCATTCCTCAGCAACAGGTAAGTAATACACAGCCTGAAAAGACCCCCGGCGCAGAGTCCGGCAAGGAAACACAGATTCCTACGCAACAAGACTCACATAACTTGGACATGCCGACTGTTCTCGTCGATCCCTACCTTGAAGATCGCCTACGTATCAGGGAAAGACGTTTCCAGGCTCTGGAAGCCGCACTGAAGAGCAAAATGGGGGTACAGGTCTCGGAGCTCCGTGCTCGCTCCACAACCCGTGACCTTAACGCGGAGATCTCCCAAGCTCGTCAGCGAATTACCGCCATGACCGATCCCTCCTCCGCCTATCAGGCGCGTCTTGCCCAGCTCAGGGGCGAAAGCGTCTCCGGAGCCGACGAACTCTACCGGTCTACAGCCACGGGCAAAAACGACGTGCGCAGGCTCGAACGGACAGATTCATGGAGTCTTGACTCCCAGGTTGAAGCTCCCGCTTCCCCTTACATGATCCGTGCCGGCTTCGTGATCCCCGCAATCATGATCTCCGGGATCAATTCCGATCTCCCCGGACAAGTCATGGCACAGGTCAGTCAAAACGTCTGGGATACAGCAACAGGCCGCTTTCTCCTTATCCCCCAGGGCACCCGGCTCATCGGCGCATACTCCAGCGACGTGGCCTACGGTCAGGAGCGCGTCCTTATGGCATGGCAACGCCTGATCTTCCCCGATGGCAAAACGTTCGATATTCGCGCCATGCCCGGAGCCGACAGCGCCGGCTACGCCGGTTTTACGGACCAGATCAACAATCACTGGTTCAGGACTATATCCTCGGCCATACTCATGTCCGGTGTCATCGCCGCCGTCGATTTGAGTCAGGATGACAATAACTCCAGCGATAGTTCCGACCGCCAGCGTGCTGGCGACGCCCTCTCCGAAGCCCTCGGCCAGACCCTTGGCCAAGTCCTCGGCCAAATCATCTCCAAGAACCTTAACATATCACCTACACTGGAAATCCGGCCCGGCTATCGTTTCAACGTGATCGCCGTCAAGGACATGACTCTCCCCGGTCCCTATCAAGCGTTCAATTATTGAGGTGCTCCATGAACAATCTTTCCATCGTCCTTGCCACACGTTCCGGCGTCATCCACTTCACCGATCTCGCCAACACGCTCGCATACCTAAATAACAACGCCCAAAACATGGAAACTTCTCTCTATGTCATGGGAGACGAAAAGGAACTCTTTGATCCCTTTTTCCTGTTTTCCTTCCAGTTCTCCCCAAAAAATTCAGTCCACTTTAAGGACTGGCTCGAACTCGCTACGGATATTGCTTCTTCAACTCCAGAGATGCAGGTGCATATCCATCCAGCCGCAACCAGTCTTTCAGAAAGATACTCCAGTATGCTTGTGGAAGGTTATCGTTCCCCAACACGTCTTCCCTATTCGATCAATGAAAAAGGCTTTGCCGAAATACTGAAGGCAGCAATTTTTTTGAAAAATTGAAAAGAAACACAGAATGAAAAACTCAATAAAAAAGACCGTCACTAAAAGTTGTGACGGTCCAAAATGAATTATATTTTACCGGAAAGAATATCTTTTCGTGTCCTTCTTACTGTAACTATTTCACGGATACATCTAAAAATACCAATTGGAGCGAGAAATAGTCCCGCTATAAGTGTAAATATAAATTTAAATACGGAAAAAATCCCATATGTTTTCAAATCCATCACAACACCAGTTGGTCCAGAGACAACATCCTTTCCCCAGTAAACAAGTACACCTATAACTGCAAAGAAAATATATGCATCAAAATTGCCTTCATCGGAAAATGCCCACCAAATACCAGCTCCTACAAACATTAAGAGAGTAATCCCAAGTTTGATGTAACAATTTGTTTCAATCGACGAATTATGTTTAAGTAAACATGATTCACATAATGGAGTTTCAAAACGTGATGCACATTCAGCACAAAGCCCCTTTCCACATACATTGCACGTCCCCACAGCAGGAACGCCTCTATGGTTTATACATTCCATTTTTTACCTCCTCTAAGCACTAAGGTTACGGATAGGAAGTTTGATTATAGCGCGGCTCATTTTTACGCAATCAAAAAAACAAATAATTAAAACACTATATTAAAACAAAAAGGTAAAATATGAAACTACTCCATCTCATACTCATCATTGCCACTCTCCTAGCTCCTCTCCCTGCAAGAGCCGGAGGCATTCCCGTCTTCGACGCCGCGAACCTCCAGCAGACCACACTCTCGGCTATTGAAGCCGTCAACCAAACCTTGAAGCAAATCGAGGAATACGCCCTCCAGCTTCAGCAATATGAGGATCAAATCAAAAACAGCATAGCTCCCGCAGCATATGTCTGGGACCAAGCCCAGCGGACAATGAACAAGATCATCGCCCTTCAGGATCAGCTCGACTACTACACGAATCAGGCCGGTGATCTGGATACCTACATGCGCAAGTTCGGGAGCGTCACCTCCTATCGCAACAGCCCATACTTCAAGGCATCAACGCCAGAAAACAAAAAAGCCCTTCTCGAATCGGAAGAGCTTGGCTCGGAAGCGCAAAAACACGCCAATGACAATGTAGTCCGCACGCTCGAACAGCAACAGGCAGCCTTGAAAGAAGACGCGGCCAATCTGGAAAACATCCAGTCCAAGGCACAAACAGCTCAAGGCCGCCTGGAAGCAATCCAGTATGCCAACCAGCTCTCAAGCCACCAGGCAAACCAGTTACTCCAGCTACGTGCCCTGCTGACGTCAAAAATCGCTGCGGAAAACGCCAGAGAACAAACAATTGCCGCCCGTGAAGCACGTCAACAGGCGGCACATGAACTGTTTACCGAAGGAAGGTATGAGGAGAGTGATAAACTAGATTGGAAGTTTTAAAACTTCCAGTCCATTTTATCACTTTCTTCATAGCGACCTTCCCTGAATTTTTTGCTTGCCTCACGCTTGGCGGCATCGTCTTTCATCTGCTTTTCAAGCATGAGGAGTTTTTCTTCGGCAACGGCAGCCCGCTTCTCGGCGGCGACAGCACGTTCCTCAGCAATTTGAGCGCGTTTTTCAGCTTCCTGATCCGTGCATCCAACCAAACCGGAAATAAACAACAAAGAAAGAGCTACTATACCTAATTTTGCAGAGGAAAACATGCGTTATTCTCCTTTATTTTTTATAGGTATCATCTGTCTAACCTTCCCCGAAGAGGCTTTAGCAGAATTAACAAATAAAAACATACTCAATTTGGTCCTTGCAAAATATCAAATAACAGCAAACCAATGGGCAGACTCAATTCAATCTTATGCAACAACACTATTCATGTATCTCGTTGGTATCAGCATGGTATGGCAATTTATTCCACTGATTTTCCGGCGTTCTTCAATCGCTGAATTCTTCGGAGAGATGTTCCGCTTCCTGACTTTCAGCGGTTTTTTCTTATGGCTGCTCAGGAATGGACCATCCATCGCTAGTGATATTATAAGATCACTACAAACTATAGGCCGTACAGCGGCAAATATATCTGATGTTACACCTTCAAGTATAATCGATATCGGATTCAAAGTCTTTCACAAAGCCGTAGCAAGTCTTTCAGGCTTTGCGCCTATAGATAGTGCAGCCAACTTAATCATATCTGGACTCGTCCTTTTGATCCTTGCCCTCGTCGCCATCAATATGCTTCTGCAACTTTGCGCAGCATGGATTATGGCCTACGCCGGTATCTTCTTTCTAGGCTTTGGAGGCAGCCGTTGGACCTCGGATATGGCCCTCAACTACTTCAAAACGGTCTTGGGCATCGGGGTACAGTTGATGACCATGACACTTATCGTCGGGATCGGAACAGGAATTCTTGATGAATTCCATGCTAAACTATCCGAATCTCCAAATTTGGAAGAACTCGGTGTCCTTCTTGTCTCCGCTCTAACATTATTCATGCTCACCGACAAGCTGCCGGCGATGGTCGCGGGAATCATCAATGGAGCGAGCGTCGGCGGCATGGGCGTCGGCTCTTTTGGTGCTGGTGCCGCCATTGGCGCTGCCGCAGCCGGTATGGGATTTGCCGCGTCCTCAATGGCGGGCTCGGCAAAAACGATGGCCAAGGCAGCCACGGGCATGGCCGGACTCATGAAAGCCGCCAAGGAAGCCAAAGCGGGACTGGCTGAAAAACAGGCAGAAACAATCGGCAAAAAGCACGGGGGACGCATGAACCCCGCATCAGCCGCTGCCATAATGAACGCCAAACCGCCGTCCGCGCTTGCCGTCGCCAAAGAAATGGCGGGCACCGCGGCCAAAACGGCATGGAACAATGCGGTGAAAAACAGTGCGGGAGGCAAACTCGCCGAAAACCTTAAAAAGAAAGGCTAGGTATTCTAATATGATACGGACGTACCACATCCCTGATCTTCTGTTCTTCTCCGGTGTAATCGGCCATGTCCAACTCATAGGAGGTCTGGCAGTTGAGCCAGAACTGCGGCGTGTTGCCAAAAAACGCGGCAAGGCGAATTGCCGTATCGGCTGTAATTCCACGGCGACCGGAAACAATCGCCTGTACACGGCTCTGCGGCATTCCCGTGGCCAAAGCAAGCTGAGTCTGGCTCAGCCCGATGGGCTTAAGGAATTCCTCCAGCAAAATCTCCCCCGGATGTACGGGAGGCATACGATCAAACATGGTATCTCCTAGTGGTAATCAACAATTTCAACGTCATAAGCGTGTTCATCACGCCAAACGAAACAGATGCGCCATTGGCTGTTTATCCGAATGCTGTATTGCCCCTTGCGGTCTCCTTTCAGGGCTTCGAGTCGGTTGGCCGGTGGAATCAGGAGATCCTGAAGGCAGGTAGCAGCATTGAGCAGCTTTAGCTTTCGATATGCCTGACGAGCCAAGTCGGGTGAAAATGCGGGAACGCGAAATCCATTGAAGAGCGTCTCTGTCCGCTTGTCCTTGAACGATTTAATCATACGAAAAAAGTAACACGTTAACCGGGTTTTAACAAGTATAAATGGAGGCCCTGTGAAAAAATTCATCCTTCTTCTGACGTTGCTTCTCCTGCCCATGCAGGCTCTGGCCGCCGATCACGAACTCCCCCAGATCGACACTGGCCAGTACGAGCTTACGGGCGATACCAAGCTGGCCTGCGAAGCGATCCTCTGCCTGTCATCCGGCACTCGTCCCGGAGAGTGCGGCCCGGCGCTCTCCCGATACTTCGGGATCAGCAAAAAGAAATGGAAGGATACCGTCCGCGCCCGGAGAAACTTTTTGAATCAATGCCCGACTGTCGGCGAAGACGCCAGTATGCCGACTCTCGTCGATGCGATTGTCAACGGCGCGGGCCGTTGCACGGCTGACCTGCTCAACCGCCAGCTCCGGCAACGGGAAGTTGTCCGAGAGTGTATCCCCGACGATGTCTGGAGGAAAATGAGCTGGTATCAGAAGGAAAATACGCCACGCTGCCGCGACAAATACATCTGGGTTGTCGATGACACCCTGCCCTCATACTGCCGGACCTACGCTGGCCATGAGTACACCTGGAAAGTTGGCGTTACCTATGTCGGGGAACGGCTCAACGGCGGACATTGGGTTGATGAGTAGGGGAGACTGCCATGACAGATGAGCAAATTAGAGAGCTTTTTGGCGTTGTCCCCCATTTTGCGGATAACCGGATTGAATCGTTTGTTCCGGCACACTTCATCCGCTCCATGGGCCATTGCGACTCGGCTTCAGTCAACATCGGCTTGGTCTACGGTACGTCCCATCCCGCCTATCAGGGCATAACATGGAGAGAGTTTCTGGGACGCGGTGAAAAAATGAAGAAAAATCTCGACAGATTTACAGTGAACCCAGAGTATTATCTAAGCCATGAGCGTTCCGGCACTCCACCGTTCTTTTGTTTTCAGGACGGCAAGGGCTATGTCGCCGAAGATGGCAATCATCGCGCTTGTATCGCGAAATTCTTCCTCTATGCCCAGCCTTCCCCACTGCTGCACGGCGTCCATCTCGTCGAAGTCCAGACCGATGCGCGCATGGAAAGCCTCTTCTCGCGCCTTAAAAGACTTCTCCCTCCGTACTGTGCCGTCCTGCCGGTTCACTCGCGGGAAACGGCACGCGAGGACGGCCCGGGATGGCACATAGCCTTTTTCGACAACAGTCTGCGTATCGAGAACGTCCGCCGCAAAAGATACGCCGCCGAATTCAAGGCGGATGAAATTGAGGAAGGTCTTCTCCCAGCCCTGTTCAACCCCTTCAGGCGCTTCGGCCCCTACCGCAACCTTCTGAACTAAGAGTATCCGATGCCCCCCATAAGACGACTTTTTTCTGGTGCCCAATCATCATGTTCCAGCAACTGAAACCAGCTACGAGGTAAACTATGCGTCTCTTCATTGCTGAAAAACCCTCACTCGGTAGAGCCATAGCCGCCGAACTCGGGGTCACTCAGAACAACCCTACTTTCCAGATCTGTGGCTCCGATACTGTGACGTGGTGCTTTGGCCATATCCTCGAACAGTACGATCCGCAAGACTATGACGATAACCTCCGGATATGGCGCAGGCGCGATCTCCCCATTATCCCCAAGGAATGGAAGCTACGTCCCAAAGAAAGCGCCCTCACTCAGCTCCAAGTGATCAACCATCTGCTCAGCGAAGCGGAAATGGTCGTCCACGCCGGAGACCCGGATCGGGAAGGCCAGCTTCTTGTCGATGAAGTCCTCGAACACTTTCATTACACCGGCCCTGTCCAGCGTATCTGGCTTGCCTCCCTCGATTCCCTGTCTGTCCAAAAGGCTCTGGCAACGCTGAAGGACAACCGGGATTACGCCGACCTCCGGGACGCCGCCCGTGCCCGCTCTCAGGCCGACTGGCTTATAGGGATGAACGCCAGCCGCGCCATGACTATCTTTGGCCGGGAAACCGGCCATAACGATGGAGTCCTCTCTCTTGGCCGTGTCCAGACGCCGACGCTCGCGCTCGTCGTCCAGCGGGATCGGGAGATCAAGGCCTTCGTGTCCGTCGACTACCTTATCCTCCAGGCAAGCCTCCAAAACGATGCCGGCAGCTTCTCGGCCACCTTCAAACCCTCGGATACGCAGACCGGCCTTGATTCGGAAGGCCGCCTTGTCGACGCATCCATAGCCCAGGGCATCGTCGATTCCGTGCGTGGTCAAACCGGTATCATCACCTCCGTCACTCGCGAGAAAAAGAAAAAGCCCGTCCCTCTGCCGCATTGCCTCTCCTCGCTCCAGAAAGCAGCCTCATCCAAGTTCGGCATGACTGCACAGCAGGTGCTCGATACCGCTCAGTCGCTCTATGAAAAGAAGTTGACGACGTATCCGCGTACCGATTGCCGCTATCTGCCAGAAGAACAGTTCGGTGACGCCGCCCGGCTCATTACTGCCCTCTCCGGTGTTTCCGGTCTTGAGGCCGTAACCGCCAAGGCCGATTCCGCATTGCGAGGCCCTGTCTGGGATACAAAGAAGATTACGGCCCACCACGCGATTATCCCCACCGGCGAAGAGCCCCGGAGCCTCACGGCGCAGGAAACGAATCTGTACCTGATGATCGCAGTCCAATACTTCCTCCAGTTCTACCCCCCGATGAGCTACGAAGCCCAGAAGATCGTTGTCTCCATCAATGACACGACATGGGAAGCGCGTGGACGGCTTATCCTCGAACCGGGATGGACCGGCGTCGCCGCAGAAGAGGATGAGGACGCCAAAAAGAAGGAACCGGAACAGTCTCTGCCTCCGGTCAGCTCTGATACTCCCGTCACCTGCACCGACGTGGACGCCCTCAAAAAGAAGACCACGCCGCCTTCCAAATTTTCGGAAGGTTCACTGATCGAAGCGATGGCCAACATTCACCGTTTCGTATCCGACGCCAGCGCCAAGGCTACGCTCAAAGAAAACGAAGGGCTCGGCACCGAAGCCACCCGCGCCAGCATTATAGAAACGCTCAAGGGACGAAAGTACATTGAACCGAGCGGCAAATCACTGGTCTCAACACCACTTGGCCAGTCTCTCATCGACATGACTCCGGATGTGCTCAAAGACCCGGTGATGACGGCACAGTGGGAACAGAGGCTCGAACAAATCGCCCGAGATGAACTCACGCTTGATGCCTTCATGCAGGACCAGATTACGATCTTGCCCACACTCCTCAATTCGGTTCTTTCCCTGCCTGTCACCCTCCTTCCCACCGCTTGCCCATGTCCGAAGTGCGGCAGGGCCATGCGCAAGCGTCCGGACAAGAAATACGGGGGATTCTTCTGGGCTTGCTCCGATCCCGACTGCCACACCTTTCTTCCGGACAACAACGGCAAACCCGGCGCTCCCCGTGAAAAGGCCGTCCCTTCGGAGTTTCCCTGCCCCGTCTGCAACCAGCCTCTTTACCGCAAAGAAAAAGAGGGGAACACGTATTGGGCCTGCTACAACCGTGAGGGCCATGCAAACGGCGAAAACGTTTTTCTTCCCGACGATAACGGGAAGCCCGGCAAGCCAAAACCACGGGCACCGCGAATTGTGACGGAGTTCGTCTGCCCCGACTGCGGCAAGCCGCTTCTTCTCAAAACTGGCACAAGCAAGACGGGGAAGGCTTGGGAACGTTTTGACTGCTCCGGTTTCCCTCAGTGCAAGGCCAGCTTCTGGGGAAGTAACGGCAAGCCCGATTTCGATAAAAGAGCCGGAACGAAGTAGCAGGCAAAAACCTTCAAACTTTACCGGAGATAAAACATGACTGACGCGATGCTTGAAAATCGAGCGACGGTATGTGCAGGGAACAAGGAAGTTCATTGCTCAAGATGCGATGAACCGTTTGTCTTCGGCATGAAGGACAACTTTCATGAGTTTTCCATCGGCCTGACGACAATTCTGGAATGTACCGCCATCGCCGAACATCTCGGCTATCTTCCCCAATTTCCCCAGGAATGGTGGGAGGCCACCCTAGAACGGTATCCATTTCTGGCGTATGTGCGCAACAACCTTAACCAGAGGGAGTGAACCATGGATGTTATCTGCTGAGAACAGGATTTATTCCACTTACTACTCATCCATAGGAGCATAACGATGAGCCTCATGAAATCTTCTTTCCCTCTGACCGTCTACCGTGCCGAATCCTCAACTCTTGCCTCCATCACCAGCGACCGGATCAGACAGTTTGCCTTCCGCTCCATCGACAACCTCCCCGACGAAAAGGGGTATGGCTTCGTTAATGCGGACGACATGTTTGACCTCGGCTGGCACACGTCCGAAAAGGGGCATTACGTAACCTTCGGCTTCCGCGTCGACGTCAGAAAGATCCCCTCGATCATCCTCAAAAAACATCTGAACGAAATGTTGAAGGAAGAACGCGAACGGCTGGCCGCCCAGGGCAGGAAGTTCATTTCAAAAGACAGGAAAAGCGAGCTCCGTGAGCTTTGCAAAAGCCGCCTCCTTGCAAAAATGGAACCCCGCCCTTCCATGTCCGGAGTCGCCATAGACATGACAACTGGTCTTGTTTATGTCGCAAGCACGTCCAAACCCGTGCTTGAGCTCTTCGAACAGTATTTCAAGACGGCCTTCGGCGGCGAACTCGAACGTTTGTACCCCGCTGCCGTGGTCGCCTCCGGTTCCGATCATCCCCTCGAAGACTTCATGCGTGAACTCTATACGGAAAGCATGATGCTTTCGCTCAACGGGAAAGACTATCATATCGCGGAACAGGGAAAAGCCACGCTCTCGGGGACTGACGGACCTTCCGTTTCCGTGACCGACGCGCCGGACAGTGCCCGCGCCGGCCTAGAATCCGGCCTCCTCTTCAAAAGCCTCAAACTGAGGGTATCCACCATGCCCGAGGATGAACTCGTCTCCGTCTTCACCCTCAACTCCGACTTTACCTTTTCCGGCTTGAAGCCCCCACGTATGCGCAAGGAAAAAGATGCCGATCCCGATGCCGACTTTCTATTCAAGATAAGCTTCATCGAAGAAACAGTCTCGGTCATGCACGCCCTCTTCAGACAATTCTGCGGAGAAAGGAAATGACGGTCTTTGGAGCAGCCATACTCGGGCTTATTCTGGGGAGCTTCTACAACGTCTGCATTTTCCGGTACATATCCGGAGAATCGGTCGTCTTCCCTCCTTCGCACTGCCCGCATTGCCTGCACCAGTTGAAATGGTATGAACTCATCCCCGTGGTCAGCTATCTCTGCCTGCGGGGACGCTGCTCATACTGCGGCGTCTGGATCAGCCTCCAGTACCCCCTAATCGAGCTGCTCTCCGGAGTCGTGGCCGGAGCCCTTGCATGGCGCTTCGGCCTCGGCCCTAGCTTCGCCGTCTATCTTATAGCTGCCGGTGTGTTAATCGTGGCTTCCGGCATCGACGCCCGCATAGGCATCCTGCCAGACGTGCTGCTCCTGCCTGCCACACTCATCGCCATTCCCGCAGGCGCTCTTCCTCTCGGACATGGGTGGCTGACCACACTCTCCGGCTGTCTGCTGGGCGGAGGCTCCTTCTGGCTTCTGTCTGTCCTCTACAGACGTTTTCGCGGCCGCGACGGTCTCGGTCTGGGAGACGCCAAGCTCATGGCCCTGCTCGGCGCTCTGGCTGGCCCTCTGGCTCTCCCCTCAATCATGTTCATGGGTGCCCTACTCGCGCTCACTTTCGTCCTCATAAGCCGACATCCCCCCAAGACTCCCCTGCCGTTCGGCCCCTGGCTCTCCATCAGTTTTTTTCTTCACACTCTCTTGCCAAGGATAATACTATGAAACGTTTTTATCTCTTCCTCTTTCTTCTTTTGGCGTCGCTCGTCTTTTCCAGTCCTGTACTCGCCGCCGACAGTACCAGCTTTGACCCCACAACGGTCATGGTGCAAAGCGTAGGTGCTTCGATCCCCGTTGGAACGGTGATTACCTGGCCTTCCAACTCATGGCCTTCTGATAGAGATAACTGGCTGGAATGTAACGGGCAATCCATATCCAGCGCAGTATACCCGGAACTGGTCGGGGTTGTCGGCAGCCGAGTGCCTGATTACCGGGGGCGCTTCCTACGCGGAGTATCCTCTGG
>ENA-UEOI01000130-UEOI01000130.1-human-gut-metagenome-genome-assembly--contig:-NODE-130-length-91299-cov-15.493160_pt1 | contig 91299 bp, 86 predicted proteins | sample MGYA00242883_ERZ507882 | MGnify/ENA primary metagenome ERZ507882 (study PRJEB26167, sample SAMN06115502) | human gut metagenome | host: Homo sapiens | place: China:Chongqing | collected 2015-07-29...
ATTTTTGCACATATTTTGAACAAAGCACTGAACAACCGGATGGTAGACCCAAGCATGATTTTTATCGACGGAACACAAAAAAGAAGCACCTGCATAGCAGGTGCTTCTTTTTTGGATACCTGGGGTCCTTTAAATTGCTCGGGCGAAATAAATTCGCCCTGCGCCGAGGTTTTGCCTGCGGCAAAACGCTCGTACGGCGTAAAAGCGCCGCAGCCCAGAAGGGCCGTTGGGTGATCTTCAAGATAGCCGATTGAAACTTTGAAATATCTATATTGTCGTGCTTTGTCATAAAAATGACCACACCATCAGGTGTGGTTATTTTTATGGATACCTTTTCAGAAGCTGAGGTGATTCGAACCCCCGGCTTCCCTGTATTTTCGTAAGTTTGTTCACTCTAAAACTGCTCAGCGCCCTCTTTCCCGGTCATAAAAGGGCAGTGTGAAGGAAAAAAGATATATAAAAAATCAGGCGCCAGTTTGTTGGTTTTGTAAAACCATCAGACTGGCGCCTTTTTTGTTTTCCCGGCAAATAAAAAAGGGCGCTCGCCCAGAAGGAGGAATTCGGAGATGAAACGAGAGCGATATTTTAAGGAGATGGCCGTTGCGCTGCAGAAAGAGGGATTTGCCCCGTTACCAGAACGGGAGCGGCATGTTATAATGCTGAACGCTTGAGATATGGTCTCGAAGCCATCCTCTTCCCTATCACGCCGGATCAGTATAACAGGCACATAGCAGGAGGGTTTTCCTGATGCGGAAAGAAGCCGATCTGGAAAAAGTAAAGCGCACTGTCCATCTTTTCCCTGATTTGGATGTCCAGCTCACAGATGATTCTCCCATGGTCGTGGGCCATCCCTTCACCAACAGCAGGATTGTGGGCTTCAGAGATGCCGGCGGAAAGATCTCCTTTGGGAACCACATAGAAAATCCAGCGGATTTGACCCGCTGGCGGCAGCAGGTTAGGGAACAGATAAGTTGATTTCTTCCGCAGCCCGCCGCAACCATACAGATGCTGGATCAGAACCATTTTGAACAGCGCCACGGGGGCTACGCTTGGCATGCCAAGAGGCATCACCACCTCGTACAGGCGATTAAAATCCACTGCCGGATCGATTTTCCGCAGCAGATGTCCTTGCGGTACTTAGCTGTTTATCCCTGCGATCTTTATCACATCCCGTTTCATTTCCAAAACGCTCCAGTATACCCCGTTGCTCCCTCCTCCTTATTTTACCTCATACAAATGAAAAAGCCCAGCTTCTGCTGGACTTTTTCGACAGACTGAGGGGCAGATGCAATGCATCTGCCCCTTCATTTCATGATGTTGGCCATCTGACACAGGTGTTTTTGGGAACTCAGCGGATCAAAGGATCACACCGTCGTGGAAGATTGAAATTTCCTTATAGCCGTTTTCTTCGTTTCTGGCGTGCTGCTCGCCGGAGGCAACAGAGAGGAGGTAGCGGAAGAAATCCTCCTCCATATCTGCCCAATTTGAGCCCTCCAGCACCTGACCCGCATTGTAGTCGATCCAATGGGGCTTGCGCCGGAACAGATCTCCGTTGGAAGCGACCTTCACCGTGGGGACAGGAGCGCCGAAGGGGTTGCCCCGTCCAGTAGTAAAGCAGATCAATGTAGCGCCAGAGCATACCAGATTGGTGCAGGACACCTGGTCGTTTCCAGAACCGGTCAACAGGTTCAGACCAGGCTGGATGATAGGATCACCATAACCAAGCACACCAGTGACCGGTGCGCTGCCGCCCTTCTGCACGCAGCCAAGAGATTTTTCCTCCAGAGTGGAGATGCCGCCGGCCTTGTTTCCAGGGGAGGGATTTTCATAGATCACCTGGCCGTAGCGGGTGAAGTAATCCTTGTAGTCGTTGATGAGATCGACGGTCTGCGCAAAGACTCCCTCATTGACGCAGCGGGCCATGAGCAGGTGTTCCGCGCCGAACATCTCTGGTACCTCCGTGAGCACACAGGAGCCGCCGGCCTGAATTACCCGGTCGCACAGACGGCCGCAGAGGGGGTTGGCGGTCAGACCAGAGAAGGCGTCGGAGCCGCCGCATTTAAAGCCGATGGACAGCTTGGATACGGGGACCGGCCGGCGAGCCATTCCGCCTACGGCCTTGTCCAGCTCCTCCAGCAGAGCCATCTCGGCCTCATACTCATCCTCCACGTCCTGTGTGACCAAAAATTTGATCCGGTTTGGATCCACATCGCCCAGGTAGGGACGGAAGACCTCAAGGTTATTGTTCTCACAGCCCAGTGAGAGGACCAGCACGCCGCCTGCGTTGGGGTTGCGGATCAGACCGGCCAGCAGCTTCATGGTGGTGGCCTGATCGTCGCCCAACTGGGAGCAGCCCAAGTTGTGGGGGAAGGCGCACACATCATCAAACCGGCTGGCAAAGCGGCGCTTGGCCTCAGCCGCCAGCCGCTGGGCGGTCTGGTTGACACAACCTACGGTGGGTACGATCCAGAGCTCATTGCGGGTGCCGGCGCGGCCATCGGGGCGGGGATATCCCTGGAAAACAGCAGATGCAGTAGGCTCCAGAAAACGCTCCAGTGCTTTCTGATCCGGGGTATAGGTATAGTTGATATGACCAGAGAGATTGGTGGCCATATTGTGGGTGTGGATGTGCTGGCCGATACGGATGTCCTGGGTGGCGTGACCCAGGGGATTGCCATATTTGATCACATTATCTCCACTGGAGATGTCGCGCAGAGCTACTTTGTGACCGAAGGGAATATCGTCCAGCAGGGTGACGCTCTGACCCGCCACCTGGTAGGTCTCACCTCTGGACAGATCGGCAAGGGCGATGGCGGCGTCATCATGTTCGTGGACCAGGATCAGTCCTTTGTTCATGGCATTTTCCTCCTCTTATGTGGTTTGTGCTCTGGAAAATCAGTGCGACTGAAATCAGAGCAGGGAGGCAACTACGTCCCGCACGGGGCGCTGATCCATTTCCACCAGATAACCGGACACAGCATCAGTGAGGCCGGGAACCTGACTCAGGTCGTGGCCGTCCCAGAACGCGGTGTTGGAGAGGACGGCAGTGGCAATTTCCTCCGGATTTCCCTTGTCCCACAGGTCGCAGAAGAAGGAGAGGACTTCGGCGTCGTCCTTGATGGGATAGTTGGTGCCGTCAGTACGGGTGCCAGTGTACACACCGTCGATCATCTTACCCTGATAGAACTTGATGAAAGCAGCCAGGGAGAAGGTGAGGATGGTGGGCAGCTGGCCCTTCTCAGCCACATAGCCCAGCAGAGAGGGCATGACACGGGCACACCACTTGGAGCAGGAGTTCAGAGAGATATCCAGCAGGCGGTGCTTGATGTAAGGGTTGCGGAAGCGATCCTTGACGGCAGCGGCAAACTCCATTAGCTCGTCCTTGGGAAGGTCCAGGGTGGGAATAACCTCCTGGAAGAGCAGCTTGTCCAGATACTGCACAAAGACGGGATCGTTCATCATTTCCAGCACGATATCGTGGCCGGAGAGATAGGCTGCCAGAACAGAGGCGGTATGACCACCATTGAGAATGCGCACCTTGCGCTTCTTATAGGGGGTGACATTGTTGGTCCAGACCACATGGGCGTCGGTTTTGTGGATGGGCAGGATCTCGGACCACTCCTGTTTGCCCTCGATGACCCAGAGGTTAAAGACTTCGGAGGTGACCAGGCACTGGTCCTCATAGCCCAGCTTTTCTGCAAAATAGTCCAGCTGATCTCTGGGATAACCGGTGACAATGCGGTCCACCAGGGTAGAGCAGAAGTGGTTGTCCTCCTCCACCCAGCACAGGAACTCCTGGCTGAGCTCCCACTCCCTGGCGTACTGCAGAACGATACGCTTAAGGTTGGCGCCGTTGTTGTCAATCAGCTCCACAGGCAGGAACAGCAGGCCACTGTCGTGGGCGCCTCCAAAGGCCTTGAAGCGCTCATACAGGAAAGCACAGACCTTGGCAGGAAAGGAGTGGGGGGGACGGTCTTCCAGCTTGTCACCGGCGTGATAGGAAATGCCGGCCTCGGTGGTGTTGGAGATAACGACCTCTAGATCAGCGGAACGGGCCAGGGACATCAGAGCCTCGTAATCCTCATAGGGGTTGATACAGCGGGAGACGGAGGTGATTGCTTCGGCCTTTTCCACAGGGGTGCCCTCTTCAATACCGCGCATGACCAGGGTATAGAGCCCGTCCTGCCGGTTGATGACAGGTCCCAGGCCCTGGGCGATGGGCTGACACAGTACAATAGACCCCTGGAACAGTCCCTGGTGATTGGCCTTGTTGATCATCCAGTCGGCAAAAGCCCGCAGGAAATTGCCCTCGCCAAACTGAAGAACCTTTTCAGGCCAGCCGGCAGAGTCTTTCCGTACAATTTCATTGATTGCTTTCATGCTACATGAACCTCCCTGAAACAAATTAAAATTTCTGTCAGCAGGATCCCATAAGGGATTTGTAAGGCAAAGTATACAACAAAAAAACTCTGTTGTATACAATGTATCGATAAAAAAATTAATTTGTTAGGAATTCATAAAAGATGAATGGTGTTTTTATGCAAAATAAAGATTTGTGGGCAGGAAAAGTTGTCATAGCCTGGTGTCCTTCTTTTGAAATAGAAGGTCAAATGTGGCATTTTTTGAATTTATAAGATGATCTTTCATGGCGGAGGCGGCCTCGCTCCAATCCTTTTTTAAGCAGGCCTCCAGAATGCGGGTGTGTTCTTTGGACGTGTCCTCCAGACGAGGAGCGCTGGTTTGACCTGTCATGACGCGGAAACGCAGGTTCTGATCTTGGATCCACTCGTAGGTCTGAAGCAGAAAACGGTTTCCGATGGCTTGGACAACAGCGGCATGAAAAGCGTCATCTGCCTGAAAAAAGGCCCAATCTTCGGACATGGCATCCAAGTCAGAGAGCAGCTCATAGGAATGGGTAAGAACAGAGTATGGAATTCGGGAGCCATAGTGCAACAGGGCATAGGGCTCATACATCATCCGGACCTCAAAGACCATGTTGATGTCGTTGATAGACAGACTGGAAACCATAATGCCCTTTTTGGGAAGTATGGTAATCAGCCCTTTTTGTTCCAGCCGGCTCAGCGCATCCCGGATAGGAGTGCGGCTGACGTGAAGCTCCTCCCGCAGAAGTTCTTCGTTAAGCAGGGTGTTGGGGGCGTATTCACAGGTGACAATTTTCCGTTTGATTTCATCATAGGCCTGCTGTTTCAGGCTCTTTTTTTCTGGCATGGGTGGCAACTCCCTTCTGTATATATGCGATCAATTTGATAGACTAAGTCCCCTTTTTAAGGTCAGTGTGTTTGTAACACCCTACTGGCAGGTGAGCAACACTTAACATAAAAGGGAGTAAATTAACAACATTATAACTGCTTTGAGGCGGGTCTTCAAGAACTGAGTGAGGCGTGTGCTGACACAGGGGGATATGTCAAAAGCTCTGGTCTGCTGGCGCTGAGAGAGCAGTCAAGCCGGAACGTGTATCATTAAGGCCAGGACACATTATGAGATCTGGGCTGCGATCAGTGTACGCAGTGCGATCACTTCGGAGTAGTTGGCGTGGGATACAAGGACTCGACCCAGCCGCTCTAGATCCTCGGATAACAGGGCCTCGATGATCTCATGGTGTTCTGTATAGAAGTCACCCTTCACAGCGGTTCCCATGCGCACAGTATACATGGAAAAACGATATTGAAGCTGCATCAGACTGTGAAAAAAAGCATCCAAGGTTTGGTTCTTGGCCGCGGATACCAGCCAGCTGTGGAAGGAGAAGTCCAGCTCATAGTAACGGCGGTCATCATTCAGGTCTACCTGCTGAAACTGACTATCAAATTCCAGCAGGCGGCTCTTATCCAAGTTATAAAAGTATTGAGTACAAACTGCCGGCTCGATCAGTTTGCGAATCTGATATATCTCACAAATTCCCTCCTTGGTGAAGGGTGCGACACGGATGCCCTTCCGAGGAAAGATTTCAACCAGTCCATCACCGCGCAGGGAGAGCAGTGCCTCGCGCACAGGAGTTCTGCCGCAGCCGATCTCCTCGCAGAGCTCCTTTTCAGAGAGAGTTTCACCGGGCATAAGCTGACAGTTTTGTATTTTATCACGGAGATAAAGGAGTGATTTTTGGGTCATAGAGGCAGAAGCTCTTTCCATTCTGTAACCCCCTTAGAAATTGTCAGGAAGGATTCCTGACCATGATTGAGCAATATAGTAACACAAAAATTCAGAATTTACAAGTTTTAAGGGTTGATTTTTTGGGCTTGCAGTGCTACAATTCGGCTACTAATATATCACTGGAGGGAAAATATAATGGCAATCTGGACCAGCGAGCAAGAGCTTTTTGCTCTGATGAAGGAAAAACTGTACACACCGGTGGTTGGTGATATTTTGGACGAAATTGGGTACGTTCATCAGTTTTTACCCCAAGAAATCTGCCCAATCAAGGAAGGGATGAAGCTGGCCGGACGGGCGATGACCGTTTTGATGATCGACGTCTTTGGCCCTCAGAAGAAGCCGTTTGGCCTGCTGACCGAGGCGCTGGACCAACTTCAAGAGGGAGAGATATATCTTGCGACGGGAGGAACCGGACGGTGTGCCTATTGGGGCGAACTGCTGACTGCCACGGCCCGGACCAGAGGCGCGGTGGGTGCGGTGGTCAATGGCTATCACCGTGACACCCCCCAGGTGCTGGAACAGAACTGGCCTGTGTTCTCACGGGGGGCATGGGCGCAGGATTCCTCCGTGCGTACACAGGTGGTGGATTTCCGCTGCCCGATTGAGATAGGCCAGGTCTCCATTCGGGATCAGGATCTGGTCTTTGGCGATGGAGACGGCGTGCTGGTGATCCCACAGGAGGTCGCGGAAGAAGTGATTGAGAAGGCCCTGGAAAAGGCAGCGGGGGAGAAGAAGGTACGCGCAGCCATTGAGGGCGGTATGACCGCCACCGAAGCCTTCCGGGTCTTTGGGATCCTGTAAGGGCGGCGGTGAAATACATGGAACAGACGGCGTTTGTTATCCATAGAGAGGACAATGTGGCCACTGCCCTGTCAGAGCTGGCCGCGGGAGAGATCCGCCTCACCGGAGAGACTGCGTTTCCCACACTGCGGGTGACAGAAAATGTTCCCAGCGGGCACAAGATGGCATTGTGTCTGATTCCGGCTGGAGCGCCGGTTATCAAATATGGTGTGGTCATAGGGGAGGCTACCCAGGATATTCCCGCTGGTTCTTGGGTCCATCTGCACTGTATGCGCAGCTTGGTGGATCAGCGATCCTCACATCTGGACATACACACTGGCGCCCCCTGTGACATTTCATATGAGTAGTAAGCGAGGGAAAAATATGGACTTGGAAGGTCTGCGCTGGGAGGGCTATCTTCGCCAGGATGGCGCTCTGGGCATCCGCAACAAGGTTCTGGTGGTATATACGGTGGAATGCGCACAGTTTGTGGCGGAGGAGATCGCCCGCCGCTCCGGGGATGCAGAGACAGAGGTGATCGGCTTTGCCGGCTGTACAGATAACGCCTATGCCATTCGGATGCTGCTGGCATTGATCCGACATCCCAATGTGGGGGCTGTGCTGGCGGTGGGACTTGGATGTGAGTATACCCAGCCGGAGCGGCTGGCTGAAGCGGCACGGAAGGCGGGAAAGCCTGCGGAGTGGTTTTTTATCCAGGATGTGGGGGGAACTAAGCCTGCCATTGAAAAGGGAGTTGACCTGGCAGTGAAGCTGCGCAAGAAGCTGGCGGATACTCCACGTGCCCCGATGGGGATGTCTGATCTGGTAGTAGGTGCGGAGTGTGGCGGCTCTGACTACACCAGCGGCCTGGCCGGAAATGTTGCAGTGGGCAGGTTTTATGACCTACTGTGTGACCTTGGCGGAACTGCTGTCTTTGAGGAAATTGTGGAGGCGGTGGGGCTGGGCAAGCAGCTTGCGGCCCGCGCCGCAACCCCGGCGGTCAGGGAAGAGCTTCTCGATACTTATCAAAAGGCGTTGGACTACTGTAAATCTGTGCGGCAGTATTCAGTGAGTCCAGGAAACTTTGCCGGAGGTCTTTCTACCATTGAAGAAAAGAGCATGGGGGCGGTGATCAAAAGCGGCTCCCGGCCCCTTCAAGGTGTGCTAAAGGTGGGGGAGAGGGCTGGGCGCCACGGCCTGTGGCTGCTGGACACCACACCGGACCCCCATTGGATGCAGTTTGGCATTACCAATCCCAATGACAACGAGGGGCTGATGGCGTTGATTGCATCGGGTTGCCACCTGGCCATTCTGGTAACCGGTCGGGGCAATGTGGTTGGGTCGGCAGTCGCGCCGGTGATCAAGGTCACAGGTAACAGCGGCACCTATGCCCGTATGTCGGGGGATATGGATTTTGATGCTGGACCTGTTCTGACCGGAGAGGAGACGCCTCATGAGTTGGGGATTCGTCTGGCTGAACTTGCCGCCCGCGTGGCGGGTGGGGAGCAGACCAAAGGGGAACGGCTGGGACACAGAGAGTATTTCATCCCCTATAAATATCAGGATCAAAGGGCAGGCAAGACCCGCCGCTGTGAGGAGGAAGCTATATGAATCCATTTTCTTTAGAGGGCAAAACCGCAGTGATTACCGGCGGAGCCACCGGACTGGGTCTGGCTATGACCCGCTGCATGGTGGAGGCTGGCGCCCGTGTGGTGGTAATAAGCCGAAGCGGCCGGGAAAAATTTGACGAGAGCTGCGGTGAATTTGGAGATAAGGTGTGCTATTACCAGGGAGATGTGGCGGATACTGACACCATACCGGCACTGATCCAGACGATCCTGGAGGAACAGGGGGCGGTGGATATTCTGGTCAATAATGCGGGCAACCATTGTAAAAAACCCATTGAGGAGATGGAGGTAGAGGACTTTTCGCGGGTGCTCCAGACCCATTTGGTGGGTTCTTTTGCGCTGACCCGCGCACTGCTGCCCCAGATGCGGGAGCGGAAATCGGGGTCTGTTCTGTTTATTGCTTCGATGACCAGCTATATTGGACAGCCTTATGTGATGGGGTATTCTGCCGCAAAGTCCGGTGTGCTGGGCATGGTCCACACACTTTCTGCCGAGGTGGCCGCAGATGGAATCCGGGTCAACGCCATTGCTCCGGGATGGATCGATACCCCCATGTATCGGGCGGCAACAGATCAGGACTCCGGTCGGCGTGCCAAGATATTAGGCCGCATTCAGATGAAACGGGTGGGGTCTCCCGACGATATCGGCTGGGCCGCTGTCTACCTGTGTTCAGACGCTGCTGGCTATATTACCGGAGCCTGCCTCCCGATTGACGGCGGTGCACTGGTCGGCTTCTGAGCGGTCGCTTTGTATACATGAAGAAAAAGCGAAAGAAAATACCTCAAATTTTTAACTGATACTAGCATATAAAAGCAAATCAAATTGGTTTTGTATCCAAGATTACTGTATGTAAGAATTCGAGGCCGCCTTTTCAATCGTCATTTTATCTATTTTTTACCGTTAAAATCGTGCATAATGTAAGAAAATGCAGCGTTCTTTTTAAATGATATTGACAGAAGAATGGTGAGAGGTTATGCTGTTAGTGTAAATGTTGTATACATTAAGAACGGGAGGAAAATGGAGGAGGAAAGAAACTCATGAAAACCATCCTAATGCCAGAGCCAGGCCAGGTGGTCATCACCGAGATGGATAAGCCTGTTCCCCGTGAAGGGGAGGCGCTGCTTAAGCTGCTGTACGGCGGAATCTGCGGCAGTGATCTGGGCTCCTATCGGGGAGCGAACGCCTATGTGGTTTACCCCTGTATTCCGGGACACGAGTTTTCCGCGGAAATCGTGGAGATCGGGCCAAATGACAAGGGACTGAAGCCCGGTATGGTGGTCACCTGCAATCCCTATTTTAATTGTGGCGGCTGCTATTCCTGCCAGCGTGGACTGGTGAATGCCTGTACCGATAACCAGACTATGGGCGTGCAGCGTCAGGGCGCGTTCTCCCAGTACATCACGATGCCGGTGGAGCGCATCTACGACGGAAAGGGACTCTCGCCCAAGACCTTGGCTCTGATCGAGCCTTTCTGCATCAGCTATCACGGCGTGTCCCGCGGACAGGTCAAGGCGGGCGACAAGGTGCTTGTGGTAGGCGCCGGTACCATCGGTGTGCTGGCTGCTGTGGCCGCCAAGGCCAAGGGCGGTGAGGTTACTATCTGCGATGTGGCTCCTGAGAAGCTGGACTATGCCTACCAGACCTTTGGACTGGACCACAAGCTGCTCAATGAATCTTCTGAGGCATTCCAGGCCGGAGTGGATGAGCTGACCGGCGGAAACGGCTTTGATGTGACCATCGAGGCTGTGGGTATGCCCCAGACCTTCCAGAGCTGTATTGACGCGGCCTGCTTCGGCGGCCGGGTGGTTCTGATTGGTGTGTCCAAGCGCAACATCGACGATTTCTTCTTTACCATCATTCAGAAGAAGGAGCTGAACATCTACGGTTCCCGCAATGCCCTGAAGCAGGACTTTGAGGAGCTGATCGAACTGGTGGGCAGCGGAAAGATCGATCTGGATAAGATTGTGACCAATGAATACAACTGGACTGATGCGCCTCAGGCATTTGAGGAGTTCTCCGCCAACGCGGGGAAGATGCTCAAGGTTGTGTTGAATTTCACCGTGTAAACGGTGGTTCGAGGTATACAGAAATTTATCAACTGAAATTAAGTAAAGGGGAATGACACAATGAGACTGAAGAAACTCCTGGCTCTGGCCACTGCCAGCGCTCTGGCGGTTACCATGCTGGCCGCCTGCTCCTCCGGCTCCAACACCTCCGCTGGTACCACCTCCGACTCCAACGCCGGTACCAGTACCTCCACTCCCGCCCCCTCCGGTGACAAAGTGACCCTGCAGCTGGGTTTTGAGAACTCTCTGTCTGAGCCCGTCGGCCAGGCCGCTGAGAAGTGGGCTGAGCTGGTGGCTGAGAAGTCCAACGGTACTATGGAGCTGGTGCTCTATCCTGACTCCCAGCTGGGTGACAAGTCCGAGCTGATTGACTCCATGCTCCTGGGCGAGCCCGTCTGCACCCTGGCCGACGGCGCTTTCTATGCCGACTACGGTGTACCCGATTTCGGTATCGTCTTTGGCCCCTTCCTGTTCGACAACTGGGAGCAGTGCTGGACCCTGATTGAGTCCGACTGGTACAAGGAGCAGTGCGCTCAGCTGGAGGACAAGGGCCTGAAGCTGCTGGCCTCCAACTGGGCGTACGGCGCCCGCCACACCCTGACCGTCAACCCCGTCAACACTGTGGATGATCTGGCCGGCATGAAGATCCGCGTTCCCAACAACAAGATCCAGTCTCTGGGCTTTGACGTGCTGGGCGCTGCTTCTACCGGTATGGCTCTGGGCGATGTGTACCAGGCCCTCCAGACCAAGACTATTGACGGCGCTGAGAACCCCCTGTCCACTCTGTATGGCCGCAAGCTCCACGAGGTTGCCAAGTACCTGATCCTGGACGGCCACGTGCTGAACTTTACCACCTGGGTCTGTTCCAACGACTGGTTCAACTCCCTGACTGAGGAGCAGCAGAACATCCTGCTGGAGACCGGCAAGGAGGCTGGCATCTTCAACAATGAGGTCCAGGCTGAGGCCGATGCTGAGTATCTGCAGAAGATGAAGGACGAGGGTGTCACCGTAGTGGAGCCCTCCGACGAGGTCATGGAAGGCTTCCGCAGCAAGGCCCGGGCCTTCTACGACATGGGCAGCGAGTTTGGCTGGTCCGATGGCCTGTATGACACCGTTCGTGCAGCTATGGGTGCTCAGTAATCGTATTGGCTGAACATAGTTTCTCAATTTTACCGCAAAGCGGCGGGAGGGGGTCCGCCCTTCCGCCGCTTTTAATGTTCGCAAGGAGGGAGATTTTGATGAAAAGGGACAACAAGGTGTTAAGCCTGTTGGGGAATCTGGACATTGCCCTGGCCGGCCTTACACTGGCGGTGTTGATTATCCTCACAGTGCTGGGAGTGGCTTGGCGTTATGTGTTTGCTCAGCCCTTTACCTGGCTGGAAGAGGTACAGTTGGCCTGTATGGTGTGGATAGTGTTTGCCGCAGGCGGCGCGGCTTTCCGTACTGGTAACCATGTGGCCATTGAAATGATCGTAGATTTATTCCCCAAAAAGGTCCAGAAGGTCATCGAGTGGCTGATCTCTGTGGTGGTGGTTTTGGTCCTGGCCTATCTGTTTGTTCAGAGTCTGGGCTATATCCAGATGTTCCTGCGCAGCGGGCGCGCCACCCCCATGCTGGATATTCCTTATGCGTTGATTTATGGCATCGCACCTGTATCTTTTGTAGTCATGATCATCAGCTATTTCTATTCCATCATTAAGGGTGTCAAATCAGAAGCAAAGGAGGCTGCAGAGCAATGAATAGTGTTTTGGCACTTGCGGCTATCGTAATGCTGGTGCTGTTGTTTTTAAAGGTGCCTGTTTACATTGCGATTCTGGGCGGCTCCGCTGTCTATTTTATACTGAACCCCGACGTCAATTCGGTTGTTTTCGCTCAGCAGGCCATCACTGGTACTGAGAGCATCTCTCTGCTGGCAGTTCCCTTCTTTGTCTGTGCTGGCGTGTTTATGAACTATACCGGTGTGACCAAGCGGATCATGGATTTCTGTGCTGTGATCACTGGCCGGATGTGCGGCGGTCTGGCTCAGGTCAATGTGCTGCTGTCCACTCTGATGGGCGGTCTGTCCGGCTCCAACCTGGCTGACGCGGCCATGGAGGCCAAGATGCTGGTTCCTGAGATGGAGGCCAAGGGCTTCTCCAAAGAGTTCTCCAGTGTCGTGACCGCCGCATCCTCTATGATTACTCCGCTGATTCCTCCCGGAATCGCCATGATCCTGTACGGCTGTATCGCCAACGTCTCCATTGGCAAACTGTTTATATCTGGCCTGGGCGTGGGCACGCTGTTGTGTGTGTCTATGATGATCCTGGTCCGCTTTGTCTCCAAAAAGCGCGGCTATGCGCCTCTGCGGACCACCAGGATCACCAGCCGTGAGTTTGTTGCGGCTACCAAGCCAGCCATTCTGCCCCTGCTGCTGCCTGTTATCATCATCGGCGGCATCCGCATCGGTGTTTTTACCGCCACCGAGGCTGGCGCTGTTGCTATTGTATACGCTGTTCTGCTGGGCCTGGTCTATCGTGAGATGCACCTGAAGGATGCTATCCAGGGCCTGAAGGAGACCGTCTGCACCACTACCTCTATCATGCTGATCGTCTCCGCTGCTTGTGTGTTCTCCTGGATCCTGACTAAGGAGCGCATTCCTCAGCAGCTGACCCAGTACATCGTGCAGGTGATCGACAACAAGTATGTTTTCCTGTTCATCATCAACATCTTCCTGCTGTTGGTAGGTATGTTCATCGAGGGCAACGCATCCATGATCATTCTGGTTCCCCTGCTGGCCCCCATTGCTGCCAGCTATGGGATCGACGAGATCCAGTTTGCCATGGTGTACATCTTTAACAACGCCATTGGCGCCTTGTCTCCTCCCATGGGCACTCTGATGTTTGTCACCTGCTCCATCACCAAATGTAAGACTGGCGCTTTCATCAAAGAGGCAGTCCCGTTCTATATCCTGCTGTTTATCGACCTAATGCTGCTGACTTACATTCCGTTCTTTACTACCGCTCTGGTTAATCTGTTCTATTAAGAAACTCAAAGGAACCGTTGCAGAAATGAAAAATTCTGCAACGGGTTTTCTTTGAACAACGCCCGTGGATCCGCCGCCGATTTTCTCCTTTTGGGTGAATACGCTTCGTACAGTTTCCTGTACTCCAGTTCCTCAAGCTGGGAGCTTAGCAGACGGATGGGTGCGTTCTCCGCTATCATCATTTCTGAATTTAGCACAAGCACCAGTTGACCATTCCGCTCACATACAGCAAACTGATCTTGATTTCGGTTTGTTCTCACAAATTAACCTGAAAGCAAAAGGTAGAGTGGGCAGCCCTCTGGGGGCTGCCCACTCTACCTTTTTACAGACCTATTTTGCAACAGGCCCTTTGCATTTTGAGGAGGGAACGATCAGTTCACCTTGTCCCCCTTGGCCTTCAGGAAGGTCAGGAAGACCAGCATCATCACGATGCCAATGGGGAGCGCCAGGATGCCGGGGGCGCCGAAGTGGACCAGCAGGCCGGCCGCCACATAGGACAGGAAGGAGATGACGGCGCAGGAGATGGCGTAGGGCAACTGGGTGGCAACATGGTTCACATGGTCGCACTGAGCACCGGCAGAGGCCATGATGGTGGTATCGGAGATGGGGGAGCAGTGGTCACCGCACACCGCGCCGGCCATGCAGGCGGAGATACAGATGATGCCCAGAGGGTCCTCCAGGGGGAAGATGGCCATGGTGATGGGGATCAGGATGCCGAAGGTGCCCCAGGAGGTGCCGGTGGCGAAGGCCAGGAAGCAGCCGATCAAAAAGACGATGGCGGGCAGGAAGAAGGCAAAGTTCTCAGCATAGGTCTTGACAAAGGCCTCTACAAACTCGGTGGATCCTAGAGAGTCGGTCATGGCCTTCAGGGACCAGGCAAAGGTGAGGATCATGATGGCGGGGACCATGGCCTTGAAGCCCTCGGGGATGCACTCCATCATCTGCTTGAAGCTCATGGCCCGGCGCAGCCCATAGAACACCAGGGTGAACAGCAGGCCGAAGGAGGAGCCCAGCATCAGGCCGACGGAGGCGTCGGAGCTGGAGAAGGCGGAGGCGATGTTCATGTGGCTGGCGCTGGCGGGGTCGAAGAAGGAGCCGGAGTACAGCATCCCGATGACGCAGGCGCCCACCAGGACGAGGATGGGAAGCACCAGATCAATCACTGTGCCACGGCTGTCCTCGGAGTCCTCCTCGATCAGACCGGCATAGGGGTTGGAGCCGGAGAACAGGTCCCCCGTCTGGACGGCGTTGCGCTCGTACCTGAGCATGGGGCCGAACTCCACCTTCATCACCACCATAGCGATCATCATCACAATGGTGAACAGGGCGTAGAAGTTGAAGGGGATCGCCTTGATAAAGATGGACAGGCCCTGGCCGTCAGGCACATAGCTGGACACCGCGGCGGCCCAGGAACTGATGGGGGCGATGATGCACACTGGGGCGGCGGTGGCGTCAATGAGGTAGGCCAGCTTCACACGGGAGACATTGTGCTTATCGGTGATGGGGCGCATCACAGAGCCCACAGTGAGACAGTTGAAGTAGTCGTCGATGAAGATCAGCACGCCCAGCACGATGGAGGCCAGCTGTGCCCCCACCCGGCTTTTGATGTTTTGGGCGGCCCAGCGGCCGAAGGCGGCAGAACCGCCGGCCTTGTTCATCAGGCAGACCATAGCGCCCAGGATGACCAGGAAGATCAGAATGCCCACATTGTAGCTGTCAGACAGCACAGAGACGACCCCGTCCTGGAACACATGGAGCACGGTTCCCTCGAACTGGAAGCCGGAATAGAGCAGGCCGCCGGTCAGGATACCGATGAACAGGGAGGAGTAGACCTCCTTGGTGATCAGGGCCAGGCCGATGGCGATCACCGGGGGCAGCAGGGACCAGGCGGTGGCGTGGAACGGGCTGATATACTCCGCAGCCTCCTCCCCCGCCGCGAAAGCGCCCGTGGTCATGGCCAGAACGGCCATGACCAGTACTGCCAGCAGGGGCAGCCAGTTTCTTCTCTTTCTCATTTTGTTTCCCTCCATTTTACAGCTTGGGCCCGCACAGCCCAATTTCGCGCAAACAAAAAACCATGAGCGCAGACGCGCCCATGGCAAAGCCGGATGCCTTCTCCGCACGGAAGTCCGCAGGGAGAAGACCTCTGGATAGCGCTCCACAATTTGTGACAGTCCGAGAGATATTCTCCCACGGCCCAGGAGCTCCGCCCAGGCAGGCGGAGGTACCTTCGGCGGTGTTCCCTCTCCTGCGGAGCGGCTGCCTGGCCTTGCTCCGCGGTACGCATGAACACCGCGCCTCTATCCTGTATTCTGTTGAATTGTTTATTATCCTATCACGGAACAGATCGTCTGTCAAGGCCTTCCGGCAATCTGAACGGCGCAGTTTTTTGGAATGGTCAAGGGTGTGCAGCAGCCCTGGATGCTTTCTTTTGGTATGTTTTTTTGCCGGATGGGGCAGAATACCTCTGAAACACAATCGGGAGGAGGTAAGAAGCTGTGGTGATGGATAAGATCGCTCTGGCGCTGCTGATCGTCGGCGGGCTGAACTGGGGCTGTATCGGGCTGTTTCAGTTCGATTTGGTGGCCTTTGCCTGTGGCGGTTCGGCCAGCCTGATCAGCCGGATCATTTATACAGTCGTAGGCCTGTCAGCGGTATGGTGTATCTCTCTGCTCTTCCGGGACACGACGGACCGGCGCGCCTGACGCGGCGGGGGCGAGACGATTGAACAATTGGCTTTGCCACTTGTTTCGGCCTGTCGGAACAGGTCTGACGACCTGTTCCGACAGCAAGCTGCTAGACAGTAGGGTCTCAATTTTTCTAAAGTGGACGTCCCTTCTGCCCTGAGAAGTGTTATTTCTGAGGTGTACAGCCCTGGAAAGGTGTATTTTGATTTGGTTTCGCCGCTTGCCAGCAGCGAAATTCTGTGAGTATTCCTGCGATGGAAAATTTTTGATCAGCTGGAGCGCCTGGGATCCTGGATCCTGGGCGCTTTTTACATCGTGGTCCGGTTAACGGGAGATTTTGGGGAGAAAAATGCGGGAAACGCTGAAAAAACTGCGATTTTACACAGATTTAACAGAACGTCGGTTGCCCATTTTACATTTGTTTTTTATACTGCGCTTGTACGTCAAACAGACAAACAAATTACTGTTCACAAAAAGGAGAATGATGAACATGAAAAAGTTTACCTGCCTTGGGCTGTCCATGGTCCTTGCCTTCGGCCTGCTGGCCGGCTGCGGCTCCTCCAACAGCGGGAGCAGCGACTCCGGTACTCAAAGCAATGCCCCTGCTCAGCAGGAGACGACCGAGCTGAGCGGCACCATCACGGCCAACGGCTCCACCTCTATGGAGAAGGTGATCCAGATCCTGGAGGAGCAGTTTATGATCGACAACCCGGGCGTGAAGGCGTCCTATGACCCCACTGGCTCCGGAACTGGTATTGAGGCCGCCAAAAACGGTACCGCCGATATCGGCCTGGCCTCCCGGGCTCTGAAGGATGAGGAGACCGCCGCCGGCCTGAAGGGCACCAACGTGGCGCTGGACGGCATCGCGGTCATCGTCAACGCCGACTCCAAGGTGGAGGACTTGACTGTGGAGCAGATCGCCCAGGTGTTCACCGGCGAGATCGCCGACTGGTCTGAGCTGGGCGGAGACGCCGGCGCCATTGCCTGCATCGGCCGCGAGGGGGGCTCTGGAACCCGGGACGGCTTTGAGTCCATCACCGGCACCGAGGGCGCCTGTGTCCTCTCCCAGGAGCTGACCTCCACCGGCGCGGTCATCGAGGCGGTGAAGAACAACCCCCAGGCCATCGGCTATGCCTCTCTGTCCGCCGTGGAGGGCAAGGAGGGCATCAAGGCCATCACTGTGGGCGGCGTGCCCTGCACGGAGGAGACCGTTCTGGACGGCTCCTACCAGATCCAGCGCCCCTTTGTGATGGTGACCCGCGAGAGCGAGGCCCTCAACCCCGCCGCCCAGGCATTCTTTGACTGGGCTGTCTCCGCGGACGCCGCCGACCTGATCCGTCAGGCGGGCGCGGTGCCCTTGGCCTGAGACCGGAGAACAGTGAAAACGCCTCCGCCCGTTCCGGGCGGGGGCTGTCTCCACGATGAGAGAGAGGAACTTTTATGAAACGTGACATCTTGGCGGCTGTGGCCGACAGCGCAATGACCACCTACCCCAGCCGGCCGGCAGGGCGGGGCTCCAAACGGAGGCGGGACACCCTGGAGTTTGGAGTGAAGCTGCTTTTCCTGCTGTGCGGCTGTGTAGCGGTGGGCTGTGTGCTGTTTATCTGCATCTACCTGATCGTTGCAGGGCTGCCCGCCGTGCTGGAAATTGGGATTACCGACTTTTTGTTTGGCACGGAGTGGGCGGGGAAGCAGGGGCAGTTCGGGATCCTGCCATTCATCCTCACCTCAGTGGCGGGCACTGCCGGGGCTGTCCTGGTGGGTGTGCCTGTGGGCATCCTGACGGCCATGTTCCTGGCGAAGGTGGCCCCTCCCAAGGCGGCCCGGGTGATCCGCACCGCCGTGGAGCTGCTGGCGGGGATCCCCTCTATCGTCTATGGCCTGGTGGGCATGATCGTGCTGGTCCCCGCCATCCAAAGGACCTTCCAGCTGGCCTCCGGGGCCACCCTGCTGGCCGCTATCGTGGTCCTGGCGGTGATGATCCTGCCCTCCATCATCAACGTGGCGGAGACCGCCCTGCAGGCGGTCCCCCGGGAGTATGAGGAGGCCAGCCTGGCCCTGGGCGCCACCCACATCGAGACCATTTTCCGCATCTCTCTCCCTGCGGCCCGCTCCGGCGTGGCCACGGCGGTGGTGCTGGGAGTGGGACGGGCCATCGGCGAGGCCATGGCCATTATTATGGTGTCCGGCAACGTACCCAATATGCCCGAGAGCCTGTTCGCCCCGGTGCGTTTCCTAACCACCGCCATTGCCTCCGAGATGTCTTATGCCGCGGTGGGCTCCCTCTGGCAGCAGGCCCTGTACTCCGTGGGCCTGGTGCTGTTCCTGTTCATCATGATCATCAACGTGATCCTCAACGTGTGCATTAAAAACCGGAAGGAGGGGTGAGAAATGGAAAAGAAGCTGCCTGCCCGCCGCTGGATCTATGACCGGGGGCTCCGGGCTTTGCTGTGGCTGTGCGGCGGCCTGGTGTGCGCCCTGCTGGTGTTTATCATCGGCTACATCTTTGCCCGGGGCCTGCCCCGGATCACCTGGGAGCTGCTGTCCACCCAGAGCAGTGTGCTCAGGGGCACCGTGGGAATCCTGCCCCACATTGCCAGCACCGTGTACATCATCCTGGTCTCTATGGTCATCGTCCTGCCCCTGGGGGTGGGGGCGGCCATCTATCTGACAGAGTATGCCACCAACCGCCGGCTGGCCGGCCTCATCGAGTTTGCCGCCGAGACTCTCACCGGCATCCCCTCCATCATCTACGGCCTGGTGGGCATGATGGTATTCCTCCAGCTTATGGGACTGAAGGCGGGCATCCTGGCCGGCGGCCTGACCCTGGTGGTGATGATCCTGCCCACTATCATCCGCACCACCCAGGAGTCCCTGAAAACCGTCCCCCAGAGCTACCGGGAGGGTGCGCTGGGCCTGGGTGCCGGGAAGTGGCACATGATCCGCACCGTGGTGCTTCCCAACGCAGTGGACGGTATTGTCACCGGCTGCATCCTGGCCGTGGGCCGGATCGTGGGGGAGTCCGCCGCCCTGCTGTTCACCGCGGGCTTCGGCACCGTGCTGTACAGCTTTGCCCAGTCGCTGAACAACTCCTCCGCCACCCTCACGGTGGCCCTCTATCTGTATGCCAACGAGCGGGGCGAGACGGAGATCGCCTTTGCCATCGCCGCCATCCTGATGATCCTGACCCTGATCATCAACCTGGCCGCCGGTCTTGTGGGACGGCGGCTGAAGAAGTAAGAGGCGCCGGGCTCATCCGGCCGACCCTGATCCGACAAAGGAGCAATTTGAATGGAAAATACCATCCTGTCTGCCCGACAGCTGAATTTATATTATGGTGAGAACCACGCCCTCAAGGACATCTGCATCCAGATCCCGGAGCACCAGATCACCGCCCTTATCGGGCCCTCCGGCTGCGGCAAGTCCACCTTCCTGCGGACCATCAACCGGATGAACGACCTGATCCCCGGGGTGAAGATCGACGGCTCCCTGTTCTACCGGGGAGAGGACATCTATGCCCCCGGCCAGGACGTCACCGACCTGCGCCGCCGCATCGGCATGGTGTTCCAGAAGCCCAATCCCTTTCCCATGTCCATCTATGACAATGTGGCCTACGGTCCCCGGACCCACGGGATCCGCAGCAAGGTGAAGCTGGACGAACTGGTGGAGGAGTCCCTCCGTGGGGCGGCCATCTGGGACGAGGTGAAGGACCGGCTGAAGAAGTCGGCGATGGGACTGTCCGGCGGCCAGCAGCAGCGGCTGTGCATCGCCCGGGCCCTGGCGGTGAAGCCCGATGTGCTGCTGATGGACGAGTCCACCTCCGCTCTGGACCCCATCTCCACCTCCAAGATCGAGGACCTTGCCGCCGATCTAAAAAAGGATTATACTATTATCATGGTGACTCACAATATGCAGCAGGCCGCCCGCATCTCCGATAAGACTGCCTTTTTCCTCCTGGGCGAGCTGATCGAGTACGGAGACACTGAGCAGATGTTCTCCATGCCCCAGAACAAAAAGACAGAAGATTACATCACCGGGAGGTTTGGATAATGCGGGACAGATTCAATGAGCAGCTGGAGCAGCTGAATGTGGAACTGATCAAAATGGGGGCCCTGTGTGAGGAGGCCATCTCCGCCGCCACCAAGGCCCTGCTGGACGGAGATGACGCCCTGCGGGAGAGCGCGGCCGCCGCCGAGCGGGAGATCGATCAAAAAGAGCGGGACATCGAGAACCTGTGCATGAAGCTGCTGCTCCAGCAGCAGCCGGTGGCTCGGGATCTGCGCGCCATCTCTGCCGCGCTGAAGATGATCTCCGACATGGAGCGCATCGGCGACCAGGCAGCGGACATTGCGGAGATCACCCTGGACATCGCCCACAGCCCCATGATCAGCCGGGTGCCCATCGCTGAGATGGCCCGGAACGCCATCGTCATGGTCACCGACAGCATAGACTCCTTTGTACGGAAAAACTTGAGCTTGGCCCAGGCCGTGGTCCGCAGGGATGACGAGGTGGACCAGCTCTTTCTGGATGTGAAGCAGGAACTGGTCCGCTTGCTGGGACAGGGGGATAGCGGTGAGGTGTGTATCGACCTGCTGATGATTGCAAAATATCTGGAGCGCATCGGGGACCACGCAGTGAACATCGCCGAGTGGGTGGAGTACTCTCTCACCGGACAACACAGCGCGCTGAACTGAAAAATCCTGCGGAGGGCGGGCGAAGACCGCCTCCGCCGCAAGAGGTGGAAGCAACGTGATCTATATTTTAGAGGATGACGCCAGCATCCGAAAGCTGGTGGTCTATACCATCCAAAGCCAGGGGATGGAGGCGGAGGGCTTTGAGCGTCCCTCCCAGTTCTGGGAGGCGCTGGAGCGGCGGACGCCGGACCTGCTTCTGCTGGACATTATGCTGCCGGAGGAGGACGGGCTCCAGGTGCTCAAGCGCCTGCGCTCCCTGCCGGCCTCCCGGTCCCTGCCGGTCATCCTGCTCACCGCCAAGAGCACGGAGTACGACAAGGTGCTGGGCCTGGACGAGGGGGCGGATGACTACGTGGCAAAGCCCTTTGGAATGATGGAGCTGATGGCCCGGATCCGTGCCGCCCTGCGCCACGGCGGGCAGCGGGAGCCACAGAGCCGCACCTACTCCCTGGGCACTTTGTTTGTGGACCCCGCCCGGCACATCGTTCGGGACGGGGAGCGGGAGGTTACCCTGACGCTGAAGGAGTTTCAGGTCCTGTGTCTGCTGATGGAGCGGGCCGGGACCGTGTTTACCCGGGATCAGCTGCTCAACACCATCTGGGGTTATGAGTTTGACGGGGCCAGCCGCACGGTGGACGTCCACATCCGAACGCTGCGCCAGAAGCTGGGGCGCTCCGGCGACTGCATTGAGACCGTGCGCGGCGTCGGCTATAAAGTCAGCACGGACACCCGGACAGAGAGTGTCCGCGGAGAATGAGGGAAGGGAATATGACCGCAAAGCTGTTTCGCAACTCCATGGCGGTGGCTGTTTCAGTGATGGCCCTGTCCATCATCCTGTTCATGGGGGTGCTCTATCAATATTTCAGCGACCAGATGATGGAGGCGCTGGGGACGGAGACCTGGCTGGTGGCCCGGGGCGTGGAGCTGGAGGGGCTGAACTATCTGGATGGCCTGGACTCAGAGAACCGGGTGACCTGGGTGGCTGCTGACGGCACAGTGCTGTTTGACAGTTCCACAGACTCCGCCGCCATGGAGAACCACGGCAACCGGGAGGAAATCAGGGAGGCCCAGGAAAACCGTCTGGGTGCCGCCACCCGCTACTCCTCCACCCTGGCGGAGCAGACCCTGTACAGCGCCCGCCGCCTGTCGGACGGCACGGTGATCCGCCTGGCCAGCAGTCAGCGGACGGTATGGCTGCTGCTGCTGTCCATGGTGCAGCCCATTCTGGTGATTCTGGTCCTGGCCCTGCTGCTGTCGGTCGTGCTGGCCTCAAGGTTGTCCCGGAGCATCATCCGGCCTATTGCCGAGCTGGATCTGGAACATCCAGAGGACTGTGATGCCTATGACGAGCTGGCGCCTCTCCTCACCCGGATCAAGCGGCAGAATGACACCATCAAGCAGCAGATGGGGCAGCTCCAGCAGAAGCAGACGGAGTTTTCCGCTCTGACAGAGAACATGGCGGAGGGCTTCCTGCTTCTGGACCGGCAGGGCCGTGTCCTGTCCCACAACCCGGGTGCGCTGCGCCTGCTGGGGGCGGAGGAGCCAGTGGGAGAGGTCAACGCACTCTTCCTTAACCGGGAGGAGCACTTCCGTCAGGCGGTGGACGAGGTACTGGAGGGGCACCGGAGCCGACAGGTGCTCCAGATGAATGGGCGGTGCTGCCAGCTGCTGGCCGACCCGGTATGGAAGGACGGGGAGCCGGCGGGAGCGGTCCTGGTGCTGATGGACGTCACCGAGCAGGAGAAGCGGGAGGAACTGCGGCGGGAGTTCACCGCCAATGTTTCCCATGAACTGAAAACGCCCCTCACCGCCATCTCCGGGATCGCGGAGATCATGCAGGGGGGGATGGTGAAGCCGGAGGATATCCGGGACTTTGCCGGGGACATCTATCAGGAGGCCCGGCGGCTGATCGCCCTGGTGGAGGACATCCTCCGTCTGTCCCAGCTGGACGAGGGGGCGGAGAGCCTGGAGCGGGAGCCGGTGGAGCTGCTGGCCCTGTCTCAGGAGGTGGCCCGCCGGCTGGAACCGGCGGCCCGGAGCGCAGGGGTCTCAGTAGAAGTCTGTGGCGCGCCGGTCCAGGTGCAGGGCGTCCGCCGGGTGCTGGACGAAATGATCTATAACCTGTGCGAAAACGCCATCAAGTATAACCGGACCGGCGGCCGTGTGACTCTCACAGTGGGACAGGGCGCGGAAGGCCCGGAGGTAACTGTGGCGGACACGGGCATCGGGATTCCTCCGGAGGACCAGAGCCGGGTGTTTGAGCGCTTTTACCGGGTGGACAAGAGCCACTCCAAGGAGATTGGCGGCACGGGGCTGGGGCTGTCCATCGTCAAGCATGGCGCACTGCTCCACAACGCACAGATCTACCTGAATAGTCAGGTGGACCGGGGGACCTCGATCCGCATCAGCTTTCCCAAGTGAAAACCGGCCCACAGGGCATGAAAAAAGACCGCGTGAGCGGTCTTTTTTTTGTTTGGTTTTTTGTTGCAGTTACTCCACAGAGCCTTCGTCCCACAAGACGGGAGCGCCCTGGGCCAGGGAGGGACCCACGGCCAGGATGCGCTGGTTGCAGGACCCCCGGAACCGCAGCCCAAGGTTTTTCAGCCCAACCACAAAAGGACCGTCTACCAGAACATCCAGCTGCTCCAGCAGTTCCCGGCTGTGCTCCCCCACGCGGCCGGCGGCCAGGTCCTCAAACAGATAGCCGGAGTAGCACCAGACGTCCTTTTCCGGGAATCTGGCCCGCACCTGACGCACAAGATCCAGCACGGCGGTCTGGTTGGCGGGGTGGAAGGGCTCGCCCCCCAGGAGGGAGAGACCTTTGATATAGGGCTTTTCCAGCGCCTGGAGGATCTGACCGGCCTCGGCCTGGGTGAAGGGCTGGCCGTAGGAGAAGTCCCAGGCCTCCGGGTTGAAGCACTCCGGGCAGGCGTGGGTGCAGCCGGAGACAAACAGGGAAACCCGGATGCCCGGCCCGTTGGCCACATCGATGGGACGGATGTCAGCGTAGTTCATGGAAAAACCCCCGGTTTTTTAAATTAGGAATTAGGAGTTAGGAATTAGGAGTACAGGCCCGTGGGCTGGAGCGTCGAAAAAGCAAGCACGCAAGATGACCTTGTATCCTTACGAAAAAGTCGGCCCATCTTGCGCGAAAAGTGTTATATATCCCACAGAGGTCCCTCTCTTGCCCCTTCGGGGCGATTCACCCTGCGCCCACAAAAATGATGGGATCTGATTCTGTTCCGTCGCTATCCCCGCGTTAAGTGCCGCCGCTTCGCGGCGGCCGCAGTGCGGACGATGGAACTCCTTGCAGTCGGGCTTTTCGACAAACTTGGAGTGTCCGGCAGAGCCGGACACTCCAATTCCTCGTTCCTAACTCCTCATTCCTAATTGACTTAGAGGTGCAGGACCCGGGACTTGATCTCCTTGGTCTTTCCTACGTTCCAGTAATTTTCACCCAGATAGCCGCAGGTGCGCCGGGTGACGTTCATCTTGGTCTGGTCCTTGTTGTGGCAGGCGGGGCACTCCCACTGGTTGTCATCGTTGATGATGATTTCTCCGTCATAGCCGCACACCTGGCAGTAGTCGCTCTTGGTGTTGAATTCGGCGTACTGGATGTTGTCATAGATGAAGCGGACGACCTCCTTCAGGGCCTCCAGATTGTGGCGCATATTGGGGATCTCCACATAGGAGATGCAGCCGCCGGTGGAGATCTTCTGGAACTGGCTCTCGAAGGTGAATTTGTCAAAGGCGTCGATGTGCTCCCGCACGTCCACATGGTAGCTGTTGGTGTAGTAGCCCTTGTCGGTGACGTCGGGGATGGTGCCGAAGCGCTCCTTGTCGATGCGTGCGAAGCGGTAGCACAGGGACTCGGCGGGGGTGCCATACAGGGCGAAGCCGATGTTGGTCTCCTTCTTCCAGTCGTCGCAGGCCTTCCGCAGGCGGTCCATCACCCGAAGGGCGAAGTCCTGTCCCTGGGGATCGGTGTGGGAGACCCCCTTCATCAGCTTGGTGACCTCATACAGGCCAATGTAGCCCAGGGAGATGGAGGAGTAGCCGCCGTACAGCAGGGGCTCGATGGGCGCGCCCTTGGGCAGGCGGGCGATGGCGCCGTACTGCCAGTGGATGGGGGAGGAGTCGGAGTGGACGTTTTTCAGTGCGTTGTGCCGGCACATCAGGGCCTCGAAGCACAGCTGGAGCCGCTGGTCCAGCAGCTTCCAGAAGGCGTCCTCGTCACCCTTGGAGAGAATACCGATCTGAGGCAGATTGAGGGAGACCACGCCCTGGTTGAAGCGCCCCTCGAACTGGTAGTTTCCATTCGCATCTTTCCAGGGGGACAGGAAGGAGCGGCAGCCCATGGGGGAGAACACGTTGCCTTCGTAATTCTCCTTCATCTTTTTGGCGGAGATATAGTCTGGATACATCCGCTTGGCAGAGCAGCGCACTGCAAGTTCGGTGATGTAGTCGTACTTCCCGCCTTTCAGGCAGTTGTGCTCGTCCAGCACATAGACCAGCTTGGGGAAGGCGGGGGTGATGTAGACGCCCGCCTCGTTCTTGATGCCCTCCAGGCGCTGACGGAGGACCTCCTCCACGATGAGGGCATTCTCCTCCAGGTAGGGGTCGTCCTCCCGCAGGTTGAGGAACAGGGTGACGAAGGGGGACTGGCCATTGGTGGTCATCAGGGTGTTGATCTGGTACTGGATGGTCTGGACGCCGGACTTCAGTTCGTCCCGGACCCGGTCATTCACCAGCCGTTCCAGGGTGGCCTCGTCCACCTGACCGGCGCACTCGTAGAAGATGTGCTTGCGGAACTTCTCCCGGCTGCGGCGCAGGTATTTGCCCAGATGGCTCATGTCCACGCTCTGACCGCCGTACTGGTTGGAGGCCACGCAGGCGATGATCTGTGTGGTAACGGTGCAGGCCACCTGAAAACTCTTGGGGCTCTCAATGAGCTTGCCGTTCATCACAGTGCCGTTGTCCAGCATGTCTCCGATGTTGATCAGGCAGCAGTTGAAGATGGGCTGAACGAAGTAGTCCGCGTCGTGGAAGTGAATGGCGCCCTCGTCGTGGGCCTTGGAGATGTACTCGGGCAGCAGGATGCGCCGGGTCAGGTCCCGGCTCACCTCACCGGCGATATAGTCCCGCTGGGTGGCGGCGATCATGGTGTTCTTGTTGGAGTTTTCCTCGGCCAGCTCCTTATTTTCGTTGCGGAGCAGGGAGAGGATGGACTCGTCGGTGGTGTTGGCTTTGCGCACCAGGGCCCGGTTATAGCGGTAGATGATGTAGGTCTTGGCCAGATGGAACTTGTTTTCCGCAACCAGTCCCTGCTCCACCAGGTCCTGGATGTCCTCCACCAGAATCCGGGGGCGCTTCAGTTCTTCAATGCGGTCAATGATGGCGTCGATGCGGTCCTGACTGAGGCGGTCCTCCTCTGGGACCTCGTCGTTGGCCTTTTGAATGGCGGTACTGATCTTGCTGCGGTCGTAATCGACGATAGAACCGTCGCGCTTGATGACTTTCATTTGGGGGCTCCTCTCCTGTTAAGATCCGGGCGCGTCCGCGCCGCTCTATGAGAAAACGGCCAGAGGCCGAATGGTGCTTCGGGACCTGATTATAGCACACCTTGGCTGGCTTGTCCACTATATCTTGTGTTTTTTGACACGGTGTTTTTGCGTTCAATACAAAATATATTTGCACTGATTTTGTAAGAAATGCACAGACGAATCTGGGAAAGCGGAGTCAAGCTGTACGGTTGACCTTGTCCGAAAGGGCCGTGCGGGATATAATAGAGGAAACAACGCGTCCGGAGTGAGATCCGGGCCGACGATCAGGAGGAAGCATATATGACAGACCAGGAGCTGGTAGCACGCGCGTTTTCCATGCATCGATTTTCTTATGCACCCTATTCCCGCTTTCCTGTGGGAGCCGCTCTGCTGTGCCGGGACGGCACTGTATTTACCGGCTGCAATGTGGAGAACGCCGCCTTTGGCTCCACGATCTGTGCCGAGCGTACCGCCCTGCTGAAGGCGGTCAGCGAGGGCCACCGGGACGACTGGACCACCATTGCCATCGCGGGGCGGGGCGGGGACTACTGCTGGCCCTGCGGAAGCTGCAGGCAGATGCTGTACGAGTTTGCGCCCGGGCTGCGGGTGCTGGCTGCCAGGGGGGACGGAGACTTCCAGGCCGCCGCTCTGGAGGAGCTCCTGCCCCACGGCTTTGGGCCCCGCTCTCTGGAGGGGAACAAATAGCGCGGGGCGAGTGGCCCAAACCTTTTGAAGAAGAACAGCGGGAGCGCCCATCTGGCCGGACAGAAAGGCCGGAGGGGCGCTCCTGTCGTATATTCGGTTGGAAAGGATGCAGGAGCCAGAAATGGAATAATTAGGATTATGATTGATATATAAAAATAACACATAAGAATTAACTAAAGTTAAAAAATGAATCAAAATAAGTTGAGCTATGAATTTCGAAAGAAAAATGGAAGAGGTATGGACAAAAAATAAATATGATATATAATTAAGAAAAGACTAAGAGGTGAAAAAGAGCATCGAAATCAAAATTAAAATGGAGGTCAGTGTGTCATGGGTATTCCGGTTGGTATTAATGGGTTTGGTCGGATCGGGCGCATCGCGCTCCGGATCATGCTGGAGCGGGGAGAAAAATTTGAGCTTCGGGGCATCAACCTGAGAAAAGCGGATCTGGACTATATGGAATATATGGTCAAATATGATTCGGTGTTTCGTACGTTCCATGGGACGGTGGAGCACGACGGGGAGAACCTGATCGTCAATGGGCATAAGATCTGTGTGTTCAGCCAGAGCGACGCGGGGGAGATCCCCTGGTCTGACTGCGGAGCCGAGTACATTATTGAGTCCACAGGCGCGTTCAACACTCAGGAGCTGGGCTCTTTGCACTTAAAGGGCGGAGCGAAAAAGGTGGTCATCACTGCCCCAGCCAAGGATGATGTGACTCCCACCTTCGTCATGGGCGTCAACCACGAGACCTATACCCCTGATATGAACGTGGTGTCCAATGCCTCCTGCACCACCAACTGCCTGGCCCCACTGACCAAGGTCATCCAGGACAACTTCGGGATCGAAGAGGCCCTCATGTCCACCATCCATGCCTCCACGGCCAAGCAGAAGGCGGTGGATGCCCGGGCCGGCCGGGACTGGCGGACGGGCCGCTCTGTGATCGGGAACATCATTCCATCCTCCACCGGCGCGGCCAAGGCGGTGGGGCTGGTCATGCCGGAGCTGAAGGGGAAGATGACCGGGATGTCCTTCCGCATCCCCACCAACGACGTATCCGTGGTGGATCTGACCGCCCGCCTGTGTACCTCCACCACCTATGAGGAGATCTGCGAGGCGGTCCATCAGGCGGCTGCCGGCCCCATGAAGGGGATCCTGTCCTATACCCGGGACCAGATCGTCTCCTCCGATATTATCGGGAACCCCCATACCTCCATTTTGGACGAGACCGCGGGCATCATGCTGAATGACCGCTTTGTGAAGCTCATCGCCTGGTATGACAACGAGTGGGGCTATTCCAACAAGGTGCTGGATCTGATCGACTATATGTATGCGGTGAATCACCGCTGACCGAGCTGTGCATCAAGCATAGAAAAAACGCTCCTTTTCCGGAGAGAGACCGGAGAAGGAGCGTTTTATTGGTCCTGTTTGTTTGTCCGGAACACTCAGGCGTGGGCTCCGGCATGGGTGAGGGAGCGGGGCTTCTCCACCTGGACAGGCTCGCTGCTGTGGGGGACGGCGGCCTGATGCTGAGCCAGGCCCTTGGCGTTGGCCAGCATGAGTTTGATCCGGTTCTCCTGGTTGATCCGGGTGGCGCCGGGATCGTAGTCGATGGCAACGATGTTGCTCATGGGGTAGTCGTCCTTCAGCTTGCGGATCATCCCCTTGCCCACGATGTGGTTGGGCAGGCAGCCGAAGGGCTGGGTGCAGACGATGTTGCCGGTACCGGTGTGGATCAGCTCCAGCATCTCAGCGGTGAGCAGCCAGCCTTCGCCCATCTTGTTGCCGTCGCCCAAGTAGCCGTGGATGAGTTTGTGTAGGTCGTCGAAGGTGCCCGGGGCGCGGAAGCGGCCGGAGCGCTCCAGAGCCTGGATCATATCCTTCTGGCAGCTCTGGATATAGGACATAAAGGCGCGGCAGGCGGCCTTCTTGATCAGCTTTCCGCCGTACAGGTCTACATCGGCCACCCGGTTGTAGATCTTGAAGATCATAAAGTCGGTCAGGCCGGGGACCACAGGCTCCACCCCCTCGGACAGGAGGAACTGCTCCAGGTGGTTGTTGCCCAGGGAGGAGAACTTCACATAGATCTCGCCCACGATGCCCACCCGGACCTTTTGCTCACCGGTCACCGGGATAGTGGCAAAGTCGGCGCAGATCTCATCGAAGATCCGGCGCATCTGCTTGCGGCTCATGCCCTTTCCCGCCTGGAAGCGGTCCACCAGCTGCTGGGTCCAGCGATCTACCATGGCGTCGGCGGCGCCCGCCTCCACCTCATAGGGGCGGACCTGGTTGGATACCCACATGATCAGGTCGCCGTACATCATACCGTATACCAGCTTGCGGATCAGGTCCACGCTCAGGCTGAAGCCAGGGTTCTTCTCCAGGCCGAAGGAGACGGAGATCACGGGGATATAGTCCATCCCCGCCTTGGCCAGGGCCTTCCGCAGCAGATGGATATAGTTGCTGGCCCGGCAGCCGCCGCCGGTCTGGGTGATGAACAGGGCCACCTTGTGGGGGTCGTAGCCCCCATGCTTGATGGCGTCCATGAACTGCCCGATGACCAGCAGGGCGGGGTAGCAGGTGTCGTTGTGGACATATTTCAGACCCTCGTCCACCACGGACCGGCCGTCGTTGTTCAGCTGGTCCACATGGTAGCCTTCCAGCTCCAGCAGCTTGCGGAACATCCCGAAGTGGATGGGCAGCATCTGGGGCATGAGGATGGTGTACTCCTCCTTCATTTCCTTGGTGAAAAGGAGGCGGCCGGTCTCATCATATACTAATTTCGCCATAGAAATGTTCCTTTCTTGCAGGGCGTGACCGCTGGACACGCCCGTGATCTGCGGCGCGCTGGGGTCCCCGCGCCCTAAGAATTGGCCTTTCTTGCGTCAATGGCCGCGATCAGGCTCCGGATCCGGATCTTGACAGCGCCCAGGTTGCTGATGTCATCAATTTTCAGCTGAGTGTACAGCTTGCCGCCGTCCTCCAGGATGGAGCGCATCTCGTCACCGGTGATGGCGTCGATGCCGCAGCCGAAGGAAACCAGCTGGATCAGATCCATGTCCGGCTGGGTGCATACATACCGGGCTGCGTTATACATCCGGGCGTGATAGGTCCACTGGTTGAGCACATGGCGGGGGGCCTTATCTTCCAGCCAGGCCACCGCGTCCTCTGTGATGAGGGTGAAGCCGAAGGAGGTGATCAGGTCGTTGATGCCGTGGTTGATTTCCGGATCCATGTGATAGGGGCGGCCGGCTACCACCAGAATGGGACGGTCCTCTGCCCGGGCCTGGGCGATGTATGTCTGGGCGGTCTGCCGCAGGTCGTCCTTATAAGCCTCGTAAGCTGCGTATGCCGCCTTGGCCGCGGCGGCGGTCTCCCGCTTGGGGATCTGAAACTCGTTGAAAAACCACTCGCCGGCCTTCCGCTCGAAATCCCGGGGGCGGTGCAGGCCGAAGTACGGGTACAGGTAGCGGACCTGCTTCAGAGCAGGGACGTTGGCGGCCAGCAGCTCCGGGTAGTAGGCCACCACCGGGCAGTTGTAGTTGTTGTCGCTGACGCCCTCGTTGAAGTTATAGGGCATACAGGGGTAGAAGATGGCGTCTACCCCCTGCTCCGCCAGGGACATTACATGGCCGTGGAGCAGCTTGGCGGGGTAGCACACCGTGTCCGAGGGGATGGTGCGCTGTCCCTTGAGGTAGAGCTTCCGGCTGGACTCCGGGGAGAGGACCACCTCGAAGTTGAGGCGGGTGAACAGTTCGAACCAGAAGGGCAGATTCTCATACATATTCAGGCCGAAGGGGATGCCGATCCTGCCCCGGGAACCGTCCCCGCTGCCCTTGCCGTGGAGGGAGCGGAGCTTTGCGTATTTATACCGCATCAGGTCGGGGTGCCGGGTGGGCTCCTCACCCAAGGGGCGGGAGCAGCGGTTGCCTGAGATAAAACGCCGCCCGCCGTCAAAGGCGTTGACGGTGAGGGAGCAGTGGTTGGTGCACAGGCCGCAGGTGGCCGGCTTGGCGGTGTGAGTGAATTTTTCCAGGGCCTGTGGGGAGAGCAGAGCGCTTTGTTCCAGGTTCAGATCCCGGGCGGCCAGGGCTGCGCCGAAGGCCCCCATGATGCCCGAGATGGTGGGGCGGGTGACGTCCCGGCCCAGCTCCAGCTCAAAGGCCCGGAGCACCGCGTCGTTGTGGAAGGTGCCTCCCTGGACCACGATGTGCTGTCCCAGGTCATCAGGGGAGGCGGCGCGGATGACCTTGTAGATGGCGTTTTTCACGATGGAGATGGAAAGACCGGCGGAGATGTCCTCCACGCTGGCTCCATCCTTCTGGGCCTGCTTGACGCTGGAGTTCATAAAGACCGTGCAGCGGGAGCCCAGGTTCACCGGGTGCTGGGCGAACAGGCCCAGCTTGGCGAAGTCCGCGATGGAGTAGCCCAAAGCCTTGGCGAAGGTCTCGATGAAGGAGCCGCAGCCGGAGGAGCAGGCCTCGTTGAGCATGATGGAGTCCACCGCTTGGTTGCGGATCTTGAAGCACTTCATGTCCTGGCCGCCGATGTCGATGATGAAGTCCACCTCAGGCTCGAAGTGGGCGGCGGCCCGGTAATGGGCCACTGTTTCCACCAGGCCCAGATCACAGGAGAAGGCGTTTTTGATCAGGTCCTCGCCGTAGCCGGTGACCGCCGCCCCACGGATCTGGATGCGGTCTCCGCACATGGCGTAGATGGTCCGCAGCTGCTCCAGCACGATGGCCACCGGGTTGCCCTGGTTGGAGTGGTAATAGGTGTACAGCAGGCCGCCGTTCTCTGTAATGAGGGCCAGCTTGGTGGTGGTGGAGCCGGCGTCAATGCCCAGCCAGGCGGGCCCGCGGTAGGTCTTAATATCGGTCTGGGGAGGACGCTTGGCGTTGTGGCGGGCGCAGAAAGCGCCGTACTCGCCCACATCCCGGAACAGGGGGGGCATGGTGTCCACCAGGGTGGTGGTGTCCACGCTCTCCTCCAGCTTTTTCAGCGCGTCCTCAAAGAGGATGGGCTCATAGTCGGTGGCGCACAGGGCGGCGCCCATGGCGGCGAAGCAGTCGCCATCCTCGGGGAAGATGGCGTGGTCACCGTCCAGCTTTAAAGTCTCTACGAACCGCTCCCGCAGGCCCATGAGGAAGTGGAGGGGGCCGCCCAGAAAGACGATTTTGCCCTTCAGCTCCCGGCCCTGGGTGAGGCCGGCCACCGTCTGGTCCACCACCGCCTGGAAGATGGAGGCGGCCACGTCCTCCTTCCGCCCGCCCTGGTTCAGGATGGGCTGGATGTCGCTTTTGGCGAACACGCCGCAGCGGGAGGCGATGGGATAGATCTTTTCATGCTTCAGGGAGAGGGCGTCCAGCTCACCCACCGTCACGTTCATCAGAGTAGCCATCTGGTCAATGAAGGCCCCGGTGCCCCCGGCGCAGGAGCCGTTCATCCGCTCCTCCAGGGCGCCGCCGAAGAAGATGATCTTGGCGTCCTCGCCCCCCAGCTCAATGACGGCATCCGTCTTGGGGATGTATGTATTGACCGCCGCGGCGGTGGCGTAGACCTCCTGCACAAAATCGATGCCGGAGGCGTTGGCCACGCCCAGACCGGCAGAGCCGGTGATGACCAGTTTCACCTGTTTGCCCGCCAGCAGACCGGTGATGGAATGGAGGGTCTCGCAGGCCCGTTCCCGGGTCTTGGAGTAGTGCCGCTCGTAGGAGCGGAACAACAGTTTGTTCTGTTCGTCCAGCACCACCACCTTGACGGTGGTGGAGCCGATGTCGATGCCGATGCGCAGACTCATAGTGACCTGTAACTCCTGACTGTACGGTTGGTCCAAGGGTGGACCGCCGGATTCTGGTTTTCTTCTGTACCATGATACTGACAGTTGAGGGGAAAAACAACAATTTTAACGACTTCTTAACAGGAAACAGGAGAGGAAAAACAGTCTTTTAACGTTGTAAAATTGTGCATTTCAACCTTATAGAATCAAAATATGGGAATATATAAAAGAAAAGTACACTGTCGGAATGCATAAAAAATCCGCCCACAGACTGTGCGGGCGGAGGGAAAAGAGAGAGGCCGCAGGGGGGAGAGGCCGCCTCGGCACAGTGCCGGGAGCCGTCGAACCGCCGCCCTACTCTGGAAAGGCGGTGAGGGAGCGGTTGGAACAGAACTGATAGCCATTTCCGGTCTGCCGCAGGGTCAGCCTGCAATCTCCGTAGTCAAGATGGATCAGATCCCCCTGGCGGAATCCCCGGGAAAAGATGGGCAGTGTGTAGTTGGTGTCCCCGTGGAAGTGATAGTAGGCGTCGTACTCCGGCAGGTAGGTAAACTGCTCCAGTCCGACCTGGTGGGTCTCCTCCAAAGTCAGGCCGGTGTGTTCCAGCAGGACGGCATCCATCTCCTGCCGGGTGATTTTGGTGCAGCCACAGTCTGGAGCTGTTCCGCCATAGCCCCGGTCAATCACCAGCTGACGCTCCTCCTGGCTCATGGGGGCGGACGGCTGAGCGCTTCCGCAGCAAAATAATTCAAACAGATCGATGTCCTGGGGAGTTTCGTACTGGGAGGTGAGAAACATATTTCGAATGGAGAAATGGAGGTAGGCGTCCCCGCCGTTTCCGGTCCCATTATCAAAGAAGGAGCCGTCGTTGAAGTAGGCCAGCTCCTCGGAAGTGAGGGGGACGACGCTATTTTGTATCCCCTGGCGGTTCATCAGGTCGTAGAGCCGGACTGCTGCCTGCTGGTGCATCAGGGCGGCCACCTGGTGTCCGGAAACCTCCCTCCCGCTGAACTTACCATCAGTGAGTATATAGAAGTTGCCGGAGCTCCCACGCCTGGCGGGGGCAGCCAGCAGATAGTGGACCTCCGTCCCCTGCTGGCCGGTAAGGGTCAGGGTACGCAGAGAGGTCGGGTCCAGGTCCCCCACCACTTGGGACGGATTGAGCCAGCCCGTGCACTCCTTCCTTAAAACCTCTTTGGCCTCCGCCAGCAGTTCTGAGTCGGTGATGGCGGTTAGGTCAAACTTGCTGGAGGTGATGGGCTGCCCCAAACGGATGCTCTGGGCATTTTGCACTTCGCTGAGGAAGTGCTTATAATCGCCTGCTGGATCGTCACTCTGGTTCCCCACAGAGAAGGTGAACACCGCCGCCAAGGCCAGGGCCGTACACGCCCCAAAGATGGCTGTGGCCCTCGTTTCCGGCTTCTTTACCAAAAGGGCCACCCGCTGTTGGATGCGTTTGCTTCTTCCGGCCATTGTGGTGGAGCAGGACAGCAGGTCGGCGGGCCGCAGGGAACGCTGGGCCACCATGTCCACCAGGGTCCGGCCGTATGGGATGCGCTCCTCCTCGCCCAGCCGCCGGACCGTGCCCTCGTCGCAGGCCAGTTCCCCATCCGCCTTGGACAGGGAGACCGCAAGCCACACCAGAGGGTCATACCAGTGGAGGGCCAGGGCGGTACACCGGAGGGCGGACCAGATGTGGTCCTTGTGGGCGTAGTGGGTCCCCTCGTGGGCCAGTACATGGCGCAGGGCTGTTTCGTTTTCCGCAACCTCCGGAGTGAGGTAGATGGCGGGGTGAAACAGGCCGGACAGGCAGGGGGAGGACAGGCCTTCCATCCGGTAGACGGGAAGGGGACACTGGGGAATGTCCAGGGGACGGCGGGAGCGGCGCAGCCTTGCGGCAAAGCGCAGGTTGTTCCCAACCAGACACAGGAGCATCACCAACGCTCCTGCTCCCCACAGGATAGACAGGATCCGGGGGACAGTGGAGAAAAAGGCGTAATCAGTATAACCGTTCTCCTCCAGGATCGTGCCGCCGTTGTAATAATCAAAGCCGATCCCTCCCAGAGCGGGGAAGCTGCGGCTGGTGACGCCGGCGCTCATGACCGGGTCCTCGCCCTGTTCTTCCCGGATATGCTGGATATAACGCTCCGGCGCATCCATGTGGCCGGTGGGGAAGGCATATACCGGGGTATTCTCCATCTGGGGCGCAAGGTCCACTGCTCCTAAGGAGGAGAGGAAGGGGAGCTGAATGGGGATCAGCAGCCGGATCAGCACCACCAGCCACAGGGCATAGCGGTTTACAGAGGACAGCCGGTCCCGGGTGAGCCACCGCACAGCCAGCACCGCCAGGATCAGCAGAACTGAGGAGATGGCCCAGGGGATCAGAGTGGTCATCAGACTGGGGAGCGCCATCGATCCGGTCATGTGATTTCCTCCTCTGCCTGACGTAAAATTTCATAGAGCTGATCGAGATCCTCCCGGCTCAGGGCTTCGTCCCGGACCAGGGAGGAGACCATCAATCCCACACTGCCTTGGTACACCCGGTCCAGGAAGGACCGGGTCTCCTGCCGGGCGGCGCTCTGCCGCTCCACCGCCGGAGTGTAATGCCTGGTGCGGCCCTCCACCTGACAGTGGAGCAGGCCCTTGCCCTCCATCCGCCGCAGGGTGGTGATGGTGGTGCTTTTGGCCCAGCCCACTTTCTCGTGGAGGGCGGACACCAGCTCCATCACCGTCATGGGGGAGCGCTCCCACAGGCTGTCCAGCACATACCACTCGCTGTTGGTCAGGGTCAGCGGTTCCATATCGTTCACCTCACAGACTGTTGGTTTATTTTGTAGACTGATTGTAACACGGAAGGTCTACAATGTCAACCACAGGAGGGGAGGACCACGCTCTGCCGATTCTTGATATACATTGCTTGAACGATAAAAATGTGGTACAGTAAAGCCAAACAATAAATTGTAATTTGGAGCGAAAATATGGACTATGTAATACGAGAGATGAGAAACGAAGAATTTGGCCTGTTGGGTGATTTTTTGTACGAGGCAATCTATATTCCAGACGGAATTGAACCACCGCCGAAATCAGTGATAGAATGTCCGGAGTTACAAGAATATATCGTTGGATTTGGAAATCGAAAACACGATAAAGCCTTGGTGGCAGAAATCCAAGGAAATATAGTCGGAGCTATTTGGGCAAGGGTTATGAATGATTATGGACACATTGATCATGATACGCCATCTCTTGCTATGTCTGTCTGCCCCCAGTACAGAAGATCAGGCATTGGAACTTCATTGTTGAAACGACTGATACAAGTAGAAAAATTGGCTGGATATTCAAAAATATCTTTATCCGTTCAGAAAAGTAATGATGCAGTGAGGATGTATGAGAAAGTGGGATTCACTGTTGCTGCTGAAAATAGTGAAGAATATATTATGATCTTAAATTTATCATGAAAGAGGAACAGGCTGCTGAGCGACCTGCGTAAAGGAGCACCGCCCTTCGTCAAAGCGGCGGAGGGAGGTGTTGATTGACTGGTTCCGTCCAAAGGATGATCGAGAAGGAGGCGTCCCAGCCGGGACGCCTCCTTTGGATGATTGACAGCTTGTGGTTATGCGGCGGGAATGGTGAGGACCTGGCCGATCTGGATCTGGTTGGGGTTCTGGAGCAGGTCCTGGTTGGCCTTGTAAATGACCTCCCACTTGGTGCCGGTGCCCAGGTGCTTCTGGGCGATGGACCACAGGGAATCGCCGGCCTTCACGGTGTAAGAGCCGGCGGGCTGCTGAGGCTCGGCGGGCTTTTCGGGCTCCACAGGCTGCTCAGGCTCGGTGGGCTGCTCGGGGGTTTCAGGTTCCACGGGCTGCTCGGCGGCGTTGCTCACCAGAGTGGTCCGGGGGTCGTTGCCCTCATAGCGGTAGATGGGGAAGTTCTTGGTGGTCTCATCATAGGAGACCACGCCGTACTGCACCAGAGTGCCGTCATAGCCGTTGGAGTCGTTGACGTCGGGCTCCATGATCATGGCGATGACGTTGCCGGAGACCTGATCCATGGGGATGACGTACGCGCCCTTTTCAAAGGTGACCTTGGCGGCGTCCCGCAGATCGGCGGTGAAGCCGGCCTTCTTCTCGTTGTAGGTGTACTCGCCCACATAGTAGTACTGCTTCAGTTCGGCGGTGGAGCCGGGCTCCAGCTCATAGTACTCCGCACCCTGATTCTGGAGGATGTACAGGATCTTCTCCGCGTTGGGGATGTCCTTGGGGATGACGTAAGCGGTGGGACGGATGCGGCTGCGCACCACGGTGTCGTTCATGGACAGGGTGGCGGAAGAGGTTTTGGCGTCGCTGCCATCCATGTTGTACTGATAGCGGGTCAGGGTGGTGGGGGACTGGGTCTTGCCGGAGGCGACCTGCTGGAGGATCACGGTGTCCTCAGCGTCAAAGACCTTGCCGTCCTCGGCGACCTGGGCGCGGGCGTCGGCCACAGCCTTGTTGATGGCGTCGTCGTTGGCCACGGCGTAATCAATGATGGAGTGGGCGGCGTTCTGCTGGGAGTAGACCCGGCGGGCGAAGTTGGTGGAGCCGGCGCCGATGCCGCGGGTCTCCACCAGGATGGAGATGGAGTTGTACAGGCCGTAATAGGCGCGGCCGATGGGGTTATTTACGGTGGTGCCGTAGTGGTAGACCCGCAGGCCGGAGTCAGTGGCGTTCTTGTGCAGGCCGTCCACGGCCTCCTCGGCCAGCTGGTTGACCAGAGGATCGTTGTTCAGGCTGCTGGCGGGGGTGGACTGCATATCGTCGGCGTTCTTCATATAGCCGTCCTCAGTGACGCCGTAGAAGGTGAACTCATGGCCGTCCATGACCACCTCTGGCATGAAGTACTGGTAAGCGGTGTGCAGGTAGGCCAGCTCCGGGGCCTTGAGGGCCATGTGGTCCCGGTTCATGTCGAAGCCCTGATAGGTGGAACGGGTGAACAGATAGGAGCCGTCGGGATTGATGCGGGGAATGACGATCACATTGACGTCGTCCAGCACCTCCTCGCCGTAGCTGCCGCACAGGTCGGAGACCATGACCAGCGCACCTTCGCCGGCGGCGGGCTCGTTGGGATGGATCTGGGACTGGATCCAGACGGTGAGCTTGCCGTTATCGCTGACCAGCTCGCCGGCCTCCTCCAGAGATTTGGCGGAGGACAGGTCGGTCTCGGTGAATACGGCGATGGGCATATCGTACTGATAGGCGGGGGTCTTGCCCAGGCTGTACAGGTACATATCCTCTTCCGCCTGGTCCTTCGCCGTCAGATAGCTCATCATCTCATCCTGGGTGGTGAACTGATGGTCGGCCCGGTCCTTGGTGAAGAAGGGGGTGTCATATTCCTTGAAATTCTTCAGCGTGTCGGTGGAGAAGTACTCGTCCAGCACCTCGTCCGACCAGAGGATCAGCAGGGAGTCCCGGGCGCCCTGGTCATAGTTCTCAGGCACGTTTGCCAGGTTGGGAGAGGTGGGCTCATAGCCTGTATAGGCCATCTTCCCCGTCTCCACCTCCAGCTTCAGAGAGCCGGCGTCCAGGTCCTTCTGCGTTACGTTGAAGATCTTGCAAACATTGTAGTAGCCATCGCCCCGGACCCAGTAGCTGTATGTGCCGGGCTCGCTGACCAGATAGTCGCCCTCTGCGTTCTTTTTCACCTCGGGCAGGGCCTTGACGGCGTCCTCGCCGCTGTCGGCGGGAACACCTTCATGTACGGTGATGGTGACGTCCTCGGCCTTGACGTCTGAGGGATACTGGAATTCCAATTCTGCGCCGCCTGCAGCCAGGGAGGGGGTGATCATCATGCCGGCTACGAGCGCTCCGGACAGCAGCAGGCTGGTCCATTGGTGGGTTCGGGTCGCTTTCATGTTAACACTCCTTTTCTTTTCAAGCTGAGAACAGGGCCGATGAGGAGCGGGAGTGGACGCCTGACACAACATTTTTTCTCCTTTCCGGTGGTCCAAAGCCTCGCTCCAAATGGTTGATCGTATTATATCACAGAGTGCTTTCTCTTTCAATATGCACATATTAATTTATATGAAAAGAATAAAAAATGACGAAATATACAAAAAATAAAAACGGCGGCCTGCGGGGAAAAACAAAATCCCGCCCAGTATCTCCGATACCGGGCGGGTGGGCCGACAGGGCCGGCGGGATTTGTTTTGCGGCTGGCGGGGGCTTAGAACAGCAGCTCCCGTGAGATCTCGGACAGGCTGTGAACGCCGCACATGGCCATGGTGTCCTCCAGCTCGCCCTTCAGTTTCTGGGTGAGCAGCCGGACGCCCTCCGCCCCACCGCCGTAGACTGCGGTGACGTATGGGCGGGCCAGCAGCACGCCATCGGCCCCCAGGGCCAGGGCCTTGCACACATCCACACCAGTGCGGATGCCGCCGTCCACCAGAATGGTCATCTGCCCCTTCACCGCGTCGGCGATGGCGGGCAGGACCTGGGCGGTGGCGGGGACGCCGTCCTGGACGCGGCCGCCGTGGTTGGAGACGATGATGCCGGAGGCGCCGGCCTCCAGGGCCTTCCGGGCCCCCGCAGCGGTCATGATGCCTTTGATGAGGAAGGGGAGCTTGACATACTCGATGATCTCCCGCAGCTCCTGCACCGTCTTGGAGCCGGCGGGAGGTGTCAGCCCCTTGAGGAAGGGCAGGCCGGCGGCGTCGATGTCCATGGCGAACACCTTGGCCCCGGAGGCCTTGGCGCTGTCCAGCTTGGCGTACAGGGTATCCCGGTCCCAGGGCTTCACCGTGGGGATGCCCCGGCCCCCGGCGGCGCCGATGGCGGCAGCGGCGGCGGTGAACACATCCGGGTTGGTGCCGTCGCCAGTGAAGGCGGCAATGCCTGCATCCGCACAGGCGGGGACCAGGATGTTGTTGTACTCCATGTCGTTGAACTTGTCCCCATAGTGGAGGTTCACCGCGCCCACAGGGCCGGCAAAGACGGGGAGCTGATAAGTCTCGCCAAAGAAAGAGAAGCGGGTGTCCACCGGTTTGTTCTCGCAGATGGTGTCCATGTTGAGGCAGAGAGACTGCCATGCCTCGTAGTTGCGGACGGCCACGGTGCCGGTGCCCTTGGAGCCCGGACCGGGCATCGTGCTGCCGCAGGCCCGGCCATTGCATACCGGGCAGGCTTTACAGTAGGGACCGCTGCAGGTGCGGGCGGCCGCCAGTACGTCTTGATAGGTCACAAAAACCCCTCCTTATACAATTCTTTTGTATTTTAGCCGTTCGGCGTTCCTCCGTCAAGTGGGCCGGAGGGCGGCAGACGGTCTTCCAGCCAGTCCAGCAGATCGGCCCACACCTCCCGGCGGTTCTGCTCATGGAAGAGTTCATGCCGGGCCCCGGGATAGAGGTGGAGGGAGAGGTCCCGGCAGCCGGCGTCCTGAAACATTCGGACCACCTGTTCCACGCCGCGGCCCATGCCGCCCACCGGGTCCTCCTGGCCGGAGAGAAAGCAGACCGGGACGGAGGGATCCATCCGGGCCAGCTGGTCCCGCCGGGCGATGAGCTGGAGGCCGCCCATCATGTCCCGGAACAGGGAGACGGTGGGGCGGGACTGGCAGAGGGGGTCGGCGAGAAAGGCGTCCACCTCCGCCGGGTCCCGGGAGAGCCAGTCGGAGGGGGTGCGGCTGGGGCGGAAGCGCCGGTTGTACGCGCCAAGGGACAGGGTGTGTACCAGCGGACTGACCCCACGGGGACCCAGGCGGCGGCACTCCAGGGCTGAGATGCGTTTGCCCAGCGCCACCAAAGGTGCGGGCTCCTGTCCGGTGCCCATCAGCACAGCGCCGGACACCGTGCCCGGCCACAGGATCAGATAGGTCCGGGTGAGAAAGGAGCCCATAGAGTGCCCCAGGAGAAAATAAGGGAGATTCGGATGGCGCGCCCCCTCCAGCTTTCGCAGGGCACGGACGTCCCGGGCCGCCAGGGTCCAGCCGTTCTCCGGGGCGAAAAAGCCATGGGATCCGTCGGTCACCGTCCGTCCGTGGCCCAGGTGGTCCTCGCCGCACACCAAAAAGCCGTGTTCCGCCAAAAAGCGGGCGGTCTCGTCATAGCGGCCGATATGCTCGGAGATCCCGTGGACCAGCTGAACGATTCCCCGGGGCGGCCCCTCCGGGGCCCACTCCAGAGCGTGGATGGAGCAGCCGTCCCGGGCGGAGGGATAGTGGAAGTGTGTGGTACGGATCATGGAAGCAGCCCCTTTCCGGCGCGGGCTCCGTCCGGTGGAGGGCGCACCTGCCTTCACTTTACCACAGGAGGCGGCCCGCGACCAGGGGGATTTTTACAGAAGCTCTTCCAGAAGGACCCGGATCTGGGCGGCGTGGGACTGGGCCTCGTCCTGGATGTCCTCCAGCAGTCGGCTGAGACAGGGGTCATCCGAAACTGTCCGGGCCAGCACGGCGGCCTGGGCGGCGCACTGCTGGGCCTGCTGAAACAGGGTGCGCAAGGCGGAGGACAGCGGTCCAGAGGGGGCGGCCCCCTGCCCCTTGGGAGCATAGCGCCGGCCGGTGATGAGAAAATAGGCGGCGGACAGGCGGCGGAGCTGCCGCTGCTGGTCGGCGGCGAGGGAGGCCAGCAGGCGGGAGGCCCGGCCTCCGCCCCGCCGGGCCAGCTGGCGGACCGACCCCAGAGCGGCGTGGAGCTGGTCCATGAGCGCCTCCAGCTGGGGGACATACCGGGCGGAGCCCTCCCCGAGACAGGAGGGCGCGGGGGCGGTCTGCGCCGGGGAACGGAGCGCAGGGAGCGCGGGCTGGATGGGACTGAGGGCCTGGTCGGGCATGACCCGGCTCCAGACCCGGGCAAAGACCTCGGGGTCAAAGGGGCGCAGCGAAAGGCCGCGTTCCGACAGCTGCTGATCCATGTAACGGTACCTCCCAAATCAGTGTCATTCCCTCTATCCTATGACAGAAGCGGAAAAAGGGGACTGCTTGAAAAAAGAAGGACCAGGCCTGGCGGCCTGGTTCTTCATTCGAGGACAAGAGACAGGAAAGGTTCAGCCGGGCGAGATCAGAGAATATCGATGTGCTCCCCGTTGAGTGCCTTGTTCATGCTGCGCACAGCGCAGAACTTGCCGCACATGGAGCAGGAGTCGTCGTGCTCCGGGGCGCGGTCGGCCCGGATGGATCTGGCGGTCTCCGGGTCCAGGGCGCAGGCCCACTGCCCCTCCCAGTCCAGGGCCCGGCGGGCGTCCCCCATTTTGTCATCGATCTCCCGGGCGCCCCGGACGCCCTTGGCGATGTCGGCGGCGTGGGCGGCGATCTTGCTGGCCATGATGCCCTGCTTCACGTCGTCCAGGTTGGGGAGGGCCAGGTGCTCGGCGGGGGTGACATAGCACAGGAAGGCGGCCCCGTGCATGGCGGCCACTGCCCCGCCGATGGCGGCGGTGATGTGGTCATAGCCGGGGGCGATGTCGGTGACCAGAGGCCCAAGCACATAGAAGGGGGCTCCCATGCAGAGGGTCTGCTGGACCTTCATGTTGGCGGCGATCTGGTCCAGGGGCACATGGCCGGGGCCCTCCACCATGACCTGCACGTCCTTCTCCCAGGCCCGGCGGGTCAGCTCGCCCAGCCGGACCAGCTCCTCGATCTGGCACACGTCGGTGGCGTCGGCCAGACAGCCGGGGCGGCAGGCGTCCCCCAGAGAGATGGTCACGTCGTACTCCCGGCAGATGTCCAGGATCTCGTCATAATATTCGTAGAAGGGGTTCTCCTCCCCGGTCATGCACATCCAGGCGAACACCAGGGAGCCGCCCCGGGAGACAATGTTCATTTTCCGCTTATGCTTCCGGATCTGGTCGATGGTCTTTCGGGTGATGCCGCAGTGGAGGGTGACGAAGTCCACGCCGTCCTGGGCGTGGAGGCGGATCACATCGATAAAGTCCCGGGCGGAGAGGGTATCCAGGTCCCGCTGATAGTGGATGACGCTGTCATAGACGGGGACGGTGCCGATCATGGCGGGGCACTCGGCGGTGAGCTTACGGCGGAAGGGCTGGGTGTTGCCGTGGCTGGACAGGTCCATGATGGCCTCCGCCCCCATGGACACCGCGGAGCGGACCTTCTCCATCTCCACATCATAGTCCTTGCAGTCCCGGGAGACCCCCAGGTTCACATTGATCTTGGTGCGGAGCATGGAGCCGATCCCCTGGGCGTCCAGGCAGGAGTGCAGGCGGTTGGCGGGGATGGCCACCTTGCCCTCTGCCACCAGTGGCATGAGCTCCTCAGGGCGCATCTGCTCCTTCCGGGCGACGGTCTCCAGCTCGGGGGTGAGGATGCCGCGGCGGGCGGCGTCCATCTGTGTGGTGTAGTTTCGTTCCATGTGGCAGTCTCCTTTTTGTTTTTTCACAGGGATTCAGCGCTCTGTCAGAGGATAGGCGTGGTTCAGGGGACCGGAGCCGGCGCCCAGATCCAGCATGGCGCGCAGAGCGCCGGAGAGGTAGTCCTTGGCCCGGGCCACGGCCTCCTCCAGGGGGAGGCCCAGGGCCAGGTTGGCGGCGATGGCGGAGGAGAGGGTGCAGCCGGTGCCGTGGGTGTTGGGGTTGTCGATCCGCTCGCCCCGGAACCAGCGCAGCCGGCCCCGGTCATAGAGCACATCGTCGGCGTCCCGGATGGCGTGCCCCCCCTTGCACAGCACGGCGCAGCCGCAGGCGTCGCCGATGACCCGGGCAGCCTCCTCCATGCCCCGCCCGTCCCGGATACTGAGACCGGAGAGGACCTCCGCCTCCGGGATGTTGGGGGTGATGAGGGTGGCCAGGGGGAGCAGCTGCTCCCGCAGCGCCTCCAGCGCCTCCTCTTCCAGCAGGCGGGAGCCGCTGGTGGACACCATCACCGGGTCCACCACCAGGTTTTGAACCTGGTAGTGGGTCAGACGGTCCGCAATGACCCGGATGAGGGGGGCGGAGGCCACCATCCCCGTTTTGACGGCGTCCGGGACGATGTCGGAAAAAACACAGTCCAGCTGGAGGGCGAGAAACTCCGGGGAGCATTCCAGCACCCCCCTGACGCCGGTGGTGTTCTGTGCGGTAAGGGCGGTGACGGCGCTCATGGCGTACACCCCGTGCATGGTCATGGTCTTGAGGTCGGCCTGGATGCCGGCGCCGCCGCTGGGGTCGCTGCCGGCAATGGACAGAGCTGTTTTCATGGCTGGCTCCTCTCTGCGCCGGGGGCGCGGTCCTGGAAGGACTGAATATAGGCCCGGACGTCGGGACAGGTCATGGGGCCGCTCATCACGCAGGCCCCGGCGGCCCCGGCCTGAAGCACGGCGGGGAACAGCTCCGGAGAGATCCCGCCGATGGCATATACCGGAAGGGGGACGGCCCGGCAGACCTGCCGGAGCAGCTCCACGCCCCGGGGCGGGACGCCCGGCTTGCAGCCGGTGGGGAAGATGTGGCCCAGGGTGAGGTAGGTGCAGCCCAGAGCCTGAGCCTCCTGGGCCTCCTCCAGAGAGTGGCAGGAGGCCCCGAGGAGGGAAAAACGGGCCCGGACTTCCCTGTCCAGGCCGCGGAGGGCGGGCATGGGCAGGTGGAGGGCGTCCGCCCCCAGGGCCAGGGCGGCCTTCGGATGGCCGTGGAGGATACAGGGGATGCCGGCCCGACGGCACAGGGCCAGGACCGGACGGGCCAGGGAGGCGTATTCCTTCGGAGACAGGTCCTTCTCCCGGAGGAGGATGGCCCCGGCTCCGGACCGGGCGATGTCCTCCAGGCGGGGGAGAAAGGGGGAGGGGCACAGGGCACGGCTGGTGACACAGATCAGCTTAGACATAGAGGTAGTCGTTGAGGACGGGCTGGAGCCCCTCGGACTCCATATCCCGGTACATCTGGTCAAAGCTGCGGCTGTCGTCGATCTCGAACTGCTCGTCCCCCTGGGCCCCGTCCCCCTCCTTCCCGGTATATTTGCGCTCGTGGTCCCCGATGCCGGTGGAGACGCCCGCGGATACCTTGGTGGCGGCGATCCGAACGATGCCGTTGCGGAAGCGCTCGCTCTCCCGGGAGGAGACGGTGATCCCGGCGAAGGGGAGGAAGATGCGGTAGGCGCACAGCACCTGGCACAGCTGGCGCTCCCCCACGTCCAGAGGGGAGATCTTGTCGTTGTTGACGATGGGGCGCAGGCGGGGGCAGGACAGGGACATCTCGGCGTGGGGGTATTTGCGCTGGAGGTAGTAGAGGTGCAGGGCACTGGCCAGGGCGTCCTTCCGAAAGTCGGACAGCCCCAGCAGGGCGGAGAAGGCCACCCCCCGCATCCCGCCCCGGAGGGCGCGCTCCTGGGCGTCGAAGCGGTAGGGCCACACCCGCTTGTGGCCCATCAGGTGCAGGGTCTCGTACTTGTCGGCGTCATAGGTCTCCTGAAAAACGGTGACGTAGTCGGCCCCGCACTGGTGGAGATAGCGGTACTCGTCGGTGTTGACGGGGTAGATCTCCAGCCCCACCATGCGGAAGTATTTTCGGGCCAGCTTGCAGGCCTCGCCGATATATTCCACATCGCTCTGGGCGCGGCTCTCTCCGGTGAGGATCAGGATCTCCTCCATGCCGCTGTCCGCAATGACCTGCATCTCGTGCTCGATCTGCGCCATGTCCAGCTTCATCCGCTGGATATGGTTGTAGCAGTTGAAGCCGCAGTAGACACAGTAGTTTTCGCAGTAATTGGCGATGTACAGGGGGGTGAAGAGATAGACGGTGTTGCCGAAGTGGCGGCTGGTCTCCAGCCGCGCCCGGGCGGCCATCTCCTCCAGGAAGGGCTCAGCCGCGGGGGAGAGGAGGGCCTTAAAATCCTCCACGGAGCAGGTCTCGTGGTCCAGGGCGGCCCGCACATCCCGGGCGGTATAGCGGGCGGGGTCATAGGACTCCATCTGTCCGATCACCTTGTCCCGGACGTCGGAGTGGAGCTGTTCCATGCCGGGCAGATACTCCATGTGGCTCTTCCGGGAGGAGGGATCGGTCTCCAGCTGGTGCTTTCGGGCCAGGGCCTGGGGAGAGAGAAATTCAGAGTCCACCAAAAAACGGTTTTCCATGCTGTCCCGCCCCCTTAGTCCCGGAGAAAGCCGGTGAGGGGATCGGAGGGGGCGGCCCCGCGGCTGAGCACCCGGCCGGGGCCGGACAGATAGGCCTTCCGGCCCGCCTCGATGGCCTGGCGGAAGGCGGCGGCCATGAGGGGCAGGTCCCCGGCGGTAGCCAGGGCGGTGTTGGCCATGATGGCCGCCGCGCCCATTTCCATAGCCTCGCAGGCCTGGGAGGGACGGCCAATGCCCGCGTCCACAATGATGGGCAGATCGATCTCATCAATGAGAATCTGGATGAAATCCCGGGTGGCCAGCCCCTTGTTGGAGCCGATGGGGGAGGCCAGGGGCATTACCGCCGCAGCGCCGGCGTCGGCCAGGGCACGGGCGGTGTAGAGGTCGGGGTACATATAGGGCAGGACCACAAAGCCCTCCCGGGCCAGCAGCTCTGTGGCCCGGACGGTCTCGGCGTTGTCCGGGAGGAGGTACTTGCTGTCCCGCATGATCTCCACCTTGACAAAGTCGCCGCAGCCCAGCTCCCGGGCCAGCCGGGCGATGCGGACGGCCTCCTCTGCATTCCGTGCGCCGGAGGTGTTGGGCAGAAGGGTCACCCCCTTGGGGATATAGTCCAGGATGTTCTCCTGCTCCCGGGTGTTGGCCCGGCGGACCGCCAGGGTGATGAGCTCCGCCCCTGCGTCCCGGACGGCGGCCTCGATGAGCTTCAGGGAATACTTCCCGGAGCCCAGGATAAAGCGGGAGTGGAACTCCCGTCCGCCAAGCATCAGTGTATCGTTCATGGTGCGTCCTTCTTTCTGTTTGGTTCTGGATTTGGTTCCTGATCAGATGTCCGGCTCCCCAGCCAAGATGCGGAGAACGGTGTGGGCCTGGTGGGCGGCGCAGAGCATCACCCGGGAGGGCAGGAGCCCGCCGCCGGGGGTGAGCTGGCTGGTCCCGTCGCCGCACAGGTAGAAATGGGAGGTGATCCGGCGGGTGCGGATCTCGTTGGCCGGGCCCAGGCCCGCCATGCCGGAGGCGGCCACTACATATTTGTCGGGGAAGCGCTCCAGCACGGCGTTGACCAGAAGGGCCTTGTCCTCCGGGACGTCGAAGGCCTCGCAGACGATTTGGCTGTCCGCCAGGAGGGCGTCCAGGTTGCCGTCGGTTACCCGGGCGGTGTGGATGGTCACGGTGACGTCGGGGGCGGCGGCGGCCAGAATGTCCCGCAGGGCCTCTGTTTTGGGTTGGCCCAGCTGGGTTGCGAAGTACTGCTGCCGGTGGAGGTTGGACAGCTCTACCCGGTCAAAGTCGATGAGATGGAGCCAGCCAACCCCGGCCCGTGCCAGGCAGAGGGCCAGGTTGGAGCCCAGTCCGCCCAGTCCGCATACGGCCACGGAGGCGGCGGAGAAGCGCCCTTGCAGCGCCGGTCCGTGCCGGGCCTCCCGGGCCAGCCGGAGATCCTCCCGGGAGGGGGATGCGTGCAAATTAACCACCCCCCACAAAGCGGACGATCTCCAGAACGTCCCCATCCTCCAGAACGGTCTCTCCGTACCGGGCCCGGGGGACGATGTCCCCGTTGCGCTCCACCGCCAGGCGGGCGGCGTCCCATCCGGCCTGGGCCAGATACTGGGCCACGGTCTGCCCGGCCAGGTCGGCTGCGGTTCCATTGATCTTTACCATAGTGGATCCCTCCTGAATATCAAACGCCGCAGGGGCTCCTGACTGGAGTTCCCCCGCGGCGCGGACTGTGATTCCTACGTTGGCATTATCCAAATCAGGTCAAAGGGTCGAAGCTTTCAGCTCCCTCTCAGCCTGTCCGGGCAAACGGCCCACAAGCTCCCCTGCTATGAAATTGTACGAAAAAACGGAGACGCCTGGGACCGGCGTCTCCGTAACAGAGTACAGTGCAGATCCCTACGGCGGCATTACCCGCATCAGGTGCTGGGCGGACCGGACTGCCTGGAAGGGCATCGCGGACACACCCGCCGGGTCGAAGTTGGATGACTTCCTCTCAGCCTGCCGATACAAGCTCCCCAGTGCTTTATGAAGTTGGGCTTATTATACAGCGTCCCGGCCGTTTGCGCAAGGGGGAAAAGAAAATTTTATACCGCCCTGTGGAACTGGAATTTTTTGAGGAAAATGGAGGAATCTTTTGGGATTTTTGGTTGACTTTTCTGCCGGGAAACGCTATATTAAACAGCGGACTGGTTGTCTCGCACGACCGGTTCTTCCACACAAAAGGCGCCCGGTTCTCCCACCGGGCGCTTTTTTATGTCCGCATTCGCCGGCGAAGCGCCGGGCTCCAGCTCACCGCTTCCCGTGCTGCCATGCTGCGCGGAGGGTGTTCTCCATCAGCATCGCCCGGGTCATGGGGCCCACGCCGCCAGGCACCGGGGTGATATAGGAGGCGCGCTCTGCCGCCTCGTCATAGACCACGTCGCCGCACAGTTTTCCAGCCTCGCTGCGGTTCATGGCCACGTCCACTACCACAGCCCCCTCCTTCACCATGTCGCCGGAGATCAGGCCCGCCCGCCCGGCGGCGGCCACCAGGATGTCCGCCTTGAGGCACTCGGCCTTCAGATCCCGTGTCCTGGTGTGGCACACCGTTACAGTGGCGTTCTCCCGCAGCATCAGCATGGCCTGGGGCTTGCCCACGATATTGGAGCGGCCCACGATGACGCAGTGCTTTCCCTCGGGATCGATCCCGTACTCCTTCAGCATCCGCATGATGCCCGCCGGGGTACAGGGCTGGAAGCCCGTCTCGCCGATCATCAGCTGCCCCACATTGAAGGGGTGGAAGCAGTCCACGTCCTTGTCCGGCCGGATGGCCAGAAGGACAGTTTTCTCGTCTAGATGTCTGGGCAGAGGCAGCTGGACCAGGATCCCGTCGATGTCCTCCCGCGCGTTCAGAACCGCCACCAGCTCCAGCAGCTCCTGCTGGCTGGTCTCCGCCGGGAGGGCATACTCCTCGCTGTAAATGCCGCACTCGCCACAGTCCCGCTTTTTCCCGTTGACATAGACCCGGGAGGCGGGGTCATCCCCGACCAATACCACGGCCAGACCGGGCTTGTGCTCCATTTTGGACGTCCGTTCCCGGATCTCCTCCTTCACCTTGGACGCAAGGGCCTTTCCATCCATGATCGTTGCCGCCATGGTCACTCCTCCTTCTTTGTCTCTTGTTTCTCTGTTTCTTGAGTGGCCGCTTGTATCCTGAGGCGGTTCACATACAGCTGTGCCGGGTCGTGGGGACGGAAGCGCTGGTACAGCAGGAGCGCACCCGCGACCAGGAAGCACACCGCCGCCACCATCTGAGACACCCGGATGGGCGTTCCAAATAACTCCAGCCCAAAGAAATACAGGCTGTCGGTCCGCAGGCCCTCGATCCAAGCCCGGCCCAGACCGTACCAGCACAGATAGAACAGGAAGCACTCCCCATCATATTTCCGCCACCGCTTTCCAAGCTGATAAACCAGGAACAGGCCCGCCAGGTTCCACATAGATTCGTAGAAGAAAGTGGGATGTACCCCCAGCGCTCCGCTGAGGACGGCCTCATACCCGGCCTGATCCACATAGCCGGACTGGAGCAGGTACTCGGCGATGGAAGTTCCGCACATCCGCCAGGGCAGCGTGGTGGTGCTGCCGAAGGCCTCCACATTCATAAAATTGCCCCACCGGCCGATGAGTTGTCCAATGAACAGGCCGTGTACTCCCAGATCGGCGAAGGCCAGGAAGCTGACCTTCCGGACCTTGCAGAAGATCAGCAGCACGATGACCGATGAGATGATGGCCCCGTAGATGGCAAGCCCACCGTCACTGTACCGCAGGATGGCTCCCCAGTCCAGCGAGCCGTCGCCCTGCCGGTACAGGTCCAGGTTGAAGATCACATAATAGGCCCGGACTGCCACCAGAGCGGCTGGGACGGCGAAAAACATCAGGTCCAGGATGTGGTCGGGTACGATGCCGAACCGCGGGGCCCACCTGGAGCAGAGGTAGACCGCCAGCAGCATCCCGGAGGCGATGATGATGCCGTACCAGAAGATCGGCCGTCCAAATAGGTGGAAGGCCACCCGGTCCAGGGTGAACTCCAGCCCCAGGCCGGGAAAAGTGACCACGTTGATCATGCCAGTGCCTCCTCTCTGGGCCGGACGACCGAGAGGGCCAGGCGCTCCGGGATCACCCAGCGGGCAATCAGCGCCTCAACATCCTCCCGGGCGATCTGGCGGAACACCTCCGGGAAGCGGAGCAGGTCGCTGCCGGAAAAGAAACTCTGGGCCTGTCCGATGCACAGGGTCTCAGAGGAATTGAGGCTGCGCACCCGGCTGCCGTAGACACCCTTCTTCACCCGCTCCCACAGAGTGGGATCCACGCCCTCCCGGGCGATGCGGGCGGCCTCCGCCGCTACCGCGTCCCGGACGGCCTCCGGGTCCCGGGACTCACCCCCTGCTACTAGGAAGGCTGCGCCGGGCACACTGTCATAGCCATAGCTGAAGCCTCGGTTTAGCAGCCCATCCCGGTACAGCCGGGCGTACAGGGGGGTGGAGGTGCCCAGCAGGACCTCGCAGGCCAGGTCGCCCAGCAGCTCCTGCCGCAGTCCGGCCTCCCCACGCTCCGGGGCGTCTCCCTTGCAGCCAAGCTGGAAGATGGGGCAGGACACTGCCATATGCTCCTCCACCAGGCCCCGGGCCGCCCTGGAGGGCTCCTCCGGACCGTAGTCCTTTTCCGCGATGGGGCCGGCCTGGGTGGGGAGTACTTCCCGGGCTAGGCGGCACACCGCCTGGGGATCCAGATCCCCCGCCGCGCACAGCACCATGTTGGCCGGGTCATAGAACGCCTTGTGGCAGGCGTACAGGGTCTCCGCCGTGATGTGGGAGATGGACTCCACTGAGCCGGCAACACTGGTGCGGATGGGGTGATGCTCATACAGAGCGCCCAGCAAGTTGACGAACACCTTCCAGTTGGGGTCGTCCTCGATCATGCCGATCTCCTGGCCGATGATCCCCCGCTCCTTCTCCACGCTCTCCTGGGTGAAATAGGGGATGGAGACGAAGGAGAGCAGGGTCCGAAGATTCTCCTCAAAATGTTCTGTGGACTCAAAATAGTAGCCGGTGATGGCGTTGCTGGTGAAGGCGTTGGGAGAGGCCCCGTTGGCCGTCAGCTGCTGAAGGGCGTTGCCCTCCTTGGTGTCGAACATCTTGTGCTCCAAATAGTGGGCCACTCCGGCAGGGGTATCGTGCCAGGTCCCGTCCAGCTGAAAGCGCAGGTCCATTCCGCCATAATTGGTGGCAAAGAAGGCGTACTTCTTTTGAAACTCCGGCTTGGGAAAGACGAACACATTCAGCCCGTTGTCCAGGATCTGGTGGAACATCTCCTCCCCGATCCGCTCAAATCTGATCTGCTCCATGGCCTCAGTCCTCCTGTCCATTCAGAAAATACACGGTGTCCAGTTCCAGCCTTTGGGCCGCGGCCGCCACATGCTCCCGGGTGACGGAGGCGAAGCGCTCCACCAACGCCTCCACGCCGGTGTCCAGGCCGGCGGCTGCCTGGCCCAGCCAGAACTCCTCCAGCTGTCCCTGATCGTCCAGAGTGGAAAGGTGGCCGCTGATCAGAGCGCGGCGGGCCCCCTCCAGCTCCCAGTCCTCAATCTCGCCCCGGCGGATGGCCTCCAGCTGAGCCAGGATCTCGTCCTTGGCCTGCTGGTACTTGTCAAATTCGATGCCGGAGGACACCAGCACCAGCCCCTTCATCTTCTCCAGCATGGAACTGGCGTAATAGCAGAGGGACAGCTTTTCCCGTACATTCAAAAACAGTTTGGACAGGGGCGTCCCGCCGAAGATGGCGTTGCACATCACCAGGGCGGGGTATTCCTCCTCCCAGCAGGTGATGCCGCCGGTGCGGAAGCCCAGGGCCAGCTTGCCCTGGGACACATCCATGTGCTCCTCCACCAGCTGGGGCTCCGGACCGGCGTGGAGGCGCACCTCGCACTCGGGATCCAGGCGCTCCCCGTCCCGGGGCAGTCCGGACAGGGCTGCGGTCAGTGCACGGGCGGCCCGCTCCGGCTGTGCGGAGCCGCAGTAATACACCTCGATCTCTGCTGTGCGGAGCAGCTGCTGATACCGGGACCACAGGCCCTCTGGGGTGACGGCGGCGGCGTGGGCCTCATCCCCCAGCTTGTCCACGCCGAAGGCCTCCTCCCGGCACATGAGCTGGCACAGCCGGGCGCTGGCATAGCGGCGCTTGTCGTTCACCTGGGCCCGGATCCGGTCGATCAGGTTGTTCTGCTCCTGATGGACATAGTCGGGCAGGAAGCCCTCCCCCTCAGTCCGGGGGGAGAGGAGCAGTTCGCCCAGCAGGGCGGCGGCGGGCTCCAGGATGGGATCCCCCTCCAGGGTATAGGCGTCATCCAGAAAGCTGGCCACAAAGCCTATGCACTGGGTCTCGCCCTTCTTGCGGACCACCGGCTCGATGGCGCCGCCATACAGCTCGTCCAGGGCGGCGGAGAGGGCCTCCAGATCCGGATGGGAGGCAGTGCCCCGGCGGAGCACCGCGGGGATCAGGGCGTTGGCGGCCGCGGTTTCCCGCTCCAGCGGCGTCAGCATGGTCAGCCCTAAATAGGAGCTTTTGAATTTATCGGTGTGGATGGCGCGCAGCCACACACCGGGTATCAGTTCCCGTCGTGTTACCTGAGTCATCGGCGTTTTCCTTTCTTCGGGGTACTCCCCGTGTCGCTCTTGCTCTTAGCATGGACCGGAGAATGCGGTCTCATGCGCCCGGTCCTCCAGTGTGGGACGGGCGGAGTTTCTGATGGATGCTTCTGTCTGTGGGCCGGGACCGGGCCGGCCAGAAGAGCCATGCAGCTGCGGTGGCAGATATTATACCATGTATTCCTGAAAATGCAAAGACTTCACGTTCAGCCCCGGCGGCGGCCCCGGACTTTTTTAGGTTTCGGTTGTCAAATCCCCGTTTGCGTGGTACAATAACAAAAAATACCCGAGCAGGAACTGTAACGTATGATAAGGAGCGTGACCATCCGTGAGTGAGAACAAGGACTATGTCTCCCGCTCTGACGAGCTGGGCAATATCCATATTTCTGAAGAGGTGCTGGCCGGCATCGCCGCCGCCGCCGCCCTGGAGGTGGAGGGGGTCAGCAGCCTGGCCGCCAATTTGGGCAGCGACATCGCTGAGCTGCTGGGCAAAAAGACGCTGGCCAAGGGCGTCCACATCCAGATGACGGACGAGACGGTGACTGCCGAGCTGTCCATTCTGGTGGCCTATGGACACACCATCCCCGAGGTGGGCAAGGCGGTGCAGGATGCGGTGAAAAACGCCGTGGAGTCCATGACCGGACTGGAGATTGCCGCTGTGAACGTCAACGTGGGCGGGATCACCTTCCCCGCTGCGGCCAAGGCCTGATTATAAACAAGAGAACGAGCCGGGCGTCTGCTGATGCAGACGCCCGGCTCTGTTTTGTATGCGGAGCGGGTTCGCTCTGCCGTCCTGTCAGTGGAATTGAAACAGCTCCTCCACAGTACAGCCGAACACGTTGGCGATGTCCATAGCCAGCTTGAGGGAGGGATTGTACTTCCCGTTTTCCAAATTTCCGATGGTCTCCCGCCGGACCCCCACCTTCCGGGCCAGTTCCTCCTGGCTCAGCTTGTCCCGGGCCCGGTACTCCCGAAGCTTTGTGGTCAGGCTCATAGGCTCCCTTGTGCCTCCTTCCACTCCAGCCAGCTGTGGTACAGGCAGAAGAGGATGAGGGAGAGGCCGAAGCTCAGTCCCAGCGCCTGGGGCATGGGGCTGCGGTCCGGGGACAGAAAGTGGAAAAACAGCAGCAGGGGGCCCAGCAGGGTGCATTCCGCCACAAAGGCGGCGGTGGCCGCCTGGCGGAGCGTGAGGAGGAACAGCTCGTCCGGATTGACCCAGAAGTAGCGGAGAAAGACCAGAAAGCCCAAAAATCCCAGGAAAGCCGGGTCTCTGGTGGGCAGGAAGAGCAGGGCGGCCAGCGCGGGAAGGGCAAGCAGGCCCATGCAGTTGAACGGGTGCTTCATGGGGGAGTCTCCTCTCTGATGCGATATATTTTTCGCACTTAATGAGCGAAATATATCATATCAAGAGGCGCTTGTCAAGGTGAATGTGCGAAAAATATCATAAAAAGAAGGCGGAGAGCGGCTGTCATATCCCACGGCCTGTCCACATAGGATGTAGGGCAAAGGCCGGTGATGTGGAACATGGAAGAGAAGAAGATCCAAGGATTTGAGCAGGCGGTGCGGGTCCTCCCGCTGCGTCTGAGACAGGAGGCTATGGCCCTTCCAGAGGAGCAGCGCGCCCGGGTGGAGGAACTGCGGCTCCGGTGGGGGCGGCCTATGGCGGCAGTGCTGCCGGAGGGGGAGCGCCCCCTGGGCGGGGAGCCGGTGACGGGACAGGAGCTGGAGCAGCTGCTGGAATTGGCCAGCCGGGCTTCTTTTCACACCGTGGCCGACCAGCTCCGCCGGGGTTACCTCACCGTAGAGGGGGGACACCGGGTGGGCCTGTGCGGCACGGCGGTGGTCCGGGACGGGGAGCTGCGGGGCCTGCGCCGCCTGTCCTCGGCAGCGGTCCGGGTGGCCCGTCAGGCGGTGGGGGCGGCCCGGCCCGTGTCGGACAGGCTGCTCCGGCGGGAAGGAACCTTGTACAGTACCCTGATCCTGGCGCCCCCAGGGGCTGGTAAGACCACGCTGCTCCGGGACCTGATCCGGGCAGCCTCGGACGGAGAAGGCATGACGCCCCATCGGGTGGGCGTGGCCGACGAGCGGGGGGAGGTGGCCGCCCTGTGGAACGGCCGCCCCCAGCTGGAGGTGGGGGCGCGCACCGACGTGCTGGAGGGCTGTCCCAAGGCCCTGGCCCTGATGCTCCTGCTGCGCGCCATGAACCCCCAGGTGCTGGCGGCAGATGAGATCACCGCCCCGGAGGATGTGAGGGCCCTGATCTCCGCGGCGGGCTGCGGGGCGGCCCTGCTGGCCACCGCCCACGGCTGGGACCGCCGGGACCTGGAGGAGCGCCCCCTGTACCGGGAACTGATGGCGGCGGGGGTGTTCCGGCGGCTGGTGCTCATCCGGCGGGAGGGGGACCGGCGGCGGTACGAGGTGGAGGAACTGCCATGATCCGGGCGCTGGGGGCGGCATTGGTGGCCTTTGGAGCCCTCTGGGCAGGCTGGCGGGCGGTGGAGGAGCTGAGAGGCAGAGTGCGGGCGGCGGAGGCGGTGATCGACGGTCTGGAGCTTCTGGAGCGGGAGCTGTGGGAGCGGGGGACCGCCCTGCCGGAGCTGCTGGAGGACCTGTCCAGCCGCACCCGGGAGCCGGCCAGCGCGCTGTTTTCCCGGTGCGCCCGGGCCTGCCGGGAGTTGGACCGGGCCCCCTTTGGAGACAGCTGGCGGCGGCTGACGGCGGAGCTGGCGGAGCTGAGCCCGGAGGGCCGGGCTGCGCTGCTCCCCCTGGGAGAGGTGCTGGGCCGCTATGAGGCCGACGGGCAGCGGGCGGCGCTGAAGCGGGCGGAGGAGGCCCTGGAGCGGGAGCGGGAACGGGCGGAGAAGGAGCGGGACCGCATGGGCCGGGTCTATCAGACGCTGAGCCTGGCGGGCGGCGCGTTTCTTGTGATTTTGCTCCTGTGAGGGGCTATGATTACGAAAGAGGGGAAGGCAAATGGACGTAGACCTGATCTTTAAGATCGCGGCCATCGGCATCCTGGTTGCAGTACTCAACCAGGTGTTGAGCCGGGCGGGAAGAGACGAGCAGGCCATGATGACCACCCTGGCGGGGCTGGTGGTGGTGCTGATGATGGTGGTGCGGGAGATCGCCGCCCTGTTCACTCTGGTCAAGACTCTGTTTCAGCTGTGATGGAGCCGGTGGAGCTGATGGGGAAGGCGGCGGCCGTGGCGGTGACCGCCGCCCTGTGCGGCGCGGTGCTCCGGCGGGGCGCGCCGGAACTGGCCCTGCTGCTGTCCCTGGCCGCTGGGGTGTGGATCCTGCTGGCGGCGTGGGACGGCCTGCGGGAGACGGCCCGCCTGATGGAGGAATTGGCCCTGCTGGCCGGACTGGACCGGGGTGTGGTGGAGCCGGTGCTCAAAACGGTCGTTCTGTCGGTGGTGACCAGGCTCACCTCGGAAGTGTGCCGCTCTGCGGGGGAGGGCGGGATCGCCTCCTTTGTGGAGACGGCGGGGACAGTGCTGGCGCTGGCGGCGGCCCTGCCGCTGGTGCGGGGTGTGGTGGAGATGATGGCGGAGATGCTGATATGAGACGGTTGATTTTGGCGCTGCTCCTGCTGCTTCCCCTGCTGGCCGTGCCCTGTTCCGGGGCGGAGGTTCCCTCCTTCCCTCAGGTGGACGAGCTGCTGGAGGAGGCGGAGGGGTACGGCGTGGAGGGGACGGACGGCCTGGAGGCCGGAGCCAGGAGCATTTTGAGCGCCGCCGGGGCGCAGCTGGACGGGCTGATCCGGCGCAGCCTCCGTCTGGGGCTGAAACTGATGGCGGTGGTCCTGCTGTGCGGCCTGGCGGAGGGGGCCTGCCTGGAGGGCCGGTCCGGCGGGCTCCAGGCGGTGGAGATGGCCGGGGCCCTGGCGGTCACCGCCCTGACGGTGAGCGACATGACGGTGATGGTGGGCCTGGGGCGGGAAACCATCGCCAAGATGGACGATTTTTCCGGGCTGCTGCTGCCTGCCATGGCCACCCTCACCGCGGCCACCGGAGGGGTCTCCGGCGCGGCAGTGCGGCAGGGTGCCACCGTGCTGTGCTCCAGTCTGCTCATCCGGGGGATCGACGGCCTGCTGGTCCCCCTGCTGTATGCGTACATCGCGGCCTGCTGTGCCCACGCTGCCCTGGGCAGCGACGGGCTGAAAAAGCTGGCCGCCCTGATCAAGGGGACCATCGTCTTTCTGCTGACGGCGGGCCTGCTGGTCTTTGTGGGCTATCTCACCGCCAGCGGAGCCATTGCGGGCTCGGCGGATGCCGCGGCGGTAAAGGCGGCGAAAATGACCATCTCCCGGGCCATCCCCGTGGTGGGCGGGATCCTGTCCGACGCGGCGGAGACGGTGCTGGCCGGAGCGGGAGTCCTGCGGGGCACTGTGGGGGTGGTGGGGATGCTGGTGGTACTGGCCATCTGTTTGACGCCGTTTTTACAACTGGCCCTCCACTACCTGACCTATAAGGGGGCGGCAGCCCTCACCGGGACGGTGGCGGGCCCCCGGCTCAGCGGCTTGATGGACAACCTGGGCGGAGCCTTCGGCCTGATCCTGGGGATGACGGGGAGCTGTGCCCTGGTGCTGCTGTTCAGCATCGTCTCGGCAGTATCGGCGGTGATGGGATGATGGAACTGGTAGGGAACTGGCTGACCGGGGTGACGGCGGCGGCCATCCTGTGCGCCCTGGCCAACAGCCTGATGCCGGACGGGCCGGTGCGGCGGGTGGGGCGGCTGGCTTGTGGGCTGGCGGTGCTGGCGGCGGTGCTGGGGCCGGTGCTCCGGCTGGAGCCCATGGAGCCGGAGGCGTGGCTGGAGGAGTACGGACAGGTCATGGCGGTACAGCGGCAGGAGCTGGAGCAGACCCGGGCGGAGACGGTGGGCGCCGTCATAGAGCAGTCCTGCGCCGCATATATTGCGGACAAGGCGGCAGAGCTGGGAGCGGCGTGCACGGCGCAGGTGACCTGCGCAAGCGCCGGAGGGGAGGGCTGGCTCCCGGACCGGGTCACGGTGCGGGGAACGCTGACCACGGCGCAGCGGGCGGCACTGTCCCGGACGATTTGGACTGAGCTGGGGGTCCCGGAGGCCCATCAGAGCTTTGAAACAGAGGAGGAGTCGCCGTGAAGATCTCATGGCCCAAGGGAATGGAGCGGTGGAAGGCGGTCCTGGACCGCTACCGGTATGCGCTGCTGGTCATTGCGGCGGGGGTGCTCCTGCTGCTGCTCCCCACGGGGGAGTCCCGCCCCCCGGCGGAGGAGGAGCGGGCGGACCGGGAGGCGTTTTTCCAGCTGGAGGAGCTGGAGGAGAAGCTGGCCCGCACCCTGTCCGGCATCCATGGAGCGGGGGAGACGGAGGTCATGCTGACCCTGAAGAGCGGCAGCCGGCAGGTCCTGGCCCAGGACACTCAGAGCCGGGGGGAGGGGGAGCGCAGCGTCTCCACCGTGACCCTGGGGCGTGGCTCAGGCAGTCAGGAGGTGGTCCCGCTCCAGACCGTGGCCCCCCAGTTCCGAGGGGCGCTGGTGGTGTGCGCCGGCGGGGACGACCCAGGAGTGCGGCTCCAGGTGATCCGGGCGGTGTCCGCCCTGACGGGGCTGGGCAGCGACTGCATCACCGTCTGCCAGGGCGATCCATAGGGAGGACCGCGGCAGATGGGACGGCAGTGGAGGAAAACAGGATCCAAGTGGAACAAAATATTGTTAAAATGGAAGAATGGGAGGAGTTCAGCATGAAAACGAAGGGAAAAAACCTGTCTCAGCTGTGGAAGCGAAATATGGTGGTGGCGGCCATCGCGGTATTTGTGTGTGCGGCGGTCTATTTGAACTGGAACTATGAGCAGGAGGTGGGCAAGACCCTGGGGGAGTCCGCCATGGTGGGGAAGGAGGATCCGCTGGTGAGCGGCGGCTCCTCCGCCCCTGGTCCGGACGGGAGCGGCCAGACGGAGCAGAGCGACGGCGGCGGGACGGCCTCTGCGGGCGGGAGCTATTTTGACACCGCACGCCTCAACCGCCAGCAGTCCCGGGACAGTGCCCTTGCCCTGCTCCAGGAGGCCGCCGGGAAGGAGTCGGCGGACCAGACCCTGAAGGATGAGGCCAATGCCAGCATCCAGACCATGGCGGACTACACAGTGACGGAGGCCCAGATCGAAAATCTGGTCATTGCCAAGGGCTATACCGACTGCGTGGCCTTCATTGGGGAGAACGCCCTCAGTCTGGCGGTGGCCGCTCCGGAGGGCGGTCTGACCGACGCGGACACGGCGCGGATCGTGGACGTAGTCAACCAGACGGCGGGCTTCTCAGCGGACCAGGTGAAGATCATCGCGGTGGAGGAGTGAGACCGGCAGGCTGGAATCGGCACAGCGCCCCGGAGAAGCGGTGCTTCTCCGGGGCGCTGTGCTATGTGAGGGTCTGGGTTCAGGCTGGGGCCGTCCGCTCCAGCTCTACCGTCACCGGGACGCCCATCCCCTGAGTGTCCAGAAACCAGACGGTGAGAGAAGCGGCGTAGTCCTCCCGGTAGGGCTCGGGGAACGGATCGAAGGTCCAGGTCCCATCGGAGTTGTGCTTCACCGCCAGGGTATAGGCCGCACCCTCCGCCCAGGGGAGGGTCCAGGCCCCGCCCAGGTCCATGGCCTCCCCGGCGGTGAGGGTGTCCTCCCGGAGGAGCCGCTGGTCCCGGCTGTACTGCTGGATGGAGACGGCGTCCGACCGGGGGATCATCTGAACGTCCACCGAAAACTCGAAAGTGGACTGTTGGGTGACATCGCCGTTGATGCGCTCTGTCTCACTGCGCGTTTGGTTAAAGCCGAAGTCGCCGCCGCCGGCGTAGCTGCTGCCGTGTCCGTTGAGGTACACGGTCCCATCCTCCTGCTCCTCCCCCGGCAGGACCTTCTGCGGGAGGGGAACAGAGCCGCAGGGTCCCGCGTCCAGGGTCTGTGTACCGTATTCCACCCAGTGCTCGTCCTCGATATTTCGCTCCTCCCCGGGGAGGGGGGCGGGCTCATATACCAGGTGAAAGCCGACGAACCGGTCCTGCTCTGTCCCTGGCTGCTCCGGGTGGGCCAGCACGCCCCCGGACAGGTCCAGCAGTAGAAGGGCGGTCATGCCCCGCTCCTTCAATATTTCGCTCAAATGTACCGTGATGGCCACAGCGTACCCTCCCTTATATGATGGAGTCGTGGTCCTCCTGAAGCTCCCTTCCCCGCTGGATACAGCGGCACAGGCTGCAGAAAATTATCGTTTTTCAATTATTTTTTGATTTCACGCTTTCTTTGTGGAGCGCGCTTGAGATCCGCTGTAAGATGCAGATTTTAGGCCCGAAGCAAGGGTGGGACCATGGAAAAAGCAAGCGAGTGCGAACTGCCATTTTGACAGTTCGCACTCACTTGTTCTTTGAATTGTTTTTCAAGCCCTGCTTTGCAAAGCTCCGTTCCTTCAGCATTTCAGAGAGGACTTTGGGAGCGAGCGTGGTGGCAGCCTCTCTCCGTCAGGCGATTCCGAAGAGGCGGCACAGCGGTACGGCGATCACCGAGCAGAAAATGGGGTTGAAAATGTCCAGCACCAGCAGGCCGAAGGGGGGATACACGACCCAGCCCACATTGGAGAAGCCGTGCTCTGCCATGACAGCCTTTTCATTGGCCATGGTGTTGGGGCCGTTGCCCAGCCCCATGCCGATGTGCCCTGCGGCGATCACCGCCGCGTCATAGTTCCGGCCGCAGGTGCGGAAGGTGACGAAATAGGCCCACAGGCAGGTGAAGATGACCTGGGCGGCAAAGATGATGACGAAGGGGCCGAAGGCGCCCGCCAGCTTGGTCACATCAATGGTCATCATGGTCATGCCAAGAAAGATCTCAAGGCACAAATCGCCGAACGCGTCCAATTCCTCGGCCCGGACCTTCACATGGATGGCGTCCAGAATGTTGCGGACGATGACGCCGCCGATCATGCAGCCGATGAAGTAGGGAAATTCGATATAGGGGATCCTGCCGGCCAGGATGGCGATGTAGGAGCCCAGTCCGGCGGATACGATGATGAGACATACGCTGCTCAGCAGGGACTTCCCATTCAGAGGGACGACGGCCTCGGACTCAGACTCGGCCATCCGCGCCTCTCCGTGCAGATGGTGGCGCTTGATCAGCGCCCGGGCCACCGGTCCGCCGCACAGGCTGGCAAACACCATACCAAAGGTGGCGCACATAACGGCCAGTACGACGGCGTTTTCCGCGCCCAGCGCCTCATAGGAGGGGGCGATGGCGCTGGAGGTGCCCACGCCGCCCATCAGAGACAGGGAGCCCAGTCCCAGGCCGTGGAGGGGGTGCATCCCCAACAGCACAGCCAGGACTACGCCCAGAATGTCCTGACCCAGGATCAGTCCGATGGTGGTAATGGTGATCCCGATGCACACCTTTCCACCCTTTTTAATTAACGCCCAGGATGCGGTCAGACCGACCCCGGTGAAGAAAATGTCCATGAACCATTCTTTTAGAACAGTGACCTCAAAGTGGACGGACAACAGCCCGGCGCTCCGCAAGATCCCGAGAATGAAACTGACAATTAGACCAGCCACAATCACTCCGGGGATGCAATAAGTCTGGAAAAATTTGACCCGTTTTACGATCCCGCGGCCCACCATGGCCACAAGAGCGGCCAGTGCGGCGCTTTGCATTACATCAAAGCTGACTTCCAGCATAAATAACGACCTCCTTCAACCATTTCACACACATGAGTGCAGCGGCGCATTCCGTACCAAACATCCGAACTTGCCGGGGCGGCCGTGGATGTGGGCCTTCTGCGGGCTCCAGACCTGAATAGACTATGTCTCTGTCAATATTGCGGGCGTACATCTTTATGTCAGGTCCGCCGCTGCGGACAGGGACAGAGCCGGGGCGATCGAGGACTCCATGGCGTCAGCTCAAAGGACCCGGCTTCTGATGCAGTAAATTATACCACGGCTCGACAAGAGCACAAGAATCCATAGTGTTAAGATTTGAATCATTGATATAAAGACTCTGTATAGTTTGCCCAGAAACAGAGCGGTTACACCGCACCGCCGCACAGAAAGGGGGGGCGCAGGTGGACGGAACTAAATTAGAGAGCGGTGCGGGACGGTACAGCTCTGCGCGGCGAAAATAGTCTCCAGGAGAAAGTGAATAAAATTTATTTATATTCAAAAATATATTCATATTTATTTAATTTTTACGGAAGAAAATTGAGGAGATAAGAATAATTATACAAATCGGCGCTTGAAATCCCATCCAAAGAGTGGTAGACTGTCCCCAATGAAACGCGGCGGACCCGGAACCGGGCGCTCCGCCCGAATTTTGGAGGGAAACGAAATGTCTGAGATCAAGAAAGTCGTGCTGGCCTATTCCGGCGGCCTGGATACATCCATCATCATCCCCTGGCTGAAGGAGAATTACAATAACCCGGAGATCATCGCGGTCTCCGCCGATGTGGGGCAGGGGGACGAGCTGGACGGCCTGGAGGAGAAGGCCATCAAGACCGGCGCCTCCAAGCTGTACATCGAGGACCTGACCGACGAGATGGTGGATGAGGTCATCATCCCCTCCATGATGATGGGGGCCAAGTATGAGGACTATCTTCTGGGCACCGCCTTCGCCCGGCCCATCATCGGCAAGCGGCTGGTGGAGATTGCCAAGAAAGAGGGGGCTGACGCCATCTGCCACGGCTGCACCGGCAAGGGCAACGATCAGGTGCGGTTTGAGCTGGCCATCAAGCGCTTTGCCCCTGAGATGAAGATCATCGCTCCCTGGCGGGAGTGGGACATCAAGGGCCGGGACGAGGAGATCGACTATGCCGAGGCCCACAACGTCCCCCTGAAGATCAGCCGGGAGACCAATTACTCCAAGGACAAGAACCTGTGGCACCTGTCCCACGAGGGCCTGGATCTGGAGGATCCCGCCAACGAGCCCCAGTATGACAAGCCCGGCTTCCTGGAGATGGGCGTGTCCCCCGCTATGGCTCCCGACGCCCCCACTTACGTCACCCTGGACTTTGAGAAGGGCTGGCCTGTGGCCATCGACGGGGAGAAGATGAAGGCCAGCGACATCATCCGCAAGCTGAACAAGCTGGGCGGCGAAAACGGTGTCGGCCTGCTGGACATCGTGGAGAACCGGCTGGTAGGCATGAAGGACCGGGGCGTGTATGAGACTCCGGGCGGCACCATCCTCTACCGGGCCCACGAGGTGCTGGAGCAGATCACCATCGACAAGGACACCAAGCACATGAAGACCAAGCTGGCGGTTGACTTCGCCGACCTGATTTATAACGGCAAGTGGTTCACCCCCCTGCGGGAGGCCCTCACCGCCTTCGCCGTGGACACCCAGAAGCACGTCACCGGCACGGTGAAGCTGAAGCTTTATAAGGGCAATATCATCACCGCCGCCATCACCTCTCCTGAGACCCTGTACTCCGAGAACCTGGTCACCTTTGAGGAGAGCGACTACGACCAGAAGGACTCCCAGGGCTTCATCAACCTGTGGGGCCTTCCCGATAAGGTGCAGGCTCTGAGAGAGCAGGGAAAGCTGTAAGAAAAGGATCTGGGAGTCCTTCTGCCCGGCAAGGCCGGGCGGCGTGAATACGCCGTACAAGCGTTTTGCGGAGCAAAACCTTGGCGCAAGGGCGAATTCATTTCGCCCGCGCAAGTACAATATATTGGGGTCCCCGCCAAAGCCCAGCGAAGCGGGTTTGTCGGGGAAATCCCAAGGCTTCATCAACCTGTGGGGCCTTCCTGATAAGGTTCAGGCTCTCCGGGAGCAGGGGAAGCTCTGATAAGTTAGGAATTAGGAGTTAGGAATTGGAAATGGGGGACTGGGAATGAGAAACGGGACCCCTCAGCTCCTGGCTCCTGATTCCATACTATGGACCGTCCATGGGACGGAAATGTGACCGAGAAGGAGAGATGACGCATGAAATTATGGGCTGGCCGGTTTCAAAAGGAGACCGATACATTAGTCAATGATTTTAACTCCTCCATCCAGTTTGACGCCCGGCTGTATAAGCAGGACATCGCCGGATCCATCGCCCATGCCCAGATGCTGGGCAAGCAGGGGATCATTGAGGAGCATGAGGTAGAGCAGATCGTGGAGGGCCTGAAGGCCATCCTGGCGGACATCGAGGCTGACAAGGTGGAGTTCTCCGTGGACAATGAGGACATCCACATGAACATCGAGACCCTGCTCACCCAGCGCATCGGGGACGCGGGCAAGCGCCTGCACACCGCCCGCTCCCGGAACGACCAGGTGGCGGTGGACACCCGCCTGTATGTGAAGGAGGAAATCCCTGTCATTATCTCCATGATCCTGGATCTGGAGCAGGTGCTGGAAGAGAAAGCCAGGGAGCACACCGATACGGTGATGCCGGGCTACACCCATCTCCAGCGGGCCCAGCCAACCACCTTCGGCCACTACATGATGGCCTACGCCAATATGTTCAAGCGGGATGTGACCCGGCTGGAGGACTGCCTGGAGCGGCTGGACGAGTGCCCCCTGGGGGCCGGCGCTCTGGCCACTACCACCTACCCGGTGGACCGGTTCCAGACGGCCAAGGCTTTGGGCTTCCGGAAGCCCACCGACAACTCCATGGACTCGGTTTCCGACCGGGACTACGCCATTGAGCTGCTCTCCGCCCTGTCCATTCTGATGATGCACCTGTCCCGGTTCTCTGAGGAGATCATCCTATGGTGCTCCTGGGAGTTCAAGTTTGTGGATCTGGACGACGCCTACTCCACCGGCTCCTCCATCATGCCCCAGAAGAAGAACCCCGATGTGGCCGAGCTGGTCCGGGGCAAGACTGGCCGGGTGTACGGGGACCTCATCACCCTGCTGACCATGATGAAGGGACTGCCCCTGGCCTATAACAAGGATATGCAGGAGGACAAGGAGGCCCTGTTCGACGCCATCGACACCGTGGAGGTGTGCCTGCCTGTCTTTGCCGCCATGGTGAACACCCTGTCCGTCCGGCGGCACAACATGGAGCGGGCGGCTGCGGGCGGTTTTATCAATGCCACCGACTGTGCCGACTATCTGGTGAAAAAGGGGATGCCCTTCCGGGAGGCTTATATGATCGTGGGCCGGCTGGTCAATCTGTGCATCAAGAACCACGAGACCCTGGACACCCTGACACTCCGGGACTTCCGGGCCATCTCCGAGCTGTTTGACGAGGGCGTGTATGAGGCCATGGCCCTGAAGAACTGCGTCAACGGGAGAAAAGTCTACGGCGGCCCGTCTAAGGTTGCAGTTATGGAACAGATCGAGCAGATCGAAGGGTTTGTAGCAGAGCGGAAGGGGTAAGCCGCCGGAGACTTTTGCCCCCGCCAACGGCGCGCCATCCTGGGCCAACAGAGATCCCGGCTTGCCCATTGTGGATCGCGGGAAAACGCGGTACAATGAGGACGGAGAAGGCGGGACGGCCCGGACTTCTTACATTGGAGCAAAGGACGGATCTGTGATGGCGGGAAAACCGAAGATCTTTATTGATGGAAAAGGCGGCGTAGTGGGGGCAAAGATTGATGCCCTGCTGTCCCGGCGGGACGACCTGGAGCTGCTGCTCATCGACCCGGAGAAGCGCCGGGATGTGGAGGAGCGGAAGAAACTGCTGAACATGGCGGATCTGGCGCTGCTCTGCCTGCCTAGTGAGACCGCACGGGAGACCCCCGCCCTGGTGGAGAACCCGGGGACCCGTCTGCTGGACGCGTCCCCGGCCCACAGGACCACAGAGGGCTGGGTGTACGGCTTTCCTGAACTGCTCCCCGGCCAGCGCCAGCGCATCCGCTTCTCCAAGCGGGTAGCCAATCCCGGGTGCCATGCGTCTGGATTTCTCTCCATCGCAGCCCCGCTGGTGAAGCTGGGGGTGCTGCCTCCGGACTACCCGGTGACCTGCTTCTCCATTACGGGCTACTCCGGTGGGGGAAAAGAGATGATCGCCGAGTTTCAGGACCCGGGCCGGGATCCGGCTCTTGCGGCCCCCAGCCTGTATGCCCTGGGGCTGGACCACAGCCACCTGAACGAGATGCAGCACATCGCCGGCCTGGACCACCCCCCGGTGTTTACCCCGATTTTAAGCGATATGTACAGCGGGATGTCCACCTCGGTCCCCCTTCAAAACCGTCTGCTCCGGGGACATCCCACGGCGGAGGACGTGTGCGAGATGCTGGCGTCCTACTATGAAGGGCAGGCCCTGGTGACCGTGGCCCCCTTTGGAAAAAACGGTCCCCGGCTGGTCTCCAACGCCTTTGCCGGTACGGACCGGCTGGAGATCACCGTGTGCGGACACGGAGAGCAGACATTGCTCACCGCCCGGTTTGACAACCTGGGCAAGGGGGTGGCCGCCGCTGCGGTGCAAAACCTGAATTTGATGCTGGGCTTTCCAGAGACGGAGGGACTGGACCTGAGCGTCCCGGAAAGACCCTGAGCGGGAGGAGAATACACAATGTCCAATACCTATCTGGATCGTGCGAAGATTTTAACAGAGGCGCTGCCCTACATCCAGCGCTACAACGGAAAAATCGTGGTGGTCAACTGCGGCGGCGTAGCCATGGACGCGGAGCTGCGGGATGCGGTTGCCACAGACATTACCATGCTCCGTCTGGTGGGCATCAAGGTGGTGCTGGTCCATGGCATCGGCCCCGAGGTGAAGCAGGCCCTGGCCCAGTCCGGCCGGGAACTGGTCCAGAAGGAAGGCGTTTACCAAATCGGGCCGGAGGCCATGGAGATCCTTCAGGAGGTCCTGTGCGGCAAGGTGAACAAGAGCCTGGTCGCCACCCTGAACAAGCTGGGCTCCAAGTCCATCGGCCTGTGCGGGATCGACGGCGGCCTGATGACCGCCCGGGCGGCTGAAGGCTGCACCGGCGAGCTGGTCCGGGTGGACAGCACCATTTTGGAGACCTTCCTGGCCCAGGATTACACCCCCGTCGTGGCCGCTGTGGCCCAGGGCGCGGACGGCGGCGAGACAGTGTACAGCGTCAGCGCCAACCTCACTGCCGCCCGGCTGGCGGTGGCGCTGAAGGCGGAAAAGCTGATCCATCTGGTGGAGAGCACCAAGCTCCTGCGGGATCCGGCGGCCCCCGAGGCCCCCATCCCGGAGCTGGAGCTGTCCCAGGTCCCCGCCATGATCCGCAGCGGCGTGATCCCGCCGGAGATGGCGCTGAAAGCGAATTGCAGCGTGGAGGCGGTGCGCTCCGGCGTGCGGTCCGCCACCCTGCTGGACGGGAGCGTCCCCCACGCCATCCTGTTGGAGCTGCTGTCCGACGAGGGCATCGGCACCATGCTGACCCATTGAGGGGAATCGAGAGAAAAAGGTGATCTCAGATGAAAAAAGACCTGCTGAAGCTGCTTGACCTGTCCAAAGAGGATATTTTGAAGATCCTGAATACCGCGGACCAGCTGAAATTCAGCCAGAAACACGGCATCGCCCACGATAAGCTGAAGGGCAAGACTCTGGCCATGATCTTCGAGAAAAATTCCACCCGCACCCGCGTCTCCTTTGAAACCGGGATGTACCAGCTGGGCGGCCACGCCCTGTTCCTCTCCAGCAAGGAGAGCCAGATCGGCCGGGGCGAGCCGGTGGAGGACACCGCCCGGGTGCTGCTGCGGTACTGTGACGGCATTATGATCCGCACCTTTGCCCAGGAGGAGGTGGAGACCCTGGCGGCCCACGCCAACATCCCGGTGATCAACGGCCTGACGGATTTCTGCCACCCCTGCCAGGTGCTGGCCGACCTGATGACGGTCCGGGAGCACAAGGCGGTGCTGGAGGGTCTGAAGATGTGCTACATCGGCGACGGCAACAACATGGCCAACTCCCTCATCGTGGGCGGCCTGAAGGTGGGGATGGAGGTGGCTGTGGCCTGCCCCGAGGGCTATGATCCCCATCCCGATGTGCTGGCCTTTGCCAAGAGCGACCCCAGCTTCCGTTTTACCCTCTGCCGGGATCCCAGGCAGGCCGCCGTGGGCGCCGACGTGGTGTTCACCGACGTGTGGGCCTCCATGGGCCAGGAGGAGGAGAAGGCCATCCGGGAGAAGGCCTTTGCCGGCTATCAGATCAACCGGGAGCTGATGGCGGAGACGAACCCGGGCTGTATGGTACAGCACTGCCTCCCCGCCCACCGGGGGGAGGAGATCACCGCGGATGTGTTCGAGGAGCACGCGGAGGAGATCTTTGACGAGGCGGAGAACCGCCTCCACGCTCAAAAGGCGGTCATGTACCTGCTGATGGGCGGCGAGGAATAAAACAGCGTGCGGCGGCCCGGACCGGGCCGCCGCGTTTTATGTCCGCATCTGCTTCGCGCCCCCTCTTTACAGCTGGGGGAGCGGGTGGTAAGATAGGAGGCAAGATCAGAGAGGATCGGGAAGTGAACCCTATGTTCTGGCTGGAGCTGATACTGATACTGCTGTTTCTGTGCGGGGGCCTGTGGGTGATGGCCACAGGAGGGCGGCGGGACCACCCAAAGTGGGCGGTGTTCCGCCGGTTTCGGTATGCCCACCGGGGCCTCCACGACCGGGAGGCCGGGGCGCCGGAGAATTCCCTGCCCGCCTTCCGGCGTGCGCTGGAGCGTGGCTATGGGGTGGAGCTGGACGTCCATCTCACCGGGGACGGGCGGCTGGCGGTGATCCATGACAAGAACCTGAAGCGCACCGCCGGGGTGGACGCGGAGGTGTCCGGCCTGTCGGCTGCGGAGCTGAAGGCATTCCAATTGGAGGGGACCGGGGAGACCATCCCTCTGCTGGAGGAGGTGCTGCCCATGTTCCAGGGTGGACCACCGCTTCTGGTAGAATTAAAGGCGGACTATTACGACGTCAGCGAGTTGGTGGAGACAGCGGTGAATACCCTGGACCGGTTCCGGGTGAACTACTGCATTGAATCCTTCCACCCCGGTGTGGTCCGCTGGCTGCGCCTCCACCGCCCGGACGTATGCCGGGGCCAGCTCTCCCAGGATTTCTGGCGGTTCCGGGGGGAACTGTCCTGGTGGCAGGCCCTTGCGATGGCGGGTCTGCTGCCCAATGCACTGACCAGGCCCGACTTTATCTCCTTTCACTGGGAGCACCGGATGCTGCCCGCGGTATGGCTGTGCAAGAAGCTGCACCGCCTGCCGGTCTTCTGCTGGACGGTGACCGATCCGGAGGAGATGTCACGGCTGGAGCGGGAGGGCTTTCTGGTGATCTTTGAGGGCTTTCAGCCGGAGGCCCGGCCCTCCGAAGTTAGAAGAGGACGATAAAAGGACGGCCGCATCCCACCTGTGGATGCGGCCGTCAGGGTTTAAAGCGTGTCCCTGGTGATGGAGAGCAGGACTGCGGAGACGGTGCCCTCCTCCGGGTCCAGAGCCCCGGTATAGGTGACGGTGACCGGGTCCCCGGGAATCAGCCCGGAGACGTCCACACCGTTGCGCTCGAACCGGTAATATTCCCCGCCGGAGGCCAGGACCAGACAGTCCGCCTCCGGCTCCAGGCGGTCCAGAGCCCCCCGCAGGGAGGAGACCTGGGAGAGTGAGGCGGAGACCGTGGAGACCTGAGAGGCGGAGGAACCCTGACTGGCGGAGGGCAGGGGGGCGCATCCGGCGCAGAGCAGGGCGGCGGCCAGCCCGAGGGTGAGGGCGCCCCCGGACAGATGGACAGCTTGCATGGACATCCCTCCGAAAAGAGCCCGCGCCAGTGGCGGCGGGCAGGATTTGGTGCTTTGAGCGTAGCACAAGGGGGGCACGGACGCAAGAGGCCGGAGGGAATCTTCATAGATCCTTAAGAATTGGGGGCTTGGAAAAAAATTAAAATCCTCTTGACATATTGGTTAGCATATGCTAATCTATAGGTGGTTAGAGATGAGAGACCAAAAGCCCCCTCCTCATACCTCCCTGCTTTCTTCCCACACTTTGGCTTTTCCACATCTCTCTGGCCACCATGTTCCGGTGGGAAAGGCATCATCCCCCGGCCCCCCCGGCTGTGCGCATACACGCAGCCGGGGGCTTTTTTATTCTGCTGGCCTGCTGGGGCCGGGCGGGTATGTTGACGGGCGGGGAAGGGCATGGTATAGTGATACAGAACATTGCAGGCAGAATCAGATGGGAATGGAGAAACGTATGCCGAAGAAGTGGATGCAGAGTATTTTAATGATCATCACCTACACGGTGCTGCTGGTGCTGGCTCTGGTGAAATTTGATTGGATCCTGGCGCTGCTGGGGCAGGTGCTGTCCAGCTGTAAGCCCCTGTTTATGGGGTTTGCCATCGCCTTTGTACTCAACCGGCCCTGCGCCTTTTTCTGCCGGAACTATGAGCGCAACCTGGGACCCCGGTGGAAGAAGCTGGGCCGGCCTCTGGCGGTGTTCACCTCCTACCTGGTGCTGATCGCGGCCATCGTGGCCCTGTTCTCCTTTATCCTGCCCCAGGTGGGGCGGAGCCTCCGCACCTTTGTGGGCGGCTTGAACGGCTATATCGCAAACCTCCAGCTGCTGCTGAATCAGGCGGCGGCCTATCTGGATTGGGAGGCCCTGGACCTGACCAGCTTGAACAGCTATCTGCGGGAGGTGCTGGAGGGACTGCTGGCCAGCATCACCAACGCGGCGACCCATGTGATGACGGTGACCACCAGCATCATCTCCATGTTTGTGACCCTTGTGCTGGCGGTGGTGTTCTCCATCTATATGCTGGCGGGGAAGGAGACCCTGCTGAGCCAAGGACGGAGGGTGCTGCGGGCCTATCTGCCGGCCCGGTACGCCGGGACCGTGAGCGACGTGATCCGGCTGACGGCGACCATTTTCACCAATTTCGTCTCTGGGCAGCTTATTGAGGCGTGTATTCTGGGCGGTCTGTGCGCCATGGGGACCTTTTTCATCCAGGCGGATTACGCACCCCTCATCGGCGTGATCGTGGGGGTGTCCGCCCTGATCCCGGTGGCGGGGGCCTACATCGGGGCCATTCTCTCCGCCTTCCTGCTGGTGATGGTCTCTCCAGTGCGGGCACTGGTGTTTTTGATTTTCCTGTCCATCCTCCAGCAAATCGAGGGAAATGTGATCTATCCCCGGGTGGTGGGCACCTCCATCGGTCTGCCCGGCATCTGGGTGCTGACAGCGGTGACAGTGGGCGGCGGCCTGTTCGGCCTGCTGGGCGTGCTGCTCAGTGTGCCGGTGGCCTCGGTGCTGTATACCTTGCTCCGCCGGGATGTGGGCAGACGGCTGAGCACCAGGCAGGAGGAGGCCCCGATATTGGAGGACACAGAAGAACTGTAAAGAGTCAAAATGCGGCGTCCGGGATCCCGGACGCCGCATTTTGACTTGGTTTACCCCTCCTGCTGGAACAACCCCACCAGGGCGCTGGCGCCGATGCGGTCGGCCCCCGCGTCCAGCATGGCCTGGGCCTGCTGGAAGGTGCGGATGCCGCCGGCGGCCTTGATGCGCACATCGGGGCTGATCTGTTCCCGGAAGAGCTTCACGTCCTCCACAGTGGCGCCGCCGGTGGAGAAGCCGGTGGAGGTCTTGATAAAGTCCGCACCGGATATGGAGACGATGCGGCAGGCGGCGATCTTTTCCTCCTGAGTCAGCTGGCAGGCCTCGACGATCACCTTCAGGATGTGGCCGCTGCAGGAGGCCTTGACCGCCCGGATCTCCGCCAGGACGCCCTCCCAGTCGCCGGCCTTGGCCAGGCCAAGATCCATGACCATGTCGATCTCGTCTGCGCCGTTGCGGATGGAGTCCTCTGTCTCAAAGACCTTGACCTCGGGGGTGTTGTAGCCGTTTGGGAAGCCCACCACCGTGCAGATCTTCAGGCGCTGGCCCACATAGCCTGCGGCGCGGCTCACATACCGGGGCGGGATGCAGATGGAGGCGGTCCCGAAGGTCAGGCCCTCGTCACACAGCTTCTGTATCTGATCCCAGGCAGCGGTGGGGGTCAGCAGGGTGTGGTCCACCCGCTTAAGCAGTTCCTTATGGTCCATAGCTGGATCCTCCTTGTGGAAGGGCGGATGAGGTCATCCACCTAAAAATAATAAAACCCAAATTATTTTACCCCTGATACAGCCCCTGTGTCCATCCCAAATTTGCCGAAAAAGACAGACCGGAGCAGCTCCGGTCTGTCTTTTGTCGGACAAATGTGATCGTTTTTTCCTTTTTTGGTGGGAACGGCTGGGATCAGGCGCGTTTCAGCGGGCGGCCAGAAGGGCTTCCGCCTTGTCGGTGCGCTCCCAGGGCAGATCCAGGTCGTCCCGGCCGAAGTGGCCGTAGGCGGCCAGCTGGCGGTAGATGGGCCGGCGCAGGTCCAGATCCCGGATGATGGCGGCGGGGCGCAGGTCAAAGACAGACTCCACCATGTCGGACAGGTGCTCGTCAGATACCGTGCCAGTGCCGAAGGTGTCCACCCGGACAGAGACCGGCTTGGCCACGCCGATGGCATAGGCCAGCTGGACCTGGCAGCGCTTGGCCAGACCGGCGGCCACCACGTTCTTTGCCACCCAGCGGGCGGCATAGGCCGCAGAGCGGTCCACCTTGGTGGGATCCTTGCCGGAGAAGGCGCCGCCGCCGTGGGGGGCGCTGCCGCCGTAGGTGTCCACGATGATCTTCCGGCCGGTGAGCCCGGAGTCGCCCTGAGGACCGCCCACCACGAAGCGGCCGGTGGGGTTGACATAGATCTTGGTGTCGTTGTCCATCAGGCTGGCGGGGATGGTGGGCCGGATGACCAGGTCGATGATGTCGCGGCGGATCTGGTCCAGCTCCACCTCGGGGCCGTGCTGGGTGGAGACCACCACCGCGTCGATGCGCAGGGGGCGGTCCTCCTGATCGTACTCCACCGTGACCTGGGTCTTTCCGTCGGGGCGCAGATAGTCCACCAGGCCCTCCTTGCGGATCTGGGTCAGGCGGCGGGCCAGCTTCTGAGCCAGAGAGATGGGGAGGGGCATATACTCCTGGGTCTCGTCACAGGCGTAGCCGAACATCATGCCCTGGTCGCCGGCGCCGTTGTCCAGGCCGTCATCCTGTACGCCCTCCTTCACCTCCAGGCATTTGTCCACGCCCAGGGCGATGTCAGGGGACTGCTCATCGATGGAGGTGATCACGGCACAGGTGTCACAATCAAAGCCGAACTTGGCGCGGTCATACCCGATGTCCCGCACCACATCCCGGGCCACCCGGGGGATGTCCACATAGCAGTTGGTGGTGATCTCGCCCATCACATGGATCAGGCCGGTGGTCACCGTGGTCTCGCAGGCCACGCGGGCCATGGGGTCCTTCTCCAGGATGGCGTCCAGCACCGCGTCGGAGATCTGGTCACAGATCTTGTCGGGATGCCCCTCGGTCACAGATTCAGAGGTAAAAAGTTTCTTAGCCATATTCTGCATTCCTTTCTGTCTTGGCTGCAAGTAAAAAACGCTCCGCCGGGCGGCGGAGCGTTCTGCATACTCTGCGCCCTCATCTTTCGATCCATTGCCGCCGGATTTGGCACCTTGCGGTCTCCCACAGGTTGCCGGGCTTCATCGGGCCGTTCCCTCCGCCACTCTTGATAAGGTCATTTAATTTTACAGCCTCATATTATATCAGATTTTTCCGGCCTGTCAACCGGAGAAATGAACAAATCCGGAGTTTTGAGGCGAAACGCAGTTTTGCACAAAGTTCTTTTGGTTACTTTTCTTTCAAGAAAAGTAACTCAGTCCCAGCCGGTGAGGTAAGCCTCCTGCTCCGGGGTGAGGGCGTCGATGGCCAGCCCCATGGCGGCCAGCTTGACGCGGCCAATCTGGTCGTCGATCTCCGCCGGGACGTTGTAGACCTTTTTCTCCAGAGCCGGAGCGTGTTTTGCCATCCACTCCAGGGACAGGGCCTGGACGGCGAAGGACATATCCATGATCTCGGCCGGGTGGCCGTTGCCCGCGGCCAGGTTCACCAGACGGCCCTCGGCCAGCACGTTGAGGATGCGTCCGTCGGGGAGGCGGAAGCCCTCGATGTTCTGCCGCCGGGGGAAGCGCTCCTCCGCCAGGCGGCCCAGAGCGGCCACATCCACCTCGCAGTCAAAGTGGCCGGAGTTGCACAGGATGGCGTTGTGCTTCATCACCTGGAAGTGGCGCTCCACGATCACGTCCTTGCAGCCGGTGGCGGTGACAAAAATGTCCCCATATTTTGCGGCCTCGTCCATGGGCATGACCCGGAAGTTCTCCATGGTGGCCTCCAGGGCCTTGAAGGGGTCCACCTCGGTGACGATTACATCGGCCCCCATGCCCTTGGCCCGCATGGCGATGCCCTTGCCGCACCAGCCATAGCCCGCCACCACCACGGTCTTGCCCGCCACCATCAGGTTGGTGGTGTGCATGATGGCGTCCCAGGAGGACTGTCCGGTGCCGTACTTGTTGTCGTAGTAGTGCTTGGCTTTGGCGTCGTTCACCGCCATCATGGGGCAGGGGAGGATCCCGGCCCGCTCTCTGGCGTAGAGACGGTGGATGCCGGTGGTGGTCTCCTCACAGCCGCCCAGGAGCCGGTCGCCGTAGGCGGCACACTTGCCGCTGAGCAGGCTGATCAGGTCGCCGCCGTCGTCCACGATCAGGTGGGGGCGGCACTTCAGGCTCTCTGCCAGCAGGTCCTCATAGCCCTGCATATCCACCCCGTGGATGCCGAAGGTCTCCACCCCCAGCTCCGCCATGGCGGCGGCCACGTCGTCCTGGGTGGAGAGGGGGTTGCAGCCGGTGAGATAGACCTCCGCGCCGCCCTCCCGAAGAACCAGGCCAAGGTTGGCGGTCTTGGCCTCCAGATGGACGGAGACAGCGATGGTCAGCCCGGCGAAGGGCTTTTCACGGCGGAAGCGGTCCTCAATGCCGCTGAGGGCGGGCATGAAATCCCGCACCCACTGGATCTTCTGACGGCCCGACGGGGCCAGGGACATATCCTTGACGATGCTCATGTAGTTTCCTCACTTTTCTACCTGACCGCGGCCGGGTCCGGCCAGTCTGAATTCATTCCAGGCTATTGTATCACGATTCCCTCCAAAGGGAAAGAAATGTTTACACTTTCGTCATGGACATTTTCCCGCAAAACGGGTACAATGCTATTTGTATGATTTTGAACATTTGAAATAAAGGAGGACTGTCCATGAAAGCCGTCTCACGCTGGCTGGACCGTTTCTGCTACGATCACCCCAATTTCGGCGTCCCGAACCTGATGAAGTATATCGTCATTGGAAATGTGATGGTCTATTTTCTGGACCTGTTTTCCAGGGGATACGCCTCCTGGATGCTGTCCTTTTCCAGTCCGCTGATCCTCCAGGGGCAGGTGTGGCGGGTGCTTTCCTTTGTATTCGTCCCCGTGGCGACCGGGGGTGCGACCCCACTTGGAAGAGCTCTTTTCTTTGCCATGACCACCCTGTTTTATTACTATATCGGCAATGCCCTGGAGCGGCAGTGGGGGACCACGCGGTTTACCGTGTTCTACGGTCTGGGCGTCCTTCTCAATATCATCATGGGATTTGTGATGGGCGGGACCTCGATGTATTACATCAATATGTCCATGTTCTTTGCTTTTGCCACCCTGTATCCGGAGATGCAGGTGCTGCTCTTTGGTATTCTGCCCCTGAAGGTGAAGTGGCTGGCCTGGCTGGATGCTGCGATGTTCGCCTTTGACATCTTCTTCAGCATCTTCTCCCGCCAGTGGATCACCGCGGTCCTGCCCCTGGTGGCCCTGCTGAACTACTTCATTTTCTTCTGGGACGATCTGATGACTGTGGTCCGCCGCACCAGCCAGCGGGCCGCCTATCGGGCCAATCCACAGACCATCAACTTCAAAAAGGCACAGAAGCAGGTCCAGGAGCGCCGCGGCTACCTCCACAAGTGCGCGGTCTGCGGCATCACCGATGCGGACGACCCCGACATGGAGTTCCGGTACTGTTCCAAGTGCAACGGCTACTACTGCTACTGCATGAAGCACATCAATGACCATGTCCATGTGGAGTGAGGTTGTATTTTCTCCAAAAGCGTGCTAAAATCTGGACAGAAAAAGGCGGCGTTCCGCCGCGAAAGGGAGGTTTGACATGAGCGATTGTCTGTTCTGCAAGATCGCGGAGGGACAGATCCCCTCCAACAAAGTCTATGAGGATGAGGTCTGCTTCGCCTTCTATGACATCGATCCCCAGGCGCCCACCCATTTTCTGGTGATTCCCAAAATGCATATCTCCTCGGTGGCAGAGGTCAGCGAGGACAACGCGGCGGTGGTGGCCCACATCTTTGCCGTGATCTCCAAGGTCACCAAGGAGCTGGGCCTGGAGAGTTACCGGGTGGTGTCCAACATCGGCGAGCAGGCCGGTCAGAGTGTTCCGCACCTGCATTTCCATGTGCTTTCCGGCCGGGATATGACCTGGCCTCCGGGCTGAGGGGCCTGTACCCCGATCAGATAAACAGCCGCCAGGTTTGGCGGCTGTTTTCTCATATATTGTCAAACTGCAAAAAAACCGAGAAATACACTAGCTTTTTATGGTCGTGTCGACTATAATAATAGAACTGCCTGCTTTCTATGTGCAGATTATCGGATACAGAAAGGATCCTCCCCTATGGAAATTCAAGCGCTCCGACGCAGAGATCAGCTGCTGGTCGGGTTTACACTTTTTTCAATGTTCTTTGGTGCGGGCAACCTGATCTTTCCACCCCAGCTGGGCGCGCAGGCCGGGGTGGACACCTGGTTCGCTATGGCCGGGCTGGCGGTCAGCGCGGTGTTTCTCCCAATTTTGGGTGTGATCGCTGTGGTGCGGGCAGGGAGTCTGACAGAACTGGCCAGCCGGGTCCATCCCGCCTTTGCCACTGTGTTCACCGTTTTGATCTATCTGTCCATCGGCCCCTGCCTGGCCATCCCCAGGACGGCCAGCACCTCGTTTGAGATGGCGGTCCCGCCCTTCCTGCCCTCTGGCACCCCCACGATGTGGTTTCAGTTCGGCTACTCCCTGCTTTTTTTTGCCGCCGCCTTCCTGGTGGCCCTTCAGCCGGAGAAGCTGACCGGACGGCTGGGCAAGTTCCTGTGCCCCATGCTTTTGCTGCTGGTGGGGGCAATGTTCGTGGGCAGTCTGGTCCATCCGGTGGGAACCTACGGCCCCACCCTGCCGCCCTATGACCAGATCCCGGCGGTCCAGGGCTTTCTGACCGGCTATCAGACTATGGATACCATTGCGGCCCTGAATTTCGGCATCGTGATCGTGATGAACATCCGGGCCCTTGGAGTCACGGATCAAGGCTCTGTCCTGCGCGCCACAGTGCGGGCCGGAGGGATCGCCACAGTGCTCTTCCTGGCGGTCTACTCCATGCTGGCCCACATCGGAGCCCTGTCCGGCGCGGCTTTTCCCGGCATGACCAACGGGGCGGTCACCCTGACCAATCTGGTGGGCGCTATTTTTGGACACTGGGGAACGGTGATCCTGGCCGCGATCTTCTTTATCGCCTGCTTCAACACCTGCGTGGGGCTGATCAGCTCCTGCTCCGCCTATTTCCATACCCTGGTCCCCAGAGTACCGGCTCCGGCATGGGCGGCCTTCTTTGCTCTGCTCAGCATGGTCATCTCCAATGCCGGCCTGGACCAGATTTTGAAGATCTCCGTGCCCATTTTGAACATCCTCTATCCTCCGGCTATCGTGCTGATCCTGCTGTCCTTCCTGCCCCAGTGCATTCAGCGCTTTTCCGCCATTTATCCTGTTGGGATCGCCTTTACCAGTGCAGCCAGCATCCTGTATGCCGCCCGGGATCTGGGGCTGAGCATTCCGGCGCTGGACCGGATTTTGAAGGCTGTCCCTCTGTCTGGAATGGGCCTGGGCTGGGTCCTTCCGGCTTTGGCCGGAGTGCTGCTGGGAGTCCTGCTCTCTGTGACACTGCCCTCCAAGGGGAAGGATTGACCCTTGCCTTTTCCGCCCAAGAGGCGTATCATAAGGAAAACAAGATGGGAGCTCGCAAACGGGCTGAGAGGAAGCTGTGCGCTTCGACCGGTGACCTGATTTGGGTAATGCCAACGGAGGGAGATCTGTGTCCGGCTGATGCCGCGGGCCTGTGCTCCCATTGGGGCGCGGGCCCGCGTTTTCGCTTCCACAGAGAAACAACAGGGGGATCCAATATGAAATTGCAGACAGAGCATTTGAAGCTGTACGCCGTGACCGACCGCAGCTGGCTGGGGGAGCGCACCCTGGCACGGCAGGTGGAGGAGTCCCTGGCGGGGGGCGCCACGATGGTCCAGCTGCGGGAGAAGGGGATGGACCGTGAGACACTCCGGCGGGAGGCCCTGGAGATCCGGGCAGTGTGCCGGAGATACGGCGTTCCCTTCCTGATCAACGACGCGGCGGAGCTGGCCGCGGAGGTGGGAGCGGACGGCGTCCATGTGGGCCAGCAGGATATGAGCCCCCGGCAGGCCAGGGCCATTTTGGGTCCGGACGGGATCGTTGGAGTTTCTGCCCATACGGTGGAGGAGGCGAGAGCGGCCCAAGCAGAAGGCGCGGACTATCTGGGAGTGGGGGCGGTCTTTGTCACCGGGACCAAGGAGAATACCACGCCGGTGGACTATGAGACACTGAAGGAGATCTGCGCCGCAGTGGACATCCCTGTGGTAGCCATCGGAGGTGTGGGGCGGAACAATTTGAGTTCCTTGGCAGGCAGTGGGATCCAGGGGGTGGCCGTGGTGTCCGCCCTGTATGCCCAGCCGGACGTCCGGGCGGCCGCCCGGAGCCTGCGGAGCCAGGTGGAGGAGATGCTGAGAGGATGAGGATCGACGGCGTGGTCTTTGACCTGGACGGAACCCTGACCGACTCCATGCACATCTGGAATGAGGCCCCGAAGGCCCTGGTCCGCCGCTTTGGCGGGGCGCCGCCGGAGGATCTGGCGGAGCAGCTGAAGGAGATGGGCCGCCTGGAGGCGTCAGAGTATATGACAAAAACCTTCCGCCTGCCCTGCACGCCCCAGGAGATCATGGATGGGGTGAACGAGCTGGTCACCAGGGCCTACCGGGAACAGGTTCCCGCCAAGCCCGGCGCGGCCGCCCTGTTGGACCGGCTGAAGCGGCTGGGGGTGCCCTGTGGGATCGCCACGGCCAGCGAGGCCTTTCAGGCCCGAGACGCCATGGTCCGGCTGGGGCTGTGGGACCACTTCCTGTTCGCTTTCAGCGCGCTTCAGTACGGCTCCAAGACCGGACCGGAGCTCTACTTTGCCGCCGCCCGCAGTTTGGGGACGGCCCCGGAGCATACCTTGGTATTTGAGGACGCCCTCCACGCCGCCCGGACCGCCCGGGAGTCCGGCTTCCTGGTGGCCGGGGTGTGGGACCCCTCCGCAGAAGGGGACCAGGACGGGCTGCGGCAGTGCTGTCACTGGTATCTGCCCCGGCTGGATGACCCCGGATTTCTGGCCGAACTGGGGCAGCTGTGCGCCGGAGAGAAAAAAGTCGAAGAAATTAAAAATAACGGTTGACAGCGGGGGGAAAATCTGCTATCATAAACCCTGCTGTTGCGAGTGTAGCTCATCTGGTAGAGCGCCACCTTGCCAAGGTGGAGGTAGCGAGTTCGAGCCTCGTCACTCGCTCCAAAAAGGAAGACATGACCTATGGTCATGTCTTCCTTTTTGGGTTCCGGCCGCTTTGCGGCCTGCACCCCTTGGAATTCCAATGCTCGGGCGAAGTAAATTCGTCCTGCGCCGTCCTGCCGAGCAGGTTCCCGGCGCGTTTGCCGAAAGCATGATTTCTGTCTTTCACCCTGTTTTGAAAAAGGAACGCGGTAAGTATTCAGTTTTTAGTTTTTGTCAATCCAACAAACTGGAATTGTTATTCAGCTTATAGAGTGTCACATTTCGTTTTTAGCTTCTTCAAACATTTTTTCGAGAAATAATTCTATGTTGTCCACGCATTTCACATAAGTTATCAAATCGTCATTTACACTAATGTAAACCGGAGGATTCGGATTTTTCGCCTGTAAATCCTTCAGCAAATAACCTGCCGTCCAAACGCCTTGATTTTCCGACCAGAGAATAATATAATTTTCGGTTATAGAAGACCATTTTTCAACAGGTAACTGCCATAGTGAAAAGTATTCGTTATTATTATATTTTGATAAATTTCCGATGTTTTTTGCCTTTAAAAATTCGTTTTCCCAGTTCTTTTGAATGTCTTGTTGGATAAGCTGATATGTTGTTTTTATATTTTCTGGCTTAACCAAATAGTTATATGCATAATTGATTTTAGCTAATCCATATTGTATTAAATAATTTCGATAATTACTTGGCAGGGTTACACCAATGTTTTGTTCGGCTCTTATAATCTCGTTCTCCGAAAAACCCACCTTTGGTATTTGATATAATTCTACAATTTCACTAATGTTCATATACTATCTCCATAATTTCCGATTTGTCGTTGACTTCATTACACTTTATCTGTCTATTAAAGTACAGGGAGATTTTGCAAACCTTGTCGAACGGGAACCGCTTGCGGCGCAAGGTATCCGCTGCTTCAGCAGGGCCGGCAGACAGCGTTTCCGGCGGCCGTTCAGGGTCAATATCCGTTGACCAGGGCGTCCAGCACCTGGGCGGCCACATTGCCCGCCGCGCCCGCGCCGCTGCCGCCCTCCTCCACCACCACGGCGAAGGCGTAGGGGAAATCCTGGTCCCGCAGAAAGCCGGTGAACCAGGAGCTGGGCTGTTTGCCGCCCCCCACCTCGGCGGTGCCCGATTTGGCGCAGAGATCCATGTTGGGGAAGCGGTCCGCGCCATAGGTCTGCACCACATTCTGGGCCATCATATCGGCCAGCACCTGGGCAGTGTCCGCCTGGATCAGCTGCCCGGTGCGGCGGGTGAAGTGGAAGGAGGGGTGGGGAAGACCGCCCTCGGTTTTCAGTACCAGATAGGGGACGGCGGCCTTTCCACCGTTGGCCACTCCGCCCATCCAGACCATCAGGGCACAGGGGTTGACCAGGTCGTGATACTGGCCCACGCCGGCCCAGCCCAGCTGGGCGGAGGTGGCGCCCTCCAGTTCCACACTGCCGGCGGCGGTGGAGATACCGCTGACGGAGTAGCGGTCCAGCAGACCGGCCTGCTTTGCGTACTGGGCGATGGTCTCCGCGCCCAGTTCGTCGGCCAGCTGGGCGAATACGCCGTTGCAGGAGCTGGCAAAGGCGTCGTTGATGTCCATCTCTCCGTGGGCGAAGGGGCAGGTAATGGTCTCCCCGCCCACGACGGTGGAGCCGGTACAGGTGAAGGTGCGCTGGAACAGATCAGGGAGCTGCTCCAGGGCGGCCGTGAGGGTGACCGTCTTAAAGACGGAGCCTGGGGTGAAGGTGCTGGAGAGAAAGCGGTTGAGGTAGACGCCCTCATACCGGGGGTCCCCGTCCTGGATCTCGGGGGGGGCGGCGGGGTCGAAGGAGGGGGCGGAGACCATACAGAGGATCTCACCGGTCTTGTAGTTATAGACGCCTACCGCTCCCTTGCGGCCGTTGAGGGCCTGATAGGCGATGTAATTCAGCCGGGCGTCCAGAGTGAGGTAGAGGTCGTTTCCCTGGCCAAAGGGGTTGTCCGCCCCGGTGAGGAGGTTATAGCCGGAGAGCTGGTCCGCGAAGGCGACCAGAGCGCCGGTGCCGATGGCGCCATTTGGATCGCCCACGGCGTGGAGGGTGGCCTTTCGGACTGTGGCGTTGGAGTAGTAGCACCGCTGGCCCGACTCGTCCACCCAGGAGAGCACGTCCCCATCCCGGTCCAGCACCCGGCCCACGGACAGCTGCCCCTGGCTGTTGTACAGGTGGCGGTTGGCGGCGAAGGAGGCCCAGTCCCCCCCGTCCAGCAGGAACCGGACCAGGAACAGGGCCAGGCCCAGCAGCAGGAACAGGGTGAGGGCCAGACAGATCACCGTGCGTTTTTCAATCTTTTTCACCGGAAACCTCCTTTTGGACTCGGCCGCCCTTGGCGGGGATCAGGTTGCCCAGCCAGCTGGAGCTGTGGCGGTCCTGGGGACGGATGGCGAAGCTGGCGTTGCTGCGGGTGTCCGCCGCCTTGAGGAAGGCCAGCAGGGTCCAGGCGGACAGCATGGACGAGCCGCCGTTTGACACGAAGGGGAAGGTGACCCCGGTGAGGGGCAGGATGTCCACCGAGCCCAGCACGTTCAGGGTGGTCTGAAAGACCAGAAGACTGGTGGCGGCACAGGCGGCGATGGTGTAAAAGCTGGACCGCCCCGCCCGGCAGCTGCGCACCGCAAAGACGGCCAGGGCCGCGATGCACAGCACGGCCAGCACCGCGATGATCAGTCCCCACTCCTCACACAGCATCCCGAACACCAGGTCGGTGTCCGCCGCGGGCACCCGGTGGAGCCAGCCCTCACCGGGCCCCACTCCGATCAGTCCGCCGGAGGCCGCCGCCGACATGGTGCGGGTCTGCTGGAAGCCGCCGTCGGAGGCCTGCTCCCAGGCGTGCCCCCAGGCGGCGAAGCGCCGCAGGATATAGGGCTTGACGGTGACCAGCATCAGCCCGCCGAACACCGCGCCGCCGCAGATCAGGGAGAGGGTGGCAAAGTCGCCGGAGCGGAGATAGGCGATAACCAGAAAGGTGACGAAGAAGATGGCGGCGGTGCCGAAGTCGCTCATCAGGGCCAGGCAGCCCATGCACGCGCCGGTGAGCAGGATGAACAGCCCCAGGTTCCGCTTGCGGAACAGGCGCTCCAGGGTGGCCGCCCCGGCGAAGATGTAGCAGGGTTTGGCCAGTTCCGAGGGCTGGAAGGAGAATCCGAACAAACTGATCCAGTTGGCCGCACCGTATTTGATGTGCCCGGCGATGAGGGACAGGGAGAGCAGGGCGATGGCTGCCGCCGCCATGAGCCAGCGGATCTTCCGCACCCGCTCCAGGTCCCGAAGAAAGACTCCGGTGATCAGGAACAGGACGATACCCAGCAGGATGGCCAGCAGCTGCTTGGGGACGGCGGAGGGGGCGGAGGAGGCGGTGACCGCCAGACACAGGGAGGAGAGGAAAAAGGCGATGGTCTCCATCTCAAAGCCGGTGCGCCCCATGCTCCGCAGGACGAGGCAGTAGATCCACATCACCGCAGTCAGGCACAGAAAGGCCCCCGGGATCAGCAGGGCATGGACCCCCTCCTCAGAGAGCAGGAACTGGAGGCCAGCAAGCAGTTGAAACAGGGTGAGCAGGACCAGGGAACCCCAGGGGGAGACGGGGTGCTGGGAGGTGTGGCGGCGGCGCTCCGCCTCCTGGTCAGAGACGGGGAGGAGCACGGTCTCCACGCCGCCCAGGCTGAGTACGTCCCCCAAGGAGATGGGGGAGCCGCCGGGCTCCACCGGGGTCCCGTTGACAGCGGTGCCGCTTTTGGAGTCCAGATCGTACACCATCCACCGGTCGTCCGCGGAGCGGATGAGGGCGGCGTGCTGCCGGGAGACCACGGGGTAGTTGAGCAGCACATCGGAGGCGGGGCTGCGGCCCAGGATATTCTCCCAGTGGGTCAGGGGCTCCGCGGCCCCGTTGGGCAGGGAGAGGCAGGCCCATATTTCCGGCTTGGGAGAGGCCTTGACCAGGCCGCGGATGATCCGCACCAGCATCAAAATGGCCAGAACAGGAAAAAGAAAGCGAAGGATCAGCGTGTACCAGGCGAACAGGACCGGGTATGCCTGCGGCAGCTGCCGCAGAGCGTCCAGGCCGGCCTGGAGGGTGGCGGTCAAGTCAGACAAGGGGGACCTCCTTTCGAGTGAGACGGGGTGGTCGGCGGGTTTGCTATCAGGATACTACAAGCGCTCCGTCTGCACAAGGGCGGTTTTGCACAAAACAGCGGAAAAGAGGCAGGAAATCATAAAAAAGACCGCCCTCTTTTGGCGGAAAGAGGACGGTTGATCTATCCGGAGCAAAAAGGAAGGGCAGTCAGGAGAGAGGACTGGAAGAAGGCTGCTCCGGAAAATTGGGGGCGCCCGGAAGAAGTGAGGGCTCCCAAGGCGCCGCATCAGGCAACGTAACGCAGAAGCTGCTCAGGGTGGCTGACATGGTAGAACAGCATCCCAAGCATATCATTCTGGCTGCTGCTCTCCCGGATGCCTAGTACCGCGTTGGAGCGGCTGTTGCCGCTCCCGCAGCCCACAGCCTCGCCGAAGCAGAGGTTGCCGCAGTCACGGTCCCGGCCCTCCACAGAGACAGCCGGCTTCTGGTCCAGGGGAATGTACATCAGATCATCCTTCACCAGGGCGATCACACGCCGGTCGGTGATGGCATAGATCGTGTTTTTCTCCAGGCAGAGCTTATCCATCAGGGGACGGAGGGAGAGCATGGCGGGGAGAAAGGCCACCACCACCAGCATGATGAACCAGTCGGCTCCGCCGCGCTGGTCACTATTCAGGGTAGGAAGCAGATACAACAGAGCCAGCAGAATGGCGGCTCCGGACAATAGCCAGGTGACAAAGAACGTGTTCCGCTCGGGACACCGCATCAGCTTGAAGGGACTGGGCCGGCCGGTCCAGCGGACCTGCTCGCCGTCCATCAGGATCTCATGCAAGCGCTGCTCCATGGGGGATCAGGCTCCTCTCTGCGTTGTTTTGGTCCGCTCCCGCCGGCGGTTCCGGATGCGGCGGGAAGGACAACTGCCTTTGTTGATTCGATTATAGCAGAGGGGAGATTAAATGGGTATAAATGAATGAGAGAAGCGCGCTAAGGAAGCGTTAAGAAAATGAAGCGGAAGAAAAAGTGGAAAAGATGGCGGGAAGAAAAGAAAAAGGGGAGGGGACAAATATTTAGGACAGAATTATGCTTCAATACAAGAAAAAAGACGCGTGATGATGGAATACTTGCAGGGAAAACGGAAATAAGAGAGCAGTTCGCCTGAAACACAACAAACGGCGGAGGCGTCTCCCGCCTGGGAGAGGCCTCCGCCGGTATGGGCATTGAAAGGAGGATGCGCCTGGGAGAAGGTCCGGGGTCACAGGTCCTCCTCCTCTGTGATGGCGTGGGGGACCGGCGGGACCACGGGCTCGTCGTGCTCCAGGGGATCGAAGTAGTCTTGGTCCACCAGAGTGGGCTTGCGGTGGCGGACAACGGCGATGATGACGGGGTAGAGGACGATGGCCACCAGACCGCCGGAGAAGCCGTTGTTGTACAGATTCATACCGGCCACCGGGGTGCCGGTGTACAGTACCACAGAGGAGTGAAGAAATCCGGCCAGAACGCCGAAGGGCCAGCCGAAATAGCCGGAGATCGGGGCCAGAGTGGTGCAGAACAGGCAGGCCAGCTGGACGGCGGAATCGCTGAGAGACCAGTGCATCACCAGCCCGCCCAGGAACACGCCGGCCATGACTGGAATGATGTTGAAGGCGTGCTTGCCAAAGGCCGAGAAGCCCATGATGGTGAGGATGCCGCCCACAGTGGGGCCGTTCAGATCCCCGCCGCTGCACAGGATGAAGGCCATGCTGATCAGGCCGTTGATCCCTGTGTTGAGCAGCACAGGGCCGGCGCCGAACATCCGGAGGAAATCGCTTGGCGCCCGGCCGCTGTCCTGGAGAAGGCGGCGGTAACCCGCCCAGGTGGCCCACAGGGGGTGCTTGGTGCAGAACAGTCCGGCCAGACAGCAGGCGACGCACAGCAGGCCGAGGGCGATGCCGAAGGTGAGGTCATAGCCCGTCGCCCAGTGGTAGCGGGTGGCGGGGGTAGCCCCCATGGAGCCCATCAGCGGCACCAGAATGAAGGCCACCAGGCCGCAGGCAAAGCCCACGTTATAGAGGTTCATGCCGTTCTGGATCTTATAGGTATAGGCGGACAGGGGAGGCATGATAAAACCGATGAGGATGCCCACCAGGCCGCCGGCCAGAGGGGTCCCCCAGCCGTTGTCCAGGGCGATGTAGCTGACCACCGGGGCCAGGGCGGTGGCCAGCAGGCCCACTGGGGCGTACTTGCCCACGGGCTCCCGGCGGCTTTTGGCGTAGAGAAAGGTGCCCAGCAGGATGGGCCAGATGTTGACAAAGTTCTTGCCGAACAGGGAGAAGCCGGACATCAGCCCCACCACCACCGGGGAAAAGCCGTTGAAGGGCTCGCCGGAGCGCCGCAGGATCAGGGTGCTGATGGCGGTGACCAGGGCGGAGTTGACCAGGGCGGCTCCAGGTCCCGCGATGAGCACATAGTCGGTGATCAGAGCGTCCTCTGTAAGGATGATGGTGGACAGGCCGCGGAGAATATTGACAGGAGTGTCCATGATCAGTCCAAACAGGGCGAGGAGGGCGGCGTAGGCCAGGAAGAGGCCGTACAGCCGCTCATAGCGGGTGTGTTCTGCCATGCGGTGTCTCTCCATCAGCGCGCTCCGGGTGCGTCCTGGGACGCGGCGAGGAAATAGGCCCGGGTTTCCTCCGCGTTGCGGCGGATCTCCTGAGAGAGTTCCTGGAGGGAGGGAAACTTCTGTTCCCCGCGGATGCGGTGATAGAACTCCATCCGCAGCTCCTTGCCGTACAGATCCCCGTCAAAGTCCAGAATAAAGCCCTCCACGGTGACCCGGCCGTCGTTGTCCTCCACGGTGGGACGGACCCCCACATTGGTGACCGCGATATAGGAGCGGCCCTCCACCCAGACCCGGGTGGCGTATACCCCGAAGGCGGGGACGATGACCTGGGGCGGGACCTGGAGGTTCACGGTGGGAAAGCCCAAAGAGGAGCTGCCGATCTTTTTTCCGTGGGTCACCCGGTTGGTGAGCACATGGGGGTGGCCCAGAAACTCCACCGCCCGGTCCATCTCCCCCTGGGCGACCAGGGTGCGGATATAGGTGGAGGAGATGGTGATCCCCTCCCGCTCGATCTTGCCGATGATGTCACAGCCGACGCCCAGCTGTGCGCACATCTCCTGGAGGCGCTGGGGGTTGCCCTTGCCCATATAGCCGAAGTGGAAGTCGTGGCCCGCCACGACGTGGACCACGCCCAGCTCCCGCACCAGGTACTCCGTAATAAAATCCTGCCAATCCATGCGCATCATCCCGTCAAAGCTGGAGACGATGACCTCCTGGATGTGGTAGCAGGAGCGCATCAGCCAGACCCGGTCCTCCACAGAGCTGAGGAGCGGGACGTGCTGGCCGGTGATGGCCGCAGTGGGACTGCGGTCGAAGGTGAAAGCGGTGGGGATGGCGTCCAGCTCCCGGGCGCGCTGGGTCACCCGCTGGAGCAGGGCCCCATGCCCGGTGTGGACGCCGTCAAAAAAGCCGAGGGCGATGACACGTTTTGTTTTGTTCAAGCTGTTTCTCTCCTTTGCGATGGGGGTGCGGAAGGGATCAGGTCACTTCATAAAAGCTTTTTACAGTGGTCAGAACGCCCTGCCGGACCTGGCTGAGGGCCAGAAAGCCCCCGTCCTCTCCATAGACCCGGTACTCTCCCTCCGCTGTGCCGGGGAGGGGGAAGGCCATCCCGTTACGCACCTTTTTCTCCAGGGCAGGGGGAAGGGTGAGGGGAGGACGGTCCTGAAAATAGGTGTCCACCGGCAGCAGCAGGGAGTGGGGCTCCGGGTGGGACAGGACCTGTTCCAGGGGGAGGGCCTGCTCCAGGGAGAAGCCGGCGGCTATGGTGCGCCGCAGGGAGAACATGGTCCCGCCGCAGCCCAGGGCCTGGCCGATGTCGTGGCAGAGGGTGCGGACATAGGTGCCCTTGGAGCAGCGCACCCGGAGCAGGAAGCGGTCCGGGCCCAGGACGTCCTCCACCGTGAGGGAGTGGATGGTGATGGGGCGGGGGGGGCGCTCCACCTCGCGGCCCTTCCGGGCCAGCTCATAGAGCTTCTTGCCCTGGATCTTGATGGCGGAGTACATGGGGGGGACCTGCTGGATGGGGCCCCGGAAGCGGGGCAGGACAGCCTCCAGCTCCCCGGGGGTCACCGCGGCGGGTCTCTCCTCCAGCACCGCGCCGGAGGTGTCCTGGGTGTCGGTGACCAGACCCAGACGCAGCCCGGCCAGATATTCCTTCTGCCCCTCAGAGGCGAACTCAACCGCCCGGGTGGCCCGCCCCACAAAGACGGGCAGTACGCCGGTGGCCATGGGGTCCAGGGTGCCGGCGTGCCCGATCCGCCGCTCACCCAGGCAGCGGCGCAGCCGGGCGCACACATCCATGCTGGTCCAGTCCTGGGGTTTGTCAATGATCAGGATTCCGTTAGGCACTGCGATCCCTCCGTTTCTCGCGGCCGAGCCCCGACGAGGTCCAGTCCTGGGGGGTGCCGATGATCAAAATTCCGTTGGCCATAGCGCCTCCTGTCAAGCCTGACGGCCCTGGATCTGGCGGATGGCGGCCATCAGGACCTCTTTGGTCTGTTGGATGTCCCCCTCCACCGTGGCGCCCGAGGCCGCGGCGTGGCCGCCGCCCCCTAGAAGAGCGCATACTGTGCTGGCATTCAGCTGGTCCGGGTCGGTGCGCAGGGAGATCTTGCAGAGGCCGGGCTTCAGTTCCCGGATGGTGACGCCGGTCCTGACCCCCTCCACCTGTCCGACAAAGGCGGCGATGTCCTCCGCGTCCGACTCCGTGGCCTGGAGCCGGGCCAGCATCTCCAGACTGATGGCGGCGATGGCGATCTCGCCCCCGTCGTGGAACTCCATGGAGTCGGTGAGCAGGCTCTCCAGACGCAGGCGGCGGAAGCTCTTGGTGCGGAAGTGGCGCTTGTTCAGCTCTGCCGTGGGGATCCCCGTGTCCATCAGGGCGGCGGCCACCCGGTGGGTGTCGGCGGAGGTGTTTCCGTATACGAAGCAGCCGCAGTCAGTGGATACGGCCACATACAGGGGCAGGGCGATGTCAGCGGTGACGGGGCCCAGCTGCCGAAGAATGTCGTACATCAGCTCGCCGCAGGCGGCCCGTCCGGCGTCCAGGCAGGTCTCCCGGGCAAAAAACTCCTGGGACGGGTGGTGGTCGATGGCCAGATCCACCCGGGGGAGGTAGGGCAGGGCGTTGTCCGGGAACAGGCTCCGGGCTGCCATGTCCACAGAGACCACCGTGTCCGGGAGAAGATCCTCCGGGGCCAGGAGTCCCTCCAGATAGGGGGAGAACAGGGGGGTGATCTCCGAATTGGGCAGGACGTGGGCGGTCTTGCCCAGGGCGCGGAGGGCGCGGCACAGGGCGGCGGCGCAGCCGACGGTGTCGCCGTCCGGGCGGACGTGGGTGAGGATCAGGTACCGGTCATGGGCGGCCAAAAACTCCGCCGCCTGAGTAGGGGAGATGGTCATGCCTCATCCTCCTGATCCTCGCCATAGTGGTTGTCCGGGTTGACCGGCTTGACCACCTGGGGGTCCCGGAGCAGGGAGAGGATGTGGGCCCCCTGATCGATGGAGTCGTCGGGGACGAAGGACAGCTCCGGGGTATTGCGCAGGTTCAGAGAGCGGCCCAGCTCCCGGCGGAGCCAGCCACCGGCGGATTTCAGCCCCTTCAGCACCTGGGCCTCACTGCTTTTGTCCAGAACGCTGACATAGATTTTCGCGTATTTCAGGTCAGGGGTGGTGCTGACTGCGGTGACGGAGATCATTCCGGTGACCCGGGGATCCTTGACGCCGGGGATCAGGGCGGAGAGCTCCCGCTGGATCTCCTCGTTGATGCGTCCGATTCGATTGCTTGCCATAATATGCTCCTTTCCAAAGGGGGCGGCGCCCCCAGTTCAAATCTCAATGGTCAGACAGGTCTGTGCTTGCTCAAAGAGCTGTTCTAAGGAGTCCGGTTCCAGAGCGGCCAGCGGTCCGGTGAAACGGAAGGCCCTGGCCGGGCCGTCTCCCACCCACAGGTTCCACAGCTCCGCTGTCTCGCCGGGGCGGAGGTGCGTTTCCAAATAGGCTCGCAGCTGGGCCGCGTCCTCCCCTGTGGCCCGCAGGTCCAGCTCGTACTGGAAGGGCTTCATGGTCAGACCCAGCTCCTCTACCACCTGGCGGTAGTATTTGTGTGTTTGGACGGAAAAACCGTCCCCGGCCACTGGGCCGGAGGGAGCCGTCCGGATCCGGCGGCTGCCGGAGCGGTACAGGGGGAGAGAATGGTCGGCACACAGCAGGGTAACAGCACTCATTTCGCTTCCCCCAGGACACAGAAACAGGGCGGGGGCACAGACGTCCGCCCCGCCGCATGATACAATAACATTATACAATGATTTTTTCCTAATGAAAAGGGGAAATTTCACCGGGCAGGAGCGCAAAAAAGCAGGAGGTCTGGATCAGATCTCCTGCTTTTCTGGTGAGGTACGACCGATTTTTATGCTGTGGAACAGTCTGGCCAGGACTGTCAGCTGTTCAACCACTGGGTACTAGGACTCACCTTTCAATACAAATGTGAGTCCCCAAATTCCCAATGCCAAACTGCCCCATGGACCTAGGTTAGAATAGTTTGTGCCGATCCATGAAATCTTCGCCTGCGGCTCCGATTTTACGCGCCAAAAGGCGCGCCGCGCTGTGCGCGGTACTCGTGCGGCATCAGCGCTCGATTTCCTCCATGATGAAGGCTTCGATGATGTCGCCTTCCTTGATGTCCTGGAACTTCTCGAAGGTGATGCCGCACTCGTAGCCGGCGGCGACCTCCTTCACGCTGTCCTTGAAGCGCTGGAGGGAGGCGATGGCACCGTCGTAGATGACGATGTTGTCCCGGAGCAAGCGCATCTGAGCGTTGCGCTGCATCTTGCCGTCCAGCACATAGCAGCCGGCCACCATGCCAACGCCGGTGATGCGGAACACGTTGCGGACCTCGGCCCGGCCCAGATCCACTTCCTTGAACTTGGGAGCCAGCATACCCTTCATGGCGGCCTCGATCTCGTTGATGGCATCGTAAATGACCCGGTACATCCGCATATCCACGTTCATCCGGGCGGCAGTGTCCTTGGCGTTGGCGTCAGGGCGGACGTTGAAGCCTACCACGATGGCACCGGAGGTGGCGGCCAAGGTGACGTCGGACTCGTTGATCGCGCCCACGGCGCAGTGGATGACCCGGACCCGGACCTCCTCGTTGGTCAGCTTCTCCAGAGAAGCCTTGACCGCCTCGGCGGAGCCCTGGACGTCCGCCTTGACGATGACATTCAGGTTCTTCATCTCGCCGGCCTGGATCTGGCTGAACAGGTCCTCCAGCGTGACCTTGCCCACATTGTTGTTCAGCGCGCTCTTCTGCTCATGCTTGCGCTGCTCCACCAGCTCACGGGCCATGCGCTCGTCGGCCACAGCATGGAAGTCATCGCCCGCGCCGGGCACCTCGCCCATGCCGATGATCTCCACGGGGACGGAGGGGCCGGCATCAGTGACCTTTTGGCCCTTGTGGTTGGTCATGGCGCGGACGCGGCCCACGGCAGTGCCGGCGATGATCACATCACCCTGGTGCAGGGTGCCGTTCTGGACCAGCAGGGTGGCAACAGGACCGCGGCCCTTGTCCAGGCGGGCCTCGATGACCGCGCCGTGGGCAGAGCGGTTGGGGTTGGCCCTCAGCTCACGCATCTCGGCGGTGAGGACTACCATGTCCAGCAGGTTGTCGATCCCCATGCCCGTCTTGGCGGAGATGGGGCAGATGATGGTCTCGCCGCCCCACTCCTCAGGCACCAGCTCGTACTCGGTGAGCTGCTGCATGATCCGGTCGGGGTTGGCGGTGGGCTTATCCATCTTATTGATGGC
>ENA-UEOI01000133-UEOI01000133.1-human-gut-metagenome-genome-assembly--contig:-NODE-133-length-90930-cov-30.285582_pt1 | contig 90930 bp, 81 predicted proteins | sample MGYA00242883_ERZ507882 | MGnify/ENA primary metagenome ERZ507882 (study PRJEB26167, sample SAMN06115502) | human gut metagenome | host: Homo sapiens | place: China:Chongqing | collected 2015-07-29...
GAAAGAGGCCTTGCAGAGAAAAAAGGCTGTAAAAACAGGAACAGCCAGCCCGAAAGAATTTACGGACTGGCTGTATCTGCAAAGTAATGTAATTGTGGAACTGACAGAATACTAAATTTTTTTCTCGTTGTGAGGTTTCTGTGACATTTGCCTGATGGCAGTATCGAAATTGCAGTAATTACTCATGCAAAATGCTTCTTCGTTTTATACACTATACCTATATGGTGGAGCACCAAATGAAAGGAGCAAAAAATATGTCTGAGATTCAAAATGCGATTGAAGTAAAGAACTTAAAAAAAGGTTTTGGTGGCAGAGTTTTGTTTGAAAATTTTAGCCTGAATGTAAAAGCAAATACAATCCATGCGATTATTGGTCCGAACGGTTCTGGAAAGACAACACTGCTACGCTTGATTACAGGGGTATACCAGCCAAATGCAGGGACAATCAACATTGCAGGGAAATATGCAATGCAGCTTGAAAATGACTATCTGTATGAAGAACAGACTGGTCTTGAAAATTTGAAAATTTTTGGGAAATACTTTGGATTTGAAATAAATGATCGTTCAGACGGCTATTGTACGCAATTAGGATTGACCGAGCATTTAGGAAAGCGTGTTAGCACTTATTCTAAAGGAATGAAAAGAAAACTGTCCCTTTTGATTGTGATTATGATAGGACGGGATATTCTGCTCATGGATGAACCAACATCGGGTGTAGACCCCATATCCAGAGTAGAAATCCGTAGTTTGATAGAGGCTCTAAAAGCTGACGGAAAAACGGTTATTATCACTTCACATGACCTTAGCGAGATTGAAAAGTGCGCTGATGATGTATCTATGATTAAAAATGGCAGATTGCTGTTTGATAAGGGTATTCAAGAAATGCAAGGACAATCATTGGAAGAAATCTTTATTAAGGAGGGCAATCGGCATGAGTAATATGGGAAAAGGCGCAGGCTACTATCTTACCAGAAGTAAAAGCCTCCTAATTGATACTGCGATTGTTGCCATTCTGGCGATTTTTATGAGCTTTGCAATGCAGATGGACACCTTGCAGTCTAAGGGAGAAGATTATTTAGTCCTAATGCTCTATGCGGTTATTTTTGGTCTTACCTCCCTGCAATCCGGTGCTATGATTGTAGATTTGACAGCAAAGGATAAGTTAAGCCGGAGAATTGAATTTTTTGCAGCTTCTGGAATTGCAGTAAAAGAGATTATAAAACAGTATTCGATACAGATTTTCCGCTTTTCTGGTATTATCCCGTTCTTTGTTTTTATGAGTTGCTATTACTTTACCGACTGGACAATGAGCTTTGGGCGGATCGTATGCGTTTATCTTAGTATTCTTGTACTTAGTTTTTGTGAGATTGTCGCTTTGAATATCATTGTACTGGATGTGAAACGAGTAAAACTGTTCAAAAATGTTCTGTTCTTTGGTAATTTTGCACTGGTTTATTTGATTGCGATGTCGGCAGAACAGATTACAGAGTTTGTGAATCAACATCATATAGGAATTGACTATTTGATTATTGTGGTTGATGTTGCACTTTGCATGATGTTTGCACTATTAAGTTTCTTTAAGGCTCGGCACATGAGCAACGAAACAGTCATCAGGAGGGATGGCGAATGGGTTTGATAACATTAAACCTTAAAAGGGTATTGAACTGGAATTTTATATTTATGAGTGCGGTAGCAGCTATCTTCGGCATGATCTCTCTGATGAACTTTGGGGATATTTCAGAGAACATTGTATTTGGTGTTGATATAAAGTATTTTATGCTTGATGGATACCTGTGCTTATTTATCTTTTTTGCCGGAGAAATAAGCAAGGATATGTTGCAGCAAGAAAAAATCACAAAGAGAATAGAATGGAAACTTGCTAATGGTATTAAAATCTCAAGTATTGTTAAGGAGAATCTGCTATCACTATGGATTGGAACGCTGATCCTTTTGTTTCCTCTACTTTTGATGATTTCCATTCGTCTGCCAAACCTTATCTTGTTATTAAGCACCTATTTTCTGATCCTTAGCATATTGTATTCGGCATTTATAAATGTTTTGATTCTCTGGATTAGAAATATGAACTGGTTTAAGAGTATTCCTATCTTTGCAACACTGCTTCATATTTTGCTGGTTGTCTTAAAATGTGGGATATTTATGAAAACGAATAATGTGTGGGTGTTGCTACTATTTTCTCCAGTGAGTATAATAGTTTTGACTGCGTGTGGTTTATGTCTGATGACTAAAGAACGGATCGTATCATCATATTACTAACATAATGAATTTTAGCTGAAAGGAGGGGGGCTATGCAGGATAAACGCTTCTATCCGTATCTGTTTCTTCATGCGGGTATTGTGACTTTATGGGTTATATTGGATAGAACACATAAAGGAATTGCGAATGACGGAGCCATCAACTTATTGTCGATTGCCGTCTTGCTTTGTTATTTCAATCTGCTCTATCTTCATGTAATGACATCACGGCGAAAGGCAACAATATCTGAATGTGGCTGGAACCTGCTTTCTGTTTCCTTTATTGCGGCGCTGATGTATGATGGATTTTCCACCTTATACACGGGTGCATTTCTGGTTTTTGCATTGATTATCGGAATAATGCTGGTAAGAACTGACGCAAGCCGGGGAAAAATGGTTCGCTTGCTGTTTGGAATTGCGTCTATCATACTGTCGTTTTTCAATTTCCGAATTCTCCCTGCTATAACCATGTTAGTTGGAATGTTCATGGGAATTTTCCTTGATTATAGATATATAAATTTGAAACAGGTTAATATTCTTCCGATTGCCCAGAGGAAAGCAAGATATGTCCTCGCTCTTATGATTCCCTTGTTTACAGTCGTACTTTATTGCTTTGATTTGTCCACCCTACAAGTCAATGTATTTTTTCAGCTTATAATGCTTTTATTTGAGGCTTTTGCTGTCATTCATCTTGGCGATATGGAGGCCCGTTACAAGGAGTTGACAAAGTATTATGAATTAACGAACTATATTGCAAATGAGAGGGAAGATTTCTCAAGACTGCTTCATAACGATGTGCTTCAAGACATTGGAGGTGCCAAAAATCTCCTGTCGCTTCGCTCACCAGATGTTGATGAAACAAAAAGGATATTGTCTGATTTGGAATTGCGGGTAAGAAATATGATGAATTTCTATTCCTCTAATATCTTTTCGGGGTATGCTTCATGGGAACATATCGGATATATGCTTGACGCGATTAAGAAGCTGTACCCAAAGAAGAATATACTTGTAGATTTCACGATTGACAGCGAAGCAAGGATTGCTTTGAAAAAAGATAACAGTTTGGAACAGACTATGCAGATAATCAAAGAACTTGTCAACAATGTTTATAAACACGCTGCCGCTACTTTTATTCATTTGGAAATCGCGCTAAATGAAGAAAGTAGATTCGTAATTACCTGTCAAAATGATGGAGCGAAACCAAATGACATTGAAAATATTCTTTCTTCCAAAGGTGGTATGCTGTTCTTGACGGTGTTGATAAATGGGAATGGTGGTAACATTCAGTATTTAGAGAAAGATGGTATTTTAACTGCAACGGCAGTTTTGGGGAGAAAAAATGAAGATATTACTATTTGATGATCACAGGATATTTGGAGAGAGTTTAAGCAAACTTCTGGAAGATTGGGATGAAATCTCTATCTGTCGCTATGTAAGTAATGAAACAGAGTTTTGGAATATTCTTTCCGTAGACGAATGGGACATTGTATTACTTGATGTCAACCTAAGAGAGCAGTCAAAAAGTTCTGGCATTGATCTGATAGAAACGATATATAGTAAAAAGCCAAAAATAAAGGTGGTTATGCTATCCTCTTATGATATGCCAGTTTATAGACAGGAGGCACTTAAAAAAGGCGCCGTAAGTTATATTGATAAGTCTGCTTCTGCTGACGAGTTGGTAAAAAAACTCACAGCTATTAGTAAAGGTCACAAGTCCACTACGCCCCCTTTATTAGATCCCCTGACAGATCGTGAAGCGGAAATTATTAAGGCGATTGGAACAGGGAAAACAAAGCATGAAATAGCGCAAGAACTGTATATCAGTGAACGGACACTTTACAACCATATCCAAAGCATCTATGATAAGCTGGGGGCTAAAAATGCTATCGAAGCCTATAACAAGGCTATTGCACTTGGATATATCACACCCTTAATATGAGTTTAGGCAATAAGAGGGACAGATATATCAGAACACAAGTGACAAGTATGCACATTATGTAAGCAGATAGCAAAAACAAGTATCATTGAACGACTTCATCAAAACAATAAAGAAAAGCCGGGAGCAAAATTAAGTCTGCTTCCAGCTTTTTTGTATTTGTTATTGTATGTGGTTGACTAAGGAATATTGTTTAAGCGTGAGTTTGTGATATTGGGTGTGGTATCTTTAACTATGGGAAACTCCGTTCTCCCACTTGGAGACGGCCTGACGGGAGACGTTCAGCCTTTCGGCCAGCTCCTCCTGCGAGAGGCCCGCCGCGCGGCGGAGCTCATAGAGTTTTTCACATAGCTTCATGGGCGCTTTCTCCTTTGCTTTGATGGCATCAGCTTAGCAAAAACAGTCGTTTTGCGCCACCAACCGGGTGTTTCGTTTTGTCAACCAATGGTTTCCTTTTGCCCAAATGCCCTTTTTCGTGCAACCTTTCGCCGCCGCGCGCATATACTGCATGGTATGGCACGGGGAGGTGAGAGCATGAGAGAGTGGCAGGGCGTCCGCGGCGACGTGGACGACATGATCTTTGTGGACGACTGGTTCGTCAGCGAACGGTAAGTGAGAAAAAGCTCCGCGCGTTTCAGGGAAGGAACGCAGGCGGAGCGTTTTTCGTTTTTATAGAGCCTTGTCGATGGTCGCGCCGCCGGCGACGGTGTCGCCGCGGTAAAAGACCACGGCCTGCCCCGCGGTGATGGCGCGCTGCGGCTCGTCGAAGTCCACGCGGACCGCGCCGCCGTCCAGCGGCGTGACAGTCGCGGCGCTTTCGCGCTGGGAATAGCGCGTTTTGGCGGTGACGCGCAGCGGCTCCGCCGGCGGCGTAATGATCCAGTTCACGCGCGAGGCGAGCAGGGCGGAGGAAAACAGCTCCGCGTCGTCGCCGAGGAGCACGGTGTTGTGCTTCGCGTCCTTGGAAAGGACGTAGAGCGGGCGGTCGGCGCTCACGCCGAGACCCTTGCGCTGACCGGCGGTGTAGGCGACCAGTCCGCGGTGACGACCGAGGACGCGGCCGCTCGTATCGACGAAGTCGCCCGGCTCGGGCGTGACGCCGCCGAACTCGCGCAGGAAGCGCACATAGTCCCCGTCGGGGACGAAGCAGATGTCCTGCGAGTCGGGCTTCTGCGCGTTTTCAAGGCCGAAGTCTGCGGCGAGGGCGCGGATCTCCGGCTTGCTGTATTCGCCGACGGGAAGCAGCAGATGCGCGAGCTGGCGCTGCGTCATCTGGTAGAGCACATAGCTCTGATCCTTGTGCGCGTCCACGCCGCGCAGGAGCAGGTGACGGCCCGACGCCGCGTCGAAGCCGACGCGGGCATAGTGCCCGGTGGAAACATAGTCGAAGCCGTGGTCGAGCGCCCAGTCGAGCATCGCGCCGAACTTCAGCTCACGGTTGCAGTCCAAGCAGGGGTTCGGGGTGCGGCCCGCGCAGTATTCCGAGACGAAATGCCCCATGACCTCGCGGCGGAAAAGATCGCACAGGTCGAGCACCCGGTGGGAGATGCCCATCTGCGCGGCGACGCGCGCGGCCTCCTCAATGTCGTCGGCGCTGCCGCAGGTGCCGGGACGGTCCTTATAATGGTGCAGCCGCAGCGTGACGCCCGAAACGTCATAGCCCTGCTTTTGCAGCAGGAGAACGCAGGCGGCGCTGTCCACGCCGCCCGACATACCGACTAAAACCCTTTTTGCCATAGAGAAATTTCCTCAATCCAGGTATTTTTGCAGAAACGCGCGGCTCGGCAGCGCGTCACTCAACTCCATGAGAACATGGTCGAAGCCGCCGGCATAGTCAAAGCGGCGGTCGGACAGCGACAGATCCGTCGAGCGGGCGTTGGGCAGCGAGAGCGTGAAGGCCGTGCCCTTACCGACAGCGGATTCTGCCACGAGCATCCCGCCGTGGCCCTGCGCGATGCGGCGGCAGAGGGACAGCCCGACGCCGAGGCCGTGCGGCGGCGCGGGGTCAAGGCGGTCCGTATCCAGATAGCGCTCGAAGATGTGAGCAAGGCGCTCCGGCTCGATGCCGCGGCCCGTGTCGGCCACGGTGAGCTGAACATGGCGCTCACCGCATTTGACGCGCACGCTGACCGTGCCGCCCTCCGGCGTGAATTTCAGCGCGTTGGAGAGCAGGTTCAAAAGCGCGCGCTCGAGCATGGGGGCGTTGAATGCGATGACGTGGCTCTCGTGGCTGGCGGAAAAGCGCAGCGCGACGCCGCGCAGCGCGAAAAGCGGCTCGGCACGCTCGCAGAGCGCGTGGCAGAAGCCGACGATATCGTCGTTGCACAGCCGGAAGCGTCCGCCCTGCACCAGCTCGCTCGCGGCGGAGAGGTTGCCGACCAGACGCAGCATTTGATGGCAGCTCATCGTGAGAATGGCTGCATTTTTATCCAGCATGGGGTCGGCCTCACGCGCTTCCGCCGGCGCGAGACGGTTTGCCGCGGCAAACACGTTCGCCATCGAGGAGCGGAGCTGGGCCGAAACGTTCGGCAGGACCTCGGTCAGAAGCTGGAGGTCTTTTTCGTCAAGCGGCATCATAAAGTGCGCCTCCTTTGGGAAAGCTGTTCATATCCTTTGCAGGACGGCGCGATTTTCGTGTGGAAAAAAGTACCGCAGCGCGATGAGCGCAATGTGAGATAATAAGTAGAATACCAAACTCCTGTCGAAAATACAAGAACTTTCGTGTAAAGGAAAAATTTTTGAAAAAAACACTTGCATTCGGGAAAGAGTATGCTATAATACCAAATGTGCCATACATTTGATATATTCCGTAAAAACGAAAGGGAGCGCATTTTATGTCTATTAAAATCGGTATCAACGGCTTTGGCCGTATCGGCCGTATGGTGTTCCGTGCCTGCCTCGAGCATCCCGAGATCGACGTGGTCGGCATCAACGATCTGTGCCCTGCCGATTACCTTGCCTATATGCTTAAGTACGATACGATGCACGGCCGCTGCAAGGCTGACATCGAAAGCCGCGAGAACGCGCTGGTCGTCAACGGTCAGGTCATTCCCGTGTTCAGCGAGAGAGACCCCGCGAACCTGAAGTGGGGCAAGCTCGGCGCGGAGTATATCGTCGAGTCCACCGGCCTGTTCCTGACGAAGGAAAAGGCTGCCGGCCACATCGCCGCCGGCGCAAAGAAGGTCGTCATGTCCGCGCCGAGCAAGGACGACACCCCGATGTTCGTCATGGGCGTGAACCATAAGAACTATACCAGCGATATGCAGTTCGTCTCCAACGCGAGCTGCACCACCAACTGCCTCGCCCCCATCGCCAAGGTCCTGCATGAGAACTTCGGCATCAAGGACGGCCTGATGACGACCATCCACTCGGTCACCGCCACACAGGAGACGGTGGACGGTCCCTCTCTCAAGGATTGGCGCGGCGGCCGCGCGGCTACCGCGAACATCATCCCCAGCTCCACCGGCGCAGCCCGTGCGGTCGGCAAGGTCATTCCTGAGCTCAACGGCAAGCTGACCGGTATGTCCATGCGCGTTCCGACGCTGGACGTTTCCGTCGTTGACCTGACCGTCAACCTCGAGAAGCCCACCACCTACGATGAGATCTGCGTCGCCATGAAGAAGGCCAGCGAGGGCGAGCTGAAGGGCATCCTCGGCTACACCGACGAGGCCGTCGTTTCCTCCGACTTCCTCGGCGACTCCCGCACCTCCATTTTCGACGCCACCGCCGGCATCGCCCTGACCGATACCTTTGTCAAGGTCGTCAGCTGGTACGATAACGAGATCGGCTACTCCAACAAGGTCCTCGAGCTCATCGAGCACATGTATGAGGTCGATCACGGCCACTCCGCCAAGTAAGCGCGGACAATAAGCCAACTTCTGAGAGTTTCCTCCTCTCGTTCGTTGTAGAAAGGGAAAGCGCAGCTTAGGCTGCGTTTTTTCTTTGTGGTTGCATTTGTCACTTTACGCGGCGCGGAAAAGCTGATAAACTGACGAAAACAAAAGCAAAGAGGTCTTTTCTATGTTTCAGGGCTTTTCGCAGAACGCCATCGACTTCCTTTGGGGCATCAGCCTGAATAACGAGCGGGGCTGGTTCATGGCGCACAAGCAGGATTTTACAGACTATGTGGACGTTCCCATGCGCGAGCTGGGGAAGGCGATCTTTTCCGCGCTGGCGGAGGACTATCCCAAGCAGGACTGGCGGCTGCACGTCTGCCGCATCTACCGCGACGCGCGGCGGCTGCACGGACGCGGGCCGTACAAGGAGCATCTGTGGTTCACCATCGAGCGGCCGCACGAGCGCTTTGAGAGCGTGCCCGCGCTCTATTTTGAGCTTGCGCCGAACTACTACAGCTACGGCTGCGGCTACTGGGACGCGGGGGCGGCGACGATGGCGAAGCTCCGCGCGCGCATCGACAACGACCCCAAGCCGCTCGAAAGGCTGGCGCGGCGGCTGAATAAGTCAAAATTTGTGCTCTCCGGCGAGGAATTCAAGCGGCCCAAGGGCGACGCGGGCAAGCTGCTGAATCCGTGGTACAACCGCAAAAACATTGCCATCGGCTATGACGATAACCCCGAGGGCGTGCTTTTCACGCCGCAGCTCAAGGGCGAGGTGCTCGACGGCTTCCGCTTCCTGATGCCGTACTACCAATACCTCGACACGCTCGCCGGCGACATGGAGCCGAACAGGTGAATAAAAGCTGAGACGGCGTGAGCCATCTCAGCTTTTTCATCATTTGCCGAGCGTTTCACCGATCACAGCCATTTGCGCGGCATCGGGTGAGAAGCTGCGCGGATGGAACTCCACGATGCGCTGACCGTAGATGAGCAGCCATGTGTCATATTTTTCGCCGCTATGGGCGTCGCATTCCCGCCACGCCCGGTCGGCGCCCCACGGCGCGGGATCGGTCTCGCGGTATTCGATGCCGTAGAGATCTTCTGCGCGCAGCGTGCTTTGGAGGCAGAAGTCGAAGAGCGGGGCGAGCTTCACGTCGATGACGGTGTAGAACAGCTCCGGCAGCGGCGGGTCATTCTCGTCGCTCCAGCGCACGTCATAGGGGAGCTCCTGACGGTATTCGATCTGTCGGACGAAGACAGAGTCTCCGCGCTCGAGGGCCTCGCAGGAGTAGCGGGCATAGTCGGTATCGGTCAGGCCCTGCACATAGAGCGGGAGCGTGTCATGGTAGAGGTAGCCGACCTGCGGGCTTCCGCCGACGGTGTAGGTGTATTCCTCCGCGTTTTTCGGTACGTTGTCAAACCAGCCGCTCGATATGCCGTAGGTCATGACGCCGATCATCAGCATGACGGATAACAGGACGGAGCAAAGAACCGTGAGCGCTAAGATGAGCCTGCGTTTTTTCGGCGGTATGCTCCTTTTCCGCACCTGCTTGCCGACGAGCGCGGCTCCGCCGACGGGGACGAGCACAACGCCGGTGGAGACGAGAACGATACACAGACCGGCGCTGCGGAAAAGCAGGGGGATGACCATGAGCGCCCAGAAGACAAAGATCCAGATCGAGCGCAGGAAGCTCAGCCAGCGGCTCGAGTGGGTGGGGGTGAAGATGCCCAGCTCGCGGGCGTTGCGCTTCGCCTTGCGCAGCCAGAGCCGGTAGCCGAGCAGCTCGACGCCGAAGAGGAGGATCATGACGAAGATCATCAGCATCATGGTGAGGTCGTAGCCGTCCGCGAGAAAGGCGACCGGATCGCGCCGCAGCTGCGACACCTGAAGATAGAGCGTCGTCGGCAGCAGGCAGGCGACCGTGATCGTGTTGCTGAGCACATAGCCCTTCTTGGCGCGCTCCATTGTTTCGACCTGCACGACGGCCTCGGTCTCGATGGGCACGGCGTCAAGGTCCTCGTTGTAGAAAATGTGCGTGTCGTCGCGCTGCGTAACGATCTGCCAGCCCGCGCCGGCGCAGTAGTCCCAAAAGGTCAGGTTCTCGTGGTTTGGTTCGTCGGGACAAAAGCTGTCGGTCTTGGGGTAGTAGACCACCGCGAAGCGGAGCTTTTTCGGCTCGCAGCGGCGGTAGCGCAGGGCGTAGGTGCCGACGGATTCAAGCATCCAGCCGTTGGCGGCCATTTTCTCCAGGTGCCGCTCGAGTCCCGTGTGGTCGTAGAAGGCGTAGAGGTTCAGTTCCCGCTTCTTGTTCCATCGGTCAGTTCGCATGGCTTGTCGCCTCCCTTCAAAAGTCGCTGGTAATCGTTCATCTGCGCCGTCAGACGGTCCATCTCGCCGTGCAGCCGCTCCTCGCCTTTTTCGGTGAGAACGTAGCTACGGCGGCGGCCCTCGCATTTGGTCTCGACGATGTAGCCCTCGGCGGCAAACTGCTCTAAAAGATTGTAGAGCGTGCCGGGGCCGACGCTCACGCGGCCGCTCGTGAGCAGACGGATGCGCTCCATCAGATCCATGCCGCAGCATTCCTCCCGCAGGCAGAGGAGGACGTAAAACATCTGCTCGGTGAGCGTCTGAAATTTTTCGCGGGCCATCGCGCCGCCTCCTTTTATCGATATTCGATATTCTTGGGGAGAGTATACTATCGAATATCGATATTGTCAAGAGAAAAAATCGGAGAGCCGTCGGCTTTCCGATTTTTCATTCAGGCTTTGTCCTCTTCCCGGTATTCAAGAATATCGCCGGCATCGCAGTTGAGCGCCTCACAGATCGCCGCGAGCGTGGAGAAGCGGATCGCCGTCACCTTGTTGTTCTTGATCTTGGACAGATTCACGTTGGAGATGCCGACGCGCTCTGCCAGCTCGTTCAGCGACATTTTTCGCTCGACCATCATGCGGTCCAGTCTCAGAATGATCTTTCCCATTTACACAAGCCCTTCCACATCTTGTTCCAGCTCCACGCCGCGCGCAAAGAACTGCGTCAGGCAGAGGATCACAAGACCCATGGAGAAGCCGTAGAGCCGAACGCTCGTTTCGACGGTATCGGTGCCGAGGATCAGGCGGCACACGGTGCTCAGCGCAAGCCCCGCGAGCGGAATGGAGATGGCGAAAATGCCGATCTCGCGGAGCATACGGATATTATCCGCCTGAAAAACCGTGCTGCTCTCTGACCGCTTGATGATAAGGTAGAGATTGCGGAAGATCATCGCCATGAGGGAAGGAAGCACGACGGCTGCGGCAAAATACAGAAGCATTGCCCGCATATCAATGCCGTTCGCAGTCGGTACGCTGAACTCAAAGCCGAGGACGCTGAGCTCCAATCGACCGGTACGGATCGATCCCGCCAGAGCGTCCGCGAGAAATGTGCGGTCCGCAAACGAGTATATTCCGGCTGTGAGCATGAGAGCGGCCGTCATCCAATAGCCGAGCTCTGTAAATTTTGTGATGATCTTGGCCGCCTTGACGATCCAACGGTTCCACTTCATTTTTCCGACCTCCTCAAGATGCTTGATGAGGACAGTATAAACGCCGAGTATTCGTTTGTCAATATGTTTTTATCGTTTTACGATAAATTATATATGATTATCATAAAATAATCACGCGGATATAGGCAAAGCCCCCGACCGCAGCCGGGGGCTTTGAGAGGGAGATCGATAAATTGATTGGACGGTCGGTCATTCCAGCTCCACCGTGGCGGGGGGCTTGGAGGTGACGTCGTAGAGGATGCGGTTGACGCCCTTGACCTCGTTCACGATGCGGCGGGAGACGGTGTCGAGCAGCTCCCACGGCAGACGCGAAAAGTCGGCGGTCATGAAGTCCTGTGTCTCTACCGCGCGCAGCGCGATGGCGTAGTCATAGGTGCGCTCGTCGCCCATGACGCCGACCGAGCGCAGGTTCGTGAGCGCGGCGAAATACTGGTTGATGCTGCGCTCAAGGCCCGCCTTGGCGACCTCCTCGCGGAAGATGGCGTCCGCCTCGCGGACGATGGCGAGCTTCTCCTCGGTGATGTCGCCGATGACGCGGATGGCAAGGCCCGGGCCGGGGAAGGGCTGACGCCAGACAAGGCTTTCGGGCAGGCCGAGCTCAATGCCGAGCTGGCGCACCTCGTCCTTGAAGAGACGGCGCAGGGGCTCGATGATCTCCTTGAAATCCACATGGTCGGGAAGCCCGCCGACGTTGTGGTGGCTCTTGATGACGACGCTCTCGCCGCCGACGCCGGATTCCACCACGTCGGGGTAGATGGTGCCCTGCGCGAGGAAATCGACGCGGCCGAGCTTTTTGGCCTCCGCTTCAAAGACGCGGATGAACTCCTCGCCGATGATCTTGCGCTTGCGCTCCGGCTCGGAGATGCCGGCGAGCTTGGTGAGAAAACGCTCCTGCGCGTTCACACGCACGATGCGCATACCAAGGCAGTCGTGCATGGCGCGCTCGACCTGATCGCCCTCGTCCTTGCGCAGCAGGCCGTGGTCGACAAAGATGCAGGTGAGCTGTTCGCCGACCGCGCGGTAGAGGAGCGCGGCAGCCACGGCGCTGTCCACGCCGCCGGAGAGCGCCAGCAGCACCTTGCCGCCGCCGACCTTGGCGCGGACCTCCTCGATGGCCTCGCTGACGTAATTCGCCATGCTCCACTCGGGGGCAAGGCCGCAGACCTTATAGAGAAAGTTTTTCAGAATTTCGGTGCCGTGGACGGTGTGCAGCACCTCAGGGTGGAACTGCACGCCGTAGAGCTTCTTTTCCGAGTTCTCGATGGCGGCGTAGGCGCAGCCCGCGGTGTGCGCGATGGCGCGGAAGCCAGGGGAAAGGCGCTCGACCTCGACGCCGTGGCTCATCCAGCAGATGCTCGTCGGCTCAACGCCGTCGAACAGCAGACTCGTGCCGTCGTGCGTCAGCTCCACCTTGCCGTACTCGCGGACCTCGGCTCTGCGGCAGGCGCCGCCGAGCTGATGGATCATCAGCTGCTGACCGTAGCAGATGCCGAGAATGGGCAGACCCAGCTCGAAAATGGCGTTGTCGAGCGCGGGGGCGTTCGGCTCAAATACCGTTGCGGGGCCGCCGGTGAAGATGATGGCGGCGGGGCCGAAGGCGCGGATGTCGTCCATCGACATGGTGTAGGGCTTGATCTCGCAGTAGACGCCGCATTCACGCACGCGGCGCGCGACGAGCAGATTGTACTGCCCGCCGAAATCCAATACCAGTACCTTTTTCATCTCAGTCGTCCTCACGGAAGAGAATGCCGTTCTCGTCTGCCTGCTCGATGACGGCGAGGGCCTTGTACGGTACGCCGGAGGCACGGAATTTGTCGCCGCCGCCCTGGAAACCCTTTTCGACCGCGACGCCGATGCCCTCGAGTGTCGCGCCCGCGGCGTTGACGAGGTCGATGAGACCCTGCATCGCGTAGCCCTTGGCCATAAAGTCGTCGATGATGAGAACGTGGTCGTCCGCGTGCAGCCACTCATGGCTGACGATCAGCGTGACCTTCTTTTTATAGGTATAAGAAAAGACCTCGCTCTGGTACAATCCGCCCTCGATGTTATCGCTCTTCGCTTTCTTGGCGAACAGCATGGGAACACCGTATTTCTGAGCGCAGATCGTGGCCAAAGCGATGCCGCTTGCCTCCGCTGTTAAAACCATGGTGATCTTGCTGATGTCAAAATACTTCGCAAACTCATCGGCCAGAGCCTCAAGCAGTTTGGTGTCGACGCGGTGGTTGAGAAAGCCGTCGACCTTGATGATGTTGCCGGGCAGGACCTTGCCTTCGCGGCGAATGCGTTCCTTGAGCAGTTCCATGGGACCGTCCTCCTGTCGTATAATATAAGTGCGCGAACTGTGCTGCCATTGTAGATATTGTATCGTATGATAGAGCATTTGCGCAAGAAAAACAAGGTGACGGAGGGACCAAAAAAAGAGAGAGAAAAGCGCCCGTTTTCGGGCGCTTTTTATGGTTTTGCACAGTTTGATAAGCACAACTAATGATGAGCATCAGACGCGCGCATCGCGCTCAGCCCGCGGCGGGGTAGAGACGGGCCTCCAGCTCGTCGAGCCCGGCAAGGATATTTTCAACTGCCTGCTGTGTGTCGGGGTCCTCGGCAGGACCGCTGCAAAAGAGCAGATAGGAACTTCCCTCCAGCAGCGACGCCACCCCCTCGCGGAAGCGCACAAATTCCGCCTGCGTCGCACGGTCGATGTCGGGGACCGGCGCGGCGCCGTCCGCTTCGAGCACAAAGGTGATGGTGTTTCCGTCAAGGTAGCGCTCCCGCCCGCCGGCGTAGGAGATCAAATCGTAGGAGCAGCTGCCCACGCCCCTGTCCTCATGGGTCTGATAGCACAGCACATCCGCGCCCCACACGCCGTTTTCATCCTCTCCGTAGCAGAGGAAGAAAGTGTCCCAACCGGTATAGTAGGGGGTGACCTCCTTGGTGAAGAGCACCGTACCGTTGTACTTCCTCGCCTCCAGCGTGTAGCGGCATATTGCAAATTCATCCGGCTCCGAGGTCGCGAGGACGAGGATCTCGTACTCACCGTCGCGGTCGAGGTCGGCATAGGCGAGCGGCTGTTCATTGACCGCATAGACCTCGGTGAAGCTCTTTACCCCGTCCGCGCTGTAGTAAATCTCCGTGTCGCGCCGCGCGAGGTACAGCCCGCCCTCCCCATCGGGACGGTAGGTGTCGGTGTAATACTCGGGCGTGACATGCCACTGGCAGATGCAGACCTCGTTTTCCTCGTCGGGCTCGAGCGCAAAGGCCCAGCTCCCGTAGGGGCGGAAGCCGTCTGTCGGCGCGTCGTAGAACCAGTAATAGAAGGGCACATTGTAGGCGGGATTGTCGAGCTGTAAGCCGATGTCGCGATAGCCGTCGAAGTTATAGTCGCCGGTCTCAAGGCAGTTCTCGGGCGACCAGCAGCTCGTGTAGCCGTCCGCACCCCAAACCTCGTCGCCGAGGTCGGAGATCAGAAGGTCCTCCTCCCTGCCGTCGTCCCACAGAAGGTGGATGCGGCTCACGCCGCAGTCATACTCCCCGTTCTGATAGCCGTATAGCTCAAGCGTCGCCGTCCTGCCCTCGCAGAGGGTGAACGGCTCCGTGCGCAGCAGCACATCGTCCGCGTGCAGGGCGAGCCATTCATCGTCCGTGGCGGGCTGCTCGGCGACAGGCTCCGGCGGCTCGTCGGGCAGCGGCGTGTCCGCAATATCCTTTTCGCCGCAGGCGGCGAGCGTCAGCGCGAGCGCCGCGGCAAGCAGCAGCGCAAAAAGTCTTTTTTTCATGTCGTTCCTCCTCTGCTTTTTCTGTATGTCACTATTGTATCATATCACCAAAAAGAAGTCACTACAAAACGGTTACAAAAAAGGAGAGCGCCAAAAGCGCTCTCCTTCGCGGTGCGGGATTTACTTCTTCTCGTCCTCCAGCAGGCCCTTGAAGCTTGCGGCAAGGCCCGCAAGGCTCTGGATCTCGCTCGGCACGATGATCTTCGTCGCCTGCCCGTCGGCGGCCTTTTCAAAGGATTCGAGCGCCTTGAGCTTGACGACCTGATCGTTGGGGTTGGCGTTGTTGAGGAGCTTGATGGAGTCCGCCAGCGCGGTCTGCACCTTCATGATGGCCTCGGCCTCGCCCTCGGCGCGCAGCACGGCGGCCTGACGCTCGGCCTCGGCGTGGAGGATGGCGGCCTGCTTCTCGGCGTCCGCCTTGAGGATGGTGGACTGCTTTTCGCCCTCGGCGACGAGGATCTGGCTCTGCTTCTGGCCCTCGGCCTGCAGAATGGACTCGCGGCGCTCGCGCTCGGCCTTCATCTGCTTTTCCATGGCGTTCTGGATTTCCTTGGGTGGCAGAATGTTCTTCAGCTCCACGCGGTTGACCTTGATGCCCCAGGGGTCGGTCGCTTCGTCAAGGATGGAGCGCATTTTGGCGTTGATGACGTCGCGGCTGGTGAGGGACTGGTCAAGCTCCATTTCGCCGATGATGTTGCGGAGCGTCGTGGCGGTGAGGTTCTCGATGGCGTTCATCGGGTGCTCGACGCCGTAGGTGTAGAGCTTGGGGTCGGTGATCTGAAAATAGATGACCGTGTCGATCTGCATGGTGACGTTATCCTTGGTGATGACGGGCTGGGGATCGAAGTCGGCGACCTGCTCCTTGAGGCTGACCTTCTTGACCACGCGCTCAATGAAGGGAATCTTCAGGTGCAGGCCGACGTTCCAGGTCGCGCTGTACGCGCCGAGACGCTCGACGACGTAGGCGCGGGACTGCTGCACGACGTGGATGTTGCTCACAACAAGAATGAGCACGAGCACGACGAGCACGATGACGCCGATGTAGTTGAAAATGGATGCGATAGGCATATTACGGTTCCTCCCTTTCTTTTCTGACGAAGAGCTTGACGCCCTCCATTCGGACGATGGTGACCATGGAGCCGCGGGCGATCACGTCGCCGTCCTCGCTGCGGGCGGTCCATGTTTTGCCGTCAATGTAGACGGCGCCGGTGGTGTTTTCGTTGTCGATGGTCTCGGTGACCTTGGCCGTGTGGTGCAGCACGCGGTCGGCGTTGGTGGGAACGATGGTCTTATCCAGCATTTTGTGCGCCAGCGGGCGCGTTGCGATCAGCGCCGCGATGGAGACCGCCAGAAAGACGACGATCTGCAGCCAGAGCACCGCGCCGAGCTCCAGCGAGAGCAGCGCGGCCACCGCGCCCGCCACGAACCAGATGGAGACCAGCCCCGCCGTCGCCGCCTCGGCAATGCCGAAAATGACGATGGCGGCGATCCATACGAATGTCATGTTGCCTCCCGAACCTCCTTTCATGCTGTGGGCAAGCGCCATCAGCGAGAGCAGAACGATAAAGATCAGCGTGCCGCCGATGAGCTTGTCATAGGGGGAAAGATTGCTGAGAAAGTCAACAAAGGAACGCTTGAGCGGCTTGCCGGCGATGGGCTGCTCGACCTCGGCCTCCTCTGCCTCGACGGGCGGAAGCTCGTCAGCGAAGAGCGTGTCGAGCGTCGTGTGGTAGCGGTGGCAGATGTAGAGGATCTTTTCGATCTCCGGGTAGCCGCGGCCGGACTCCCAGCGCGACACCGCCTGCCGCGAGACGTGCAGCTGCTCGGCAAAGGTCTCCTGCGTCATGCCGCTTTGCTTTCGGACCTCCTGCAGCTTTTCGCCAAAGGCCATTTCCCTGTTCCTCCGTTTCTCTCTGTGTGGCTATCCTACCGCCCGCGCCGTGTTTTTTCCACCAACCTGCGCTTGCGTTTTGCGTTTTTGCCTGTCCGACGCGCAACTTTAACGTTACATTGCCCGCCGGAGGGGCGTTTGGGGCTTTTCCTTTGGGGCTTTTCCATAGTATACCATAGGGCGAGGGGAATTACCATGCTTTTTTTGCGCGCGGACGATTGCGTTTTTGCGCCGCGTCCGCTATACTGGAAAAAACGAAAGAGGAAAGCGATGGAAACGCCATGCTGCAATTTGCCATTCCCTGCCTGCTGGGGCTCGAGAGCCTGGTGGGCGATGAAGTGAAAAAGCTCGGTCTTGCCGACGTCCGCGTGGAAAACGGGCGTGTGCTGTGCCGCGGCGAGGAGCGCGACCTCGCGCGGCTGAACATCAACCTGCGCTGCGGTGCGCGCGTGCTGCTCGTGCTCGCGAGCTTCCGCGCGACGGATTTTGAAACGCTCTTTCAGGGCACCCGCGCCGTGCGCTGGGAGGACTGGGTCCCCCGCGAGGGCGAGTTCCCCGTGACGGGCTATTCCATCAACTCCACGCTGCACTCCGTTCCCGCCTGCCAGTCCATCGTAAAGAAGGCGGTCGTCGAGCGGCTCGGGGCGGCCTATGGGCTGCAAACGCTGCCGGAGACCGGCAAGCGCTATCAGATTCGTTTCTCGATCATGAAGGACGAGGTGATGCTCTGCCTCGACGCGAGCGGCGAGGGGCTTTACAAGCGCGGCTACCGCGCCGTCGGCGTGGCGGCGCCGCTCAAGGAGACGCTGGCCGCCGCGTTGGTGAAGCTCTCGCACTACAACGGGCGTGACCCGTTCTGCGACCCCTTCTGCGGCAGCGGCACCATCGCCATCGAGGCGGCGCTGATCGCCAGGAACCGCGCCCCGGGTCTGAACCGCAGCTTTGCCGCGCAGCACTGGGCGATGGTGGACAAAAGGATATGGCTCGACGCGGCGGACGAGGCGATGGACAACGAATTTCACGACAAGACCTACGAGCTCTGGGGCGGCGACATCGACCCTCACGCCGTTGAGATCGCGCGGCACAACGCGGAGCTTGCCGAGGTGGACGATACGGTGCGCTTTGAGGTGGACGATGCGACGCGCTTCCACTGGGGCGGGCAGTATGGGCGCGTTGTGACGAATCCGCCCTACGGTGAGCGTCTGCTGGAGCAGAAGGAGGCCGAGGAGCTTTACCGCGCCTTCGGCCGCGCGGTGGATAAGCTGCCGGAGACGTGGCGCGTTTATGTGCTCTCGTCGCACACGGAGTTTGAGCGCTGCTTCGGCCGCATAGCCGACAAAAAGCGCAAGCTCTACAACGGTATGCTCAAGTGCGACCTGTTCATGTACGGGAAGCGGCTCTGAGATAAAACGAACACCGGCGGTCCGCGGGGACGCCGGTGTTAATTTTTCGCTAAGGCTTCTGCACCGCGCTCCGGTTGTGACACTTTTTCATAAAATGTTCATTGCTTTTTTTACGCGGTATGCGCTATGATTTAAGGAAGAGAGTCTGCGCGGGGGAGGTTCCTCCCGCCGCGTCATCGAAACGGGGGACCTGTACCTTGAAACACATTTTTATCATCAATCCGTCGGCCGGTAAGAACGACAGCCGCCAGCGCATTTATGCGATGGCAGAGGCGCTGCGGGAAAAGCACGGTCTGGACGTACAGTGTATGCTTACCGCGTCAGTCGGCCACGCGGCCACGCTCGCGCGCGGTCTTGCCGAGAGCGGAGAAGATGTGCGGCTCTATGCCTGCGGCGGCGACGGCACGGTCAATGAGGTCGCCAACGGCATCGCGGGCTATGCCAACGCCGCGATGACCTGCATCCCCATCGGCACGGGCAACGATTTTCTCAAAAACTTCGGCGCGGACTACGAAAAGTTCCTCGACGCAGAAAATCTCTGGAACGGCGAAACGCAGGCGCTCGACCTCATCGACTGCAGCGGGCGTTACTGCCTGACGATTGCCTGCTCGGGCATCGACGCGCGCATTGCCGAGAGCGTGCATAAGTTCAGCGCCAATCCGCACCTGAGCGGGCGCGGCAGCTATCTGGTCAGCGTGGCGGCGAATGGCATCTTCGGCCGCATCGGACGGCATTGGACGGTCTGGCTGGACGAGGAAAGGCTCGAGGACGACTTCGCCCTCGTCTCCATGTGCAACGGACGCTACTACGGCGGCGGCTCCACGCCGGTGCCGGAGGCGCGGATGAACGACGGCGTGCTGCACACGGTTTTGGTGAAGAACATCAGCAAGCTCCGCTTCGCGCGGCTCTTCCCGGACTACTCCGCAGGAAACCACGAAAAGCTCCCGAAGGACGTGGTGCGCTTTTCCACAGCGAAGGTCGTGCGCATCCACTCCGACGACGGCGACATCGTGACCTGTCTGGACGGTGAGTGCTCCCATTCGCATGACGTGACGCTCCGTCTGGCGGACAAAAAGCTCAATTTCTTCGGCCCCGCCGGCTGCGACCCGAATGCGACGGCGCGCTGAGAGAATTTTACCAAACTGTGAATTTTTGCAAATCGACCGGATTTTTCATAAAATCCCCTTGCAATATCGCTTGCCTTGCGCTATGATAGCACCGTTGGTTAGCACTCAATCGCGATGAGTGCTAACCAACGGTGAATTTGTTTTTTTAAATTTGTGAAAATATAGAAGGAGGCACATTCCCATGAAACTCACTCCGCTTGCCGACCGCGTCATCCTCAAGATGCTCGAGGCCGAAGAAACCACCAAGGGCGGCATCATCCTGACTGCCAGCGCTAAGGAGAAGCCCTCGATCGCCGAGGTCATTTCCGTCGGCCCCGGCGGCATGGTCGACGGCCACGACGTCGTTATGACCGTCAAGCCCGGCGACAAGGTCATCACCAGCAAGTATTCCGGCACCGAGGTCAAGGTCGATGACGAGGAATACACCGTCGTCCGTCAGAGCGACATTCTTGCCATCGTTGAGTAAAATGCGCAAAGAGGGAGCAGGCTCCCCCTTTGGATTCCCCACCACCAGTCTGCGGACTGGCGACGCCGCCCAAGGCGGCTGGGTCAAAGTATTTTTGTCACGCACATGTCGCGGCAAAAATAATCTAAACTATTTTCGCGTTCCGCGGAATTTCTAATGGAGGTACACTCTTATGTCTAAGCTCATTAAATCCGGCGAAGAGGCCCGCAAGGCGCTTGAAGTCGGCGTCAATACTCTGGCCGATACCGTGAAGGTCACCCTCGGCCCCAAGGGCCGCAACGTCGTGCTCGACAAGAAGTTCGGCGCTCCGCTCATCACCAACGACGGCGTGACCATCGCCAAGGAGATCGAGCTGCCCGATCCGTTCGAGAACATGGGCGCTCAGCTCGTGCGTGAGGTCTCCACCAAGACCAACGACGTCGCGGGCGACGGCACCACCACCGCCACCCTGCTCGCGCAGGCGATGATCCGCGAGGGCCTGAAGAACCTCGCCGCCGGCGCGAACCCCATCGTGATGAAGAAGGGCATGGCCAAGGCCGTTGAGACCGCGGTCGAGGCCATCAAGGCCAACAGCCAGAAGGTCAACGGCACGGACGATATCGCCCGCGTCGGCACCGTCTCCAGCGGCGACGAGTTCATCGGCAAGCTGATCGCCGAGGCTATGGAGAAGGTCAGCGCCGACGGCGTCATCACCATCGAGGAGTCCAAGACCGCCGAGACCTATTCCGAGGTCGTCGAGGGCATGATGTTCGACCGCGGCTACATCACCCCCTACATGGTCACCGATACCGAGAAGATGGAGGCCGTCGTGGACGACGCCTACATCCTCATCACTGACAAGAAGATCTCCGTCATTTCCGACATTCTGCCCATCCTCGAGCAGCTCGTCCAGAGCGGCAAGAAGCTGGTCATCATCGCCGAGGACGTTGAGGGCGAGGCGCTGAGCACCCTGATCGTCAACCGTCTGCGCGGCACGCTGAACGTCGTGTGCGTCAAGGCGCCCGGCTTCGGTGATCGCCGCAAGGAGATGCTGCAGGATATTGCCATCCTCACCGGCGGCCAGGTCATTTCCGAGGAGCTTGGCTACGAGCTCAAGAGCGCGACCGTCGATATGCTCGGCCGTGCGCGTCAGGTCAAGGTCACCAAGGAGAACACCACCATCGTGGACGGCTCCGGCGACAAGCAGGCCATCAAGGACCGCGTGTCTCAGATCCGCGCGCAGATTGCCGTCACCACCAGTGACTACGACAAGGAGAAGCTGCAGGAGCGTCTGGCGAAGCTCGCCGGCGGCGTGGCGGTCATCAAGGTCGGCGCTGCCACCGAGACTGAGATGAAGGAAAAGAAGCTGCGCATCGAGGACGCTCTGAACGCGACCCGCGCGGCGGTCGAGGAGGGCATCGTCGCCGGCGGCGGCACGGCCTACGTCAATGCCGTTCCCGCGGTTGAGAAGCTCATCGGCAAGGTCGAGGGCGACGAGAAGACCGGCGTGAAGATCATCGTCAACGCGCTGCAGGAGCCTGTCCGCCAGATCGCCAAGAACGCCGGTGTGGACGGCAGCGTGGTGCTTGAGAAGATCAAGAGCAGCCGCAAGGTCGGCTACGGCTTCGACGCCTACAAGGAGGTCTACTGCGACATGATCGGCGCCGGTATCGTCGATCCTGCCAAGGTCACCCGTTCCGCGCTGGAGAACGCCGCGTCCGTCAGCTCCATGGTGCTGACCACCGAGGCGCTGGTCGCCGACAAGCCCGAGCCTCCCGCACCCGCGGCTCCCGCCGGCATGGGCGGCATGGACGGCATGTACTAAGAGACACCGCAAAGCAGCCACAATAAACAAGACCCCCGATGCCCGCACAAGCGGGCATCGGGGATTTTCATTGTCGATTTACCGGTAGTCGTTTGCCTGCGTGAGCACCGACGGCCGGCAGGGCAGCGGCTCGGCGGCGAACTTTCGTTTGAAGTCACAATAGCCGCCGCCCATGCAGGCGTGCGCCCGGAACAGCGGCGCGCCGAGGATGCCGAACATCACGCGGACGAATCTCAGCACAGGCCGAGACAATGGCGCAGCTCGCCGACGCTGTAGAGCGAGCCCCACGCGCAGATGGCGTCCTCGGGACCCGCGAGAGCGAGCGCGGCGTCCAGCGCCTCGCCGATGGAGGCGTGCGCCTCGGCGGGGACGCCCTGTGCGCGGACCCACGCGGCCAGCTCGTTTTCGTCCTTAGCGCGATGGCTTTCGGGGCGGACGGTGACGATGGCCTTGGCCAGCGGAAGGACCTCGCCGACCATGCTCTGCCAATCCTTATCGGCGAGCACGCCGATGAGGAAGATGAGCTTTTTTCCGACGTAGAGCCCGCGCAGCGAGGCGGCAAGCGCCTGTGCGCATTGCGGGTTGTGCCCGCCGTCGATGATGAGATCGGGGCGGCGGCGCACCAGCTCCAGCCGTCCGGGCCAGCGTGCGGCGGCAAGGCCGCGCGCAACGGCGTCGGCGGAGATATTCCGGCCCTGCGCGCGCAGCGCATCCACTGTGTCGAGCACGGTCATGGCGTTGCGGAGCTGATAGTCGCCGAGCAGCGGCAGGAGCAGCGGCGCGCTGCCGCGGTAGGTGAAGCGCTGCCCGTCGAGACCGGACGAGAGCAGCGTAAGCTGCGAGGCGTCTGTGACAGTGAGCGGGATCTCCTTTTCCGCACAGACGCGGGCAACGACCTCCCCCACCTCGCGGCTCTGACCGTAGAGCACGGCGCGGCAGCCGGGCTTGAGGATGCCGGATTTCTCCGCGGCGATGGCGGCGAGGGTGCTGCCGAGGATGGCGGTGTGCTCCAGCCCGATGTTGGTGATGACCGCCGCCTCAGGCGCGGGAATGACGTTGGTGGAGTCCAGCCGCCCGCCGAGACCGACCTCGACCACGACGAGGTCACAGTCGGCCTCCGCGAACCAGAGAAAGCCGATGGCGGTCATCAGCTCAAACTCGGTCGGATGCTCCGGAAGCGTGTCCGCCGCGGCAAGCACGCGCTCCGTGAGGCGGTCAAGCGCCGCATCGGGGATGGGCGCGCCGTTCACCTGAAAGCGCTCGTTGAAGCGGTAGAGATGCGGCGAGGTGAACAGTCCCGTGCGGTATCCCGCCGCCGCGAGAACGGAGGCGAGCATTGCGGCGGTCGAGCCCTTGCCGTTCGAACCGGTGATGTGGACGAATTTGAGGGCTTTTTCGGGGTTTCCCAGCGCGGCGAGCAGAGCGCGGGTGCGCTCCAGCCCCGGCTTGCGGTCGGTCCATGCGTAGGCGTGGACGCGCGCGGCGACGTCTTCTCCGGTCATGCAGCTCCCTCCCTCAGCGGTACATCTGCGCAAGCATCAGCTTCGCGCTGCCCTCGACGGTGAGCTGCGCGGGCGCGTCCTCGATCAGGGCACTTTCGTGCGCGGCGAGCGTCAGCGTTTCCGTGCCCGCGCGGAGCGTGACGCTTCCCTCGCCGCAGAAAAGCAGGGCCGTTTCGCCCGCGTGGAGGGGAAGTGTTTCCGTGCCATGCGGAAAATGCGCGGTGACGCAGCCGCGGCACTGTCCGCGGCGCAGCATAAGGTTGAAGTCTGTGCAGCGGCCCCAGGAGTGGGTATTGTCCGCGCCGGAGAAATCGTGGATCTCGTAGGGGTGGAGCGTCAGTCGTTCCCCGCCGTTGTGCGCGAGGATCATATCGCCGCGCAGCGTGGAGATCACGCGGTCATAGGCGGGCAGGGGCGTGAAGTCGGACTCGTCGAGCTCGACGGTCGCGGAGCTCAGCCGCCAGAGAAAATCGCGGTCGGCATACACCGTGCCCTTCGGCGCGATGGCGAGCTGGGTGGTCGCGCCGCCGGACCACTGCGTGGTGACGTAATCGGCGGGGGTCAGATGGGTGAGCGTCATAAAAGGACCTTCTTTCTGTCGAAAAGGCTTCGGTACGATGATACCGAAGCCTTTTGCGTTTGGCAAGATAAATTTTAGCCGTCGATCAGCTTGACGATCTCGGCGTAGCACTCGTCCGCCAGAGGCAGCGCGTGCGCGAGCAGCTTCTCGCCGCGGGCGCGGTACTCGGCGGCGAACTCCTGATCCTTCAGCGAGCCGACGTTGATGAGCACGTTGAGCCACGCGCCCTGGATACCGGCCTTGAGGGAGAGGAACGCAACGCCCAGGTCGCTCGCGGAGGTGTCGTTGAAGCGGCCGAGCAGGGAGTGGGCGAGGGTGAGGGTCTCGTCGATGAGCTCCATCATCTCCATGGGCGTCTTGGTGCAGCCCTTGAGACCGTTCTGGATGGCGGCGGAGCGCTCAGCCTTCTGCTCGTCGGTGTCCTTGGGCATACCGAAGGCGGCGGAGACGACGTTGAACGCGTCGGTGTCGCGGTCCATCACGTCGAGCAGACGGGCCTTGAGCTCGTTGCCCTTGGCCTCGACCTCGGCGGCGTGCTCGGCGTACTCGGCGTACTTCTTGCGGCCCTGGGTCAGACCGCCGACCATGGCGGTCAGCGCGGCGCCGATGGCGCCGTAGAGCGCGGCGCAGGAGCCGCCGCCCGGCGCGGGCGCGTCGGAGGAAACGATGTCGGCAAAGCCGGTAACGGTCAGTTCAGCAAGTTTCATAGAATTGAATCCCTTTCCTTAGATTGCGTCGCAGACTTTGCCGCCCGCAGGCGGCAAATGAATTGAGATCGTTTTTCGCCGCGACCTGTGCGTGGCGAAAAACACTTCTCGCGGAGCGAGCGTCGAGCCGCCAACAGCGGCAAGGCGCAGAGCGGAGTGTCGGCCTTCTCAAAATGGCGGCATAACCGCTTTTTTGAAGCTTTTACTCCATGTCGATCAAATGATACTCCATGACCTGCTTCTTGCAGTCGAAGTCCTTGGCCTTGAGGTAGAACTCGGCGCAGTCGATGAGCGCCTTGGCGGGAGTCAGACCGACGATCTCGCTCTCGATGACGCGGGTGCCGTAGCGCTCGGCCAGGGCCTTGATCATTTCATAGGTGACGTAGAGCGGGGTATCCTCATAGTTGACCATGTTCATGGAGACCTGCGCGATGCCGCGGTCCTCGAGCATGAAGCCCATGGCCTTGCAGCTGCGGAAGCCGCCGGAGGAGCCGCGGATGACCTTGGCGATCTTCTTGGCGACCTCAACGTCGCTGGTCTCGAGGTTGCAGTTGAACGCGACGAGCGGCATACGGGCGCCGATGGCGGTGATGCCGGCGGTGGGGTGGATCTTGCGCTCGCCGTAATCGGGAGCCCACTCGGGCTGCAACAGCTTCTCGGGCATACCCTCGAACTCGCCCTTGCGGCAGGTGGCAAGGTTGCGGCGCTCGGGACGGGTGGCGCTGTCCTCATACAGGAAGGAGGGGACCTTCAGCTCGTCCCAGATGCGCTGGGCGACGCGCTTGGACATCTCGACGGCTTCCTCCACGGTCACGTCCATCTGGGGGACGAAGGGGATGACGTCGGTCGCGCCCATGCGCTTGTGCTCGCCGTGGTGCTTGTTCATGTCGATGCGCTCGGTGGCGACCTTCGTGAGCTGGAAGGCGACCTCCTCGATGGCCTCGGGGGAGCCGATGAGGGTGAAAACGCAGCGGTTGTGGTTGCCGTCGGTCTGGGCGTCGAACAGGGTGCAGCCGGGGACGCTCTGTGCGGTCTTGACGAGCTCGTTATAGGTGGCCTCGTCCTTTTCCTTGGAGCAGCTGAAATTGGGGATGCATTCGATCAGTCGTGCCATGATAAGTTTCCTCCGTTTTTGTCAGGTCAGACAATTTCCAACCTGTATTTTGATGCTTACGCTGTCATTATACCGTGTGCCCGGGCGGGCGTAAACAGGTTTTCTTTCTCTTTTGTTTCGGGGCGCTTAATTTTTTTAAGTAAAGCCGCGCCCGTCAGGATTCCGCGATGAAGCGCTGCACGCAGGGCGCGCCCTGCACGTCGTCGCTCCAGACGAGGACAGGGTAGGACTTGGCGGGGATGCCGCGCAGAGGCTTGGCGTAGATGCCGGAGTTCGGGTGCGTCTCGACGATGGAATGCGGCAGGAAGCTGATGCCGAAGCCCGAGCGCACGAGCTGCATCGCCATGGGCGTATCGTAGCACTGGCAGGGCACGTTCGGCTCAAAGCCGCTGCGGCGGCACTCCTTCATCAGATAATCGTTGTAGCCCCAGAGATCGTCCGAGCGCAGCAGGCACATCGGCACGCCGCGCAGCCGCTCGATGGGCACGGCGTCCAGCTCCGGCGCGGGATCGGTCGCGGCGGTCATGATGAGCTCCAGCGCGTCCTCGCCGAGGATGCGCTCGTGCAGACTGCCGGACTCCTGCGTGGAGCGGCGAAGAAAGAGGACGTGCAGCTCGCCGCGGTCCAGGTCGTTCAAAAGGTCCTGCGGGGAGCCGAGACGGATGTAGAACTCGACCTTGGGATAGCGGGCGTGGTACGCCTCCAAATAATGCAGGGCATAGGGCATGGCGGAGTAAATGACGCCGACGTTGATGCGCCCGCCCTCGCCGGCGCCGATGCTGCGGACGTTCTCCTCCACGCGCCGGAGATTGAGGAAAAGCGAGCGGCTCTGGCGGTAGAGCGCCTGTCCGGCCTCGGTGAGCTTCATGCCGCGGCTCTCGCGGGCGAAAAGCTGTACACCGAGCTCGGCTTCAAGCTGGGCGATCTGGCGCGAGATGGGCGGCTGGGCGACGTGCAGGGCGCGGGCGGCGGCAGAAATGCTGCGCCCCTCCGCGACCGCGCAGAAGTATTCAAGCTGGCGAATGGTCATGGAAATGCGCCTCCTGACAAGCTATACTAAAAAAGTATGACAACAATACAATAGAAGTTCTTTTCATTATAGCAGCTTCTTGCTATAATGCAAGATGTAAAGCAAATTGCACAAGATTCTTTTGAGATAAAACCGAAAATTGAGAGAAATCGAAAAATTTTAGAAAGTGAGGAACACCCCATGATCAATCTCGCTGACGAAGCCATGACGATCAAGCTGGACTACGATCTTCCCGAGTACCCGAAGATGGAATCCTGCTATCGCCGCGCACCCCGCCGCGAATCCCACCTGACCGAGGCCGATAAGGCGCTCGCCATCAAGAACGCTCTGCGCTACATCCACCCCGACCATCACGAGCAGATGGCCAAGGAGTTCGCGGCCGAGCTCGAGGAGCATGGCCGCATCTACGGCTATCGTTTCCGTCCCGAGGGCAAGCTCTACGGCAAGCCCATCGACGAGTATAAGGGCAAGTGCATCGAGGGCCGCGCCATTCAGGTCATGATCGACAACAACCTCGACTTCGACGTTGCGCTCTATCCCTATGAGCTGGTCACCTACGGCGAGACCGGTCAGGTCTGCCAGAACTGGATGCAGTACCGCCTCATCAAGAAGTACCTTGAAGAGCTGACCGACGAGCAGACGCTGGTCGTCATGTCCGGCCATCCTCTGGGCCTGTTCCACTCCCATAAGATGGCGCCCCGTGTCATCATCTCCAACGGCCTGATGGTCGGCACCTTCGACGATCAGGAGAACTTCAACCGCGCCGCCGCGCTCGGCGTTGCCAACTACGGTCAGATGACCGCGGGCGGCTGGATGTACATCGGCCCCCAGGGCATCGTCCACGGCACGTTCAACACGCTGCTCAACGCCGGCCGTCTCAAGCTCGGCATCCCCAACGATAAGGACCTCGCCGGCCGTCTGTTCATCTCCGCGGGCTTAGGCGGCATGAGCGGCGCGCAGGGCAAGGCTGCCGAGATCGCCGGCGCCGCGTCCATCATCGCCGAGGTCGACGATTCCCGTATCGACACCCGCTACACCCAGGGCTGGGTCAGCCACCGCACCGACTCCCTCGAGGAGGCGACCAAGATCGCCCTCGAGCACCAGAAGGCGGGCAAGCCCTGCGCCGTTGCCTACTGCGGCAACATCGTTGATCTGCTCGAGTACCTCTATGAGCACAACGTTCACGTTGACCTCATGAGCGACCAGACCTCCTGCCACGTTCCCTACGACGGCGGCTACTGCCCGCAGGGCCTCACCTTCGCCCAGCGCACCGAGATGCTGGACAAGGATCCCGAGGGCTTCCGCAAGCTCGTTGACAAGACGCTGCAGCATCACTATGAGATGATCTGCAAGTTCCACGAGCGCGGCACCTACTTCTTCGACTACGGCAACAGCTTCCTCAAGGCCGTGTACGATACCGGCGTGAAGAGCATCTGCAAGAACGGCGAGAACGACCTCGACGGCTTCATCTTCCCGTCCTACGTCGAAGACATTCTCGGCCCCTGCCTGTTCGACTTCGGCTACGGCCCGTTCCGTTGGTGCTGCCTGAGCCGCAACCCCGAGGACCTGCACAAGACCGACATGGCGGCTGCCGAGTACATCAAGGCGCACAACCGCCGCTATCAGGACTACGACAACTACGTCTGGGTCCGCGACGCGGAGAAGAATAAGCTGGTCGTCGGCACCCAGTGCCGCATCCTTTATCAGGATGCCATGGGCCGCATGAACCTCGCGCTCAAGTTCAACGAAATGGTCCGCAACGGCGAGATCGGCCCCGTCATCCTTGGCCGTGACCATCACGATACCGGCGGAACCGACGCGCCCTTCCGTGAGACCAGCAACATCAAGGACGGCTCCAACATCATGGCCGAGATGGCGACGCAGTGCTACGCGGGCAACGCCGCGCGCGGCATGAGCTACATCGCGCTGCACAACGGCGGCGGCACCGGCATCGGCCGTGCCATCAACGGCGGCTTCGGCATGGTGCTCGACGGCTCTGAGCGCGTCGATACCATCCTGCGCATGTCCATGCCCTGGGATACCATGGTCGGCGTGGCCCGCCGCAGCTGGGCGCGCAATGAGAACGCCATGACCACCGTGGCCGAGTACAACAAGATGTACGAGGGCCAGGATCACATCACCATGCCGTACCTCGCGGATGATGCTCTGTGCGAAAAGGTCGTCAAGGAATACCTCGACTAAAAAATAAAATCAAAAAGGGGCATAGCAATATGCCCCTTTTTGTGTTATTATCAAAGAAACAAGTCCCTTTACCGTAAGAAAGGAACCGCTTTTATGAAAAAGTTACTGGTGAAAAACATCGGTCTGCTCGCCACGCCCGAGGGCAAAAGCGCCCATCGCGGCAGCGAGCAGGGGAAGATCAAGCTTCTCAAGGACGCGTGGGTGCTCATCGAGGACGGCGTGATCGCCTCCGTCGGCACCGGCGAGGCTCCCGCAGCCGCGGGGGCGGAGATCGTCGACGCCGAGGGAAAGCTCGTCACGCCGGGTCTCGTGGACGCCCATACGCACCTCATTTTCGGCGGCTGGCGGCAGAACGAGCTGGGCATGAAGCTGCACGGCAAGACCTACCTCGAAATTCAGAACGTCGGCGGCGGCATCCAGTCCACCACCAACGCCACGCGCGGAGCCACCGAGGAGGAACTGACCGCAAAGGCAGCGAAGGCGCTCGACGAGATGATGGCCTTCGGTACGACCACCTGCGAGGCCAAGAGCGGCTACGGTCTTGCCACCGAGCATGAGCTCAAGGCGCTGCGTGTGATCCGCGACCTCGACGAGCAGCACCCGATGGACATGGTCGCGACCTTCATGGGCGCGCACCTTGTGCCCGCTGAGTACAAAGCCAACCGCGCGGAGTACATCCGCCTTGTGTGCGAGGAGATGATGCCGCTCGTTAAGGAGCAGGGCATTGCGAAGTTCTGCGACGTGTTCTGCGAGGCCGACACCTTTACGGTGGAGGAGTCCCGTCAGGTGCTCGAGGCGGGCCTCAAGTACGGTCTGCGTCCCAAGATCCACGCCGACGAGATCGAGGCCATCGGCGGCAGCCAGCTCGCCGGCGAGCTGGGAGCGATCTCCGCGGAGCATCTGATCGTCTGCCCGCCCGCGGGCATCGAGGCGATGGCAAAGGGCGGCGTGATCGCCTGCCTGCTGCCCGCGACGAGCTTCAACCTCGGCGCGGTGTTCGCGCCCGCGCGCGACATGGTGAACGCGGGTGTGCCCGTCGCGATGGCGACGGACTTCAACCCCGGCTCCTGCCCGTGCCTGAATATGCAGTTCGTCATCAACCTCGGCTGCCTGAAGTATCGGCTCACGCCCGAGGAGGTGCTGACCGCCGTAACGCTCAACGGCGCGGCGGCCATCGACATGGCTGACAAGGTCGGTACGGTCGAGGCGGGCAAGCTCGGCGACCTCGTCATCTGGGACGCGCCGGATCTGGACTACATCTGCTACCGCTTCGGCAGCAACCTTGCCAAGAAGGTCATCAAGCGCGGCCGCGTGATGTAAGGGCAAAGAGGGGGAAAGAGAGAAAGCTATGGATCGAACCGACTATCAGATCCTCAATATCCTGCAGGCGGACAGCCGCTGCACCCTGCGCCACATCGGCGACCAGGTGGGGCTGACGCCGCCCGCCGTCTCCGAGCGCATCCGCCGCATGGAGGAATGCGGCGTGATCCGCAGCTACCGCATCGACATCGACCGCACGCGGCTGGACTGCAACATCACGGGCTTTATCTCCGTGTCGCTCGAGCCGGAGAAGTACGCTGCGTTCTGTGTCTTCTGCGAGCAGAGCCCCGCGGTCATCAGCCACCACCATGTGATCGGCGTGTTCAACGCGCTGCTCCAGTTCGCCGTGCGCGACACGAAGGAGCTGGACGCGCTGCTCGCCGAGATCAAGACCTACGGCGACTCCCGCACGTCGGTGGAGCTCAAGACGCTCTTTGACATCAAGGAGATCCCGCTGCCGTAAGAAAAGAGAACAAAAGCGTCCCGCCGACGGCGGGACGCTTTTGACATATCAAGAAGGCTCAGACGGCGGCGCGGCGCTGCCGCTTCAGCCACAGCGCGACGCCGAGGTGGACGGTGCAGACCGCCGCACCGAGCAGGAACACATACTGGGGTCCGACATACTTCCACACCGCGCCGAGCAGGCCTGAGACGGTGACGGCAAGGACATGGTCCACGCTCAGGCCGAAGGAAAGGTTTTCCATCACGTCCGCGGGCGACTCGCTCAGCTCGCGCATGAGCATGACGTGGACGGAATTGAAATGGTCGGTGAGGAAAATGAGGATGTAGGAGGCAAACGCGGCGGCCATGCCGCCCCAGCCGCGCAGCGAGCCGTTCACGATGCAGGAAGCGGCCCATGCGGCGAAGAGAAACACACCGGCGACGCTGGTGGACTCCAGCACGAGCCCCTTCTGCACACCGTACCGGTCTAAAAACTTTCCGATGAGCGGGGCGACCCAGCCGCCGCAGAAATAGGCGGCGATGCCGAGCAGCGCCACCGTGTCCGCGCCCATCGAGAGAAGCTCGATGATGACCCACGGAGCAAAGACAAGGCGCATCCGCTTCTGGAAGCCGTAGACGGCGGTGACGATGTAATAGGGCAGGTACCTTCGGCGGACGGGAAGTCTCCTGCGCTCGCCGCTGCGCTTGCGCACATCCAGCGCGGGCAGCGTTTTCCGCAGGCGGCAGAGAAGGGCGAGCGCAACAATGAGGAATACCAGCGCAGCGCAGAACGAGGGGATGACGCCGGTGCGGAAATAGAAAAAGCCGACGCGGAAGCCCACGAACACAAGCGCCGAGGCCAGCATGGAGCCGAGCGTCATCATGCCGCGGTAGCGTCCGAGAAATGTACCCGTCTTGCCCTCGTCGGCGAGATCCATGGCGATGGCGTCGCGGATGGGCATGACCATGTGGTCGCCGAGCGAATAGGTGAAGACGAAGAGCTGCATGACAAAGTAGCCCGGGGAGAAAAGGCCGAGCACGAGCAGGCCGACGCAGTACAGCGCGAAGCCGAGAACCGAGAGCGAGACGTTGCCGAGCGAAGGGAGCGCGGCGATGACGAACACGCCCACAACACCGGGCAGCTCGCGCGGGATCTCCAGCAGGCCGCGCTGAACGGAATCGACCTGAAAAACATCCTTGAAGTAGTTGGAGATGATGGAGCCGCTCAGGCCGTTGGCGAGCGCGAAAAGGAAAAAGGCGGTGAGAAAAAGCCGCCGGGCTCTCTCTTTATCCATGTGTGATACCTCTTGAAAGCAGTGCGTTTTGGCGGGCCGCCGGCCCGCGCGATGATTATATGCCGGAGGCGCAGGGCTGTCAAGAACGCGCAAAGAGCAAAACAGAGATTGCTTTTTGCGCCCGATTCCCATATAATGACAACACATTGCGGACATTCGGCGCCCGCGCCGCGCGGATACGGCGCGGACCGGCGGCGGGCGGACGAACACCGGAAAGGACGGAACAAGATATGATGCGTCTTTGGAGGTGCCTGACGGCACTTGTGCTGGCGCTGCTGCTGACGCTGAGTGTCGGCGCGGCGGGAACGGCGGGCTTTTCCGACGTGCCGGAAAGCCATTGGGCGGCGCAGAGCATCCGGCGCTGCGCGCAGACCGGGCTGCTGCAGGGAGTCGGCGGAGGCAGGTTCGGCCTCGGACGGACGATGACCCGCGCGGCTTACGCCACGGCGCTCTGCCGTCTGATGGGCTGGGAGCTCGTCACGCCGGAGAAGGGCAGCTTTACGGACAATCAGGATACGGCGAAGTGGTATTACAGCGCTATTGAGACGGCCTATGCCCACGGCGCATTGACAGGCGAGAGCCGTCAATGCCGTCCGAATGATGCGATCACTCGCGAGGAGATGGCGAAGATGACCGTGCGCGCGCTGGGACTCGCCGTGCTGTCGGGTGCGGCGGCGGACGACTGCCCGTTTTCGGACGTCTCCGTGGCGCAGGGCTATGTCGCGCTTGCCTACCGCATGGGCATCATCAAGGGCGTGAGCGCATACAACTTCGAGCCGAAAAAGGAAGCGACGCGCGAGCAGGCGGCTGCCGTGCTGCTGCGCACCTATGACCGGCTGCACGCCGCGATCAAGGTCACGGAAGCGGCGGACGGAAGCGCGCCGTCCGGCTGCGTGACCGCCGGGAGCATCACGGAGGAGTCCGGCAGCGTGCCGGTCAGTCCGCGCGCGCCGATGGAGGAGGTCTACGCGGCGGCGGTCAGGGCGGGCAAGGGCGGCAGCGTGGCGCTGCGCGCTGTGCCGCTGCTGCAGAAGACCCGCGCGGGAGCGGTGACGGACACACGCGAGCTGACCGAGGGCGAGCTGATCGAGCTGCTGTCCGAGGGCACGCTGCGCGCGCACCGCTCGGTGCAGCACGAAAGCTCGTGCGGCTACCGCACGGAGAAGGACGGCTCGGTCACGGTCGTATGGTACGAGAGCGAGACGGACATCGCCCAAAAGACGGAGCTGTGCCGCCTGCTGGGCATCGGCAATGTCTATGTGCTGAAATAAAAAAGAAAGGAGACGGCTTCCTGCCGTCTCCTTTTGCGGTTTTGCGTTACAGGTACTTCTGCATCCCGTCGGTCGCAAGACCGGGATCGCCGGAGACCGAAACGGTGAACTTGACGCCGTGGTTGTTGCTGAAGCGGTTGAGCCAATCCAGGAAGTCGTCCGCCGCCTGATTGCAGTCGCCGCCGACGATCTTGAAGAGGTTGTCGATGAAGATGTGGGAAATATCGTAATTGCCGGCATACAGGCCGCTGACGAAGCCGCGCAGGCCCTCGTAAGTGGTGATCTGATATTCGTCGGCAGAAATGAGACGAACGTGATAATGGATGTCGAAGGTCATCGTGGACTTGGCTTCGATGCACACCACATTGCCGTTTTCCTCGGCAGCAGAGGCGTTGATAAGCTCGATGAGCTTTTTGGTCTTGCCGGTGCCCTTTTCACCCATGATAAGTCTGACCATAAGAAATCACTCCTTTGCATAACATCCGTACCGCGGCGGTACGGTATCCTTGCGTCAAGCATAGCACAAAATGATCGGCTTTGCAATGCGGAAAGTAAAATTTGCAATTTATTCATTTTGCGCCGTCACACGCGGCCGCGCGGCCGTTTTTGCTTATTTCTGAAGCTCGCGGCGCAACAGATCGAAAGCCGTGTTGGCGCTCTGACCGCGGATGCGCTCACGCGAGCGTTTGCCGAAATGGCAAAGGCGGCAAAGCGTCCCGTCCGGGCCGGCAAGACCGATGTAGACGGTGCCGACCGCATTGCCGCGCTCGTCGCTGTCGGGACCCGCGACACCGGTGACGGAGATGCCGTAGTCCGCGCCGGTGACGGCACGGACGCCCTCAGCCATCGCGCGGGCGACCGGCTCGCTGACTGCGCCGTGCTCGTCGAGCAGAGCCTGCGGCACGCCGAGCACGTTCGCTTTGACGAAGTTTGTATAGCTCACGACGCCGCCCATGAAGACCTGCGACGCGCCGGGGAGATCGGTCATGCGCTTGGCGATGAGGCCGCCGGTGCAGCTCTCCGCGGCGGCGAGCTTCCGTCCCTTCTCGCGCAGCAGGACGGAGACGACCTCCTCCAGGCTGCCGACGTCGACGCCGTAGACCCACTCGCCGATGACGGGCATGACCTCTTCGATCGCGCCGCGCAGCATCTCCTCGGCCTCCGCCTCGCTCTTCGCCTTGGCGGTCACGCGCAGCATACACTCGTCGGGCTTGGCGTAGGGCGCAACGCTGGGGTTGACCATCGAGGCGATCCTGTCGTGCAGCATCGCCTCGATCTGGCTCTCGCCCTGCCCGTAGATGCGCAGGGAATGGGAGACAATGATCTCGTCGGAAAGCGCGCGCAGATAGGGGATCGCGCCGGTCCGGAACATTTTGCGGCACTCGTGCGGCGGACCGGGGAGCATGAGGACATGTACGCCGCCCTCACAGAAGCCGCAGCCCGGGGCAGTGCCGTTGTGGTTGCGGAAAATGGTGCAGTTTTCCGGCAGGTAGGCCTGCCGGAGATTGTTCTCTGTCAGCTCGCGGCCGATGGAGGCGAAGTGTGTGCGCAGAGCGTCAGCGATTTCGGGGTGAAAGACGTTTTCGCGCCCGAACACGGTGCAGATGGTCTGCTTGGTGAGGTCGTCGTAGGTCGGGCCGAGGCCGCCCGTGGTAATGACAATGTCCACGCGGCGGCGCGCAAGCTCCAATGCCTCGGCGAGACGTGTGGGATTGTCGCCGACGACGGTGTGATAGAGCACGTTGACGCCGAGCGCGGCGAGCTCCTCCGAGAGCATCTGCGCGTCCGTGTTGGCGATGTTGCCGAGAAGGATCTCGGTGCCGACGGCAATGAGTTCAGCGGTATGGGACATGGGAAGCCTCCTAAATCGCCAACACGGACAACGGCGGCGAGTGCCGCCGCAAATGCGAAGCGTCAGCGAAGTATTTCCGGAGGGCGAATTCATTTCGCCCGAGGATTTTTATTCAGATCGGGGTCCCCGCGCGATCCGCGATCGCGTGGGGCGTTGGCGATGTTGCCGAGGAGAATTTCGGTGCCGACGGCAATGAGTTCAGCGGTGTGGGGCATGGGAAGCCTCCTTACAGCTTGATCCGCACGCGCTCGCGGCCCGCCATCGCGCGGTCGCTCAGCGCGTCGATGTCCAGCACGGCCTCCAGCTCGCGCACCTCCTCCACATGGGGCTTGGTCTTGGGATGGCGCGGGGTAAAGACGGTACAGCAGTCCTCATAGGGGAGAATGGACGTGTCGAACGTGCCGATCTTGCGGGAGATGCGGATGATCTCCTCCTTGTCCATGCCGATGAGAGGGCGCAGGACGGGCAGCTCCACCACATCCTCGCTCACGCGCAGAGCCTCCATTGTCTGGCTGGCGACCTGCCCGAGACATTCGCCGGTGACGAGCGCCTTGGCGCGCACCTCGTCTGCCACGCGCTGGGCAAGGCGCATCATAAAGCGGCGCATAATGAGCGTAAAATGGTCCTCGGGGCAGTTCATACGAATTTGTTCCTGAATTTCGGTGAACGGCACGATGTGGACGGTCAGCCGCCCGCACCACGGCGTGAGCAGCTGCGCGAGCTCGAGCACCTTTTCCTTGGCGGCGTCGGAGGTGTAGGGCGGGGAGAAGAAATGGACCATTTCGAGCGATACGCCGCGCTTTGCCATCATGTAGGACGCGACGGGCGAGTCGATGCCGCCGGAGAGGAGCGACACGGCGCTGCCGCCCATGCCGATGGGCAGTCCGCCCGCACCCGCCTCGGCGGGCCCGTGGACGTAGGCCGCGTCGTCGCGGATCTCGATAAACACCGTCAGCTCGGGGTCGTGGACGTTGACCGCGCAGCGCGGGAACGCCTGATGCAGCGCGCCGCCGACCCGCTGGGAGAGCTGAATGGAGGTGAGCGGGAAGGTTTTGTCCGCACGCTTGCTCTCGACCTTGAAATCCTTCGCGCGGGCAAATTCCGGGGCGAGGTAATCCTTGGCGGTGCGGATGATGGCCTGCACGTCCTTTTCACAGGGCAGGGCGCGGCTGACGGCGATGACGCCGAACACCTGCTTGCAGGCGGCGTAGGCGGCGGTGAGGTCGCTCTCGTCGTTCACCGGCTCAACATAAATGGTACTCTGCTTGGAGTAGATGCGGAAATTGCCGCACTTCGCCGTGCGGCGGCGCAGGTTTCCGATCAGCTTATCCTCAAAGCTGCGGCGGTTGAGGCCCTTGAGGACCACCTCGCCGAGCTTGCACAAGATCATTTCACGCATGGGGGTTCTTCTCCTTATCGTCCGTGCGCTCAGCCGCCTCGGCGGGAGCGCCGGTATTATTTTTGATTTCGTTCTCTGTGCGCTTACCGGAGAGCAGGCCGAGCGTCAGACACAGCGGCTCGACGGCGGCGAGCAGCGCGCCGCCGAAAAGATAGGGGGCGGACTGCGGCGCGGCAAAGGCGTTCAGTCCCGCGAGCGCGGGAGCCATCGGCATCCCCCACCACATAGCGATCACATTCCCGGTGCCGAACTCCGGCGCAAGCAGGAAAGCGGCCGCGTTAAGTACATAGAGCACCATCGCGGCATTCCAGCAGAGCTTTATGTCAAAGGGGTTCTTCGCCGACCGCAGCCCCCAGCCAAAGGCAAACGCCGGTAACCCGATGAACAGCAGTCCCAATACAAGTCCGTAGGGCGAGCGGAACGTAAAGGTCGATGTTGAGCCGGATGCAGCGATAAGCAGCAGGAGGAATGCGGCGCAGAGCGCCAGGTGGGCGAGCAGGATCGTGCCGGAAAGACGCATAGCATCGTACTTTTTCATCAGCCTTCCCCCCTTAGAATGTCCGTGTTGCGGTACTGGATGGCCTCGGCAAGGTGGAAGCTCTCGATCCTCTCGCTACCGTCGAGGTCGGCGATGGTGCGCGCGACGCGCAGCAGCTTATCGTGGCTGCGGGCGGTGAGCCCGAGACGGTCGAACGCGCCCTTTAAGAGCTTCTCACCCGCGGCGTCGAGTCGGCAGAATTCGCCGACCATCGGCGCGGTCATGTAGGCATTGCAGGTGATGGGCGTGCCGGCGAAGCGCTTTTTCTGAATGTCCCGCGCGGCGTTGACGCGCTCGCGCACGGCGGCGGAGGACTCCGCCTTTTCGCGGCGGCGCATGGCCTCAAACTCCACCGAGGGGACGCTGACCTGTAAGTCCATGCGGTCGAGCAGCGGGCCGGAAATTTTGGAGACGTATTTCTCCACGTCCTTCTGCGAGCAGCGGCAGCGCCCGGAGGGATGCCCGTACCAGCCGCAGCGGCAGGGATTCATGGCGCCCACGAGCATGAAGCGGCTCGGCAGCGTGACGCTGCCCGCGGCGCGGGTGATGGTCACCTCGCCGTCCTCGAGCGGCGCGCGGAGGGATTCAAGCACATCGCGGTGGAACTCGGGAAACTCGTCCAAAAACAGCACGCCGTGGTGCGCGAGGGAAATCTCACCGGGGGAGAGCGCCCTGCCGCCGCCGGACATGGCTGCGGCGGAAAGCGTGTGATGCGGAGAGCGGAACGGGCGCTGCGTGAGCATGGGGTGCTTGCTGTCGGTCAGTCCCGCGACCGACCAGATCTCGGTGGACTCCAGCGCCTCCTCATGCGTCATGTCGGGGAGGATGGAGGGCAGACGCCGCGCGAGCATGGACTTGCCCGCACCGGGCGAACCGATGAGAAGCACGTTGTGGGAGCCTGCGGCGGCGATCTCCAGCGCGCGCTTGACGTTCTCCTGCCCCATGACGTCGGCGAAATCGGGAACGCTGTCCGCCTCGACCGTCGGCTCCCAGCGCTGCGCGGGGGAGAGCTTTTTCTCGCCGCGCAGATGCGATAGAAGCTGCGGCGCGGTCTCCACACCGTAGACGGTCAGACCGTCGGCCAGCGTCGCCTCGGCGGCGTTCGCCGCGGGGACATAAAGGGCCTTCACGCCCGCACGCGCCGCGGCCATCGCCATCGGCAGCACACCGCTGATGGGGCGCAGCGCGCCGGTGAGCGACAGCTCGCCGATGAACGCGGAGGCCGGGTCCGGCGCGTCGATCTCACCCTCGCCCGCGAGGATGCCGAGCAGCAGCGGAAGATCGTAGACCGTGCCCTCTTTCTTTAGGTTCGCGGGCGCGAGGTTGACCGTGATGCGGCTGACGGGGAACTTCGCTCCGCAGTTTTTGATCGCCGCGCGGACACGCTCGCGCGCCTCCTTCACCGCCGTGTCGCCGAGGCCGACCACGTCGAACGCGGGAAGCCCGCCCGAGAGGAAGCACTCCACCGTGACCTCATAACCGGAAATGCCCTGCAAACCGAGGGAACGCACCGTTGTGACCATACGCCGCCGTCCTTTCCTTGCCTGTTTTCTTTTTCAGTTTACCACAGTTTGCCGCATAAGGCAAGCGCGGCGCGGGGCGCGGAGGGGAAAGGAATGATATCCTGCAAAACAGAAGTTAATATTAAATATTTTGAATATTTAATTGCAAAAATGTGGAGAGTCTTACCAAATGTAAATAATATCCTGCAAAAAAATGAATGTTTTTTGCGAAAGTGACGTTTACAGCGGGTGAAAATCGTGCTATGATGATAGCGTCAGTTTTTGCGTAATGACGCGAAAAACGCCGCTCCCCGGCGGCGAATATAACAGGAGGTTTCATTTATGGCAAGAAAAATGAAGTCCATGGACGGTAATAACGCTGCCGCGCATGTATCCTATGCGTTCAGCGAAGTTGCCGCGATTTACCCCATCACCCCCTCGAGCCCCATGGCCGACTTTGTTGACCAGTGGAGCGCCAACGGATTGAAGAACATCTTCGGCACCCGCGTGAAGGTCGTCGAGATGCAGTCCGAGGCCGGCGCGGCCGGCGCGGTGCACGGCTCCCTCGGCACCGGCGCTCTGACGACCACCTACACGGCGTCTCAGGGCCTGCTGCTGATGATCCCCAATATGTACAAGATCGCTGCCGAGCAGCTCCCCTGTGTGTTCCATGTTTCCGCGCGTACCGTTTCTACCCACGCGCTGAACATCTTCGGTGACCATTCCGACGTGATGGCCTGCCGCCAGACCGGCTTCGCCATGCTCTGCGAGGGCAACGTGCAGGAGGTCATGGACCTCAGCCCCGTCGCCCATCTCGCGGCGCTGACCGGCAAGGTCCCCTTCATCAACTTCTTCGACGGCTTCCGCACCAGCCACGAGATCCAGAAGATCGCGGTCTGGGATTATAAGGACCTCGCCGAGATGTGCGACATGGACGCTGTCAAGGCCTTCCGTGAGCACGCCCTCAATCCCGAGCATCCGCATATGCGCGGCTCCCACGAGAACGGCGATACCTTCTTCCAGCATCGTGAAGCCTGCAACCAGTATTACGACGCGCTGCCCGAGGTCGTTGAGTCCTACATGGATAAGATCAACGCCAAGCTCGGCACCGACTATAAGCTGTTCAACTACTACGGCGCGCCCGACGCCGACCGCGTCATCATCGCGATGGGCTCCATCTGCGACGTGGCCGAAGAAGTCATCGACTACCTCAATGCCCACGGCGAGAAGGTCGGTCTCATCAAGGTCCGTCTGTACCGTCCGTTCAAGGCCGAGCGCCTGCTCGAGGCCATTCCCGCGACCTGTAAAAAGATCGCCGTCCTCGACCGCACCAAGGAGCCCGGCGCACAGGGTGAGCCCCTGTACCTCGACGTCGTCACCGCGCTCGCCAACGCCGGCAAGACCGACATTCAGGTCATCGGCGGCCGTTACGGTCTCGGCTCCAAGGATACCCCGCCCGCTTCCGTCTTCGCCGTTTACAACGAGCTGAAGAAGGACGAGATGAAGCGTCAGTTCACCATCGGCATCGTCGATGACGTGACCGGCCTCTCCCTCCCCGAGGACAAGAACTGCCCGAACACCGCGGCGGAAGGCACCATCGAGTGCAAGTTCTGGGGTCTCGGCGGCGACGGTACCGTCGGCGCGAACAAGAACTCCATCAAGATCATCGGCGACCATACCGACAAGTATGTTCAGGCCTACTTCCAGTATGACTCCAAGAAGACCGGCGGCGTGACCATCAGCCACCTGCGCTTCGGCGACAAGCCCATCAAGAGCCCCTACTACATCAACAAGGCCGACTTCGTCGCCTGCCACAACCCCAGCTACATCATCAAGGGCTTCAAGATGGTCGACGACGTCAAGCCCGGCGGCGTGTTCATGATCAACTGCCAGTGGGATTTCGATGAGCTGAACCATCACCTCAAGGCGGACGCCAAGCGCTACATCGCCAAGAACAACATCCAGCTCTACACCATCAACGCCATCGACCTCGCCATCGAGATCGGCATGGGCAAGCGCAACAACACCATCCTTCAGTCCGCGTTCTTCTCCCTCGCCAAGGTCATGCCCGAGGAGCAGGCCATCCAGTACATGAAGGACGCCGCGACGCACTCCTACCTGAAGAAGGGCCAGGACATCGTCGATATGAACCACAAGGCCATCGACCTCGGCGCCACCGCCTACAAGAAGATCGACGTTCCCGCCGACTGGGCCAACGCCGTGGACGAGGACAAGGCCGAGGTGCTCAAGGGCAAGCCGGAGCTGGTCAAGCAGGTCAAGGACATTCTCGACCCCATCGACCGCATGGACGGCGACAGCCTGCCGGTTTCCGCCTTCATGCCGCACGTGGACGGCCAGTGGGAGCTGGGCGCTGCCGCTTACGAGAAGCGCGGCGTCGCCGTCTCCGTTCCCACCTGGGACGAGACCAAGTGCATCCAGTGCAACAACTGCGCCTACGTCTGCCCGCACGCTACCATCCGTCCCTTTGCTCTCACCGAGGAGGAGGCCAAGAACGCTCCCGCCGCTGCCAAGATCGTTGACATCAAGGCCGGTAAGGGCAAGGGCGTCTATAAGTACACCATGGCCATCTCCCCGCTCGACTGCATGGGCTGTGGCGTCTGCATCGGCCAGTGCCCGGTCGGCGCGCTGACCATGGTCCCGCAGGAGGGCGAGCTCAAGCAGCAGGAGGTCTTCGACTACTGCGTCGACGAGGTCGCGCCCAAGGCCGATATGCAGGATACCACCGTCAAGGGCAGCCAGTTCATGCAGCCCATGCTCGAGTTCTCCGGCTCCTGCGCCGGCTGCGCCGAGACGAGCTACGCGCGCCTCATCACCCAGCTCTTCGGCGACCGTATGTACATCTCCAACGCCACCGGCTGCTCGTCCATCTGGGGCGGCCCTGGCGCTACATCCCCGTACTGCACGGATAAGAACGGCCACGGCCCCGCGTGGTGCAACTCCCTGTTCGAGGACAACGCCGAGCACGGCTTCGGTATGTTCATCGGTCAGGAGAAGATCCGTGAGGACCTTGCCGACAAGACCCGCGAGCTGATCGCTGTCGAGTGGGCGCGTCCCGAGCTCAAGGAAGCCGCGCAGAAGTGGCTCGACACCTTCACCGACGGCAAGGCCAACGCCGAGGCGACCAAGGCTTATGTTGCCGCGCTGATGGCGAGCATCGCCACCGTCGACGAACTTGCCGCTGTTCCGCAGTTTGCTGAGCACGCCGCCGAGCTCAAGGCCAAGGGCGAGAAGTTCTGTGACTGCGCCGCCTGCAAGCTGGCCGCCGAGATTCTCGATAAGAAGGAATACCTCGCCAAGAAGTCCCAGTGGATCTTCGGCGGCGACGGCTGGGCCTACGATATCGGTTACGGCGGTCTCGACCACGTCATCGCCCAGAACAAGGACGTCAACATCTTCGTCTTTGATACCGAGGTCTACTCCAACACCGGCGGACAGGCGTCCAAGGCTTCCAACATCGGTCAGGTCGCGCAGTTTGCGGCAGCCGGTAAGGAGACCAAGAAGAAGAGCCTCTCCGAGATCGCGATGCAGTATGGCTACGTCTATGTCGCGCAGGTCGCCATGGGCGCCAACCCCGCGCAGACCATCAAGGCTATCTGCGAGGCCGAGGCTTATCCCGGCCCGTCCCTCATCATCGGCTACAGCCCCTGCGAGATGCACTCCATCAAGGGCGGCATGATGAACTGCCAGAAGGAAATGAAGAAGGCCGTCGAGTGCGGCTACTGGAACCTGTTCCGCTTCAACCCCGCTGCCGAGCAGAAGTTCACCCTCGACTCCAAGGCGCCCGCGGGCGGCTATCAGGAGTTCCTGATGAACGAGGCCCGTTACAGCCGTCTGACCCGCGAGTTCCCCGAGCGCGCCGACACCCTGTTTGCCCGCAACGAGGAAGCCGCCAAGGAGCGCTACGAGCACCTCGTCAAGCTCATTGATATGTACGACAAGAAGTAAGCAAGGTCCCATTCAGGAGGGCTGCCGAAGGGCAGCCCTCCTTTTTGCGCGGAGAAAGGTAAAGACACCCTGCATTTTCGGCGATTTGTATAAAAAATTTATCTTTACATCACCTATAGAAATGTTCTATAATTAAAAGACAGCGGGCGCGCCGTAGGATGTGCCCGCGTTTTGCGATTCGGAAAGGTGTGAAGGTTTTGTCGAGACTTGACATTATGACGCCGTCGCGCGCCCAGACCGTGATCGACGGACTGTACCGCGACGTGGAGCGGCGCATTGCCGCCAGCCCTCCGGGACTGTGCCCGGTGGATCTTGCGATGAACTTTTTGAACCTCTGCCACGCACAGACCTGCGGCAAGTGCGTGCCCTGCCGCGTCGGCCTCGGTCAGCTCTCCGATTTGATGGAGAGCGTGCTCGACGGCAAGGCGACGATGGAGACCATCGCGCTCATCGAGCGCACGGCGCGCGTGATCGTCAACAGCGCGGACTGCGCCATCGGGCGCGATGCGGCGCGGCTGGTGCTCGACGGCATCCAGGGCTTCCGCGACGACTATGAAGAGCACGTTCTGCGCCACCGCTGCCTCGGCGGGATGCAGAATCCCGTCCCCTGCGTGGCGCTGTGCCCTGCGGGCGTGGACATTCCGGGCTACACCGTGCTGGTGAAGTATGGCCGCTACGCGGACGCTGTGCGGCTCATCCGGCAGGATAACCCCTTCCCCTCCGCCTGCGCTTATATCTGCGAGCATCCCTGCGAGGCGCGCTGCCGCCGCAACATGATCGACGACGCGGTGAACATTCGCGGACTCAAGCGCTACGCGGTGGACCACGCGGGCTATGTGCCCCATCCCGCCTGCGCTGAGGAGACCGGCAAGACGGTCGCCATCGTCGGCGGCGGGCCGAGCGGTCTTTCCGCGGCGTACTACCTCGCGCTGATGGGCCACAAGGTCACGGTGTATGAAAAGCGGGCGAAGCTCGGCGGTATGCTGCGCTACGGCATTCCCGCCTACCGTCTGCCGCGCGAGATCCTGGACGCGGAGATCGCGTCGCTCCTCTCCGTCGGCATTGATGCGAAGGTCAATGTGGACATCGGAGACGAGATCACCTTCGACGAGCTGCGCAGCCGGTACGACGCGCTCTATCTTGCACTCGGCGCACACACGGATAAAAAGACCGGCATCGAAGGCGAGGACGCCGAGGGCGTCATGTCCGCGGTTGAGATGCTGCGCGAGATCGGCGACGATCACATGCCCGATTTCCGCGGCAAGGAGATCGTGGTCATCGGCGGCGGCAACGTCGCGATGGATGTATGCCGCAGCGCAGTGCGCCTCGGCGCGCGTAAGGTGAGTTGCGTCTATCGCCGCCGCCGGGAGGATATGACCGCGCTGACCGAGGAGGTCGAGGGTGCGGTCGCCGAGGGCGTGGAGCTGGTCACATTGCAGGCCCCCGTGCGCATCGAGACGAACGGGCAGGGCCATGCGGTCGCGCTCTGGACGCAGCCGCAGATCATCGGCGAGATGGATGATAAGGGCCGGCCCAAGCCGGAGAAGGCAAAGCTCTTTGAAAAGCGCATCGCGGCGGATGGGATCGTAGTCGCCATCGGACAGGGCGTGGAAACACACGGCTTCGAGCAGAGCAAGATCACCATCAAGCGCGGCGCCTTTGTTGCCGAGGCCAGCGGCCAGATCGACAACATGGACGGCGTATTTGCCGGCGGCGACTGCGTCACGGGTCCGGCCACCGTCATCCGCGCCATCGCGGCAGGCAAGGTCGCGGCGGCGAACATCGACGAATACCTCGGCTATCACCATGTCATCGACGTGGGTGTGGAGGTCCCAACTGCACGGCTGAACAACAAGCCGCCCCATGGCCGCATCAACACCACCGAGCGCGAGGCCGACGAGCGCAAGCGCGACTTCAAGTGCATCGAGTGCGGCCTGACGGACGAGGAGGCTTACGCCGAGGGGTCCCGCTGTCTGCGCTGCGACCACTTCGGCTACGGCATTTTCCGCGGAGGGAGGAAGGGCAAATGGTAAAGAATGTGACGCTGACCATCGACCATAAGAGCATCACGGTGCCCGAAACGACCACGATCCTCGAGGCCGCGCGAATGCTCAACATCAACATTCCGACACTCTGCTACTTAAAGGACGTCAACGAGATCGCTGCCTGCCGCCTGTGCTGCGTGGAGGTCAAGGGTATGGAGCGCCTTGTCCCCGCGTGCGACAATGTGGTGGCGGACGGCATGGAGGTCTTTACCAACAGCCCCATGGCGCGCGAGGCGCGCCGCGCCAACCTGCGGCTGATCCTCTCCGAGCACGACACGAGCTGCACGAGCTGCTCGCGCAGCGGCAACTGCACGCTGCAGTCGCTCGCGAACGACTTCAATATGCGCGGCGAGCACTATCCCACCAAGCTGCGCCGGGAGGCGGTGGACTACTCTACGCCGCTCATCCGCGAGAACGACAAGTGCGTGAAGTGTATGCGCTGCATCCAGATCTGCGAGAACGTACAGACCGTGAAGATATGGGATCTGCTCGGCACCGGCTCCCGCGCGACGGTGGACGCCTCACGCAATCGCCGCATCCAGGATACGGAATGTACCTACTGCGGCCAGTGCATCACGCATTGCCCCACGGCGGCGCTGCGGGAGCGCGACGACACGGGAATCGTCTTTGACGCCATCGACGACCCCAACACCGTCACGGTCGTGCAGGTCGCGCCGGCGGTGCGCGCGGCCTGGGCGGAGCAGTTCAACCTTTCGCCGGAGTTTGCCACGCCCAAGCGCATGGCGGCTGCTCTGCGCGAGCTGGGCTTCAACTATGTGTTCGACACCGACTTTGCCGCCGACCTCACCATCATGGAGGAGGGCAGCGAGTTTCTTGAGCGCTTCACGCACAAAAAGGACTACCGCTGGCCGATGTTTACCTCCTGCTGCCCGGGCTGGGTGCGCTTTCTCAAGTCGCAGTATCCCGAGCGGACGGAGGAGCTTTCCACCGCGAAGTCCCCGCAGCAGATGTTCGGCGCCATTGCCAAGACCTACTTTGCCGAGAAGATCGGTATTGATCCCAAGCGGCTGTTCGTCGTGTCCATCATGCCATGCGTCGCAAAGAAAAGCGAGTGTACGCTTCCGACCATGCGCGGTGAGAATGGTATTCCCGACGTTGACGTGAGCATCACCACACGCGAGCTGGACATTATGCTCCGCGCGAACCACATTTCCCCTGTCCATCTGCCGGAGGAGGAGTTCGACTCCCCGCTCGGCAGCGGCACGGGCGCGGCGGTCGTGTTCGGCGCGACCGGCGGCGTGATGGATGCCGCGCTCCGCTCGGCGTACTACCTCGTGACCGGCGAGAACCCCGATCCCGACGCCTTCACCGCCGTACGCGGCATGGACGGCTGGAAGGAGGCGAGCTTCAACATTCCCACGGCGGGCGAGGTGAAGGTCGCGGTGGTGAGCGGACTCGGCAACGCGCGGAAGCTGCTCTATGCCCTTGAGCGGGGCGAGGTCAGCTATGACTTTGTCGAGGTCATGGCCTGTCCCGGCGGCTGTGCGGGCGGCGGCGGTCAGCCCATTCATGACGGGCAGGAGCTGGCGAAGGCACGCGGCGGCGTGCTCTGGCGGCTCGACAAGGGCGAAGCGCTGCGCTTCTCGCACGAAAATCCCGACGTGCAGGCGCTCTATCGCGACTATCTCGGCAAGCCCCTCGGAGAGAAATCGCATCATCTGCTCCACACTGACCATCTGGCATGGGAGATGCCGCAGGTGCAGAGAGGACAATAAGCAAGCGAAAAGCGCGGCGAACGCCGCGCTTTTCCGAATTTTTATCTTTTTGCAAATAACAGTAGCTTTTTGCGGATTTTGTGGTACAATAAATGCACACTTGATCATCCTGCACGAAAGAGGCATTTTTTCATGGAATTTATTGCAAATGAGTCCAAAAAGGTTGAGATCGAGACCTCGACCGGCGTCTATCAGCGCCACGCCATCCAGACGCATTTCGTCCAGATCGGCGAGAACTATATCAACCTGATCGAGCGCTACGTCAAGCCGCTCTATGAGGAGGGCGACCTGTTGAGCATCAGCGAGAAGGTCATCGCCCTGTGCCAGAAGCGCATCGTCTACCGCAAGGACATCCACCCCGGCTTCTGGGCGAAGCTGCTGTGCCGCTTCGTACACGTCACGCCCGCGGGTCCCGGCGCGGGTACGCCGCACAAGATGCAGCTCATCATTATGATCTGCGGCCTGCCGCGTGTGCTGCTGGCGGCCTTCTGCTCGGCGGTGACAAAGCTCTTCGGCAAGAAGGGCGTGTTCTACAAGGTCTGCGGACACGAGGTGGACGGCATCGACGGTCTGATCGACTACGATATTTCGTTCAAGGAGTATGTGGACTACGGTATTCTCAATCCCGAAAACCCCTCCGGCGTCTGCGATGAGATCTACGAAAAGACCGGCGTGAAGGCCATGATCATTGACGCGAGCGACATCGACTGCGTGATCCTCGGCAAGTGCCGCAACGTCACGCTGACGGACGAGCAACTCTGTGAGATCGTGCGCGACAATCCCGCAGGACAGGAGGGGCAATGCACCCCGTTCATCCTCATCCGCAAAAAGGCTTAAGGCAACACCGCACAATGAAAGCCGCGGCGCTTTGCGAGCAAATCGCTCTTGTTCCATTACGCGGTATTGCCGTAACAAACAAACAAAAGAAAGGACCTGCGCCGCGCGGCGCAGGTCTGTTCTTATTCGCTGGTGAGCAGCGCCCGGAACGCCTCGACGGTCGGCTCCAGAAGTGTGTCGGGGTATTCGTAGTGCTCGGTGTGGATCTGCGGGTGATCCTCGCCCGCGCCCACGCCGAAGAACGCACCGCGGCAGCGGTGCAGATAGTGGCCGAAATCCTCGCTCCAGCGCATCGGGTCATGCAGGAGCGTGCCGCGGCACACGCGCATGACGCGGCTGGCGCAGAGCGCGTCGTTTTCCGTGGCGGGAAAAATGTCCTGTTCTTCAAAGGAAAACTCCAGATGGTTCTTGTGGGCCAGCTCCTGCGTGCGGGTGAGCACACTGCGGCGGAGCCGCGCGAGATCGTCGTCGTGCTCGCCGCGAAGCGTCAGCCACAGCTCGGCGGACTCCGCCGCCGCGCCGAAGGCCTTTTCGCCCATCTGCGCGCCGATGACGGTGCAGAGCGTGATGCCGCGGTACTGCTCGGGCGCAGCGAGCGCGGGCAGATCGACCAACAGCTGTCCGACTGCGGGAGCGGGGGAGATGCCGGTCTCGGGATAGGCGGCGTGGGCGGGCTTACCAACAAAATGAATCGTCACGCCGCGGCTGGCGCAGGCAAAGGTGCCCGCGCGGGTGAGCACCGCGCCGAACGGAAAGCCCGGCAGGTTGTGTGCGCCGTAGATCTCGTCGACCTTCTCGCGGTCAAAAAGCTCACAGCACAGCGCCGCGCCCGCACCGGTCTCCTCCGCGCCCTGAAAGAGCAGAAACACGCTGCGCCCGATGGACTGCCCCTCAAGCATCAGCGCGACGCCGCACAGCGCCGCGGCATGACCGTCGTGACCGCACAGGTGCGCCGCGCCGCCCTCGGGCGTTGCCAGCGCGTCGTAATCCGCGCGCAGCGCGACTGTGGGCTTTGTGCCCTCCGGCTCACGGTGCGCGGCGTAGAAGCCGCCCGCAAGCTCGTGAAGCTCCAGCGAGGTATGCTCGCGCAGGAAGGTCAGCAGGGTGTGCTTTGTCACGGCCTCGCGGCCGGAGACCTCCGCGCAGGCGTGGAGCTGTGCGCGCAGGGCGATGATCTGATCCAGCAGGACTTGTTCCATGATCGTTCTCCTTTGCTCTCCGCGCGGCGCGGAGCGTGGTTTCGGGCGCGCAAAGGGGGAGCCGCCGGAAGGCGGTCCCCCGATGGATGCACGCAGTTTTTTACAGGTTGTAGTAGCGTTCGAATTCCGCGGGATGTGGGATGGCGGCCATGGCCGCGCATTCCCTGCGCTTGGCGGCAATGAAGCTGCGGAGCAGCGCTTCGGGGAACACGCCGCCCTTCGTGAGATAGTCGTGGTCGGCCTCGAGCGCGTCAAGCGCCGCGTCAAGCGAGGTGGGCAGACCCTGCAGCTTGGCCTTCTCCTCGTCGGAGAGGGTGTAGAGGTTGACGTCGTAGGGGCCCCAGCCGTTTTCGTGCGGGTCGATCTTGTTTTCAATGCCGTCAAGACCGGCCATCAGCAGCGCCGCGTAGCAGAAGTACGGGTTGCAGGTGGCGTCCGGATTGCGCAGCTCAAAGCGGCGCATATTCGGCGTCTTGGCGTAGGCGGGGATGCGGATGACTGCGCTGCGGTTGCTCGTGGCGTATCCGACGGTGACGGGCGCCTCAAAGCCCGGCACCAGACGCTTGAAGGAGTTGGTGCTGGGATTCGTGATGGCGCAGAGGGAATGGATGTGCTTGAGAAGGCCGCCCATGAACCAGTGGGCCTCCCGGCTGAGGTGCGAGTAGCCGTTGTCGTCGGAGAACACCGGCTCGCCGTCCTTTAAGAGCAGCATATGGACGTGCATTCCGCTGCCGGCCTCGCCGTAGACGGGCTTGGGCATGAACGTGGCGCTCTTGCCGTACTTGAGGGCGGTGTTGTGGATGATGTACTTGATGAGCATGGTCGCGTCGGCCATTTTGCTCATCTCGCCGAGCTTCGGCTCGATCTCGAACTGGCCCGCGCCGCCGACCTCGGGGTGGTGATACTTGATGGGGATACCGGCCTCCTCCATGCGCAGGCACATCTCGCTGCGGCACTCGTAGGTGCGGTCGAGCGGCTTGGCAATGTGGTAGTGGCCCTGCCGTGGGACGATGACGCCGCGGCCGTTGATGTCGCCGTTCCAATGCGCCTGCTCGGCGTCGAGGCTCATGCCGATCTCGTTCGGCGCGACCTTCCATGCTACATCGTCGAAGAGATAGAACTCAAACTCCGGCAGAATGAGCATCGTGTCGGCGATGCCGGTATCACGCATATACTGCTCCGCTGCCAGCACGATGTTGCGCGGATACTGGTCGAGCGGGCGGTTGTGGGGGTAGTCGATGATCATGGCGTTGCCGGTCATCGACAGGGTGGAGACCTCACAGAAGGGGTCGATCTGCGCGGTAGCGGGGTCGGGAATAAAGACCATGTCGCTCTTTTCGACCACGGCGTAGCCGTAGTTCGAGGCGTCAAAGCCGATGCCGTCGGTCATGGTCGCTTCGGTAAAATTCTGGGCGGGAATGGTCACATGGCGGTACTGGCCGTTGATATCGACCATTTTGAAATCGACCATCTTGATGCCCTGCTCACGAATGAGCTGCATGACATCCTGTGCCGTTTTAGCCATTGGGAATTACCTCCAAAATTTATGGTTCGGCTCAGCGAGCCGCCTTGCCGAGATAGGCCTCCGCGATGGCGGGGTCCTTGAGCAGTTCTTTGCCCGGGCCGGACTTGGTGATGCGGCCCTGTTCGAGAACATAGGCGTTGTCCGCGACAGAGAGCGCCTTGAGCGCATTCTGCTCCACGAGCAGAATGGTCTTGCCCATGGCCTTGATCTCGCGGATGGTATCGAAAATGGTGTTGACCAGCAGCGGCGCGAGGCCAAGAGACGGCTCGTCGAGCATGATGAGGTCGGGTGCGGACATGATGCCGCGGCCCATCGCCAGCATCTGCTGCTCGCCGCCGGAGAGCGTGCCGGCGATCTGATTTTTGCGCTCCTCCAAGCGCGGGAAAATCTCATACACGCGCTTGAGGTCGCGCTCGATGCCGTCCTTGTCGCTGCGCAGATACGCGCCGACCTTCAGGTTCTCGTAAACGGTGAGGTTCGCGAAGATCAGGCGGCCCTCCGGCACCTGACACACGCCGAGCCGGACGACCTTATTGGCGGCGGTCGGCAGCGGCTGACCCTTGTAGAGGATCTCGCCGGACTTGTACTTCACAATGCCGGAAATGGCGTTCATCATGGACGATTTGCCCGCGCCGTTGGAACCGATCATCGAGACGATCTGCCCCTCCTCGACCTCGAGCGAGATGCCCTTGAGGGCGTGGATGCCGCCGTAGTAAACGTTCAGGTCACGAATTTCAAGCATCGCCATCGCCGTCGTCCTCCTTTCCGAGATAGGCCTCGATGACCTCGGGGTTGCTCTGGATCTCCGCGGGCGTTCCCTCGGCAAGAGGCTTGCCGAAGTTGAGCACGAAGATGCGGTCGGAGACGTTCATCACGAGGTCCATGTGATGCTCGATGATGAGCACGGTCAGGTCGAAGCGGTCGCGGATCTCGCGGATGAGGTCCATCAGGGCAAGCGTCTCCTCCGGATTCATGCCGGCGGCGGGCTCGTCGAGCAGCAGAAGCTTGGGATCGGTCGCAAGCGCGCGGGCGATCTCCAGCTTGCGCTGCTGGCCGTAGGGCAGGTTGACGGCGATCATGTCGCGCTGCTCCCAGATGCCCATGATCTTCAAAAGCTCCTCGGTCTTTTCGCGCAGAGCCTTTTCCTGGTAATAGTACTTCGTCAGCCATTTGGGACCGACCTTGAGGCGCCAGAGCGACTGGAAGATGTTGTAGTCCGCCTCCGCGTGGCACGCGGTGAGAACGTTGTTGTAGACCGTTTCGCTCTTGAACAGGCGGATGTTCTGGAACGTGCGCGCCATGCCGCGGGACATGATGTCGTAGGGCTGCTTGCGGAAGGGCTTGACATCCGTTTCGCGCATATCGTCCTTGATGATGGCGTCGCCCTGTCCGACGACCGTACCGTCGAAAATGACGCGGCCCTCGGTGAGCGCGTAGACGCCCGTGATGAGGTTGAAGATGGTGGTCTTGCCCGCGCCGTTGGGACCGATGAGCGCGTAGATCTCGCCTTTTTTGATCTTGAAGGAAACGTCGCCCACGGCGGTCAGGCCGCCGAAGCGCTTGGTGACGTGCCAGAGCTCGAGCATGACGTTGGGGTCATGGTGCTTGAAGGTGATGTCGCTCATACCGACGCCTCCTCTCCGACGCTGCCGCCGTCAGGCGGAGGCAGGTCCTTTTTCTTCTTGGTGAAAACGCGGCCGACGGCACGGCAGATCCTGCCGACCGGCAGCTCCTTGCCGCCCATGAGGCCCTTCGGACGGACGATCATGATGACGATAACGGCGAGGCCGTACATGACCAGTCGCCAGTCACCGACCGCGCGCAGCAGCTCCGGCAGCGCGCAGAGCAGCACCGTGCCGAGCACCGAGCCGGTGATGGAGCCCATGCCGCCGAAGATGACCATGATGGTATACTCCGTGGACTTGGTCATCAGGAACATCTTGGGCTGGAGATAACCGAAGTAGTGCGCCATCATGCCGCCTGCGATGCCGGCGTAGAGCGCGGACATGCACATGGCGAGCATCTTGGAGCGGAAGGTGTTGATGCCGCTCATCTGGGCCGCCAGCTCGTCCTCGCGCACGGCGAGCATACTGCGTCCGTGCTTGGAGTTCATCAGCAGCGCCGTGGCGGTGAGGAAGATAATGACGATGAACAGCGCCGAGGAAAAGAGTGTGGAGAGGAAGGTGCCGACATCGCCGTTGGAAAGTGCGTTCCAGTCACCGAACAGAGTCGTTTTGAGCGGAATGCTCGCCACGCCCTTCGCGCCGTCGAGCAGGAAGTCCTTGCCGCCGACATTGATGGTGAGCTGCAAATTGTTGAAGATCAGCCGTATCGCCTCGCCCACGCCGAGCGTGGCGATGCAGAAGTAGTCGCCCTTGAGGTTGAGCGTGATCTTGCCGAGGCCCGCGCCGAGCAGCATGGCGGCAAGGCCCGCGATGATGAGCGAGAGCCAGTAGGGCAGACCGAACGCCATCGTGCAGAGAATGGAAACATACGCGCCGATGCACACGAAGCCTGCGTGACCGAACGAGAACATACCGGTGTAGCCCGTAAGGATGGAAAGGCCGAGCACGATGAGCAGGGTGTAGCAGGACTGAATGAGAATGCCTTCGATGTAATACCAGCTAAACATATCGTTCCTCCCTCCTTACGCCTTGTCTTCCACGACCTTGCCCATCAGGCCGGACGGCTTGATGACGAGGACGAGGATCAGAAGTCCGTACACGAACAGGTCGCGCAGGTTGGAGTTGAAGGACGCGACAAAGATCTCCATGATGCCGAGCAGCACCGAGCCGACGATCGCGCCGGGGAGACTGCCGAGACCGCCGAACACCGCCGCGACGAAGGACTTGTTCGTGACCTGACCGATGGTGGGCTTGACGATGAAGCGCATGCCGTAGAGCATACCGGCGAAGCCGGCGAGCACGCCGCCCATGAGGAAGATGATGAAGATAACGAGATCGCCGTTGATGCCCATGAGGGTCGAGGCCTTCTCGCTGTAGGAGCAGGCGCGGATGGCAAGGCCGACCTTGGTTTTCTGTATGATGAACATCAAAATCAGCAGCGCGACGGCCGAGACCACGATCATCAGCAGACTGTCGACGCCAAGGGAGATCCCGCCGATGTTGATGCGGTTATCGAAGATCGGAGGGTAGTTTCTGGGGGTGCCGTCGATGGTGGCGATGACGAAATTTTCCAGAAAGATGGAAGCGCCCATCGCCGAGATGATGAAGTACAGGGACGGAGCGTGGCGCTTACGCAGCGGCGAGTAGACCAGCCGCTCGATGATGACGGCGAGCAGGCCGCTGCCCACGCCGCAGAGCAGAAACGCCGGAAGAAACGGAACGTTCAGCGCCGTGAGTGCAAAATAGCCCACATAAGCGCCGACCATGATGACGCCTCCGTGGGCAAAGTTGGAAAAGTTCATAATGCTGTAGACCAGCGAATAGCCGACCGACATCAGCGCGTACATACCGCCGAGGCAGATGCCGTTGACCAGCTGCTGGAGAAAATATTCTATACCCATGTATAGCCTCCTTTTGTCCTGTTAACCTCGGGCGCCCCGTGCGGGGCGCCCGAGTGTCGAAAGGGTGCTTGCTTTTTCTGTTTTGGGGATGTGCTTAGTCCGCGGCGATGTAGGTCTCAAAGACGTAGGTCTTGTTCTTGCCGTCAATGCGCTCCACGCAGCCGGACTTGCCGACGGGGTTGTGGTCCTCGGCAGAGATCTTGATCTTGCCGGCCATACCCTCGACCTCGACCTGAGAGTACGCGTCGGCGATGGCCTGCGGGTCATCGCTGCCGGCCTTCTCGACCGCCGCGCACCAGAGCAGGAACGCGTCGTGCGCCATGTAGCCGTTGAGCTCCATCTTCGCGCCGTTGTACTTCTCGGCGTACTCCTTGCGGAAGGCGTCGCCCGCGGGATCGACGAGGGAAACGTGGTTGATGACGTAGGAGCCGTCCACCGCGTCGGCGGCGTCGAAGAGGACCTCGGACGCGCAGCCGTCGCCGCCGAGCATCGGCACCTCAATGCCGAGGGTGCGGGCCTGCTTGTGGATCATGATGAAATCCTGATAGAAGATGGGGGTGAAGATGATCTGGGGCTGCGCTTCCTTGATCTTGGTCAGCTGCGCGGTGAAGTCGGTGTCGCCGGCGGTGTAGCCCTCCTCGGCGACGATGGTGCCGCCCTTGGACTCAAAGACCTTGACGAAGTTGTCCTTCAGACCCAGCGCGTAGTCGTCGTTGACGTCGTAGAGGATGGCGGCCTTGTCAAAGCCGAGGTTATCATACACGAACGAACCGGCGATCTTGCCCTGCTGGGGATCGAGGAAGCAGACGCGGAAGTTGTATTCCTTGAGCTGACCGTCCTGCATGGTGACCTTCTCGTTGGTCGCCACGGTGGACATATCGGAGATCTTGTACTGGTCGAGGACGGACTGGATGGCGATGCACTGACCCGAGGCGTTCGGGCCGATGATCGCGCAGACCTGATCCTGCGCGCACAGACGCTTGGCGACGTTGACCGCCTCCTGCGCGTCGCCCTTGGTGTCGTAGCAGATCAGCTCGACCTGCTTGCCAAGCAGTCCGCCGTTGGCGTTGAGGTCTTCGACCAGCATCTTGAGGGTCTGGCTTTCGCAGGTGCCGTAGGCGGCCTGGTCGCCGGTGAGCGAGCCCATCCAGCCGAGCTTGATGGTGTCGCCGCCGGAGCTGCCTCCGTCGTCCTTCTTGCCGCAGCCGACGAACAGTGTCGCGAGCATCAGGCAGGCGAGGGTGAGAGCAATGAGCTTCTTCATGGATTTGCGCATGGTTTGTATCCTCCTTCAATTTGTTGTGACCGTTTTCCTTTCCCGGAACGGTCAGGGCTTGCAGGGATGGATGTCCGCCGTGCGGAGCCGGCCCCTGCATCAATGCCGTCCATACTTGATGTGTATGACGCAAGAGAGCGGCAAATGAATTGCAAAGGGCTTATGTCCAAAATAACACCTCGCCGAGTTATTGTCAAGTCATATCATGAGATACTTGCAAAGCGTATGATCTTTGTGCAAAATAACAAAAATGACCGAATCGAAGCTCGAAAAGCGGCGAAAAAAACGCTTCGGCTGCGGAAAAACAGCCGAAGCGGCAAGGGAAAAAGAGATTATAGGCGACTTTCCTGAAGCGCGACCTTTTTGCGGAAATCGCCGGGTGTCATCACCTTGAAGCGCAGAAAATTGCGGTTGAAGGTCTTGACGTTGGCGTAGCCGACCTCCATGGCGATGTAGGTCACGGTCTGGTCGGTGGTGAGCAGCAGCTCGGCGGCGCGGTTGATGCGGACGTAGTTGAGAAATTCCTCGAAATTCTTCTCCACCTGCAGCATCAGTGCGCGGTTCATTTCGGCGGCGGTGCAGCCGAATTTTTCGGCGACCGCGCGTGCGGAGAGCGGCTCGTTGTAGCTGCGGCAGATATACTCCACCAGCGCGTAGACGCGCCGGTCGGTCTCAATGCGGCAGATGCTCTCCACGCGCCGGTAGGTCTTGCGGTAGTCGTTGATGCGCATTCCCACGCGCGCGGAAAAAACCTTGGAGATATGCGAGGCGTCCACATAGCCGAGCGCCGCGGCGATCTCCTCGAGCGTGAGGTCGGTATAGAGCAGATAATTCGCGGTCTTGCCGATGCGCATTTCGTTCAGAAGGTCAAAGAACGAGAGTCCCGTCATGCCGCTGATATAGCTGCTCAGGCTGCTCTCGGAGACATAGAAGATGCGCGAGAGCCCCTTGAGCGTCAGCTTTTCGCCGGTGTGGCAGTAGAGATAGCGCAGGATCTCGCTCCTGTCCGGCGCGGCGGAGGCGCGGTCGGCCGCGGCGGGCTCGGGTTGCTCGGCGCGGAAGCGCTCCATGAGGATCACCAGCTCGACGAGGCGGTTGACGACGGCGAGCGAGCCGAGGACCTTCGGCGGGGCCGCGCCGAGAATGGATTCCAGCCCCACCTCCTCGCGCAGCGAGAGGAAAAATTGCTGCATCCGGTGGGCCTGTCCCTCGTTGCAGTAGAGCGCGGGCTGCCGTTCAATATGCGCGAGCCAATCCACCGCGTCGCCGCGCTCGTCGGAGAAGGCGCGGATGTAGCGGTTGAGCGTGTGGAGGTTGTAGATCACGAGGTGATATTGCAGCGGCTCGGCGACCTCCGTCACCGCCGTGATCTGCCACGGCAGGATGGAGAGAAGCGTATTCGGCCGCAGCTCCACGTCGTGCCCTTGGATGCGGATGACGCCGTGCCCCTCGCAGATGTAGAGGAAGCGGGCCTCCTGATGGATCAGCGGCGCGGTCGGCGCCTCGATGGTCTCGTTGTCGAACGAGCACAGCTTGCTCCGGTCGAGACGGGAGCGTTCAAAGGACTGCATCGCGGCAAGGTCTTTCATATCGGTCACCTCATTCGGCCCGCGCCGGACGGCGCGGGGTTGCCTTATGCGTTGTTTCGGTGTATAGTATACCGCAGAGGCGACCCATTTGGCAAGTGCCGGAAAGCTCGCAGGGAAGCGGAGCGGCAAAGGGTGCGCCGCGCAAATTTGCCGTTAAATACAAGAAAAATAGCTGAAAATGTCCAGCGCGTTTTTCAAAAATTGATATGCTATGTACAGAACATGAGTCAATTTCCCCCATTGGGGGCGAACTATCTTGAAGGAGGACTATCCCATGCCTGTTAATCTCAAAGGCCGTTCTTTTCTCACGCTGAAGGATTTCACCCCCGATGAGATCCGCTATATGCTCAACCTCGCCGCCGATCTGAAGGCGAAGAAGCGCGCCGGCATCCGCGGCAACCTGCTCGCCGGCAAGAACATCGTTCTGCTCTTCGAGAAGACCTCCACCCGCACCCGCTGCGCGTTTGAGGTCGCCGCCTATGACGAAGGCGCGCACGTCACGTTCCTCGACTCCAAGTCCTCCCAGATGGGCAAGAAGGAGACCATGGTCGACACCGCGAAAGTCCTCGGCCGCTTCTTCGACGGCATCGAGTACCGCGGCTACGACCAGAAGGTCGTCGAGGGTCTCGCAGCCAACGCCGGTGTTCCCGTGTGGAACGGTCTGACCGACGTCGATCATCCCACCCAGGCGCTCGCCGACATCCTCACCCTGATGGAGAACACCAAGAAGCCCCTCAACAAGTGCAAGCTCGTTTTCTGCGGCGATACCCGCAACAACGTGGCGTACTGCCTGATGTACATCTGCGCCAAGCTCGGCATGCACTATGTCGGCTGGGGTCCGAAGGAGCTCGCTCCCGCCGCTGACGTCGTGGAGTATTGCCGCGAGGTCGCCAAGGAGACCGGCGCCGTCGTCGAGTACGGCGAGGACAAGGCTCTGCTCAAGGGTGCCGACGCTCTCTACACCGATATCTGGGCTTCCATGGGCGAGGAGGACAAGATCCCCGAGCGCGTGAAGCAGCTCACCCCCTACAAGGTCACCGGCGACGTGATGAAGGCCACCGAGAACAGCGACTGCATCTTCCTGCACTGCCTGCCCTCCTTCCACGACTTCGACACCACCATGGCCAAGAGTCAGATGGAGCTCGGCTACGACATCCGCGAGGTCACGGACGAGGTGTTCCTCTCCCCGAACTCCAAGGTGTTCGACGAGGCCGAGAACCGTATGCACACCATCAAGGCTGTCATGGTCGCCACCATCGGCAACGTCTGATCGAAACAACTCGCTCAAGGGCGACGATCTTTTCTTCACTCACGGCAAAGCCTCCGGTGCAAACCGGAGGCTTTGCCGCATTCCATTATTATATAATATAAGGAAACCGCTCTGCCCACGGCAGAGCGGTTTTTCGTTCAATCCTCCGGCATGGCGACGGCGCGCACGGGCGAGCCGTCAGCGTCCTTGAAGCGCAGGGGGAGCGTCGCGTAGGGAAAGGCTTTCCCCACAAGGGAGGCGAGATTGCAAAGGTTTTCTGTGTTCACAAAGCCTGCGCCGAGCAGGATCTTGTGCACAGGATAGTCCACCGTGTCCATCGGGTCGATGGAGATGGCGTCGGTGCCGACGCCCTTGAGCGGAAAGGCGGCAAGGTACTCCGCCGCCTCAAGCGAGAGCACGGGGAAGGGGGAGAAGTACTGCTCGCTGCCCCAATATTTCTCCCAGCCGGTGTAGAAGAGCAGGAAGTCTGCGGCCTCGATCTCTGAGGCATGGAGCTGGAGCCGCGCTTTGGGGATCTCCTTTCCCGCAAGGTCGGAGCAGTCGAGCACATAGGCCGTGCCGACGTACTTGTCCGCCGGAAATTGATCGAGCATCTTGCCGTCGCGCAGCATATGCGCGGGGGCGTCCATGTGCGTGCCGGTGTGGGAGCCCATCGTCAGCAGCGTTTCACGGAAGCCGTGCTGCTCAAAGGTGTTCGAGGGCGTGAGCTTCGGCGGCTCGGTCTCGGGATAGACGGGCATGGCCTCTTCGATGAGGTGGGTCAGGTCAAGAATTTTCATGGCGCTTCTCCTTTTCCAAAAAAATCATCAGGGCGGCGAGGTCGGCGGGGGACACGCCCGAAATGCGCCCCGCCTGTCCGAGCGAGCGGGGACGGATGGCGGCGAGCTTTTCCCGCGCCTCGAGCCGCAGACCGTCGATGCTGGAATAGTCAAGCTCCTCGGGCAGCAGGCGGCTCTCGAGCCGCGTAAACTCCTCGACCTCAGCCATCTGGCGGCGGATGTAGCCCTCGTACTTCACGGTGATCTCCACCTGCTCGGCGACGTCCTGCGGGCAGGCGGCGCAGCCGGCGTCGAAGGCCCGCAGATCGTCGTAGCGCAGCTGCGGGCGGCGCAGCAGCGCGATGAGCGGGCTGCCGTCCGTGATCTCCGCCGTGCCGCGCTCTCGCAGCAGCGCGTTGAGCGCATCGCTCGCGGGAAGGCCGGTGTGCTCGAGCCGTTTGATCTCCCGCGCGACGGCGGCGTACTTTTCCTCCACGGCGGCAAGACGCTCGTCGGAGATGAGGCCGATGTCGTGCCCGAGCTTTGTGAGCCGCCGGTCGGCGTTGTCCTGCCGCAGAAGCAGGCGGTATTCGCTGCGGCTCGTCATGATGCGGTAGGGCTCGTTCGTACCCTTGGTCACAAGATCGTCGATGAGCGTGCCAATGTAGCTCTCCGAACGCGAGAGGACAAAGGGAGACTGCCCCGCGAGCCTGCGCGCGGCGTTCACACCGGCAACAAAGCCCTGTACGGCGGCCTCCTCGTAACCGGACGAGCCGTTGAACTGCCCCGCGCCGTACAGCCCCGCGATGGCTTTCGTTTCCAGCGTAGGCTTGAGCGCGGTGGGGTCGATGCAGTCGTACTCAATGGCGTAGGCGGGGCGCATGATCTCCGCGTGCTCGAGCCCCGGAATGGTATGGACCATCCGCACCTGTACGTCCTCGGGCATCGAGGAGGAAAAGCCCTGAATGTACAGCTCCTCGGTATCAAGCCCCATCGGCTCGATGAAGAGCTGGTGGCGGGGCTTGTCCGCGAAGCGGACGATCTTCGTCTCGATGCTCGGGCAGTAGCGCGGCCCGACGCCCTCGATCACACCGGAGTAGATGGGGCTGCGGTCGAGATTTTCGCGGATGATGCGATGTGTCTCCTCGTTCGTGTAGGTGAGGTAGCACACCGCCTGATTGCAGGGAACGTGCTCGGTCGTGAACGAGAACGGCAGCGGCTCGGCGTCGCCGTCCTGCCGCTCCATTTTGGAGAAATCGACGCTGCGGGCGTTGACGCGCGGGGGCGTGCCGGTCTTGAAGCGGCGCAGGGGAAGTCCGAGCGCGCGCAGCCGCTCCGCGAGCGGCAGGCTTGCGTGCATCCCATCGGGGCCGCTTGACTGAATGCATTCGCCCACGATGGTGCGCCCGTCGAGGTAGGTTCCCGAGCAGAGGATGACGGCCTTTGCGCCGAACACCGCGCCCGTCGCGGTGACGACGGCGTAGACTGCGCCGTTTTCCACGCGCAGCTCCACGATCTCCGCCTGCCGGAGCGTCAGGTTTTCCTGCCGCTCGAGCGTATGCTTCATGATCTGCTGATAGCGGCGGCGGTCCGCCTGCGCGCGCAGAGACCACACGGCGGGGCCCTTGCCGCGGTTCAAAAGGCGATACTGGATGCAGGCGCGGTCGGCGGCCTTTGCCATCTCGCCGCCGAGCGCGTCCAGCTCGCGCACAAGATGGCCCTTACCCGTGCCGCCGATGGCAGGGTTGCAGGGCATATTGCCCACCGCGTCAAGGTTGATGGTGAAGCAGACCGTTTTCCGTCCCAACCGCGCGCTTGCGAGCGCGGCTTCAATGCCGGCATGGCCCGCGCCGATGACGGCGACGTCGTAGTCGCCGGCAAAAAATTCGTACATAGGCGTCCTCTCGCCTCCCGAAGAACAAAATAGGATATATTATTTTACCACAGGGCTTTGAGCGGAAACAAGCAAAACGAATTAGCGCAAAGCACAAAACAGAGAAAATATTTTTGTGAAATATGTGGAAAATCACGCTTGCGCACTTGACGAAGAAGTGGTATCCTACACTTGAAATTGAAAAGAGAAAGGAGCGTGAGAACCAATATGATGTTTGAAAACTTCAAGGGCTTCGACGTCGATGACATGATCTTCGGCACGACGGAGCAGATCGTCAGCGAGCGCTGAGCGACCAAAACGGAACCACGCAGGGATGCGTGGATTTTTTGTTTTTATGGGGCAGTTTGCACCGTTGACGATAAAAAATTGGGAAAATCCGCCGCCGAGGCGGATTTTTCTTGCCTTTCGCGCGGCGGTATGATATACTTTTTCGGCTAATGCAGTATGAGAAGAGGAGATCACCATGGCTGTTATCGAATACGATTCCTATAAGCAGAAGCTGCTCGCCATGAGCGACACGTTTGAAAACCTTCAGAAGGCGCTTGACATCGAATCCTCCAAGCACGAGATCGCGCGGCTCGAGGCCGAGGCGCACGAGGACGGCTTCTGGAACGACGTGGAGCGCTCGCAGGCCAATCAGATGCGCACCAAGCAGCTGCAAAATAAGGTCCACCGCTTTGAAAAGCTGGTCTCCACGCGCGACGACCTGCTCGCCCTCATCGACATGGGCAACGAGATGGACGACGCCAGCCTGCTGCCCGAGCTGGAGGAGGGCTTCGCCGATCTGGAGAAGCGGATCGAGGAGGTCCGCCTCACGACGCTGCTCTCCGGCGAGTACGATAACTGCAACGCCATTCTGACCTTCCACGCCGGCGCGGGCGGCACCGAGGCGCAGGACTGGACGCAGATGCTCTACCGTATGTATATGCAGTGGGCGAACAAGCACGGCTTCGAGTTCGAGATGATGGACTATATCGACGGCGAAGAGGCCGGCATCAAGAGCGCGACGGTCATGGTCAAGGGCGAGAACGCCTACGGCTATCTCAAGAGTGAGAACGGCGTCCATCGTCTGGTGCGCGTTTCCCCCTTTGACGCGAACGCCCGCCGCCAGACGAGCTTCGCCGCGCTCGAGGTCATGCCCGAGCTGCCCAACGACATCGAGGTCGACATTCGACCCGAGGACATTGAAATGCAGGTCTACCGCTCCTCCGGCGCGGGCGGCCAGCACGTCAATAAAACCTCGTCTGCGGTGCGTCTCATTCATATCCCCACCGGCATCGTCACCGCCTGCCAGACGCAGCGCAGCCAGTTCCAGAACCGCGACTACGCCATGCAGATGCTCAAATCCAAGCTCATGGAGCTGAAGATCCAGCAGCACGCGGAGAAGATCAGCGACCTCAAGGGCGTACAGCTCAAGATCGAATGGGGAAGCCAGATCCGCTCCTATGTCTTCATGCCCTACCAGCTCGTCAAGGATACGCGCACGGACTACGAGACCGGCAATATTCAGGCGGTCATGGACGGCGACCTCGACGGCTTCATCAACGCCTACCTCACCAAGGCCGCGAACGGCGAACTGAAAAAATAAAGAAAAAGGTGCTCTGTCCGCCGGACGGAGCACCCTTTCACGCACGGAGATACGGAAAATGGACGAAAATATCAGAGAAGAGATCCTACAGGAAAATAAAATGGGCACCATGCCGGTCGGCAGGCTGCTCTTCAGCATGGCGGTGCCGATGATGGTATCCATGCTGTTTCAGGCGCTCTACAACGTGGTGGACAGCATCTTTGTGGCAAAGCTCAGTCAGGACGCAATGAACGCCGTGTCGCTCGCATTCCCGCTCCAAACGCTGTGCATCGCCTTTTCCGGCGGCACGGGTGTGGGTATGAACGCGCTGCTCTCCCGCTCGCTGGGCGAGAAGAATCAGGCGAGCGCGGACCGTGCGGCAAATGTCGGCCTGTTCCTCACGCTGTGCAATTTTGCGCTCTTCGCCCTCATCGGCTGGACGCTTGCGGGACCGTTCTTCCGCTTTCAGACGGACAACCCGCAGATCATCGCTTACGGGCGCGACTATGTGACCGTCTGCATCGGCTGCTCGATCGGCCTGTTCTTCCAGATGTATAATGAGCGCCTGCTGCAATCGACGGGACGCACGAACCTCTCCATGATCACGCAGATCGCCGGCGCGGCCACCAACATCGTTCTCGATCCCATCCTCATTTTCGGCCTGCTCGGCTTCCCGCGGCTGGAGGTCGCCGGTGCGGCGATCGCCACCGTTATCGGTCAGCTCGTCGGCGCGTCCATCGGCTTCTATCTCAACCTCACGCGCAATCCCGACGTGCATCTGCGCCGCCGCGAGATCCGTCCCCACGCCGCGACGATCAAGGAGATCTACGCGGTCGGCGTGCCGTCCATCATCATGCAGTCCATCGGCTCGGTGATGGTGTTCGGCATGAACAAGATCCTCATCTCCTTTACCGAGGCGGCGACGGCGGTGTTCGGCGCGTACTTCAAGCTCCAGAGCTTCATTTTCATGCCCATCTTCGGCCTGAATAACGCGATGGTGCCTATCATTTCGTACAACTACGGTGCGGGCAAGCCGGAGCGCTTCCGCAGGACGATCCGCCTTTCGGCTGTCACAGCCATCGCCATCATGTGCGTGGGTCTTGCGTTCTTCGAGATCATCCCCGGTACGCTGCTCGGTCTCTTCTCCCCCTCGGAGGAGATGCTGACCATCGGCAGGACCGCGCTGCGCATCATCGGCCTGACGTTCCCGCTCGCGGGCTTCTGCATCGTCTCGGGCAGCGTCTTTCAGGCGCTCGGCACGCCGTTTTACAGTCTGATCGTCTCGGTCTGCCGCCAGATCTGCGTGCTACTGCCGGTGGCGTATCTGCTCTCCCTGACCGGACGGCTGGAGCTGGTGTGGTGGTCGTTCCCCATCGCCGAGCTCGTGAGCCTGACGCTCTCGGCCATCTTCCTGCGCAGGACGCTGCGCGCGGCCGGCGAACGCCTGAGCCAAAACTAAAAAACAGGAGACGCCGTCCGGTGGGTGGCGTCTCCTTGCTGTATTCTGCGCTTACAGCCCCAGACCGGGGATGTTCAGACCGCTGGTGAAGCTGTTCATGCGGTTGCTCATCGCGTCGTCCGCCTGCCGCAGCGCCTCGTTGACCGCGGAGATCACGAGGTCCTGCAGCATCTCGACGTCCTCGGGATCGACCGCCTCGGGCTTGATGGAGAGCGCGGTGATCTCCTTCTTGCCGTTCGCCGCAGCGCTGACGGCACCGCCTCCGACGCTCGCGGTGAAGGTGGCCTCCTCGACCTCCTGCTGAGCCTTCGCCATCTCCTGCTGCATCTGCATGAGCTTCTGCTGCATCTGCATCTGCTGCGCCGCCTGTCCCGCGCCGTTCGAGAAGCCTCGGCGCGCGCTGTAACCCTTTGCCATATCCGTATTCCTCCTGATGTTACTTGATGTTGAAGTTATCGAACTTGCTGCCCATACGCAGCAGGTCCTGGAATTTGTCGCGTTTTTTCCCGCCCTCCGGCTCGCCGACCACGAAGCGCACGGCAATCGCCTGACCGACGCTCTGGCCCGTCACCTCGCGCAGCACCGCGGCGACCGCCTCGGTATCGAGCATGGCCTTCGTCACCGCCGTCGGACAGTAGACCGTCAGCACGCCGTTGGCGAGCCGCCCATCCGCCTGACCGACGAACGCGCGCTTGTCGGGCGTGAGTCGGTTTTTGTAGCTCTCCATCAGCGTGAGCCAGATATCGCTGTCGCCGGTTAGCTTGGGCGATTCCACCTTCGGCTCTGCGGCCTGTGGCGCGGGAGCCGGCGTCGCGCTCTGCGGACGTTCCGGCTCTGCCGGCTCGCCGTAGGGCGGGGGAGCGTCGTCAAAGGATTCGTCTGCCGGCGCGGGCGCGCTGTCCTCCCACGGGGGAGGAGCCTCGTCCTCCACGGCTGTCGGCTTCGCCGCAGCCCTTGCGGGAGCGGGCTTCTCCGCCGGCGCGGGCACCACCTGCGCCGTGCTTTCCGCGGCAGCATAACGCACGCCCGTGGCCATCTGCTGTTCGAGCCGCGCGAGGCGAGCGTTGATGGCGCTCAGGTCGCCGGAGAGCGTTTCGTCGCAGAGCTTCAGGAGACACAGCTCCGCATCCGTGCGGCGGTTGACGCTCACGTTCATGTCCGCCGCCGCGCGCTGGAGCGTGGTGCAGATGGCGATGAGCCGCGCACTGTCAGCCTGCCGCAAAAGGCCGTCCATCGTCTGGCTGTCGTAGCCGCCCGTGAGCAGCGCCGCGCCGCCCTCGGGAGCCGTTTTGGAAATGAGCAGGTCGCGCGCGAGCGCGGACAGCTCGCCGAGCACCGCGCCCACGTCCTTGCCGCTGCCGTAGAGCCGGTGGAGCAGCAGCAGCGCGGCCTTCGTGTCGCGCCGCAGAACGCAGTCCATCAGCTGTGCGGTCTGGAGGTTGCCCGCCAGTCCCAGCGCGTCGAGCACTGCCGCGCTGTCGATGGTCCCGCCCGCCGCCGCACACTGGTCCAGAAGGCTCAGCGCGTCGCGCAGCGCGCCGTCGGCAATGTGCGCGAGCAGCTCCGCGCCGTCCGGCCGGAGGTCGATGCCCTCCTGCTCCGCGATGTAGTTCAGCCGTCCCACGATCTCGCGCGGCAGAATGCGCCGGAATGCAAAGCGCTGGCAGCGCGAGAGAATGGTCGCGGGCACCTTGTGCAGCTCGGTCGTCGCCAGAATGAACATCAGGTGTTCCGGCGGCTCCTCCAGAATTTTCAGCAGCGCGTTGAACGCCGCGATGGAGAGCATGTGCACCTCGTCGATGATGTACACGCGCTTTTTCACCTGCGCGGGGGAGTAGATGGCCTCGTCCCGCAGCGCACGGACGTGGTCCACGCCGTTGTTCGAGGCGGCGTCGAGCTCCATCACATCGAGAAAGCCGCCGGACTCGATGCCGAGGCAGCTTGAGCATTTGTTGCAGGGGTTACCGTTCTCGGGGTGCTCACAGTTCACCGCCTTGGCGAGGATCTTCGCGCAGGTGGTTTTGCCCGTGCCGCGCGTGCCGGTGAAGAGGTAGGCGTGCGAGAGCCGTCCCTCTGCGACCTGCCGCTGCAGCGTTTCAGTGACATGCTCCTGCCCGACCACGTCGGAGAAAGTCTTGGGCCGCCACTTGCGGTACAGCGCCTGATACATACCACATTGCCCCTTTCGTGAGGATAGAAAAGGTCCTCCGTATACAGCTGCGTGACCGGCGCCCTTGCGGCACATGACTGGTCCCGCTTAATGCTGCTCGGTTCCCCGCCTGACATGGTTCGCGGGCATTCATTGCGCAAGACCGATCCCGCAGCTGTATGCGGAGGACGGATAACAACAGATATTATACGATACGGCTTTCGGAAAGGCAACAAAAATTTTTTGAAAAAAGTGAAAAAAGGACTTCACAAATAAGAAAAGCTGTGGTATGATATGCGGGCTGAAAAGTTCATGGGCCTGTAGCTCAGTTGGGAGGGCGATCCCGACATAAAGCGGGCCCACTTGATGATCGATATTTTCAGCCAAGTTAATATTTGGGCCTGTAGCTCAGTTGGGAGAGCGTACGGTTCGCATCCGTAAGGTCGTGGGTTCGAATCCCTTCAGGTCCACCAAACAGGTATTGGACGAACACCTATTTCTTCAGCGGCGGCTTCGCCGTAAAGGTTTCGCTCTGATACGAACAGAAAAACGCCACCTTAGATGAAAGTCTAAGGTGGCGTTTTTCTGTTCGTAGAACCGTTTTAAACTGTTGCGGTTTCTTGCATTGGAAATCCTTGAATCTCGAAACCTATGGAAATCAATTTCGCCTTGAATTCATTCTCAAATTTGTTGATTTTGGTTTCATCAACGACAATAACAAGGTTCTTTCGAGCCCTTGAACAGCCAACGTAGAACAATTTATAAGCTGTTAGAATTCCTTCAATCTTTGAAATCTTAAATATGTTTTTAGCATTACCTACCGTGCTTTTAGCCAAATAAGCTATAAAATCATCTTTCAATAATGCCTCAAAGAGTTTGTTGTCTCGATATGTGTTCAAAACTTGGTTACTATATTCGGCAAGAAGTTTTTTGTTCGCTTCATTTTTATTGTGAGTTTCAGCGGTAAGGTCACTTATTTTCATCCTCAACTTTGCTTCGACTTCCATTATTATTTTGCTATATGAATAAAACAAGTCCTCAAATTCCGGCAACGAAAATGTATTTTTTGACCACAGTTCAAAGAAGGAATACATACGAACATTGGGGGTAGAATAATTATCCGCGGCAACAAAAACTACCGACTGATGGCTCTCTCCTTTTACACCGTGTTGGGTAGATATATAAGGTGTCCTTAGGTAGTTAGCAAGATTCTTAATTTCTGCGATTTCAATATTTAATACTTGCTGATACTCAGCACTTTCCTCATAAATATTTTTGACCGTAGCAGATATAAGAGACTGCTCAAACAAGCATTCTATAACATCCTTGATTAGACACTTTTCTCTTTCGTAAACAATTTTGACAGCCTCAAATTTATCTCGTAGTGCCTTTTTATCCGTATGCCTTTTCAATTGGAACAATGATGAATTAAAAAAATTATTTTCCTTTCTGCATACCGAAATAAGCATTCCATAGTTTTCTTTCGTGTATAACACCATTATGTTATTCAAAAGAAATAAAAACTTCATTAATGCATCGGGATTATCGTTTGACATATCAGATAAAACATCTGTTGGCGAGTATTTTCTCCCGAATGAATATGCTTCCATCTTTTCATATGTCGAATATAAATTCTTTGCACCTATTTCCGCATATTTTTCTTTGTTCATCAAATATAACGTAAGTATTCCCGGAAAGCTTGTTTGAAAATGCTCAACAGCCTCCGCTACATTTGATGTAATAATGACTTTGGGAGAAATGTCGGGAACAATATCTTTATTCTTTTCAGATGGATCTTGCTTAAAAGAATCATCATTGTAAATATTGTTCAAAATTGATATTATTTTTCCTATTGAACGATGATTTACCACAAGTCGTTGTGAGGTATCAAATTCCCGCAATTTTTCCTCGAATGAACCATCGTAGTTGCGGTATATTTGCTGCATTCTATCACCTAACAAATATAACTGTATGTTTTCTTTATTAACTACAGCATCATAGAAAATATCGAGTATATATGCAGAAGTATCTTGATATTCGTCAATAAATATGTAGTTGTATTTATCACTTATTTTCCTCAATAGTACAGGATATTTTTTAATTAGCTTGTTAGCAAACATTATCAAATCATCGTGGGAAAGTTTACCAGAGTATAAAGATGTAAATGGCGTTTCTCCGTATGATAACTCGCGTAGATTTTCTCGAACAAGATCAACATTTAAATCTCCGTGTTTCTCGATATAATGTTGGTTGCTTTGATCAATATGCTCATCTCTTTCCTCATTTTTGATTCTCGCCTCAATCTTTTCTTTGAAGATTTCCCAATACAAATCCAAAGCTTCTTTGAGTGGATAGAAAGGACTGATCAAATCGTTAATATAAGAATGTATTGTACTTACTGTTACATTAGCGCTATCCAAATCTTTCTTTAACTCATCAGCAGCACGGTTTGTATATGTAATACATAAAATCTTGCTTTTCGGTTCTTTAAGACAAATGCTTTTCAAACGAGTACGTATATTCGTGGTTTTTCCACTGCCTGCAGGGGCGTTTATTAAGTGCTTATTATTTGCTATTTCGCCAGCCATAACAATCCTTTCCTTATGTAATCCGGAAGCATCTTTTCTTCATTGCCGCTTAAAACTACAGAATACATAAAATCTGTTTTATTGTTTGAGGAAGCGGCTACGATTTGACGAATGGAAAACTCGCTATCTGTTTCGTCATTTCTGTTGTTTGGAATAGTAAAAGTGAGATTATTGTTTTTTCTTATTGATTTCCATTCACTGCGCTTGGTTTTGTCAAATACATTTTTACTTAAAAACTTATTCAACATTGCTTCTTCTAAAGTGCGAGCTGTGCTATTTTCATCTTGATATGCGACACAAATAAGGTCGTTACAAATTACCGTGCCTTTTTCTGTTTGCATCTCATATATCTCTTTAATTGAGGGTAAATATGCTGCACCTTTTTCGGGATAAATCAATCTATAACAATGATTAATTGTTGCATTTGTGCTTGTTGAATTTTTTGCTATTTCAAAAGTTGTAGCGTCCTTGTTATAATCCAAATCGGTTATGATCAAAGATTTCATTTTGAGCATAGTCAATATTTCAAGATAATTATGAGCATATGCTCCTCCTACTTGAATAAAAGCAATATAGTTGTCACGCAGAGAGGCAAATTCGGTCATACCCAATAGCTTTCTTATATATAAGCGCTCTGTATCTCCCTCATAAAGAATCACCTTGTCCGCAAATATCAACTCGGAATAACCTATTTCAAAAAACCAATCGAAAAAGTTTTGTAGTAAAAACTCGGACTCTTTATCTACATTTTTGACCTTCTTGTTTTCAATAGATTTTCTAAACTTACTAAGATTAAATAATTCACTTTTTGATTTTTCTGTTTGTCTGATAACTCTTAGACTATTCAGACCCACAGATCGCGCAATTTCATTTGAATGTGTTGTTATAAGACCTTGTAATTTCTTTTCCGTATAATATTTTGTCAGAAATCTAATGAAGACATTTTGCATCTGTGGGTGCATATGTGACTCGGGTTCTTCTATGAAAAACACATTGACCTTGCTGTCATCAACGGATTTGTAGAATTCCTCTAATCTCATATGAAGATAAATTAAATTACTAAATCCCAATCCTTGAGATTGCTCATTCAAAAGCAAACCATCAATATCATATTTTGCGCGAGTGATTTTTTGAATAAAATCTTCAACAACATTCTCATTAACATCCATTTCGAGTTGTAATTTTCCAATATGACCGCCACTCGTCTTTGATATATCTGTACTGTTTCATCCAGTGATTTTATCGATGAATTTTTGATTTCTTTCTTGGCTCCGGAATCTTCAATTTGTGCCATCAACAAATCGGGAAGCTTTTTGGTTACTTCTTCCCACTTTTCATTACCTTTTAACAATGCTATAATCCTTTTACTTATCCCTTTTGAAGTATCGGATTCATGGTCATCCAATTCTCTTATTGCAGGTATATCACGGAAATTAAATAAATTCTTAAATGCTATTATCTCTATAGAATTTGCATTCTCATAGTTTGAATTACAGAAATAACATTTTTCAAGCGAAGCGTGACAATACAGTTTTAGTAATTCTTCTTTTATAAAATAAAGTTTTGTTTCTTTTTCTTTGCAATCGGGATTACTAATGTCCAAAAAGCGTGACGACATTTTATCGTAACATTCTCCGAGATATTTTTCAAAAGAAGCTATACTTGGCTCATACGAATAAATAAAGTAAAATGAGTGCTTCGACTCATCCAAATCCATCAGGTAATCCGCAAACAATTGAATATCGTCACCTGTTGGATCGTAGTCCACTTGAATTTCCGCGTGAAAGCACTCTATGGTGTACTCTGGAAGAAGCTTATCATCGACAGAAATCTTTTTAATAATTTCGCTGATTCCTGTATTTTTATCATTTTCAACCATAATCGACTGAAAGACAGGAATTATTTTTTCTACCCAAGAAGTTGATAAATTGGTAGGAATATCACTATATGTGAAGCTAAGCTTTTTGTCGCGAAACATTCCTTTCAGAACAGAAATAAGCGTTGTTTTACCACTATTGTTTGGTCCTGCTAATACTGTCAAAGAATTTTGCAAATCGAGTTCAACTTTCTGTAACTGTCGATAATTATATATTTTGACTTTCTTTAAAATCATATTTTACACCTCCTATACCGTAAGTGAGTTTCTTATATATCTTCGTTATCTTCAATCTCGCTATTATCGTACTCCAACAGATCTTCCACGCGGCAACCGAGAACTTTCGCCAAAGCAAGAAGCGTAGCTCCTGCCGCTTTGTTTATGTCCTTGGCACGAATTTCATATTGTTGCAGAGTGCGAAGATTGACACCGACTTTTTCTGCAAGCTCCCTCTGTGAATAACCGCTGATTTTACGTTGCGCCTGCAAGCGAGTCGGCGGATTTTTCTTGCGGATAATACGATTTATAGTATCCACAAATTTCTTTTCGGATGCTTCGTGCAAAGTAGGATAGAGCTTTTCAATATCCTGCATAGATATATACTTCTGAATTTCCTTAAAGCTTCGTTCTGTGAACCATTGATAGTACGCTAAGATCCAACCACACCAATATTCGGGAGAGTAGTCATAATCGATTTGTGACTCGGGAAAGTCCCTATCTATGCCTGACTTTGAGAGAACATTCATCACAAGCTCCGTACCCGATACTCCCGATACACATTTAGGAACTCCCAAAGCAAATTGTTCTGCATAGCCCGTCCCGATAAACAATTCAAGAAAGCTATCCATTTTTATCTCACAACTATTTGCGGCATAGTCCATAGCTTCTCCGAGGCATTTCATTGCATCATCAAGATACCCTTCATCGTAAGCGCGGATCATTCGGTTGTACCTCCTCTCGTATAATATCTCTCATATACAAACCGTCGATATCATCTTTTTCAAGTTCTGCACGAAAAGCTGCTCTTGCCTCATCGTCACGAGCTTTCCTTTTTGCGTAATATACCGTATTGTCACAGGTTTCATATGAAATAAAATGAATTTTGGCAAAAGCGGATGGGCTCTTCAACACAAATTGTTCACCGAGTCTGCCAAGTCGCATAGCATAGGCAAGCTGAGTCAAAGAAATTTCATTGTTTACAAAAGCTCTCGCAAAAGAAAAATAGGAATCATCTGCGCGGTATCCAACAACCGCATCATACGGTGTTAAGTCAATCAAAAAACGTTCCTTTAACCAATCCGCGCCTCGCTTCATAACAGGAGTAGATACACGGAATTTTCTATATTTCATAAGCAATGCTAACCAATGTAGGATTGTATATTCATCAGAGGAAAGGTTCAGAACAGAAAGTCCTTTGGTATCTATTTCATATTTATTGGCGTATCCATCGGTATTTTCAGTACAAGCCCACTCTTTAGCAAGTTCAAGGTGCTCAGTACAATAAAATCCCCGTCCGTAGTCATTATAGGATTTTCCTTTACCAAAAACGGGCGTTTGAATTATTTCGGGTGAACCGTGATATAGAATTAGTTTGCTCATTTTTATTTTCTCCATACTTCTTTAGAGTTATCTACGTGTATTATACTTCCAAAGAAGTATAATGTCAATGTTTTTTGAAACAAATTTACATATCCACATATAAAACATCTCTCATATTTTAAAACAAAGAACACTTTGATAGTGGAAGTGTTAAAAATTATATAGAATAATAAATAATCAAAATAATTTTGAAAAGGATGAAAAAATGTTCAAATATCAAAAGGTGCAACATATGATAGAGTAGTTATCGTCCCAGTCAGTACGGCGCTGCCATTTCTACAAGAACAAAAAATAATTACTTCCGATAAAACGCGAGCAAAATTCTATGTTGCCTGTACTCGAGCAAAATATAGTATTGTATTTGCCATGAAAAACCCAACAGCGAATACTGCATTTCAAAAAGCCAAAATTTTATGCGAAGGGAAAATGCTTTCAGCGTACAAATTTAAAAAATAGACCATCGGATTTAATCAGAACTGATACGCAGTGAGTAACCCTATCTCTCACTTCCGCACATTCGATTTCCGCTAATTCTCCTGCTACAGTGGTTGCAGTAATCGAAGGAGGAGCGGCGTATGAAGCGGAAATACTATGTGGAACTGAACCGGCAAGAATGGCGGCTTATCATTGAGGGGCTGAACCGGTTCCGCAACGAGTTGATTGCGGCGGGGCGGTACACAGATGCCGTAGATGAGATTGAGATACTAATCAAAGTCGCCAAAGCAAAGCCGCAGAAGTCAATGTTGTGGGGATGGAGGCACTGATGATGGAAAAGTACATTACCGATGGACGCACAGGACTGAAATATGAATTGGTCGGTGACTATTACCTGATTGCCGGGGAGGATGAGCCGGAGGAAGATCGGCCAATCGGAGTATGGGGGCAGCGGCATCTCCGCTATCTCAGGGAGTATCGCCGTGTGCGATATGCCACGCTGCTGACAAGTGGCGAATTGAACACCTATCTTGCGGACATTGACCGACGGGCAGAGGAGCTTTTTCTTCGGCTGGTAAAGCAAATGGCAGATGCAGAGGGCATTACGGAAACGCTGAAAGCCAGCGATCAAATGGAATGGGTCGGGCGGATGAATTCCTGCCGAGACCGTGCATCCGAAACTGTCTATCATCAAGTAATCTATACATAAGGCAAGCCCTTCGTATCGAGAAAATGATACGAAGGGCCTCTTTTTGCCTATTGTGCTTTCAAAAATCCGGATTCAAAGGCATCGGGGAAAATAAAGCGTTTCTCGCCCTGCTCAAAGCGGACGGTCACATATCCCCTGTTCAGCTCGATCACTTTGCCAATGCCGAACTTAGCGTGAGCCACAGTGCTTCCAACGGCAACGCCGGAAACATCGACCTTCGGTTTTTCGGGCTGCTGGGGCTTTGCGGGAACGATCGGAGATTTCACGCCGAAGGCAGCAGTGACAAAATCCGGCTTAGCCGGTGGTGTCCGAGTTGGAACGGGGGCTTTGGGCGGCTCCGGCTCCTCGTCCGCTTCCGGGACATCGGCTTCGTCGATTTCCGGCGCATTCATCGTAGACTGCTGGTTATAGAACAGCAGCTCATACTCCTTGCGCTTCACAACGGTATCCCAGCCACCGACATCCTCGTTTTCGTGCTTGTCAAGGCCGGTGTAGGACAGGCTGGAATCCTCATAGCGTTTGAATTTGAAGATGGCATCATTCATCAGGCTGGCGTTGAACACATTCAGTTCCACCAGCAGATTGAAGTCCTTCACATCCAGACCGGTCACTTTTTTGAAGAGCCCCGGTTCCAGCTGCGTGATCACATCCTTCAAGGAGCGCTCTCGGTAATCCGTCAGATACATAAAGATCGGCACACGGGTGGCAAACTTGATGAGCTTCTCCTGAACCTGCTTACGCATGGATTTGTATTCTTTTTCTTCCTCGGAGATTTCCTTTTTCTCCTCCTTGGTGAGCTCCTTGCCCTTTTCCTTCTTGACCTTTTTCACGCTCTCCGATTTGTTGATGATGGTCTCAATATCCGAGTTCAGGCTGCGGAAGCCCTCAATTTTCATCAGGGCCTCCATGGCCTCCTTGTTCGCCATCAGTCGCCGGAGTGTATCATTGTCCACATTGACCAGCAATGCGGATTCCCAGCGCTTGGCCAGCAGCGTGGCCGAGGTACCGGCCATGGCGATATCCAGAATATCCTGTGCGTCGATCTGCTTCATGCTGCTGCCGTCGTAGGCCAGTACGGGTAGGAAGTTGATGAATTCCGCCACCTTCTTTTCCGGGTTGCTCTCATTCACATTCAGGCGACAGGAATAATCCGAGATTTGCTTGAGGGCACGGTCCAGCGCAAAGTCAAAGACATAGCACTCGTATTTCATAATTTGATCGGTGCCGGAGCCGGTACGCACCGTCCACGGAGACTGTACCCGGAACGCTGCCTGGAAATAGGTCTCCGGGCTTTTCAGATTCCGCAGCATAAAGATGCCCGTCCACGGCTTGACCGTAACGCCGGTGGTCAGCTTGCCGCAGGACAGCGTGATGGTCTTAGTGGTCAGCGGATCACCCATGGATTTCTGCACCGGCTCCAGCGCATCCACGCCAATGCCCGCCTTGGTCCCGGCGCAGACATTGATGCGGTAATCGTGGTAAAAGCTGTTCTGCTTCTGCTGCAGCAGATTGTACATGGCGTAGCAGCTCGCCACATTGGGCAGAAACCAGAAGGTGTGGGACAGCACATTCAGCAGCCGGGTATCGGAAAACGGCATAGGCGGGCGCTTGTCCTGACCCAGCTTCATATCGTCCACGCTGGCGGGGAGATAGGAGCCGCGAATCAGGTCCAGCCACTTCTGCACCTCGTTCTCATAGACAAAGCGGGCGGTCTCCGGCTTACTCTTCTCGCCGTATTTGGCGGAGAAAAATACATTCAAATCAAATTCGTCGAACTGCCCCTGCATGGCGATCTGCCGGATGCTGTCCGGGATGCGGTAGGTCATCATCACCATCCGGGGCAGTGCTGCATAGGGGTTGTCCGCAGCCCCGTCCCAGTTTTCTTTGGCCCGCTGTTCGTCGGAATAGGTCCAGTTGTAGATTTGATCCTCGATAAATTCGCCGCTGTTGATGGCGCGGAACGGCGTGCCGGACAGGAACAGATAGTACGATGTGGTGATGGGCAGGAAGGTCTCGTTGTAGGCGTTGTCGGCCTCGTCCTTCTTGTACTTCTCCATATCGAAGTCGTAATCCTCGTCCTCGTTGTCCATTTCAAAGAGCTTTTTGGCATTGTCCCGCCACGCGCCGAAATGGTATTCGTCAAAGATCACGATGTCCCAGTTGGTGGTATGTACCCATTCGTTCTTTGCCTTGATGCCGCCGCTCTCGTTGGTGCCGAGATAGTCCTGAAAAGAGCCGAAACAGACGATGGGGCGGGACAGGTCGGCGTCCTCGTAGCGCATTCCGTCCCGGCAGATGAATTGCCAGCCCTCAAAGTCCTTGTGGGTCATGAGATCCTCTTCCCACGCCGCCTCGACAGCGGGCTTGAAGGTCAGCACAAGCACCTTTTTCAGCCCCATTCGTTTGGCCAATTCATAGGCAGCAAAGGTTTTGCCGAAGCGCATTTTGGCGTTCCAAAGGAATTTCGGTGCACGGTCCGGCGTATCCAGCTTGGCGGAACGAAAATAGGCGATGGTCTTGTTGACGGCCTCCTCCTGCTCCGGGCGCATGGAAAAGGTGCGGGTGCGGTTCTCCTCGTTGAGGGTGTCGGTTTTCACCGCCAGCACCGCCGCTTCCAACTCATCCACCGTGCAGCGGAACCATTCGCCACCCACGCCGGTGATTTTCCTGCGGCGGAGCATACGATGCACATCGTGGTCGGTAAAGCAGGAGCCGTCCTCCCGCATGGCAGAGCTGCGGTACAGGATCTCATAGGGGAGCTTGCCGTCCGGGCGCTTGGTGGGGTACTGCTGCGCCACACGCCTGTCCACATCCTTTTCGGTGTAGCCCACCTTCAGCAGGCCGTCATAATCCGGATTTAAGTCCCGGTAGGCATAGATCATCGGATGGACTTCTGGGCGTTGGGGAAAGAAATCCATTTGCGGCATCAGTCCTCACCTCCGGTCAAGTCCATGGGCTTTATCATAGATTCGATGAAAGCAACTTCTTCATCGGTAAGGCCATACTTGGCGTAAAGTTCGGCATCAGTCCAAGGCTTACGCCAATCCTGAGCAGGTACAAAACTGAATGTCGTTTTTGTGATTTGCTGCGTCATCGCAATTTGGGCAACGAGGAATCTCGCAAACTTACTTTGGAGATATTTATAGTAGTTTTTGGCTTCATTTTCTGTATCAAAACAACCTGCAATTAAATATGTTTCTGAGCAGATTGTTTTAGGCGGCAGAATCTCCATTGTGGAAATAATACGGAACTGTCCATTTTTATCCGGCTGTCCAGCGTGTTCTGCGCTCAGCCTTGAAATCATAACTTTCCATTTGTCTATATTCTCATTGCCTGCGCTCACTTTTGAGCTTGGGAACTTGCCAATGCCATCTTTGTTCCGTAAAAGTAAATCGCCTTGGGCTTCAGGTCGGACATTGGTTGCGAGACCAAAGGGTTTTCTGCTTGAAACATATTCTGAAAGGTTTGGCTCGCAAAACGCTCGAACTTTTTTAATAATAGATTCAGCTAAAGGGTAACGGATGAGGGTCGGAAACTCATTCAATTCCTTTTCTATCGTATGAGATTCTCCGTTGCTATAATTGGTAAATGCACAAGCGCCGGTATAATGCTTATCCCAAAGAAAATAGCAAACGCCTCCGGCAACATCAACTCCAGGAAAACAATCGGCAGAGTTTGTATAGTCCATAATGTGTGAAATGCGCTTGTCATTGAGCATCGAATTTCTAAAAGACTCCAACCCTTTCCCACCCGAGTACCATCGTGCTGGGATTATCATTGTCAAATAGTTTGGTGACAGCTTTTTAGCCTGTTCCACAAAAAGGTGATATATAGGCGAGGCACTAACGCCATTTCCCCCGTCGCTCAACTGATACGGCGGGTTACTGATGATCACATCGAACTTCATCTTAAAAATATCCTCCGGCTTGGTGGTATGGATCAGTTCATAGGCATGGGTTTCCAGCATTTCGTCCCGGTCGTATTGGCTCTGGGCTGCGCCGCAAAAGACGCATTTTCCGTTTTTCCAGCGGTGGGGGATCCGCTTGTAGCGAATGTTGCCCTCCGCATCGTCAAAGCGGGACACCGAATACACGCTGTTGGGGTACTTGCTGCAATACACACCACGGCGGGAGAGCAGGCTGGTCAGCTCGGTGATGGCGATACCGTAAAGCTGGTGATGAAAGATGTGGTCAATACGCTGCTGCAGGTCGGGAAGGATCGGCTCCAATCCGGTCAGCAACCGCTTGGCGATCTCCCGCAGAAAGACACCGCTTTTACAGGCCGGGTCTAAAAACTTGGTATTGGGGTCCGAAAACAACTCCTGCGGGAGCATATCCAGCATCGAATTGGCTACCTCCGGCGGCGTGAACACCTCATCGTTGGACAGATTGGCAAGGCAGGACAACACATCCGGATTATAGATGCCGGAGTAGAAATCATTGCTCATTTTCCCATACCCTCCTGTAGTGCGTCACATATTTTTTGAGGAACTCGCCCTCGTCGCTGGGCTTCTCGGTGGGTTCGTCCGTGTCGAACAGGGTCATCTGCTCCTCCCGCTTTTTGCGTTTTTTCTTGCCGAACAGGTCACGGGCCTCGTCATCTCCCTGCATCAGCCTGGCAAAGGTGTAGTCACTGCGCTGGAGCTGATAGCCGGTTACAAAGGCCCATTCGGAAAACACGATGGGCTCCCCGGTATCCTGCTGATTTTCATCCACGCACATCAGGCTCAGGGCGTTGCCGCAGACGATGTTGCGGGACAGAATAAACCGCACCGAGCGGCGGCAGTCCTCGCTGACCTCCTTTTTGCAGACGGCTTTGTACTCCTTGTCCCACATCCGATAAAGCCGCTCCCGGCAGGCCTCGCAGTTGTCCTGCAGAATATCCACACCGTAAAGGCTGCTGACGGCCAGAACGGAGTATTTTTCGTAGTCCATCGGGAACTTCTTGTATTTCTTTTTTACAACAGCCAACTTCCGGGACAGGATCTCGGCGAGAAAATTCCCATCGCCGCAGGCGGGCTCCAGAAAGCGGCTGTCGATGCGCTCTGTCTCGGTTTTCACGAGGTCGCACATCGACTTTACCTCCCGCTCGGCGGTAAACACCTCGCCGTGGTCCGCCACCCGCTGTTTGGATTTCACTTGCTTTGTCACGCTTTTGATCCCCCCGGAAACATAATCCCGATTATGTTGTAAACAGGGCAGCAAAAAAGACCTGCCACAGATTGGGCAGGCCAAAAAGGGTATGAAAAAGCAAGCCTTCTCTTATCGCTTCAGAAAACGAGCCGGAAAGGCTTTCTTGTTGTGCTCGATTTTAGACAATTTAAGGGCTTTCACGCTTTTCGTCGATGCTTTCTTTACTTTTTCGTAGGTTGATGCTATAATGCAATATGTATAGGTATGCTTCTATCAAAATGGAACTACAACATAATCGGGATTCTGTTGCTTATAAAATTAGGTGCATATTCTCCATGCGGCGGCGGTGCTCCGTGCCGGTGGAAATGATATAGATGCGGGTCGTATCGATGCTTGAGTGACCGAGAATGTCGGCAAGCTTGGCAATGTCCTTTTCGATGCCGTAAAACACCCGGGCGAACAGGTGGCGCAGGTTGTGCGGAAATACTTTTTGAGGGTTGACATCTGCCTCCGCGCATAGCGCCTTCATTTCCCTCCACAGGTTCGTCCGATTGACCGGCTTTCCCGTGCGGGTCACGAAAATTATTCCGCTTTCGATTCCTTGCTCCGCTGCATAGCGGAGCAATTTTTGCCTCAGCCCCTTCACAAGAAACACCGTCCGGGTCTTTGCCTTACAGCTTACCACCGCCTCGCCGCACCGTGCTGCCTCAATAGTGATAAATTGCAGCTCACTGACCCGGATGCCGGTGCCGCAGATGGTCTGCAAAATCAGACAGAGCCGTTCATTGTGCTTTCGCACCGCTGCTCGGCAGAGCCGTGTGTATTCCGCTTTCGTCAGTTCCTTTTCTTCGGGGCAGTAAACCTGCTGCTGCAGTTTCAGTGTTTTTACCTTCAGGTCGTGCCAGCCGAGAAAGTTGAATAGACAGTTGAGGCTGGCCAGCATGGAGTTTACGCTCCGCACGGCGTAGATTTCTTGCAGGTGCTTTTTGTATGCGATCACGGTTTCCTTTGTAATTTCTCCATCCGGTGCGTATGCCGCAAAGGCGCGGACATCCCGAGCATATTTTTCGACTGTTGCGGCACTCCGTTCCTCTAAGACAAGATGTTCCGTAAATTCGGCGATCTCCGCCGCTGTGAGTAATCGTCCCCTCATCGTGGATTTACCTCCGAGTATTTTCTGATTATTCTACCCGAAAAGTATGAAAACAAAAATTGTCACCGTTTATTGTAAGAAAAGCAGTGACAGGAATCGAATCTATGGATTTTCGTTCAGCCCCGGTGCGTTTCAAGTTGTTTGATCCGCACCGGGGCTTTTTCATCTTCTGGGCTTGTAGGGATTTTTATTGGACAGCAACTATGCTAAAATTATTTTTGAAAAGCAGAAACAATCGGCGTTTGCTTGTGCCGTTAAAAAATAGAGGGCGCTGGCCCTCTGGAAAGGAGACGATAAAAATGCCAATTATGCTGACCAGAAAGGACGGCCCGCCTACGCCGTTCCGCAACGCAGAGTACATCCCGTTCTACTACTTCATCCCGAAAAGCATCCTGTCCCGCTGTGGGGCGGAGCTGAACGCCATCCCGAGGAATCCGCAGGAGCTGTTCCGCAACCGTGCCGCCTGCGAGTTTGTGGAGAGCGACCTGTTCCAGCTGCTCATCATAGACGCCACCGCCTTTATGGTTTGGCCGTATATGGGCTTCGGCGAGTATATGGAAATCTACTCCGGCTACGACCCGGCGTGGCGGTTCGCCCACTGTCCGGACTACTGGATTCAAGAGCTGACGGACGAAGGCATTCTGGCGTCCGCCGGCGAATTATTCAAAGGTTGCCACTCGGCGTTGGGCTATATACCGGAATGGCAGATCGACATCTATCTGCGCTACATCGTGCCCAATGTGATGAAAAAGCACCGGATGGACGAGATCATCCAAGTGGCACGGAAGTACCCCTGTTTCGAGGACTTTGACTTCCGAAAGAGCAACCAGAAAACGGACTTCATCCGAAAATGGTACCACACCCGCACCAAGCACCCGATGATCTCTCTGGAGGAATTTCAAGAGGCCTATGCCGACGCCCACGGCGGACAGGAATACGAGGAGCCGGACCCGTCGCAGAATGTGGAGGAATCAGCGGTAACACAGACACTGGTGGATCAGTTCAAATCCACGCTCAGCGAAAAAGATATGCAGATCCTTGAACTGCGTATGAGCGGCGATACGCTGGAGGAGATTGCCGAAAAGCTGGGCTACAAAAATCACAGCGGCGTTCTCAAACGCATCCGAAAGATCGGACAGGCCTATGAAGCCTACACCGGTGTGGACTACGGCTTTGAGAATGACAAGATCACAGAATAACACCTATCGGAAAACGGTAGGTGTTATTCTTATGCCCAAACGGAGGTGGAGATTATGAAATGGAGAATATACCCGTCCCAGCGAGGGCGGGTCAACAAACTGGTGCGCCGGCGATGCTGCTGCTATGACCACGGCAACTGCATCCTACTGGATGACGGAGAGCCGCACTGCTGCGTGCAGATCATCAGCCGAAGCGGCATCTACTGCAACTATTTCCGCCGGGCGGTGTTGCCGTCCGATAGTGAGCTATACGCACAAATCAGAGATCAGAATAAATGAGGAGGATAAGGAAATTAAAACGATCCACAACACGAAAATTATCGGCATCGACCACGGGTACGGAAATATGAAAACCGCCAACTGCTGTTTCCCCACCGGCATCACCGCCTATGAGCACGAGCCGCTGTTCACGGCGGATATGCTGGTCTACAGCGGCAGGTATTATCTTATCGGCGAGGGGCACAAGGAGTTTGCGCCGGACAAAATCAAAGACGAGGATTATTATGTTCTGACCCTTGCGGCCATCGTCAAAGAGCTGAAAGCCGAAAATCTTACCGAGGCGCACATTGTGATTGCCGCAGGTCTGCCGCTGACATGGACAAGCGGGCAAAAGGCGGATTTCAAGGCATATCTGATGAAGAACGCCGAGGTGGAGTTCACCTACAAAAAGGCAGACTACCACCTCTATATCGACGATGCGCGTATCTATCCGCAGGGGTATGCTGCTATTGCGAGCTTTGCCACCACACTGAAAGGCGTCAACCTGATTGCTGACATCGGCAGCGGCACAATGAACACGCTGTATATGATCAACGGCAAACCACAGCAGGGCAAAATGTTCACCGAGAAATTTGGGACTTATCAGTGTACGCTTGCTGTCCGTGAGGCTTTTATGCAGAAAACACAGCGGGAGATCAACGATGCCATCATCGACGAGGTGCTGATCACCGGCACGGCAAATATTGCGCCTGCCGACCTGAAAATCATCAAGGGCGTCGCCGCCGAGTATGTGCGGGACATCTTCCGCAGGCTACGCGAGCACGGCTACGATGAGAATACGATGACCTTGTATGTGACCGGCGGAGGCGGCTGCCTTGTAAAAAACTTTTATAGGTTCAGTGCTGACCGTGTGAAATTCGTCGATGACATCTGCGCCGCTGCAAAGGGATATGAATATCTGGCAGAGGCACAGATGAAAGCTGAGGCAAAGGGATGAGCAAGTATCGGATCAATGTGCGGTTTGATTTAGACAAACCGATGGAGGAAAACGCCGCACAGTATTTACAGGCGCTGGATAAATCCCGCAACGCTTTTATGATAACGGCGGTTCTGAATGAAATGCAGCGGCAGACATCCGCAAGCGGGGCTTTGCTGGAGGACATTCGGCAGGTCATACGGGAGGAATTGCAGGAGGTGTCGTTTGCTGCGGCACCTCCTGTTTTTGAGCAGGTACAACCGGAGCTGACCGAGGAGCAGCAAACTGAAAACGAAAAGAGTGTGCTGGATGACCTTGAAATGTTCGGCTGAGCCAAAACGCCGATATGTGGCTCAAATTGCAGTATTTGAAGCAGAGCCAGTGCCACTTTGGCTCAGAAACAAGATGTATCCCAAGGGGCAAGAAAGCGACTTTCAGTATCGTGCAGCGTAGAAATTCGCTGAAATCTCGGTATCTGACAGCCGCTTTTCTCTATGCCCTGCGGGGGGGCGTCCTATGGTATAGCAAGCAGGGACTTTGTGTGCCACAAAAGTCCCAATCACAGTCGAAATCGGCTGACTCTTTGGGGGCACAGCCCCCAATCCCCCGGAAAGGAGAGATATGTATGGGGAAAGATGTTCGTATCGCCGTCCGCGTGACGGTAAAAGAAAAGGATAAAATCCAGTCCAAAGCCCGAAAATGCGGGCTGAGTACAACCGAATATGTGAAGCAAAGAGCGTTGGGGTACGAGCCGAGAACGATTCCGCCTGACGCTCTTTTTGTTTGCCTTGAAAGGCTGGGTGAGCTTGCGGATAAAGCCAGTTCCCCGGAGCTGAACAAAGAAATTTACACGGTGCTGAAGCAGATCACAGCAGAGTTTCTTCTTCCCGGAAAGGGGTGATGCGCTATGGCTGTTACAGGCTTTTGGCCTGTGCTCAAAAATCTGAAGTCCACGCTGGACTACGCCGACAATCCCGACAAGACCACCGCACCGGAATATCTCGACGAGGATCTATACGCTGCCCTGCGTTATGCGGAGAACGACGACAAGACCGACCGCAAAATGTTCGTGGGCGGCATCAACTGCTCGGCGCAGAACGCCTATGCCGAGATGATCGCCGTGCAGCGGCGATTCGGTCTGCGTGGCAAGGTGGTGGGCTACCACGGTATTCAAAGCTTCCGTGAGGGTGAGGTCACGCCGGAGCAGGCGTTCGCCATTGGCAAGGAGACAGCACGGCGGATGTGGGGCGACCGGTATCAGGTGCTGGTTACCGTCCACCTGAACACCGACAATGTGCATTGCCATTTTGTTGTAAATCCTGTGTCCTTTAAGGACGGCGCAAAGTTCAAAAACAAAATCGGCGACCACAAGGAGCTGCGAAAAATCTCCGATGAGATCTGCCGGGAACACGAGCTGTCTGTGCTGGAAAACAGCGAATTTTACAGCAAGGGCAAGAAGAAAGAGTACTGGGTCCACAAGGCCGGCAAGAAAACCCACCGGGACTATCTGCGGGAGGATGTGGAATACTGCCTGTCCTTTGCGACCAGCCCAAGAGAATTTGAAAATCAGCTCTATGCGCTCGGGTATACCCTTGACCCTGTGCGCTTTTCGGTCAAGGCAAAGCATTGGGAGCGTGCCGTGCGGCTGAATAATATCGGCTTTTCCAAAGATCGCGTCAACGCACAGCTACGACAGAACGCCGAAAACCGCTATCGGCTGTTCACCTTGGAGTACCGACCGCCGTACAAGCCGAAGAAATTTCCGTTGGAGGACGAGCTGCGAAAGCTGGGTTTCTCCATTGAACACAGCTGTGACACCGCCACCGTTTTGGTGGATACGGTGTTTTATCTTGTTATAACGGTAATCCAGATCGTAGCCCAGCTTGCCGATGTGATGCTGCTGTCACCGGATCTGCGGGCGGCGGAAAAGGATTTGAAGGAGCTGGTTGCCGACTATCACTTCTTGCAGGAGCACGGTATCCATACAACAGCCGACCTGCAAGCAAATATTGAGCAATCCAAGGCAGAGCTTTCCGCTTTGGAGTGTGAGCGCAGCGACCTCAGCAACCGCATACGCCGCCCCAAGTCGCCGGAGGAACAGGCGCAAAACAAGGAACGCCGCAAGGCGGTATCCGGGCAGATGAAGCCTGTAAGGGAGCGTCTGCGCCGTGCGGAGCAGATTTTAGAGAAATCCCCGCACCTGTATGAATTGCTAAAACAAGAGCACGAGCTGGAGAAAAAAGCCCGTGCAAGATACAAGGAAAGAGGTAGATAAAATGAAAAATACGATGAAAAAGCCGGTGGCAATTCCGGTAGAAAAATTGCGTCCCTTTGCCGGACACCCGTTCAAGGTCAAGGACGATGACGAGATGAACACGCTGATCGAAAGCATACAGACGCAAGGCGTTCTCTCGCCGCTGATCGTCCGGCCGATAGAGGATACAGATGAATATGAGGTCATAAGCGGCCACCGCCGCTTACACGCAGCACAAAAGGCAGGGATCACCGAGGTTCCTGCCTTGATTTATGCCCCCGACCGGGATGCTGCCGCCATTGCGGTGGTGGACAGTAATCTGCACCGGGAACATATTCTGCCCTCTGAAAAGGCGTTTGCGTATAAGTTGAAAGCTGATGCCCTGAAGCATCAGGGACAAAGAACAGACATAACTTCGGAGCAAATTGCACCGAAGTTGTCCACGGAAGTAATCGGAGAGCAAGAAGGAATCAGCAAGGATACCGTTAAGCGCTATATCCGCCTGACTCATCTCATTCCTGAGTTCCTTGAAAAGATGGATAAAGGCGAAATAGCCTTGTCTGTCGGCGTGGAGCTTTCGTTCCTTGACGAATCCATCCAGCGGGAGGTTTTGGAACAGTGTGCCATCAACGACTGCACCCCGTCCTATTCACAGGCATGGCGGATGCACAAGGCTGATCGGGAAGGGACGCTGACCACGGCGGTCATTCAAACCATTATGTCGGAGGAAAAAGCCAACCAGAAGACCCGCCTGAAAATACCAATGGAGCGCATCCGAAAGTACTTCCCGCAAAGCTATACCACCGCCCAGATTGAGGATGCTGTGGTGAAGCTCTGTGAGCGGGACTACCGCCGACGAACCGACCGAGAGCGATAAGGAGGTGCGGCCTATGGGAGAATATCGCAAAATCGACTACACGCAGGTCGCACTGCCGGAGGAACTGCTTACCTCCTTTGCCAAGGCCATGCTCCCGGAGCTGCGTAAGTTTTACGCCAACGATGAGGGCAGGGCCTATTTTGCAAAGTGGCTACTGAAGCACCCGGAATATGCGGCACATTCGACACCGGAGAGCGGATGACTATAATAAAAATCGGAGAGGAGGATTTTGTATGAATGTAGTCATTTACGCCCGCTTTTCCAGCCACAGCCAGACGGAGCAGTCCATTGAGGGACAGCTCAAGGTGTGCTATGAATATGCGGAGGCGAATCATTATACCGTTGTCGGAGAATATATTGACCGGGCCATCAGCGGCACCACGGACAACCGTGCCGAATTTCAGCGGATGATCTCCGACAGCGACAAGCACACCTTTGAGGGCGTTTTGGTATATCAGCTGGACCGTTTTGCCCGCAACCGCTATGACAGTGCTATCAACAAGGCGAAACTGAAAAAGAACGGTGTCCGGGTGCTGTCTGCCAAAGAGAATATTGCGGACGACGCTTCCGGCATCTTGGTGGAGGGCGTTCTGGAAAGTATGGCGGAATACTACTCCGTGGAGCTTTCTCAGAAGATCCATCGAGGCATGGCCATCAATGCCGAAAAGTGCCTGTCTAATGGCAGCAACCCCGGCCTGGGCTTCAAGGTCGATGCCGAGCGGCGATTCTATGTGGATGAGGAGGAAGCCGCCGTTGTCCGTGAGATTTATGAGCGCTACGCCAGCGGCGAGACGAAAGCGGAGATCATCCGGGATCTGAAACGGCGCAGGGTCAAGACCTCCCTCGGCAAGGAATTTAGTCCCAACAGTCTCAGTCACCTGCTCAGCAACAAGCGTTATATCGGCGTCTATCTTTACAAAGGAAAGGAAACACCCGGCGGGATGCCTCGCATTCTGGATGATGACCTATTTTACCGGGTGCAAACGATGATGAACAAAAATAAAAATGCGCCGGCTCGAACTCACGGCGAGGGCGAATACCTGCTGACCACAAAGCTATTCTGCGGGCACTGCAAGGAAATGATGGTGGGCTACGGCGGCACCAGCAAGACCGGCAGGCAATATCACTACTATATGTGCAAAAATGCCCGCAGGAAAAAGTGTGGCAAGAAGATCGTCAGCAAGTCCTATATCGAGGACCGTGTGGTCAACGAGTGTTTGAAAATGCTGACTGAGGAGAAAATCCGCTTCATTGCCAAGAAGGTGGCTGAGGAGTGCGCCAAAAGCCCGGATAACCTTACCGCCAAGGCGCTGAAAAAGGCGATCCGAGAGGCGGATACGGCCATTGAAAATCTCTGGAAAGCCATTGAGCAGGGGCAGGCCGTGGAGATGCTGACGGATCGACTCAACAAGCGCATGGCAGAAAAGGCAGACTTAGAGACACAGCTTGCTATCGAGGAAAACAAGAAGATCACGCTGACGGAGGCACAGATTTTAGCGTTTCTGGACTATGTCTGCGAGATGCCCGCCGATGATGTGAACAAGCGCCGAGCCATCATCAATATCTTTGTTCATTCTATCTACCTGTATGACGACCACTTTACCTTGATTATCAACGCAAGCAAGAAGCCGTTGAGCATTGACAATATCCCGCTGGATGATATAGAAACGGCATTTGAAGGCGAAACCGGAGCTTCAGAGGGGTGTTCATCCTTGAGCACCCCTGCTCCACCATAAAAAGCCGTGAAATCAAATGATTTCGCGGCTTTTTGCAACTTATTGAGACTTTGATGCGAGCTGATTTCCGCTTAAATTTGCCACCGATCGGTTCGCATCCCTTGCGATCATATGCTCTTTTCAAACCGCATTACCTTACCGTCCCGCCGGTGACGGAGGAGCTCCTCAATGCCTTGCCGGTACTGGTGTTTGCCATCTTTTTCAGCGACGACCGCAAGGATATTCTGCCCGCGGCCATGTCCGTCGGCATCGGCTTTTCTATTTTGGAGAACACCGCCATCCTCGTGCAGAACCTGACAGTGGTAACGTTGGGCTGGGCAGCGCTGCGCGGCTTGTCCGCCAGCCTGATGCATGGCCTGTGCACCATGACATCGGCGCGGGACTGCCCTACGTCAAAAAGCAAAGGAAGCTGTTTTGCACCGGTATCTTCGGACTCTTTACCGTTTCCGCAACGATGCACGCCCTGTTCAACCTGCTGATCCAATCCGATTACAGCTGGCTGGGCGCCTGTTTTCCCATGGTATTGTATGTGCTGTTCTATGTCGTCCGGCGTACCGGACGGATAAGGCTGCCGTTCCTGTCATATTAAGAAAAATCTTCAGAAATCTTGCAAACGACCTCTGGCAGCTTGAGCCGGAGGTCGTTTTTCAATGGGGCCGCTTTTACTTTCGCGGCCAGCCACTGTACCGCGGCAGGCTCAGCGCTCGGATACACTTTGTAATCAGCAGGTCAGGTGTTCGAGTCACCCCACCAGCTCCAGGCACCGCACTCTATTCGAGTGTGGTGCTTTTTTATATTCAAACCGCATTACCTTAAAAAGCCGGAGTGTCACAGGACGCTCCGGCTTTTCGCATTTTTGTAGGAGGGTTTCAAAATGAACGATCAAACCAACATGGCGCAGCTCCGGTACCTCGAAGAACTCAAAATCGGTCTGGTACACGCTGGTTTCGAACCGGAGCGCATCGAGGACCAACACTTACCCATCCGATGGGAGGACCACTACCTTTGTCGGATCTCAGGGAGGGGCAGTGTGCTGTACCGGCAGGAGAACGTGGATGGCATCGGCGCGCAGGACGCTTTGCAGACCGTCATCAATACCGCTGCCATGACCGCGGAATACATGACGGCGATGGAGCGCACACCGAGGCTCCAAGCCACGGGGCTGGAGGGCGACTACCGCATCCTCGCTGACTTCGGCGATGCTGTGCTGGTGGGGCATCCGTCCGAGCGCGGCGTCCAGTTTGTAACGTGGGAGTGGGATTGGGACCGCAAGGGTGTCCACCACGGTCACTACTTCCAAAACGGCTGCGAGGAGGCCAAGCACGACTTTGTCCGACGCAGCGGGCTTCTTCCCAAGGAAGCACTGTTCGAGCCAGAACAACTCGACGAGATATATCGGGCATTGGCTTTCGTTTGCGAGCAGGACGAGGGTCTATCTATCGGAAGGGAAAAGGAGATCAAGACCATCATGGAGCAGATCAAGTGCCTATTGCCGGAATCTCTGGAACAGACGCAGACAATGGAACAAAGTATGTAAGCGGTGTCGATCATTCGACGCCGCTGTTTTTTGTAGGAGGAACCACAAGATGAAATACGAATCCGATCGACGCAGCTCTCCTCTCTTTGCGCCCACTCCTCCACGGGAGGAAACTGAGCCGCTTGTATGTCGCCGCAGTGAGCGGTGTAAGGGCTGTCCTCATGCCAGACACGGTTTTATCTGCTGGCACAGGGACGGGACCTGTCTCAAAACCGACATGGAGGAAATTGAGGAAAGGAAGGAGCGTAAAAGATGATGTTTCAGGCGGTGCTGAGCAACCGTGATCACCTGGAATACGGCGTGGCGACAATCCCGTTCCCCATCCCCCGCGACCAGTACGCGCACTGCATGGAGCTTTTAGAGGCGTTGGAGATCGGCGACGCGCTCAAGGCGGACAGCAAGGTGGAGAAGATCAACAGCTTCTATACTGTCCTCAAGCGCACGGAAATGCTCCCGGTCAATGTGGAGGAGCTGAACTACCTCGCCAAACGGCTGGACAGCTTCGACAGCGGCGAGGCCGCGCAGTTTCAGGCGATGGCTCACAAGCTGGAGCTTTTCGAGCTGAAGGATCTCATCAACCTGACCTTCTGCTGCCAGCAGGCCACGGTCATCACCGACTTTTCTGACCTCGCCGCCATCGGCCGCGACCATTACATGAACCTGCACGGCGGCAGCGCAAGTGTGGATGAGCTGAACAAACTGGATGGCAAGGAAACCGCACGGCAGCTCATCGAAAGCGGCAGCGGCACGATCACCCCCGACGGTGTGGTTTACGACAACGGTATGAAATTAGAGCAGGTCTACGATGGCCGGTTCTTCCCCTGCTATTACTATGAGCCGAACACCATCACCGTTGCGGTGACCTCCAAAAGTGAGCCAGAGGACACCAATCACATCACATGGCTGTTTCTCCCCATGGAGCGGGAGGAAATCGACCGCGCCCTCCTTCGCGGGGGCATCACAGATCCCGCCGATGTCCGCCTGCGGCTGGAGGACAGCCAGCTTCCCAACGAGGTGGATGTCCTGTTGGATATGGAGTACGAAACCCTCTCCGACCTCAACGAACTGGCAGAGGCAACGGATGGGTTATCAAAAGCGGATATGGAAAAGCTGGGCGCCGTGGTCATGCTGGCAAAGCCAAAGTCCGCGGCGCAGATCAAAAACCTTGCGGAAAACCTCGACCTCTTTGACTTCGCTCCCGGCGCGCATACGCCGCAGGAGTACGGCAAGTACATGATCCAGCAGTCCGGTCGCTTCGACTATGACGAAAATCTCGACGCTTTTTATGACTATGAAAAGTACGGCACGGAGCGCATGAATGAGGAGGACGGGATGTTCACCGACCGGGGTTACATCGCCTATAAGGGCTATACCAGCATGGAGGAAGTGATGAACGGCAGCCAGAGCAGCCACATGGTGATGGGAGGGCTTTCACGATGATCATTCAGGCAGAACTGAAGTGTAAGCAGACCGGGTGTGAGGCAGACCCCTGTGCCGTGGATAAGGTCATCGAGCTGCCAAGCCCGCGGTTCCGGCAGTTCAGCCGCGCACTGCTGGCTGACTACGATTTCATTGCAGAGAACAAAGACGCCATCCAGCGTGATGAGGATGCCAGACACTGCCTGCTCATCCTCGACGCAGAGGGAACGGACGGATTCCTTATTGACCCGCAGGGGTATGACTACGCCCGGTACAGTGCCTTTGTCCCCAACGCCCGCAGTTTGCTGACACCGAATATGGGGATCGACCGCAGCTATCTTTCGCCGGCAGAGCCTTGGCGCAATGAAAATCGGGATGAAATCCTCCGCATGACGCTGCGTGTTGAGGGAAAGCAGGACTACACCCTCGTCCTCCCCGCTGATGAGGAATACCTCGACGCGGTGAAAAACTATCTTGATATTGATGTTTTCGCGGATGCCATGCTCTGTGATATTCACTTCAAGGTGCCATACATCGGCGAGCTGATCCGTGATACGGATTGCCCCGCCGTGGAGGATTATAACGATTTTGCCGAAGCCTTGGAGGACATCTGGCAGAAGGACGGGATGCTCCTGACCTACGCCGCCGTGCTGGAGGCGGAGCGGCCAGATACTCTGCGCGGAGCCTGTGAACTTCTGCAAGATCTGGACAACTACCAGCGCATCACGGAGGATGCCTACGGTTACGGTCAGCAGCGATTGCAGGAAACGCTGGGGCTGGACGATGAGGCCATCTATGAGCTGGAGGGCTACATGGATTTTGAGAAATACGGTCAGGACTGCATGGCAAACGACTGCGTGACGCAAACGGAGTTCGGCTTGCTGCGCCGCTTGGACCCGCCGTTTCCAGAGCAGCGGCAGGGGCAGAGGATGATGTAAGCGAAAGCGGCTCGATCCATTTGGATCAAACCGCCTGCTAAGCAGATAAACTGGAATTGGTTTTATAGAAGCCTTTGCAAATACACCATATCTACAAGGTGTACACCACACTCATATATCGGGTGATCATAATGATCCGTAAAGAAATTTGGCACGATATACGAGCGTACAAAGCCACATTTTTCATAAAAGGGTATCGTCAATGGGCTGTCACCGGTTCCCACTTGCAGTATCGAAAATTGTCCACGGTATTTTTCAACAAGAAATTCAATCAGTGCTTTGGCATAGCCTTTTCGCTGAAATGGGGGAACTGTAGCAATATTCTTAATTTCAAGTATTCCAGTCCCTTCATCCGTTACGACACACTCGCATTTCACTCCGTCATCATCGAGAACATACATTTTACCTTTATAGAGATAACGGTCAACCATATCTTCCTGCTCATCCGCCAATAGGAGCAAATCAAGATATTGTTTTTTGTTTTCTGTAACTTCTACAATTCTCATCAATCACACCTGCAAATCCCGATTTCTTTACCTCATCATAGCGTATCCCCAGTAATGTGTAAAGCCAAATTCCACACTGAAGGGAGACCAAAATCTTGAAAGATGCAACACAATTTCATATCCGACCTGCCCGCCCGGAGGAGGCGGGCTTATTTTATACCCCGCACCCCGAAGAAGATAAGCGGCTGGGTACCGTTGGACA
>ENA-UEOI01000143-UEOI01000143.1-human-gut-metagenome-genome-assembly--contig:-NODE-143-length-87100-cov-33.565333_pt1 | contig 87100 bp, 98 predicted proteins | sample MGYA00242883_ERZ507882 | MGnify/ENA primary metagenome ERZ507882 (study PRJEB26167, sample SAMN06115502) | human gut metagenome | host: Homo sapiens | place: China:Chongqing | collected 2015-07-29...
CCTCATCAGCCTATTTTAGTCGATGGGGAAATTTTTCTTTTTTGAAGGGTGGTCAAAAGGGGTGCCATTTCTACATTATCGACGCCTTTTTGACTACTGGTGGATATTGTATTAACTAATGTCTACTGAACAAGTGCCCAATTTTTCTTCTGAGCGAGGATCTCCAGAAGATATGCGAGCGTTCTCAAAAGGGCGCGCTGAATCTTGCGGAGATTCAGCACCAGAACGGACATGGCAATCACATGGGCCGCAGTCTCCCGCAGCTTTGCAGTGACCAGCCCCATGCCAAATTTACGCTTCGCCAGACTGAATCTGCGCTCCACTTCCACGCGCTCGCACTCATCCCGATAGTCCTGAGCTTTGTCTCTGGTTTCACCCTTCTTAGGCCGCCCCAGAGCTGGGCCGGAAAGACGGATCCCATGCGCCTTGCAATAGCTGAGATTCTCCCGGTTTCGGTAGATTTTGTCCGCCAGGATCCGGCTGGGGTAGACTTCGCTTCGATAACGCCAGCAAAGAACGAATTGTAAGACTCGTTCGCTATCATGACATGCCCATCACGGCCGACAGAAAGCCAATTAAATGGCTTTTGAGCAAGCACGGTGAGGATGCTACCCGGCAACTGATCGAGCTGCACAAGGCAGGTACGCTTGGTCAATCGGCTATCTGCAGGCATCGACTCAACATCTATGAAGATGCATGTGCTGTAATTGACGAACTCCTGCAGGAAGAAAGCTGCTTTTCTCTGAAAAACTTGGCTGTCAATGGACATGATATGATCGCGTTAGGCATCAGAGGCGCCGAGATTGGTCAAACACTCCAAATGTGCCTGGACGCAGTCTTAGATGAACAGGTTCCCAATGAGCATCAATGGCGAAGATGCTCACGACATGGCAGGCCATTCAGGACGCGGCAGACTCCTACACCGGCACGCAGTGCAGCGTGAGCGGACTGGTCGGCGGCGACGGGCTGAAAATGCGGCTTTACGCGCGGCGCGGAGAGAGCATCGGAGGAGAATTTCTGGATGAGGTGATCGTGCAGGCGCTGTCCATGGCAGAGTCGAACGCCTGCATGCGGCGCATCGTGGCATCGCCGACGGCGGGGTCGTGCGGCGTGATGCCGGCGGTGCTGCTGCCGCTGTGCCAGCTGGAAAATTTTACGTAGCACCAGCTGCTCGAGGCGCTGTATGTCGCCTCGGGCATTGGGGCGGTGATCGCCTACCGTGCGAGCATCTCCGGCGCGGCGGGCGGCTGTCAGGCGGAGATCGGCGCAGCGTCGGCCATGGCAGCGGGCGCGCTCGTGTCGCTGCGCGGCGGCACAAACGAGCAGATCGGTCACGCGGTCGCAATGGCGCTCAAAAACCTGATGGGCCTTGTGTGCGATCCCATGGCGGGCCTTGTGGAGGTGCCGTGCGTGAAGCGCAACGTCGTGGGTGCGGTGAACGCGATCTCGGCGGCGGATATGGCGCTCGCGGGCATCGAGAGCCGCATCCCCGTCGATGAGGTCATCGACGCGATGGGCGAGGTCGGGCGGCGCATGCCGGTGGAGTTCCGCGAGACGGTGCTCGGAGGCCTTGCCGCCACGCCGACCGGCAGAGCGGTCAAAGAACGCATGCCTAAGGGCGCGCAGTAGGATGTAAATATTGCAGAATAGCAGAGCGGCCGCCGCAAGGCGGGCGCTCTTTGCGTCTGTAAGCGCGCTTTTTGCGGGGCGGTTATTGGAAAATGAAAGATGCGCTGCATACATAGGAATTATCTACCGGCGTTTTTTAACAATGTGTTGAAAATGCCTAAAAAAATACGGTATAATCGCTGTCAGGATTAGATAGGAGGGGCAACCATGAAACCTGACACAGAGAAGGTCCTGAGCATCCTTGCCGCGCATGAGAACAATGCGGCGAATCTTATTGCTATCTTGCAGGATGTGCAGGCGGAGTACAACTATTTGAGCGAAGCAAACCTGACGCTCATCGCCGATGCGCTGGATATCAGCGTATCCCGCGTCTACAGCGTAGCGACGTTTTACGAGAACTTTTCGCTCGAAGCCAAGGGAAAGCACATCATCAAGGTCTGCGCCGGCACAGCCTGCCATGTGCGCAAGTCCGGCCCGATCTACGATGCGGTGTATGAGTATCTGGGCCTTTCCGGCAAGAAAAAAACCTCGGACGACGGGCTGTTCACGCTGGAGACCGTGGCGTGCCTCGGCGCGTGTGGCCTTGCGCCGGTCATGACGATCGACGGCGAGGTACACGCGAAGATGGATCCCGAAACAGCGCTTGCGCTGCTTGAGGACATTCGTGCAAGGGAGGGCGCTGCAAATGGCTGAACTGACGAGAGAACGGCTCGGCGCTCTGCGCGTACAGGCCAAGGAGCTGCTCGCGGCGGACCGGCGCGAGGTCCTTGTCTGCGCGGGCACAGGCTGCATCGCCGGCGGCTCGCTGAAGATCTACGACTACCTGAAGTCCGAGTGTGAAAAGCGCGGGCTGAAAACGCGCGTCGCGCTGCGCCGCGAGGGCGGAGACGACGCCATCCACTTCAAAAAGAGCGGCTGCCACGGCTTCTGCGAAATGGGGCCGCTGCTTCAGATCGAGCCGGAGGGCTTCCTTTACACGCACGTCAGGCTTGAGGACTGCGACGAGATCATTGAAAGGACCATCCTCGGCGGCGAGGCGGTCGAGCGCCTGCTCTATGAGCTCAATGGCGTGCGGTACGCCAAGCACAACGAGATCCCCTTTTACGCCAAGCAGCAGCGCGTGGTGCTGGAAAACTGCGGCACGACGGACGCCGAGGACATTGACGAATACCTTGCCCACGACGGCTACGCCGCCTTTGAAAAGGCGCTCTTTGAGATGTCCGACGAGGACATCTGCCGTGAGATCCTCGATTCCGGCCTGCGCGGCCGCGGCGGCGCGGGCTTTCCCGCGGGCAGAAAGTGGGACAGCGTCCGCCGCCAGCCCAAGGGCAAGAAGTATGTGGTCTGCAACGGCGACGAGGGCGACCCCGGCGCGTTCATGGACCGCTCCATCATGGAGGGCAATCCCCATTCGGTCATCGAGGGCATGATGATCGCCGCGCTCGCCGCCGGCAGCGACGAGGGCTATATCTACGTCCGCGCGGAGTATCCGCTGGCAGTCGAGCGCCTGCGCATCGCCATCGCCAGGGATGAGGAGCTGGGCCTGCTCGGGGACAACATTCTGGGCACGGACTTTTCTTTCCATCTGCACATCAACCGCGGCGCGGGCGCATTCGTCTGCGGCGAGGGCAGCGCGCTGACCGCATCCATCGAGGGTAAGCGCGGTATGCCGCGCGTCAAGCCGCCGCGCACGGTCGAACAGGGCCTGTGGGCGCGGCCCACGGTGCTCAACAATGTGGAGACCTATGCGAATGTTCCGCAGATCATCCTGCGCGGCAGCGCATGGTTCCACAGCATCGGCACGGAGAAAAGCCCCGGCACAAAGGCCTTCGCCCTGACGGGCAACGTGGTCAACACGGGATTGATCGAGGTGCCGATGGGCGCGACGCTGCGCGAGATCATCTTCGATATTGGCGGCGGCATCAAGGACGGCAAGAAATTCAAGGCGGTGCAGATCGGCGGCCCCGCGGGCGGCTGCCTGACCGAGGAGCACCTCGACCTGCCGCTGGACTTTGACTCGCTCAAGAAGGTCGGAGCCATCATCGGTTCGGGCGGTCTCGTCGTCATGGACGAGGGCACCTGCATGGTGGAAACGGCGCGCTTTTTCATGAGCTTCACGCAAAATGAAAGCTGCGGCAAGTGCGTCCCCTGCCGGGAGGGCACGAAGCGGATGCTCGAGATCCTCACGCGCATCGTGAACAACGAGGGAAGCCTTGAGGACCTTGATCTGCTCGAGGAGCTTTCCCGCACCATCACCGAGACGGCGCTGTGCGGTCTCGGCCAGGCGGCGTGCAACCCAGTGGTGAGCACGCTCAAATACTTCCGCAAGGAATACCTTGCACACGTTGTCGACCACCACTGTCCGATCTGCAACGGCCGTAAGCGCCGCCTTGTCATCAAGCCGGAGCTGTGCAAGGGCTGCGGCAAGTGCAAGCGCAACTGCCCGATGGAGGCCATTTCCGGCGAGATCCGTATGCCGTACACGATCGACAACGAAAAGTGCATCCACTGCGGTGCGTGCTGGGGCGCGTGCCCGTTCGGTGCGATCGACGCCATTGAGGAGGATTGAGCCATGGCAAAGGGAATGATGATCATTGACGGACAGCGCGTCAGCTTCGACGGCGAAAAGAACGTGCTTTCCGTGATCCGCAAGGCCGGCATCGAAATGCCGACATTCTGCTATTACTCCGACCTTTCCGTTTACGGCGCGTGCCGTATGTGCGTGGTGGAGAATGAAGAGACCGGCAAGATCGACGCATCCTGCTCGATGGAGCCGCGCAACGGTATGCGCATCCGCACAAACAGCGCGCGTCTTTTGAAGCACCGCCGCGTCATCCTCGAGCTGCTGCTCGCCTCCCATAACTGCAACTGCACGACCTGTGAGAAAAGCGGTCACTGCCATCTGCAGACATTAGCGCAGCAGTTCGGCGTGCGTCGCATCCGCTTTGAGGATACGCGCGAGCACTATGAGATCGACAACACCTCGCCCGCTGTGCTGCGCGATCCGAACAAGTGCATCCTCTGCGGCGACTGCGTGCGCGTGTGCGAAGAGATGCAGGGCATGGGCATCCTGAACTTTGCCTATCGCGGCAGCAGCGCGCAGGTCATGCCTGCGTTCGACCGCAAAATGGCGCAGACCAAATGCGTTAGCTGCGGTCAGTGCGCCGCCGTGTGCCCCACCGGCGCGATCACGGTGAAGAACCAGATCGGCGAGGCGTGGCGCGCCATCCACGACCCGAAAAAGCGCGTGGTCATCCAGATCGCGCCTGCGGTCCGCGTGGCCGTGGGCGAGGCCTTTGGCATCCCCGCCGGTGAAAACGTGCTCGATAAGCTCGTTACGGCGCTCAAGCTCATGGGCGTGGACGAGGTGTACGACACGACCTTCGGCGCGGACTTCACGACCATCGCGGAGTCCGAGGAATTTCTGGAGCGGCTGAAAAATGGAGGCCCGTTCCCGATGTTCACCTCCTGCTGCCCCGCGTGGGTGAAGTATCTGGAAAACGAGAACCCCAAGTACCTCAAGAACATCTCCACCTGCAAGTCGCCGATGGAGATGGTGGGCGCAATCTTCCGCGACAAGTACGCGGAAAAGGACGCGCAGGACGGCCGCACGACCTATCACATCGCCATCATGCCCTGCACGGCGAAGAAGATGGAGGCCGCGCGCCCTGAATTCATTCACGACGGCCGCCCCGACGTCGACCTGGTGCTCACCACGCACGAGGTCATTGACATGATGCAGGAGACGGGTATCCAGCTCAATGAATTGGAGCTGGAATCTCCCGACCTGCCGTTCGGTCTCGGCTCCGGCGCGGCGGTCATCTATGGCACGACCGGCGGCGTGGCTGAGGCGGTGGTTCGTCACTGCCTGCCGGATAAGAGCAAGAACGCCCTGCGCGAGATCAGCATTCTCGGCCTGCGCGGCGACGCGCCGATCAAGGAGACAACGGTCACCATCGGGGATACCGAGCTGAAGCTCGCGGTGGTCAACGGCCTTGCCAACGCAAGAAAGCTGCTCAAAAGAATTGACGAGGGCGAGGCGTTCTACCATCTTATCGAGGTCATGACCTGCCAGGGCGGCTGCGTCGGCGGCGCGGGACAGCCCTACGGGCTCAAGGCCACGAAGGAAAAGCGCGGCGACGGTCTGCACCAGTCCGACAACGCGGCAATGTTCAAACGCGCCGAGCGCAATCCCATCGTGGTGCGCATGATGGCAGAGTACGGCGAGGAGCGCTGCCACGAGCTGCTGCATGTGAGCTACCGGGGAGAATAACACACAGTAAGTAAACGCACGCAGCGGAGCAAGCGATTCGAGCTCGCTCCGCTGCGTGTGTTGCAAAGCGGCTGCGCTGTCGAAAATAGGAAGGCCCTTTGCGCAGGGGAAAAGGAACGGGGCAAAAATTTCTGCTTTACGCTGACCACCGACGGTAGGGGATTCCAGTACACCGGCAGAGTGTTCCGTCAGAAGTTGGTGCAGGCAGGAATGACTCAAAGTATGTCCCGCGTGGCGCATTGCATCGATAACGGTCCGATGGAAGGCTTCTGGGATATCCTGAAGCGAGAACGTTATTACGGAAGACGCTTTACCGGCAAGCAAGATCTCATTCAGATGATTGAGCGTTATATCCGTTATTACAACACCAGACGAGTACAGCGCAATTTAGGGGTGATGACCCCTTAGAAAAGCACAGACTCTCTCTTGCCGCATAAAAAGCGGCCAGCAGTTTACTCTGCTGGTCGGGAAAATTTTATTTTTTCACTGTCCTCTTGACGGGTAGCGGTTTAGGAAGCCAGATCTACGGTTGTCCTTTTTGCTTTCTGTACGCATCTGGCGTGTGAATTGCGGGGGGGGCTTCTGCAGGTGAGGAAATTCTGCGGCAAATCCGCTTAATTCCCTGAAATTACGTGGAAGAAGTCCCTATCGAATCTTTCTCATCATAATCGTCATACTCGGAGCGGAATCTCTTATTCATCCGATTCTTCACGCAAGTATAGCCAGCACCGATATCATGCCATCCGCCAATCAGCAGGCAAACAAACGCAGCAAATGCCAGACTTGCGCCAATAATCTTCATTACCATTCTTGCGGTCGTACTCATTATCATTTTCTCCTTTGATTCATTCAGTTTTGGATTATTATGGAAGCCGAGATGATTGTATGCGATTTTCAAATATTTACAATCACTTTTCTCAAAACAGATCCTTTTCAAACTCCATAGAGGTTTGGCAGATTGTCCAACGGCTGGAAAGGAGGCGACTTCTTTATTCTGCTTTGCCTGTCCTTTGCACTGTACCCAATACTCACGCTCGGTAATGCGGTCCTTTCTGCCATGCAGGAATCCAATTTGATGGAGCTTTTCCCTGTGGTACATCCCCGAGACTTGGCTTTGAGGCATTTCATCGCTGCGTCTGTACCAGCGGTACTTGCACATGGCACGAGTGTGTTGATTGGAGCGCTCTGGCTTGACCGGTCTGGCTTCACGTTGCTGCTACCGGCAAGATCACGGGCAAGATCAAGAAAGAGACATCTTTGAGCCCCTCGCGCGGATGCTTTTATGTGCTTTCGACGATATCGAACCGCGCAGTATAGAGGAAGCTGACTTTTTGCAGCCTTATTGGCCTGAACTTCCACGAACCTCGTCGTATTTTTCATTGTTCAGGGCTGTTTTGTATGCATCGTAGGCCGCTTCCAGCGTGGAATACTCCATGTCTGAGCTCAAAAGGTCCTTGTAGTCCTCCATTCGCTCCGAAACGGTGACATACGTTTTTTTATTTCTCCATCGCAGTTCGGTCGTGGTTTCGGAAACATAGTACTTTCCATCACCGGTTTGAATGAGCACAGGGATCTTTTTTCCGCCGCCGACCTCATTCGTGTCAAGAGAAGTCCATAAGAGAAAGCAGTTTTTTTTCTGCTCTGCATCATTTTTCTTTTTGAATCCCAAATATGCCCATGTGCAATCCGCCTGCTGCAGAAGGCTGTTGTCCAATTTGTCGATCTCCTGCTGAATTGCCGGAATAAAGTCCGACTCCGGGCAGCGAGAGTCAAACTCGAAAGACTGGTTGTTTTTGAGCGTGCCATCTGTCCAAAAAGCCGCCTTGTACAGCACATCAAAAAAATTCTCGTTGGTATTAAATGGGTAGTCTGGCTCGGACGGTGCTGCACTCCCACTCCATGTGAGCACCACGCCGCAGCTCTCATTATAAGAAACCACACAGCTTCCCCCCGGCGTGGCAGTGCCTATCCAGTTGTCCGTGTCGGCATCCCCTCTGGAGTGAACGATGCCGCCGATGTTTACGGGGTCTACCGACTGCCAGTCGGCCTCTCTTTGCTTCAAATCAACTGTGACAGTAGCCGTGGTATCTCCCAATATGGCCGCTGCAGAAACCTGTGCATAGGCAGAGCGCACATTGGCAAGGTCTGTCGCCTCCCGGCTTTTTTCCAGTTGAGAGGCAAGCATTGGGATCGCAATGGCGACCAGTACGGCGATAATCGCAATCACGACCAATAACTCCATCAAGGTAAATCCCTTGTAATTTCGTTTCATAGAGCTCTTCGCCTTTCCACGATGCATCTTGCGGTATCCGGCGGCAGCAAGGTGGGATACCATACCGAATCAGCAGTTTGCGTCTTTATTTCGCGCACAGCTCCGCGGACAGCGCTTCCATCTGCGCTTCGTTTGCAGGGCCGAGCGCGCTGCGCAGCGACACCACGGTGCCGCACACGCGCAGGTCCTTCATTTCCTCGAGCTTTGCGCGCATCAGCCGCGCCGCGGCAGGCGCCCACGAGCCGTTTTCCATCAGGCCGACGCTGCGGTCGCGGAAGCCCTTGGCTTGCAGGTGGCTCAGAAATTCCTCCATGGGAGGGAACAGTCCGCCGTCATAGGTCGAGCAGGCCAGTACGAGCTTACCGCAGTAGAAGGCGTTCGCCACCGCGTAGGAGACCTCGGTCGTCGTCAGGTCGCAGAGCGTGACCCGCGCGCCTTTCGCTTCCAGCTTTTGCTTGAGCAGCTCCGCTGCGCGGGCGGTGTTGCCATGAATGGAGGCGTGGGCGAGAAGAATATCATCCGGCGACTCGCTCTGCCAGCGCGACCACAGGTCGTAGAGGCGCAGGGCCTCGCCGAGTGCTTCGCCCGTCAGCACGGGCCCGTGGAGCGGGCAGACCGTTTTGATCTCCAGCGCGGCGGCCTTTTTCAGCAGCGCCTGCACCTGTGCGCCGTACTTGCCGACGATGTTATAGTAATAGCGCCGTGCCTGCGGTGCCCACGGCGCGGCGGCGGTGCGCGAGAGGGCACCGAAGCGACCGAAGGCGTCGGCGGAGAAGAGTATCTTCTCTGTTTCCTCGTAGGCGACCATCACCTCGGGCCAGTGGACCATCGGGGCGAGCATAAAATGAAGCGTGTGTGTGCCGAGGGAGATCGTCCCGCCCTCGCAGACCTCTACCAGACGCTCGTTTGCCGGCGCAGACGCGCCGAAGAACTGGCGGAGCATCGCGAAGGTTTTGGTGTTGCCGACGAGCTGCATTCCGGGATACCGCCTGCACGCAGCGCAGCAGGTGGAAGGGCGCAATATCCGCTGCCGTGGTGTTTTATAAATAAATAATTATCTGTGTCGCCATTATAACCGCTTTATCTATAAATTTCAACGCATTTTCGCAATGGTTCAAACACGCCTTGAAAAACGATTGACAGAATTCACGAATTTGATAAACTGTTCCCATCGGAAGGCAAAACCGAAACTGCAAAAATTTGTGGAGAAATTTTGCGGGGATGTCCGCCCGGACACTGCCGCGATGGCCGCAACGGCGTCGCGTAACTGGCATGCTGAATATTGCTATTTGCCGGAATCAATGTATAATAACCTATACAGATAATTGAGGAGCAGAAATTGAGGGAATCCTACTGATGAAACATTTCAAAACACTTGTTTTGCTTATTTTGACCGTTCTGCTTGTGGCCGGAGTACTCTGCGGCTGTGCGGTGCAGACAGGAGAGCAGCCGGGTATATCATCGCTGCCGCACATCACCATCGGCAGCGACACCTATCCGCCCTTTGTCTATCTGGACAACAACGGCGACCCCACCGGCATCGACGTGGAGATCGCAGTTGAGGCGTTCCGGCGGATGGGCTATCAGGCGGTGTTCACAACCATCGACTGGGAGCAGAAAAGGACGCTCGTGGACAATGGGGAGATCGACTGTATTTGGGGCTGTTTCTCCATGGATGGGCGTGAGCAGGATTACCAATGGGCCGGCCCCTACATGGTCAGCCGGCAGATCATCGCCGTCAATGCAAAAAGCGATATTTACGCCATGGATGACCTGAACGGCAAGACCATTGCCGTTCAGTCTACCGGTAAGCCGGAAGAGATCTTTTTGCAAAGCGGACAAGCGGATATTCCCCAATTTGAGGACATTATCAGTCTGGAGGATCGGAGCGTACAGTATGCGGCGCTGGACTGCGGCTATGTGGATGCCATTGCCGCCCACGAAACGGCCATTTTGCAGTATATGACGGATTACGGCGCGGACTTCCGCATTCTGGACGAGCCGCTGCTGATCACCGGAATCGGCGCAGCCTTTTCCGCCGATGATGACCGCGGTCTTGCACAGGAGCTGATGGACACCTTTACACAGATGCGTCAGGACGGGACCATGCAGGAGATCGTCGGCGGGTATCTGGAGCATCCCGAAACCTATTTGGAGGTGGAATGCCTTGAACCGTAATCCTTTGCAGACCATTTTCAGCAAAAAATTCTGGCTCGTTTGTATTGCTGTGGGTATTTCCCTCCTCGGAATCGTTTTCGCGCTTTCCAGACAGGCGGATATGCAAAATTGCGAGCAGAGGCTGGCGGGAACGATCGAGTTTATCAAGAAGCGGTCCGCCGACTATACGAAGTACAACGATACTACCATCGCGAAGGGCCTTGTGCGCGAGGCTGCCGCCGTCCGCGCGCTGGAGTCTCTCTCCCTCGACTGTGATGAGGCGGCGCTGTCGGAGCGCGCCAAGGGGCTGTGGCTTACGGGCATCTGCCTGCTGGACGCGCAGGGCGAGCTGGTATGTGAGTACACGGAGGATGGCATCGGCTACGCGCAGCTTCAGTCTGGCATCAAATCGGAATCGATCCTCAGTGTCATCGGCTACCCGCAGAAGACCTATGTCAAGCATGTGGAGCTGGACGATGGCAGTTTTGCCGATGTTGCTGTGCACAGCTGCGCTGACGGCGCGGGTGCGGTGCTGGCCTACCGCTATACCGGGGCGGAGTTTTCCCAAAAGTCCGTTTTGTCCATCCAGCCTCTGATAGACAGCTATGGGGTCAACTCCACGGGGACTCTTCTGGTGGTGGAGGAGAACCGGGTATCGGCCTCCAACGACCCCACTCTGATTGGTATGAACATTTTCGAGAGTGAACGGCTCATGTCGATCCGGAGAAGCAACCGGGCAGATAAACTGATCCGCGTGTACGCTCCGAAGGGCATTGAGCAATGCTATGGAATGTACAGCCATGGGCGGAACTATTCCCTCTATGCCTATGTTCCCGCCCGTCAGGTCTATGACCTCACCGTGATGAATCTGGTGATCACGCTGGTCATGTATATCTTGGTTCTGGCGTTTGTGCAGGGATTCCGCTGGAACTCCGCAAAGGATTTCTTTATGCAGCAGGAGAACTCCGAGCAAGAATACAAGAAGTCGCTCGAACAGAAAAACGCCGCACTCGAGCTTGCCGTTCAGCGTGAAACCAAGGCCAATCTCGCCAAGCGGGAGTTCCTGTTTAATATGTCTCACGACATCCGAACGCCCATGAATGCCATCATCGGTTTCACCGCTCTGGCGCAGACGCACATCGACGACCGTGACCAAGTAGAGGACTATCTGAAAAAGATATCCGTTTCCAGCCAGCATCTTCTGTCCCTTATCAACGATGTGTTGGATATGAGCCGCATTGAGAACGGAAAGGCCACGTTGGAGACAAAGCCGGTGCATCTGCCGGAGCTGGTGGAGGATATTGGGGACGCCATACAGGTCGGCGCCGACAAAAAGCACATCTCCTTTACCGTCGATACTGCCGGCATGAAAAACGAGGATGTGATCGCCGACCCGCTGCGGCTTGAACAAATCCTGATCAATGTTTTGGCAAACGCCGTGAAGTTCACGCCGGACGGTGGGCAGATCAGCCTGCGGATTGTACAGAAGGATACGGCTTCGGCAGACTATGCCGATTTTGAATTCCACATCAAGGATAACGGCATCGGCATGAGCGAGGAGTTCCAAAAGCACATTTTTGAGCAGTTTGCCAGAGAGAGGACCTCCACCGTCAGCAAGATACAGGGTACGGGGCTCGGCCTGGCCATCACGAAAAGCCTGGTGGATATGATGGGCGGCAGGATCACAGTGGAAAGCGAACCGGGAGGGGGCTCGGAATTTACCATTTCTCTGCGATTCCCCGTCGGCGAGGCAAAAGCGGGGCAGATGATACCCGTTTCAAAAGCTTCTGATTTTACCGGAAAGAAGCTTCTGGTAGTCGAGGATAACGAACTGAATCTGGAGATCGCATCGACGCTTCTTGAAGAAGCGGGCTTTGAGGTGGATACTGCGGGAAACGGAAAGATTGCCGTTGAAAAGGTCGAAGCGGCTTCTGCCGGCCGGTATGACCTGATCTTGATGGATGTCCAGATGCCGGAGATGGACGGTTATGAAGCAACTCGGCGGATTCGTGCGCTCCCGGATAAAAAGAAGGCGGCGATCCCCATTGTGGCCATGACCGCCAATGCATTTGAAGAGGATCAAAAGAATGCGTTGAATGTCGGAATGGACGGCCACATTGCTAAACCTCTGGATATTCAAAAGTTGTTTCAGGTATTGTCGGAGCTGCTGAAATAGGCCATGATCGTATGGCTGGCAAATTGAGCTGTGCGAGCATGAGCAAAAATATAGGGACAAACACGATTACGGAGGAAGACAATACACCCTGCTGCGTCAAAGAGCGCGGAAAAAGGGAGCGCAACCGCTATCCTGCTTGATAATCCAAATTTACAAATAAGACCGTTAAGGATGGGTGAACAAATGAAGATCATATATGAACTTTCGTGGCTATGGGAAACGCTGGGCATTGCACTTATGGCGGCGGTTGTTTGTGTGGTAGGTGCTATGCTGATATGCAGAGCAAAAAAGAAGAAGCTCAGCAAGAAGAGCACAGTAGTTATCGGGATTGCAGCCTTTATCATTGCCATCGCAGCAGTGATTGAGATCGCCCGGATTCCGATGCCGCTTTGACGAAATGGGAGGCTTTGATATGGGCAAAGAAAGATATTCAATTGTATACAGCAGTTCGACGGGCAACACAAAGAAGCTTGCCGATACAATTTACGCCGTGCTTCCCAAAGAAAACTGTGACTATTTCGGAGTGCCTAAAGAGGGAGGACTATACTCCGAGATGCTCTATATTGGGTTTTGGACGGACAAGGGAAATGCGGATAAGTCCACCCTGACATTACTGTCAACGCTGAAGAACAAAAAGATATTTCTATTTGGAACGGCGGGCTTTGGCGGCAGCGAGGCATATTTCCAGAAGATTCTCAATCATGTCAAGCAGTCTATCGATTCGAGCAATTCCGTGGTCGGAGAATATATGTGTCAGGGCAAAATGCCGCCGTCTGTACGGGAACGCTACATGAAAATGAAGGTACAGCCGGAGCATCCGGAAAATATCGATGCGCTGATTGAGAACTTTGACCGAGCGCTCTCCCATCCGGATGGGAATGATTTAGAGAGACTTAGAAAGATCATTGTACAATAACATCTCAACATGATCTGACAAAAGGCAGGCTGTCGCTCGGAACGGGCGGCGGCTTGCCCATCATTTCAATGCAGCTCAAATCCCACTGTTTTTAGTCCAGAATAGAAGGTTCACCACGACCTAATTCAGGTCATGGTGAACCTTCTTCATACTTCCAAATGCTTCTTCTCTGCCACACACTCCAGAGCCTGACGAACACTTCCGTCGAGCGAAAAATGAAATTGGAGGTTCCGCATGAAAAGATTCCTGAGTATCCTGCTCGCTCTGGTCATGGTGCTTTCGCTCGTGGCCTGCGGCAACAAGACTACCCCTGACACCCCCGACACTCCTGACAAGCAGGAGGAGACCATCCACATCGGTATCGTGACCGGTTCCGTTTCTCAGTCTGAGGACGACCGCCGCGGCGCCGAGGCCTTCCAGCAGCTCTACGGCGAGGAGAACGTCACCCTCGTGACCTATCCCGACAACTTCACCGAAGAGCTTGAGACCACCATTCAATGCATGTCATCGAAGATTACATCCGCAATCAGCGTCCAGTTGATGCCGTTATATAAATCACCTCATATAACGAAAGGTCTCTCCTCCGCAGCTGTATTGACAGGCCGCGGCGGGAATGTTACCATAAGCACATCAAAATCATTGGGAGAGAAAAATAGATGACACTTGATCAATTGAAGGTCGGTATGTCCGCCGTCATTACCGCCGTGGGCGGAGACGGAGCCTTGCGCTGCCGCCTGTTGGATATGGGGCTGATCCCGCACACCCGCGTGACATTACAGAAGGTCGCGCCGATGGGCGATCCCATCGAGATCCGCGTGCGCGGCTACGAACTGACGCTGCGCGTAGAGGAGGCTCAGAAGATCGAAGTGGAGGGTGAGCTGAAATGATCTTCGCACTCGTCGGAAATCAGAACTGCGGCAAAACGACTCTCTTCAACGCCCTCACCGGCTCCAACCAGCACGTCGGCAACTTTCCCGGTGTCACGGTAGATCAGAAGATGGGCGAGATCACAGATGAAAAAGGCTGCGCCGTGGTGGATCTGCCCGGCATCTACTCCCTGCGGCCCTATACGCAGGAGGAGATCGTCTCCCGCGATTTTATCCTCAATCAGAAGCCGGACGGCATGATCAACATTGTGGACGCCACCAACATCGAGCGCAATTTGTACCTGACGCTTCAGCTGCTCGAGCTGCGGATACCGATGGTGCTGGCGCTGAACATGATGGATGAGGTCCGTTCCAACGGCGGTTCCATCGACGTGCAGAAGATGAGCGCCGCGCTCGGCATCCCTGTCATACCGATCGCCGCCGCAAAGGGCGAGGGTGTGAGCGAACTGGTGGATCAGGCGATCGCCGTGGCTCGGAGCAAAACTCTGCCCAAGGTGACGGACTTCTGCGCGGATGATTCCGCCGTCCACCGCTGCATCCACGCCGTCACGCACCTGATCGCCGACCACGCCGACCGCATCGGTGTGCCGGCACGCTTCTGTGCAACAAAGCTGATCGAAGGCGGCGATGACCTTGCCGACCGTCTGGCGCTCGATCGGAATGAGCGCGAGCTGCTTGAGCATTGCATCGTGCAGATGGAGAGCGAAGCGGGACTTGACCGCAACGCGGCGCTTGCCGATATGCGCTACACCTTCATTGAAAGCGTTGTGGCATCGTCGGTGGTAAAGTGCCACGAGAGCCGGGAGCACGCCCGCTCGATGAAGATCGACCGGTTTCTTACCGGCCGGTATACGGCGCTCCCTGCTTTTCTTGCCGTTATGCTGCTGATATTCTACCTCACCTTTCATGTGATCGGACAGCGGCTGTCCGACTGGCTTGCGGTCGGCATTGGCGCCCTTACCGCCATGGCAGACCATGCCCTGACCGCTTACGGCATTAACCCTGTGGTACATAGCCTCATCATCGACGGCATTTTTACGGGCGTAGGCAGCGTGCTGGTGTTCCTGCCTATCATCGTGACGCTCTTTTTCTTCCTCTCCATTCTGGAGGATACCGGCTACATGGCGCGCGTCGCATTTGTGATGGACAAGCCCCTGCGTAAGATCGGCCTGTCCGGCCGCAGCATCGTTCCCATGCTCATTGGCTTCGGCTGCTCCGTGCCGGCCATCATGGCGACGCGCACGGTGTCGAGTGACCGTGACCGCAAGATGACCATCCTGCTCACGCCCTATATGAGCTGCTCGGCGAAAATCTCCATCTACGCGTTTTTTACCGCGGCGTTCTTCCCGACGCACCGCGCGCTTGTGATGATCTCTCTGTATCTGCTGGGCATTCTGATCGGGATCGTTGCCGCACTTATCATGAACTGGAGCACATTCCGCGGGAAGCCGGTACCGTTTGTTATGGAGCTTCCCAATTACCGCTTGCCGAGCCTCAAAAGTGTTGCGCTTCTGCTGTGGGAAAAGGCCAAGGATTTTTTGCAGAGGGCCTTTACTGTAATTTTTCTGGCTACGATCATTATCTGGTTCCTGCAAAGCTTTGATATCAGGCTGAACGTGGTGGCCGACAGCGCCGACAGTCTTTTGGCCCTCATCGGCCGATGGATCGCGCCGGTGTTCGCGCCGCTGGGCTTTGCGGATTGGCGCTGCGCGACCTCCCTGATCTCCGGCTTCATCGCAAAGGAATCCGTCGTCAGCACGCTGGAGGTTTTGCTGGGCGGGGCCCCGCTTTTTACAATGTTCACCGACCGCTCCGCCGCGAGCTTCCTGGTCTTTACGCTGCTGTATACTCCGTGCATCGCGGCGGTAGCCACGATCCGGCGGGAATTCGGCTCAACTCTAAAAACAATATGCATCGTGTTGATGCAGTGCTGTGTCGCGTGGATCGCGGCATCCGTCGTCTACGCCTTGATCGGTATCTTATGATGGGTATAGACTGGATTCTATTCTTCTACAGCCTGAAACCACTTCCCTCTCCCATCACACACACCTACATTGCCGCGCCACGTCATATAAATTCAGTAAGCGGACTTTAGAACGTCTCGCTTACATCTATGTTCTGATGCTTCCTTCATGCTTGCTATGGTGAGATGTGTTACGTTGTCAGTTCCACATCATTGATGACCTCATTACCCCAAACGTCCCAGCCATCAGCTTTCTGACGGGCAAATAACTCAATGCGTGGCACATCCCCCATAAGTCTCTCGATTCGTTCCCTTACCTCATCTGGCTTTTTACTGTGTTCTTCCACATGAGAAATAATGACCTGATGGACGTCCTTCGCTTGTCGCTTCGGATGGCCCCTAACAGCAAGTAAGCAAATCTCCGCGTTGGCGCGTGTCCAATGTCTCATAGGCAAGCGAAAGAACAGCCCGTGCAGGAGGGCCCGGCACCGATTGATCCTGACCCGCGTCCAAGGAATGACGTGCCGGTGTACCACAAACCTGTGCAAAGGGCGAGTGCAGCAGATGGTGCGGAAGAGAATACCGGCAAGCCGCCAAACGACACACCGGAACAGGAGGCGGATGTACCGCCCGACAGCAGGGTGCCAAAAAGAGATGCGGTATACCGCTCGCTCTCCCTTGGCGAGTCGGTCGTGCAGATGCTGCACCACATGGGCAGGATATTCGAGGACAACAGCAAGGCTGACGGTACGCTCTATGGCCTGCGGATCGACCGCAAGCGCCGCCGTGAGCTCCAGCGCAAACGCCTTGCCATGGGACACAAGCCCGACGATCATGAAGAGATATCGCATACATAGTGCAGAGCCGCGGCATCGGTGATGACCGGTGCTGCGGCTCTGTGATCAGCTATGCTCCTCGTTCGGAATGCTCACGCTCACGCCGTTGACCTCCACGCCGTCGTCGGCGGGAATGAGCAGATACCTGCGTCCGCCGATCATGCGGGCCTCGATGAGATAGCTGTTCTCCGGCGCGACGGTGATCTTCACCTCCGGCGTGGTGATCTCGAACTTGCCCGTGCCGAGAATGTTCTTCGGGTTCAGCGCGGCGTTCTCGCCGTACTGCTTCTCGCACTCGCGGCGGAAGCTCTCGACCTTCTCCTCGCTCACGCCACTCTCGGACAGGATGCCGCCGACGTCACCGACCGTCAGCTCCAGCGGCGCGGGGTCGCGGCTCTCCTTATGCTCCTGAATGCGGCCGCGCAGCTGCTCGTGGACGGACTGCACTACATCGTAGCTGCAATCCTTTTCAAGCGTATCAGCGAGCGCGGTATCAAACACATTTTTCTGTTCGACGGCGGACATCGGCGGCTCCACACGGAATACCGCGTCAATGACCTCCTCGTGGATGAGCTCGACGTTCTTGCTGTAGAAAAGTGCGTTGTAGATATTTGCCGCGCGGTCGTCGAAGGCGGGGAAGAGAAAGCCAAGCTCGGGCGCAAGGGCAATATGTCCGGTGGAGCTGGGGTGGAAGAAATTCTCGTCGGTGTCGTAGCGCAGCTCGAGCGTCGGCGCCTTCACAGGACAAATGGCGCAGACAAAATACTTGTAGACGTCGCCGGAGGCGTCCGCCTGCAGCTCGTCATCCTTGCCGCGGTAAGGAACATCATAGGCGTCGGCGGCGAGGAGAATGAGGCAGTTCGTCTCACCCATATTGAGAGATTCAATAATTTTGCGGCAAAGCGTCTCGCGGGCGTTCGCATCCTTGCACTCCGTCTGGCGCAGGGTTTGGAGCAGACGGTGCTCGTCACTGTCCGCGACCTGCGCGGTGGAGAATTCGATGTCGATGAGGTTGCGTCCCAGCGTGCCGGAGAGCGTCTTTTTAAGCAGCCCCAGATACATCTCCTGCTCCTCCTGCCGCATGAGACCGAGGGAGGCGTCGATCCACGAGATGACCTCGCGGTTGGAGTTGACATAGCAGCCGAAGATGCGGCTGAAGTTATTTTTATCGAGCCGGAAGCGCCGGCGGATCTCGTTGAGTTCTTTCTGGTTCATTTGATTCTTCCTTTTCTCACAGAATATCACGGAGAGAAATTGTACCACAGCGTCCCTCTGGCGGCAAGAGGGACCACATCGATCCATACGGAGAAAAAAGGATGGCTAAATTTGTTTATTTCACGCCGGAGGAAAAGGCGCGGGCGCAGAATACCGACCTGGTATCTCTGCTGCGCGCCCATGGCGGTGGTTCGACCGTTCCAAGCGTGAGGGTAGCTATGCCATCCGCTTTGTCCAACGCTAAATACGGATGTGGTTTCAGGGACAAACCGGACGATGGCCGGCACCGCCTGCACGGGAGCCTCACACCTCTGCGGTTCTCGCAGATCGTCCCCATTGCCCTGCGGCGGTTCGCGGCCTGTCAGGCCCGCTTCACGCTCGGACTGCGGCTGGATGAGTGCAGCTTTAGCCCTGGCGTGCAGAAACGCAACAATTTTCCGGAGCATCCCTTGACAAATCACACCATTTGGCATTTAATATTAAATTGATATTGTCGTGAAAAGCTGTATGTTTATCTGCCGGCGGCGGCCGGCAGACAGATCATGGACCGATCGGGAGCGCAAGAGAGACACGACATTCGTCGTGCCTTTCTTGTTTTATTTTGCCTCGTGCGGCTTTTCCATAAGGTATCTGCCTCAAACAGAAAGACGGAAGGACAAAAGCTTATGAACTGGGAGATCACAACATTTATCGCGTACTTTGTTATCCTGCTCGGCGTGGCGCTGGTGTTCTACTTCAACGGCACGAACAAAAATTCGGAGGACTTCTTCCTCGGCGGGCGCTCCATGGGCCCCTGGGTCACCGCCTTGTCCGCGCAGGCGTCCGATATGTCCGCGTGGCTGCTGATGGGCCTGCCCGGCTCGATCCTCGCCTTCGGCTTCGGCCAGATGTGGATCGGCATCGGCCTTGCCATCGGTACGGCGGCCAACTGGATCCTGTGCGCCAAGCGCCTTCGCACCTTCTCCAAGGCGGCGAACGATTCCATCACGCTCCCGCAGTACCTGACGAACCGCTTCGCGGTCGATTCCCGCGCGCTGCAGCTCGTGTGCGCGCTCATCTTCCTCTTTGCCTACACGATCTATGTGGCCTCCGCGCTGGTGGCGGGCACCTCCGTGTTTACCACGCTCTTCCCGGATATTTCCCCGAAAATCGCCATGTTCGCCTTCCTGCTCATCATCGTGGCCTACACCTTCTTCGGTGGCTTCGCCGCCGTGTGCTGGACGGATTTCTTCCAGGGCCTTCTGATGATGGCGGCGCTGATGCTGGTGCCTATCGTCGTCTATTTCGGCCACAGCGAGCTGCTCGATCCCACGGCGCTGGAGACGGTCTATGAGTATACCGACGCCGCGACCGGCGCGGTGACGCAGTGCGCCTTCGGCGGCGGCATCTTCAACGCGAGCTGGCAGGACATCGTCAGCGGCCTCGGCTGGGGTCTCGGTTACTTCGGTATGCCGCACATCCTTGTGCGCTTTATGTCCATCGAGAAGCCCTCGATGATCAAGAAGTCCTCCATCGTCGCTATCATCTGGGTCGTCATTTCCCTCTTCTCCGCCGTTATGATCGCCTATTTCGGGCGCATGATCATGGGCGAGGAGCTGCTCACCCACGGCGACCAGAAGCTCGTTTTCATCGCCATGTCCCGCAAGTTCTTCCCGGCGGGCATCTGCGGCCTGCTGCTCGCAGCCATCATCGCCGCGTCCATCTCCACGGCGGATTCTCAGCTGCTCGTCGCCTCCAGCTCCTTCACGGCGGACCTCTATAAGCCCTTCTTCCGCAAGGGTGCGAGCGAGAAGGAAACGCTGTTCATCGGCCGTGTGCTGGTGCTCGTCCTCTCCCTGATCGCCTTTGCCATCGCCAACTCCAAGGGCAGCGGCGCACAGGCCATCATGGACATGGTGGAGAACGCCTGGGGCGCCTTCGGCTCCTCCTTCGGCCCCACCATTCTGCTCTCCCTCTTCTGGAAGCGCTTCAACTACAAGGGCGCGGTCGCGGGCGTGGTGTCCGGCTTCGTGGTGGATCTCGGCTGGCTGCTGAGCGGTCTCACCGCCTCGACGGGTGTGTATGAGATCGTTCCCGGCTTTATCGTCAGCTTCCTCGCGGCCTATCTCGTGGCGAGATTCACCGAGGCCCCGAACGCGGAGGCTGTTGCGATCTTTGAGGAGGCTACGAAGCCCGACGCGGACTGAGTGAAGCGATCAGCTGACGGCGTACCGATAAGCGAATATAAGAAAAGAGCCGATCCGTTGGATCGGCTCTTTTGTCAGGATTTGAGAAATTCCTGCGGGTCGATGATCTCGCCGTCCTTTGTGACGGAGAAGTGCAGGTGCGGCGACATGGAAGCCTCGGCGAGCGAGGTCGTGCCGACCGCGCCGATGACCTGTCCGGCGGAGACGTACTGCTCCGGCGCGACGGTCGGGACGCTCTGAAGGTTGGAGTAGGTGGTCTCGTAGCCGCCGTCGTGCGCGATGACGACGGTGGTGCCCATCAGGTCGTCGTCCGCGACGGAGAGCACCGTGCCGGAGCTGGCGGCGAGCACCTGCGTGCCGGCGTCTGCCTTGATATCGATGCCGTCGTGCGTGCGCCAGTCGGCGAGCGTTTCGCTGTAAGCGAGCTCGTCCATGCTGAAGGCGGCGACGGTCTCACCGCTCAGGGGAGAGACGATGAGCCGCGGCGCGACGGGCGTGACCGGCTCGGTGGCCTCCGGCTCCTTTTCCGAGACCGTGACCTCCACAACGGACTGCACCGGCTCGGCCGGCTCCTCCGGCTTGACCTCGGGAACGTCCGGGGTGACCGGCTCTGCGGTGATGGGAGTCGTGACCGGCGGCTCGGTCACATTGGTCGGTGTTTTGTCAGCGGAAGAGGGGAGCAGCATCCAATAGCCCGCGACGGCGAGTGCCGTCAATCCGAGGAACAGGGCTATGTATAAGCCCGTCCCGGTCAGGGAATGCCGCGCGGCGCGGCGTTTCGGTTCATTCATAAGCGTGTCCTTTCTGCCCGCGTGGCGGGCGCTGCGAAATAGAAGAGGCTCTGACGGTATTGTGCGCCGTCGGAGCCTTTTCTAAACCATATTTCTCGGGAAATTTTAAGGCAATAACGTGAAGGCCGCGCGGCCCGCATAGCGGGCGTTCCCGCCGAGCGCCTGTTCAATGGCGAGCAGACGGTTGTACTTTGCCGTGCGCTCGCCGCGGCAGGGAGCACCGGCCTTGATCTGCGTGCGGCCGAGCGCGACCGCGAGGTCGGCGATGGTGCTGTCCTCCGTTTCGCCCGAGCGGTGGGATAGGACCGCCGCCCAGCCTGCGGCCTGCGTCGCGCGGACGGCCTCGACGGTCTCCGTGAGCGTGCCGATCTGATTCGGCTTGATGAGTACGGCGTTGGCAAGCCTCTGCTCCACCCCGCGGGCGATGCGCGCGGGGTTCGTGACAAAGAGATCGTCGCCGACGAGCTGCACCCTTTCGCCAAGGGAACCGCTCAGCGCCTGCCAGCCCGATTCGTCGTCCTCGCCCATACCGTCCTCAAGCGAGAGGAGCGGATAGCGCCGCGCAAGCTCCTGCCAGTAGGTCAGCAGCTCCTCACGCGTAAGCGTTTTGCCGCTTTTTGGCAGCCGGTAGCGGTCGGAGCCTGCGTCGTACCACGCGGAAACGGCGGCGTCGAGCGCGAGGTACACGTCCGCGCCGGGGCGATAGCCCGCCGCCTCAATGGCGCGGCAGAGCAGGTCGAGCGCCTCCTCGTGGCTTGCAAGTGAGGGGGCGTAACCGCCCTCGTCGCCCACGCCGCAATGGCCAACGAGCGAGCCGAGCGCATGGTAAATTTCCGCGCCCATGCGCAGCGCGTCGCGGAAGGTGTCCACGCCGACGGGGACGAGCATGAACTCCTGAATGTCGAGCAGGTTGCCCGCGTGTGCGCCGCCGTTGAGCACGTTCATCAGCGGCACAGGGAGCGTGCAGGCGTTCTGACCGCCGAGATACTGCCAGAGGGGCTGCCCCTCGCTCACCGCCGCGGCGCGGGCCGCCGCGAGCGAGACGGAGAGGATGGCGTTTGCGCCGAGCCTCGATTTGTTTTCCGTGCCGTCCAGCTCGCGCATGGCCTGGTCGAGCGGGCCCTGCTGCCGCGCGTCAAAGCCCCGCAGCAGCTCGAATATCTCGTTGTTGACGTGCGCCTGCGCGTGCAGGACGCCCTTGCCGCCGTAGCGCGCACGGTCGCCGTCGCGCAGCTCGACGGCCTCGTGTGCGCCGGTCGAGGCACCGGACGGCACGGCGGCGACGCCGAGCGAGCCGTCCTCCAGCCTTACCTGCGTTTCCAGCGTGGGGTTGCCGCGGGAATCCAGGATCTCGCGAGCGTGAATGTGTACGATGGAGCGGTTCATCGCATGACCTCCTGAAAAATAAAAAATCAGCCATACCGAAGTATGGCTGATTTTGAGAAGACTTATGCGCTCAGCGGAGGATAAGGCTCTGACCGTCCATCTCCTCGGGCTTTTCGAGCCCCATCACGTCGAGAATGGTGGGGGCGATGTCGGCAAGGCGGCCCTCGCGCAGCTCGTTGCCCGCGCCGCAGAGGATAAAGGGCACGGGATTCGTGGTGTGCGCGGTCATGGGACTCACGCCGTCGCTTTGCAGCATCTGCTCGGCGTTGCCGTGGTCGGCGGTGATCATGGCGATGCCGCCCATCTTGAGCGTCGCGTCCACGACCTTGCCGACGCACTCATCCACGGTCTCGACGGCCTTGACGGCGGCGTCGTAGTTGCCGGTGTGACCGACCATGTCGCAGTTGGCAAAGTTGAGGATGATGACGTCATACGCGCCGGACTCAATGCGCTCGACGCACTTTTCCGTGACCTCGTAGGCGCTCATCTCGGGCTGGAGGTCGTAGGTCGCGACCTTGGGAGAGGCAACGAGCACACGGTCCTCGCCGGGGTAGGGCGCTTCAACGCCGCCGTTGAAGAAGAACGTGACATGGGCGTACTTCTCGGTCTCCGCGATGCGCAGCTGCGTCAGGCCGAGCTTGCTGAGGTATTCGCCGAGGCCGTTATGGATCGTGATGCGCGGGAACGCGACGAGCACGTTCGGCATCGTGGCGTCGTACTCGGTGTTGCAGACGTAGGTGACGGGGAAATACTCGCGCTGGAAGCCGTCGAACGCGGGATCGACGAACGCGCGGGTGATCTCGCGGGCGCGGTCGGGGCGGTAGTTGAAGAAGATGATGGCGTCGTTGTCGGAGATGGTGCCCTCCTTGTCGCAGACGACGGGCTCCACAAATTCATCGGTCACGCCGTTCTGATAGGATTCCCGGATGGCGGCGACGGGATCCGGGTTCTGGATGCCCTCGCCGTAGACCATCGCGTCGTAGGCGCGCTCAAGACGGTCCCAGCGTTTGTCGCGGTCCATGGCGTAGTAGCGGCCCATGACGGTCGCGATCTTGCCGACGCCGAGCTCGGCGCACTTTTTCTGCGCCTCGGCGACGAAGTCCGCGCCGGAGGTGGGGGAGACGTCGCGCCCGTCGAGGAAGCAGTGCAGGTACACGCGCTTGAGGCCCTTGATGCCGGCCATCTTCAAAAGCGCCCAGACGTGCTCCACGGTGGAGTGTACGCCGCCGTTGGAGAGCAGTCCGTAGAGGTGCAGCGCCGTGCCCTTTTCCAGACAGGCGTCCATCGCGGCGTTGTAGGCGGGATTTTCAAAGAAGGTGCCGTCCTCAATGGCGCGGGAGATGCGCGGCAGGTCCTGGAAGACCACGCGGCCGCCGCCGATGTTGGTGTGGCCGACCTCGCTGTTGCCCATCTGACCGGCGGGCAGACCCACGTCCAGACCGGAGGCGGAGAGCTGCGTATGCGCGTACTCGCCGTTCAGACGGTCGAGCACGGGCGTGTTTGCGCCGCGCACGGCGTTGCCCTTGACCTCATCGCTCAGACCGAAGCCGTCCATAATGATAAGGGTGGTGGGGGTTTTATTCATCGCAAGGACTCCTTTCGCTCAGCCCTGATTGGCTGCGTTGACGATGTCCATGAACTTGCCGGCGTCGAGAGACGCGCCGCCGATCAGGCCGCCGTCGATGTCCTCGTGGCCGAGCAGCTCGGCAGCGTTGGCGGGATTCATCGAGCCGCCGTACTGAATGGTGACGGAGCGGGCGATGCGCGCGCCGTACATGGCGCGGATGGTGGCGCGGATGAAGCCGCAGACCTCGGCGGCCTGCTCGCCGGTGGCGGTCTTGCCGGTGCCGATGGCCCAGATGGGCTCGTAGGCGATGACGCAGCGGCGGATATTCTCCGCGGCCACGCCCGCGAGCGCGGACTTGACCTGCAGGGCGATGAGCTCCATCGTCACGCCCATCTCGCGCTGGTCAAGGCTCTCGCCCACGCAGATAATGGGGTTGAGGCCGGCGTTCAGCGCGGCGTGGACCTTCTTGTTGACGATGGCATCGGTCTCGCCGAACATGGCGCGGCGCTCGCTGTGGCCGACGATGACGTACTTCACGCCGAGGTCGCACAGCATGGCGGCGCTGACCTCGCCGGTGTAAGCGCCGTGATCCTCATAGAAAAGATTCTGTGCGCCGACGGCCACGCGGCTGTCCTTAAAGGCGCGCACGGCGGCGGAAATATCCACGCTCGGCACGCACACGACCACGTCGCACCACTTGGTCTTGGGCAGCAGAGCCTTGAAATCGTCCGCGAACTTTTTGGCCTCGGTGGCGGTCTTGTTCATTTTCCAGTTTCCGGCAATGATGGTTTTGCGATATCTGCGATTCATGGTAAATGCTCTCCTAAATATATAAAAATGTTTTCTGAAAACCTTACTTATCCAGCAGGCAGGCGACGCCCGGCAGCATCCCCCGTGGGGATGCTCCTGATCGGAACACGCGCTGACGCGCGGCTCCCTGCGCTGACGCTCGGTCGCGTCGCTGCGCGGGCAGAACGATGCCGTTACTTATCCAGCAGGCAGGCAACGCCCGGCAGCTCCTTGCCCTCCAGGAACTCAAGCGACGCGCCGCCGCCGGTGGAGATGTGCGTGATCTTGTCGGCGAAGCCGAGCTGCTCGGCGGCCGCCGCGCTGTCGCCGCCGCCGATGATGGTCACGGCGCCGCTCTCGGCGAGCGCCTTCGCCATGGCCTTGGTGCCGTTGGCAAAGGCAGGGAACTCGAAAACGCCCATGGGGCCGTTCCAGACGATGGTGCCCGCGCCGCGCGTCGCCGCGCAGAAGAGCTCAATGGTCTTGGGACCGATGTCCATGCCCATCATGTCGGCGGGAATGCGCATCGCGTCCACCACGACCGGCTCAGCGTCGGCGGCGAACTCCTTCGCCGCCACGGTATCCACCGGCAGCAGGAGCTTGACGCCCTTTGCCTTGGCCTTCTCGATCATCTCGAGCGCGTAGGCGCACTTGTCCTCCTCGAGCAGAGACTTGCCGATCTCGCCGCCCTGCGCCTTGGCGAAGGTGTAGGCCATGCCGCCGCCGATGATGACGGTGTCGGCCTTTTCAAGCAGATTGTTGATAACGGCGATCTTATCGCTGACCTTTGCGCCGCCGAGCACCGCGACGAACGGGCGCTTGGGATCGTCGAGCGCCTTGCCCATGACCTCCAGTTCTCTGGCGACCAGCAGGCCGGAGACGGCGGGCAGGTACGCCGCCACGCCGGCAGTGGAGGCGTGCGCGCGGTGGACGGAGCCGAAAGCGTCGGAAACGTAGACCTCGGCCATGGAGGCAAGCTCCTTGGCAAGCGCCGGATCGTTCTTGGTTTCGCCCTTTTCAAAGCGGGTGTTCTCGAGCAGCATGATCTCGCCGCCCTTGAGCGCCGCGGCCTTGGCTTTGGCGTCGGGACCGACGACGTCATGCGCGAAGACGACCGGCTTGCCGAGAAGCTCGGAAAGACGCTCGGCGACAGGAGCAAGGGTGAGCTTCTTTAAGGACTTCTGCCACTTTTCCTCCGTCAGCTCGGCGGGGTCCTTGCCCTTTTCCGCCTGCTTCTTCACCCATTTTTCAAAGCTCGGCTCGGGCTTGCCGAGGTGCGAGCAGGCGATGACCGCCGCGCCCTGCCCGAGCAGGTAGCGGATGGTCGGCAGAGCGGCGACGATGCGCTTATCCGAGGTGATCGCGCCGGTGGCCTTGTCCTGGGGGACGTTGAAGTCGCAGCGCAGCAGGACCTTCTTGCCCGCCACGTCGATGTCGTACACAGTCTTCTTGTTGTAGTTCATGATGACGCTCCTTCTATGTGAATGTTTACGGATCAGCCCGGTTGCTCCGCCATCTCGCCGGTGCCCTTGAGCCCGGGGAAGCCGAGCTGCTTGAGAGCCTCGTAGGTCAGAATGGCGACGGAATTACTCAGGTTCAGGCTGCGCGCCTCGGCGCGCATGGGAAGGCGGATGCAGCGTTCATAATGCGCCAGACGGAAGTCCTCGGGCAGGCCGGCGGTCTCCTTGCCGAAGAAGAGCCAGCAGCCGTCGTGAAATTCCGCCTCGCAGTAGTCCTGCGGCGCCTTGGTCGTGGCGAGCCAGCAGTCCGCGGCGGCCTCGGGGTGCTGTTCAAAGAGGTCGGCGAGGTTTTCGTAGGTGCTGACCTCGACCAGATGCCAGTAGTCCAGCCCCGCGCGCTTGACGGCGCGGTCGGAAATGTCGAAACCGAGCGGCTTGACGAGGTGCAGTCGCGAACCGGTCGCGGCGCAGGTGCGCGCGATGTTGCCGCAATTCTGCGGGATCTCCGGCTCAACGAGCACGATATTCAGCACGGAACCATCCCACCTTTTTCCGAAAGTCTGCTTATTATACCTCTTAAAGTTTACGAAATCAACCATAAAACTTACTTTCTTTAACATTATTTTGCGCATTGCATGAATTCATGCAGAGCATGAAAAACTTTTTGGGAAAATTGCAGGAAAAGGTGGATTTTTCAAAAAGGTTTGGTATAATACAGATAAAAATAGAAGTGGACGCAAAGGAGGGGACTATCCGATGGACCAGAAGATCGCCGTGCTTTTCATGCCGGACAACATCGCCTGTACCGAAGAGAAGACGCCGCTGATGCTGCAGCCCATTTTGTTCTGCCCCGTCCTGACGTGGATGTGCGCGGAGCTGTGCGGGCGCGGCATTGAGCGGCTTTTTATTGTCTCCGACGTCTCCGCGCAGGAGCGGATGAAGCCTTATCTGCCCAAGGACGCGGACGTCACCTTTGTTGACGGCGCGAAGCACGCGAAGGAGCTTTTGAAGCTTCTTGAGGGCAAAACGGGCAGCATTCTGATCGTCAACGGTGTGGTGCTGCCGGTGGGCGTGTTCTCCGGCGGCGCGGTGTATTCCGCTCCGGCGGATGCCTGCTGCGATGTGCTGCGCGAGCACGGCGCGTTTGCCGCGTTCCCCAAGGGCTGTGAGATCTCCAAGGGCTTCCTGCCGGTGGGCGACACCGAGGAGCTGCGCGCCGCGCAGCCGATGTGCCGCCAGAAGATCATGGAAAAGCATCTGGCGAACGGCGTGATCGTTTTAGACGCGAACAGCGTCTACATCGACCCGCGCGTGAAGATCGGTGCGGGAACGACGCTCCTGCCCGGGACCATCCTGCGCGGCGAGACGGTCATCGGCGAGCACTGCACGATCGGCCCGAACGCCATGGTGCGCGACTGCACCGTGGGCGACTTTACGGAGATCAACGCCTCGCAGACGAACGAGAGCGCCATCGGCAGCCATACGACCGTGGGACCGTTCGCCTATGTGCGGCCCAATTCGACCATCGGCGACCACGTCAAGGTCGGCGACTTCGTGGAGATCAAGAACTCCGTCATCGGAAACGGCACGAAGATCTCGCACCTCACCTACGTCGGCGACAGCGACTGCGGCGAGCGCGTGAATTTTGGCTGCGGTACGGTCACGACGAATTACGACGGCTTCAAAAAATACCGCTGCACCATCGGGGACGACAGCTTCATCGGCTGCAACACCAATCTGGTCGCGCCGGTCAAGGTGGGCGAGGGCAGCTACATCGCTGCCGGCTCCACCATCACGGACGATGTGCCCGCCGACGCGCTGGCGCTCGCCCGCACGAAGCAGACGGTCAAGGAGGGGTGGGCGGCCCGCCGCCGCGCCCTGCTCGGCAAGAAGGAAAAGTAAAAACTTTTACATAAAAAAATTACCAAGGGAGAGTGGAAACAATGATTTCTCACGGCAAGGACATCAAGATCTTCACCGGCAACGCCAACCCCAAGCTCGCAGCGGACATCTGCAAGATCATCGGCACCAAGCTCGGCGAGAGCGAGGTCAAGAGCTTCGCGGACGGCGAGGCCTCCGTCTCTCTGTATGAGACCGTGCGCGGCAGCGACGTGTTCCTCATCCAGTCCACCTGCAAGCCCGTCAACGACAGCCTCATGGAGCTGCTCATCATGGTCGACGCCTGCCGCCGCGCCAGCGCGGGCCGCATCACCGCGGTCATGCCCTACTTCGGCTATGCCCGTCAGGACCGCAAGGCCAAGAGCCGCGATCCCATCTCCGCCAAGCTCGTTGCCAATATGCTCGTCGCCGCGGGCGTTGACCGCGTGCTGACCATGGACCTGCACGCCAACCAGATCCAGGGCTTCTTCGATATTCCGGTGGATAACCTGTTCGGCAACCCCATCTTCGTTGATTACTACGCCAAGAAGTTCGGCGCTGTCTGCGAGGACATGGTCGTCGTCAGCCCCGACGTCGGCTCCGTTGCCCGCGCCCGCACCTTTGCCCAGAAGCTGCACATGAACCTTGCCATCGTCGATAAGCGCCGCCAGAAGGCCAACCAGTGCGAGGTCATGAACGTCATCGGCGACGTTGAGGGCAAGGAGTGCATCCTCTTCGACGACATGGTCGATACCGCCGGCTCCCTCTGCAACGCCGCCAAGGCGGTCGTTGAAGTCGGCGGCGCGAAGAAGGTCTACGCCTGCGCGAGCCACGGCGTTCTCTCCGGTCCCGCGCTTGAGCGCCTTGAGGCGAGCTGCATCGAGGAGCTGGCCCTGCTCGATACCATTCCCGCTCCCGTCGGCGAAGCGGAGTTGGCCAAGGCCCGCATCAAGTACCTGACCGTCGCGCCCATGTTCGCCGAGGCGATCGAGCGCACCTATCAGGAGATCTCCATCGCAAAGCTGTTCAACTAAGGGCATTTCAAAAAAGAGCGGCGGAAGGCCGCTCTTTTTTATACGAGGGTTATCGTCATGTTTTTTGGAAAGAAAGTCACCGGTCCCGCGGAGTGGCTGCTCGTCTGTCTGGGGAACTACGGCAAGCAGTACGAGAACACGCGCCACAACATCGGCTTCATGGCCGCCGAGCGGCTCATTGACAAGCAGGGCCTGCGCTGCAACCGCCTGCGCTTCCGCGCGCTGACGGAGCTGATCGAATTCGGCGGGGCGCGCGTGCTGCTGATGATGCCGCAGACCTATATGAACCTCTCCGGCGAGGCGGTGGGCGAGGCGGCGCGGTTCTATAAGATCCCGAGCGACCATGTGCTCGTTATCTACGACGACGTTTCGCTGCCGCTCGGCAAGCTGCGCATCCGCGACAAGGGCTCCGCCGGCGGACACAACGGCATCAAGAACATCATCGCCCACCTCGGCACCGATGTGTTCCCGCGCGTGAAGGTCGGTGTCGGCGCGCCGAGCCATCCGGACTATGACATGGTGGACTGGGTGATCGGCAGCTTCTCCGCGCAGGAGAAGAAGATCGTGGACGAGGCGCTCGACCGCGCGCTCGACGCGGCGGAGTGCATCATCTCCCGCGGTGTGACCGAGGCGCAGAACCGCTTCAACTGAGAGAACGCCGCCTGCGCGAAAAGTTTATCATTCGTTCATTTACTTTTCTCCTCCGGCGTAGTATACTGCCGGAGGAGAAGTTCTTTTCGGACATCTCAGGAGAACATGGAAAACGATGTGTGTGGGTACAGACCGTCCGACCGGGGACGATCTGCGCCCTTTTGCGCGTTGCGGCGAAAAAGGAGGGGACATTCATGCAGGAGCTGAACCGGCAAATGATGACGCTGCCGGAGTTGCGGGAGCTGGAGGAGATCATCCGCTTCGGCACGGGGCCGGCGGCGGTCAGCGGCGTGAGCGGCGTACACCGCGCGATGCTCGGCGCGGCGCTGCGGCAGGAGACCAAGCGTCCCCTCGCCGTCCTCTGCGCCGACGAGCAGGAGGCGCGGCGCATGGCCGCGGATCTCGCCGCCCTGACAGGGGAGGAGTGCGTGACGCTCTTTGCCCGCGAATGGCAGCTGCGCGACCGCGTTTCCGCCTCCCACAGCTTTGAGCAGGAGCGGCTGGACGCGCTGTGCCGCATGGCGTTCGGCAGGACGGGCATCGTCGTGGCGACGGTGGACGGCATGATGCAGCGCACGCTGCCGCCGACGGCGCTGCGCGACGCGGTGCTCACGCTCCGGCTCGGGGAGGAGCACGACCTGCACGCACTCGCTGAGCGCCTGACCGCCGCGGGCTATGTCCGCTGCGAGCAGGTCGAGGGCGCGGGGCAGTTTGCCGTGCGCGGCGGCATTTTAGACGTCTATTCCCCGATGAGCGCGCCAGTGCGCGTCGAATTTTTTGATACCGAGATCGACGCGATGGGCGAGTTTGACGTCGCCACGCAGCGCCGCACGAAAAATCTCGAGGAGCTGACCGTTCTGCCCGCCGCCGAGGTGCTGCCCTTTGCCGCCGAGGGCGGACGGGACGCGATGCTCGCGCGTATGGAGCACGCCGCGGCGCAGCTGGCAAAAAAGGAGACGACGGAAAAGACCGCCGCAGCGATCCGCGCGGATATGGACCGCCTGCGTGAGGGCCTGCCGCTCGGCGGCATGGACCGCTATCTCGCCGCCGCCTACCCGACCGCTGTCTGCGCGGCGGACTACCTGCCGGAGGGGAGCATCGTGCTCGTCTGCGAGGGCAGCCGCGTCATGGAGCGCGCGAAGGGCTGCGCCTTTGAATGGGGCGAGGACCTGAAGATCCTGCTGGAGGAGGGCGTGCTCGCGGGGCAGTTCGCCTCGCTCGCGGTCGAGCTTGAGGACCTGACGCGGCGGCTGCGGGGCAGCTTCCCGCTGCTTTTGTGCGACAGCCTGCCGACCTCGCGCTATCTGGCCCCGCCGCGGGCGATGTTCAGCATCAACGCGCGGCAGCTGCCGTCCTACGGCGGCAGCCTTGAGACCGCCGCCGCGGACATGGAGCACTATCTTGCCGCGGGCAGCGGCGTGCTGGTGCTCTGCGGCAACGAAACGCGCGCGAAGAATTTTCACCGCCTTCTGGAGGAGCGCGGCGTGCGTGCGCGGCTCGATCTCTCCGATCAGACGCTGCCCGCCGCGGGCGAGACCGTCATCGGCCTCGGCGCGCTGAGCGCGGGCTGCGAATACCCGCAGCTCCGCCTTGTCATTCTGACCGAGGGGCAGCTTCTTGCGCCGGTCAGCGGCAAAGCGCCGCGCGCGGTGCGGCAGAAAAAGGATTCGAGCCGTCAGAAGCTCCGCTCCTACACCGACCTGACACCGGGTGACCTCGTCGTTCACCAGCGCCACGGCATCGGCCGCTTTGTCGGCATGGAGCGCATCCGTGTGGACGGCGCGGACAAGGATTATATCAAGATCGCCTACGCCGGCAGCGACAGCCTGTACGTTCCCGCGACGCAGCTCGATATGGTGTCGAAGTACATCGGCAGCCACGGCGGCGGGGAGGAGGGCGAGCACGTCAAGCTGAACAAGCTCGGCGGCACGGACTGGACGAAGGCCAAATCCCGCGCTAAGGCCGCGGCGAAAGACCTTGCGAAAGGGCTCATCAAGCTCTACGCCGAGCGGCAGCGCCGCCCCGGCTTCGCCTTTTCACCGGACTCCACCTGGCAGCGCGAGTTTGAGGACGCCTTCGACTATGAGGAGACGGACGATCAGCTTCGCGCCATCGCGGAGATCAAGAGCGACATGGAGCGCTCGCGCCCGATGGACCGCCTGCTCTGCGGCGACGTGGGCTACGGAAAAACGGAGGTCGCGCTGCGCGCGGTGATGAAATGCGTGCTCGACGGCAAGCAGGCGGCCATTCTGGTGCCGACCACCGTGCTGGCGCAGCAGCATTACGCCACCGCCATCAACCGCTTCCGCAGCTTTCCGGTGACGATCGAGGTGCTCTCGCGCTTCAAGACGCCGGCGCAGAAGAAAAAGATTTTGCAAAGCGCGGCGGAGGGGAAGATCGACCTGCTCATCGGCACGCACTCGCTGCTGCAAAAGGGGCTGCACTTCAAGGACCTCGGATTGCTCGTCATCGACGAGGAGCAGCGCTTCGGTGTGACGCACAAGGAAAAGCTCAAGGAGCTTTCCAAGCAGGTGGACACGCTCACGCTCTCCGCGACGCCCATTCCGCGCACACTGAACATGGCGCTGTCGGGCATCCGCGATATGTCCACCATCGAGATGCCGCCGCAGGACCGTCAGCCGGTGCAGACCTATGTACTCGAGCACGATTGGGGCGTGATCGCCGAGGCCATCCGGCGCGAGCTTTCGCGCGGCGGGCAGGTCTACTACCTGCACAACCGCGTGGAGACCATCGACCGCTGCGCCGCGCAGCTCAAAAAGCTCCTCGGCGAGGAGGTCAGCATTGCGGTCGCACACGGCAAGCTGGACGAAAAGGGCCTGAGCCATGTGATGCAGCAGTTTTCCGACGGCGAAGCGCAGATCCTCGTCTGCACGACCATCATCGAGACGGGCATCGACATTCCGAACGTCAACACCCTCATCATCGAGGACGCGGACCGGCTGGGCCTCGCCCAGCTTCACCAGATCCGCGGGCGCATCGGGCGCAGCGCGCGCCGCGCTTATGCCTATATGACCTACCGACCGGGCAAGATCCTCACCGAGGTCGCTGCCAAGCGCCTGACCGCCATCCGCGAATACGCGGAGTTCGGCTCGGGTTTCCGCATCGCGATGCGCGACCTCGAGATCCGCGGCGCGGGCAACCTGCTCGGCCCCGAGCAGTCGGGCTATATGATGAGCGTGGGCTACGATATGTACCTGCAGCTTTTGGAGGAGGCCGTGCTCGAGGAGCGCGGCGAGAAGAAGGCGAGCCGCACGGACTGCTCGGCGGACCTGACCGTTTCGGCCAACCTGCCGGAGAGCTACATTCCCTCTCCCGAGCAGCGCATGGATATTTACCGCCGCATCGCGGCGGTGCGAACACGCGAGGAATCGCAGGACCTGCTCGACGAGCTGCTTGACCGCTACGGCGAGCCGCCGGCGAGCACGCTCGCTCTGCTCGACGTCGCCATGCTGCGCGGTGAGGCGTGCGCGGCGGGCATCCGCGACATTTCCCAGCGCGGCGACACGATCACCTTTACCTTCGGCGGCGAGATGCCGGTCGAGGCGGTGATGCGCGTTTGCGCGATGGGAAAGAACAAGCGCCGGCTGACGCTCTCCGCCGGCATCGAGCCGAAGCTCGCACTGCGGCTCGAAGGGGGCGAGAAGCCGCTTCCTGCAGCGCTCGAGCTGGTCGAGAGCATCGCGCCCGCAGAGGGCGCCTGAACCCGCAGCGCCACGCCCCGGGGCGGGGTGCGATACCACAAAACTCAGAAGAAAGAGGAAACGAAGATGAAACGTATTTTGGCTGCGGCGCTTTCGCTGGCGCTGCTCGGCTCGCTGGCCGCCTGCGGCGGCAAGGACCGCTTTGACACGGGCAAGGTCGAGGAGGGCGTCTGCTATCAGCTGACCGGCATCGCTCCCGACGCTGTCGCGATGAGGGTGGACGGTATCGACGTGCCGATGGATATGTATTTCTATAACCTCTGCTATGCCGCCTCCTACATGGAAAGCTACATGAATATGTACGGCATGGACCTTGACTGGAGCATGGAGCTGCAGGAGGGCGAAACGGTGCTTGACGTGACGAAGGACAGTATTCTGGAGAACACAAAGAGCTTTGTCGTCATCGAGAAGCTGGCGCAGGAGAACAACGTCATCCTTGACGAAGCTGCGCTCAGCGAGCTGGAGACCGAACGCGCGGAGACTGCCGAGAGCCTCGGCGGCGAGGAGAGCTACCGCGCCGAGCTCGCCAAGCTGGGTCTGAGCGAGGAGACCTATGACCGGATGTGCCGCTCGGACTATCTTTACAGTGCTCTCGAGGAGCTGGCGGCGACCGAGGGCAGCAGCCTCTATGCTACCGACGAGCAGCTGATCGCCTATGCCGCCGAGCAGGGCTACATGACTGCCGACCACATTCTGCTGCTCACGCGCGATATGTCCACCTATCAGGAACTGGACGACGAGACCAAGGCGGAGAAGAAGGCGCTGGCAGAGGAGCTCAAGGCCAAGCTGGACGCTTACACGGGCGACGATCTGATCGGCTACTTCACCGAGCTTGCCGACGAGTACAGCGAGGACTCCGGCCGCGCGGGCAACCCCGAGGGCTACACCTTCGGCTCCGGCCAGATGGTCGAGGAGTTTGAGAGCGCTGCCGCCGCGCTCGGCGAGGGCGAGGTCAGCGAGATCGTGGAGAGCTACTACGGCTACCACATCATTCTCCGCAAGCCGCTCGACGAGGCGAAGGCTGTGGACGCGGTGCGCGAGACCTATTTCAGCGGCCTGCTCGAAAGCCGCATCGAGGACGCCGCGGTGGAGATGAATCCGGCGGTCGAGGCGCTGGACCTCGTCGATATTTATGACGCCTTCTCGCTGCTGATGGATACCGACGCGGACGGCGATACGGCAGACGACACCGCGACGGAAAACGGGCAGGAAGCAGCCGAAAGCTGAGAAAGACGCAGGAAATGCTGCAAAACTGTTAATAATTTAACAAAATGCAGGAAAAGCGTCAATTTTTGCACGGGAAAATGAAATTTTGCAGTTGATTTTTCATACGCGCCTGTTGTATAATCAAGACGAAAATGATTCCCTCTGCGGAATACCAAAATTTTTATGAAAAAGGAGATATCCCATGAAAGAACTCTATGTCGTGAATTGCTGCCGTACCGCGGTCGGCTCCTTTGGCGGTTCCCTGAAGAATACCCCCGCCGCCGAGCTGGGCGCCATCGTTGTCAAGGAAGCCCTCAAGCGTGCCAACGTCGCTCCCGAGAACGTCGATGAGCTGATGTTCGGCTGCATCCTGACCTCCGGCCTCGGTCAGAACGTCGCCCGTCAGGTCGGCGTGGGCGCGGGCCTGCCCTACTCCGTTCCCGCTTACACCGTCGGCATGGTCTGCGGCTCCGGCATGAAGTCCGTCATCGAGGCCGGCCGCGCCATCCTTGCCGGCGACGCCGATATCATCGTCTGCGGCGGCACCGAGAACATGAGCGCCGCTCCCTATGCCTCTACCGACGCCCGCTGGGGCGCCCGCATGGGCGACAAGAAGCTCGTCGACACCATGATCAAGGACGGCCTGTGGGATGCGTTCAACAACTACCACATGGGCACCACCGCCGAGAACGTCTGCGACGTTTGGGGCATCACCCGCGAGGAGCTTGACGCCTTCGGCGCTGCCTCCCAGCAGAAGACCGAGGCCGCGCAGGCTTCCGGCCGCTTTGATGCCGAGATCGTTCCCGTTCCCGTCAAGGTCAAGAAGGAGATCGTCGAGTTCAAGAAGGATGAGTTCCCCCGCGCCGGCTCCACGCCCGAGGGCCTTGCCAAGCTCAAGGGTGCGTTCCCGGTCGGTCCCGAGGGCGTTGAGGACCAGATCGTCCACACCTTCCAGCCCACCGAGATCCATGAGGCGGATACCCGCAAGCACGTTCAGCGCGTGACCGCCGGCAACGCCTCCGGCATCAACGACGGCGCTGCTGCCATCGTTCTCGCTTCCGGCGAGGCCGTCAAGAAGTATAACCTCAAGCCCATGGCGAAGCTCATCGGCTGGGGCCAGGGCGGCGTCGATCCCAAGATCATGGGCGTCGGTCCCGTTCCCGCCTCCCGTCAGGCCATGGCCAAGGCCGGCGTGACCATCGACGACATCGACCTCGTCGAGGCCAACGAAGCCTTCGCCGCGCAGTCCATCGCCGTCGCGCGTGAGCTGCACTTCGACATGAGCAAGGTCAACGTCAACGGCGGCGCCATCTCCATCGGCCACCCCGTCGGCTGCTCCGGCGCGCGCATCATCGTCACCCTGCTCCACGAGATGCTCAAGCGCGAGGATGCCAAGAAGGGTCTTGCTACCCTCTGCATCGGCGGCGGCCAGGGCGTTGCCACCGTGTTCGAGAAGTGCTGAGAAGCGTCTGCCGACTTCTGAAAATGAAAAGGAGACCTCTTTTGAGGTCTCCTTTTTCTTCTGCGCCCATAAACCGCCTTCTTATCTCCCTGCACCGTGCGGCCCGACACACGCGGCCATGTGACCGAATGCGGCGCGCTTGCTTTTTTGCAGTCACTGTGCTACACTGATAAACAGGAAATCATTCCCCTTTGCGGAATCTATTTTTCTTGGAAAGGATACCATATACTATGGATGTGAAAGAAATTCTCCGTCACGTTGACCATACCCTGCTCGCCCCCACCGCCACCTGGGAGGAGATCCGCCAGATCTGCGACGACGGCATCAAGTACGGCTGCGCGAGCGTCTGCATCCCGCAGACCTACGTCGCCCACGCCGCGCACTACATCGCCGAGCAGCAGCACTACGGCTTCGGTCAGCTGCCCGTGTGCACGGTCATCGGCTTCCCCAACGGCTACGTTCCCAGCGGCATCAAGTGCATGGAGGCTGAGTCCGCCGTAGCCGACGGCGCGACCGAGATCGACATGGTCATCAACCTCGGCTGGGTCAAGGAAGGCCAGTACGATAAAATCTTGCAGGAGATCAATTCCGTGAAGATCTCCTGCCACGGCAACATCCTCAAGGTCATCATCGAGACCTGTATGCTCACGGACGAGGAGAAGATCAAGCTCTGCGAGGTCGTGTCCAACTCCGCGGCGGACTATATCAAGACCTCCACCGGCTTCGGCGGGGGCGGCGCGACACGCGAGGATGTCGCCCTCATGGCCGCGCACATGACCAACGGCAAGAAGATCAAGGCCGCCGGCGGCATCGCCAATCTGCAGGACGCCGAGGACTTCCTCAAGCTCGGCGCGGACCGTCTCGGCACCAGCCGCATCGTCAAGGCCGTCAAGGCGATGGAGAAAGGAGAATAAGCCATGCCCACCCCTCATAACAATGCCCAAAACGGCGATTTCGCCAAGACCGTGCTCATGCCCGGCGACCCCCTCCGCGCGAAGTTCATCGCGGAGACCTTTCTGGAAAATCCGCAGCTTGTCAACAATGTCCGCGGCGTGCAGGGCTACACCGGCACCTACAAGGGCGTGCGCGTGAGCGTGATGGCGAGCGGCATGGGCATCCCGTCCATCGCCATCTACTCCAACGAGCTCTACACCCACTACGGCGTGGAGAACATCATCCGCGTCGGCTCTGCGGGCGCGATGCGCGCGGATATGGAGCTCGGCAGCGTGTGTGCCGGCATGGGCGCCTGCACCAACTCCAGCTTTGCCGACCAGTATGAGCTGGGCGCCACCTACGCTCCCATCTGCAATTATGACCTGCTCGCCGCCGCAGTCGAGAGCGCGAATGAGCTGGGCGTGAAGATGCCGGTCGGCAACCTCTATTCCTCCGACACCTTCTATGACGCGGCGGGCCGCAACGCCCGCTTCGGCAAAATGGGCGTGATGGCGGTCGAGATGGAGGCGGCGGGCCTCTACTGCACCGCCGCCTACGCCGGCAAGCGCGCGCTTGCCATCTGCTCCATCTCCGATAACCTCGTCACCGGCGAGGAGCTTTCCGCCGACGAGCGGCAGACCACCTTCACCAACATGATGAAGATCGCGCTCGAGGTCGCGGTCAAGATGGAGAACAAAGAATAAGGAGCGTTTTCCCCATGCGAGTCATCGACATTGAAAACATCACCGAGGCCATGCGCGACGACACGCGCTTTGTCCTGCGCTGCGAGGAGGTCTTTCACGACAAGATCAGCGCCGCCGCGGCGAGCATCCTGATGAACAAGAGCCAAAAGCCGCTCGTCTGCCTGACCGGCCCGAGCGGCAGCGGCAAGACCACCACCGCCATGCGCCTGAAGGCGTATCTGGAAAACCTCGGCGTGAAGGTGTGCCTGCTGAGCATGGATAATTTCTTCCTGCCGCTCGCCGACCGTCCGCCGGAGCTGACGGACTGGGAATCCCCCCTGTGCGTGAACCGCGACCTGCTCATCGACTGCATCCACCGCCTGTCCGACGGCGAGGAGGTCGAGCTGCCCGTCTATGATTTCAAGAGCGGCATCACCGGCAGCTGGTTCAGGATGCAGGGCGACCGCGACGCCGTTATCATCGCCGAGGGCATCCATATGCTCAACCCGCTGATCTTCGACCGCGTGCGCGACATGGCGACCGGCGTTTACGTCGCGCCCCGCACGCGCATCATCACCGCGCACGATAAGATCGTCCGTCCCGAGCAGCTGCGCGTGGCGCGCCGCATGATCCGCGACTATCAGGGGCGCGGGCACTCCCTGCGCCAGACGGTCGAGCGCGCCGAAAGCGTGGACGCGGGCGAGCGGAACTATATTATGCCCAATAAGCCCAATGCGGGCATCCACATCGACACCTTCCACGACTACGAGCCGTGCATCCTCGCGCGCTATCTCAAGGAGATCCCCGAGTTCTACACCCAGCTTGACGACGCCTTCATCGACGAGCACGGGCTGACCGACCTCTTCGAGGTCGTCAACTCCGTTCCGCCGCTCAAAACCGATTACGTCCCGCGCGACTCCATCGTGCGCGAGTTCGTCGGCGGCAGCATTTTCCAATACTGAGCAAAGAGAGGCCGCGAGCGCGGTCTCTCTTTGTGCGCTTTCACCATGAAACTTTTGCCAAAAATTCACACTTTTCAGCAAATATGACTTGCCCTTTTGAAAAAAACTTGCTATAATACGCTCGATGTTATGCCCAAGGCATGATTTCAAAAAAATTGTAAGGAAGGTTTGCACCATGAAGAAGTTCTTTGCTCTTCTTCTCTCCCTGGCTATGGTTCTTGCGCTCGTAGCCTGCGGTCAGAAGGACCCCACCCCCGACACGCCCGATACCCCCGACGACACCACGCCCGAGGTCGAGTACAAGGTCGCTATGATCACCGACTACGGTGACATCACCGACCAGTCCTTCAACCAGACCACCTATGAGGCCTGCAAGGCGTTTGCCGAGGACAACAGCATCGAGTTCAGCTACTTCAGGCCCGCCGGCGATAACACCGCCGACCGTGTCGCCATGATCGAAAAGGCCGTTGACGAAGGCTTCAACGTCATCGTCATGCCCGGCTATGCCTTCGGCGGCGCCATCGTTGAGGCCGCTCCCGAGTTCCCCGATGTGAAGTTCATCGCGCTCGACGTCGCCGCCGGCGATCTGCTCGAGACCGCCGTTGCCAAGGCGGGCGAAGCCTACGACTACACCCCCGAGAATTGGGACCTCAGCAAGTACGTTGACATGAGCAACGTCTACTGCGCGGTTTATCAGGAAGAGCTCTGCGGCTACATGGCGGGCTACGCGGCTGTAAAGCTCGGCTACAAGAGCCTCGGCTTCCTCGGCGGCATGGCTGTTCCCGCGGTCGTCCGTTACGGCTACGGCTTCGTGCAGGGCGTTGACGCCGCTGCGGCCGACATGGGTCTCACCGATGTCAAGGTCAACTACATCTACGGCGGCCAGTTCTTCGGCGATGCCGACATCACCGCTGTGATGGATACCTGGTATCAGGGCGGCACCGAGGTCGTCTTCGCCTGCGGCGGCGGCATCTACACCTCCGCGGTCGACGCGGCCAAGAAGGCCAACGCCAAGGTCATCGGCGTTGACGTCGATCAGGCGGGTGTCATCGCCAAGTATGCCGGCGTGGACGGCATGACCGTCACCTCCGCCATGAAGGGCCTCTATCCCGCGACCTACGACACCCTCACCGACGTTATCGTCAACGGCAACTGGGACAAGTACGTCGGCAAGATCGAGACGCTGGGTCTTGTTTCCGGCACCGATCCCGAGGCGAACTACGTTCAGATCCCCATGGGCGACGGCACCCAGTGGTCCGACAGCTTCACGCAGGACGACTATAAGGCCATGGTGAAGGATATGTTCGACGGCAAGATCACCGTCAGCAACAACACCAGCAGCGATGTTAGTGCTGCCGACTTCGCCACCGTCATCACGGTCGACGATCAGGGCTCCATCAAGGGCTAAGCGCTTTATCGCAAGTACATACGGAGAGACGGGCACCTGCCCGTCTCTCTTTTTTTGCCGAAAAACGAAAAAATCATACGATTTTGCCAAATTGACTTTGCTTTATCGGCATAGGTATAGTATACTGTAAGATATTCATGGTTTCCGTCCCCGCACATCCCCAACGCGGCGGGCCATCAAAACGGAAGGAGGGCGAAACATCTTGGGATCACCGTATGCCATTGAGATGCTCAACATCACCAAACGATTCCCCGGTATTATCGCCAACGACAACATTACGCTTCAGCTCAAAAAGGGCGAGATCCATGCCCTGCTGGGCGAAAACGGCGCAGGCAAATCCACGCTCATGAGCGTGCTCTTCGGTCTGTACCAGCCCGAGGAGGGCACCATCAAGAAGGACGGCGAGGTCGTGTCCATCAAGGACCCGAACGATGCCAACGCGCTCGGCATCGGCATGGTCCACCAGCACTTCAAGCTGGTGGAATGCTTCACCGTGCTCGACAACATCATCATGGGCGTGGAGCCCACGAAGCGCGGCTTTCTGCAAAAGGCCGAGGCCCGCGAAAAGGTCCTCGCCCTGAGCGAGAAGTACGGCCTGCACGTTGACCCCGACGCGCTCATTGAGGACATCACCGTCGGTATGCAGCAGCGCACCGAGATCCTCAAGATGCTCTACCGCGAAAACGAGATCCTGATCTTCGACGAGCCGACCGCCGTCCTCACCCCGCAGGAGATCGACGAGCTCATGCAGATCATGCGCAACCTCGCCGCCGAGGGCAAGAGCATTCTTTTCATCTCCCACAAGCTCGCCGAGATTATGGCGGTCGCCGACCGCTGCTCGGTGCTGCGCAAGGGCAAGTACATCGGCACGGTCGAGACCGCCAGCACCACGGCGGAGGAGCTGTCCGCCATGATGGTCGGCCGCAGCGTCAGCTTCCATGTGGACAAGAAGCCGTCCGAGCTTGGCGAGGTCGTGCTCGAGGTGGAGGGCATGACCATGGCCTCCAAGCTCCACAAGAACAATGCCGTCAAGAACGTTTCGCTCAAGGTCCGCCGCGGCGAGATCGTCTGCCTTGCCGGCATCGACGGCAACGGCCAGACGGAGTTCGTCTACGGCCTGACCGGCCTGGAGCCGCTCGTTTCCGGCTCCGTCAAGCTCTGCGGTAAGGACATCACCCATGCGTCCATCCGCCAGCGCAGCGTGATGGGCATGAGCCACATCCCCGAGGACCGGCACAAGCACGGCCTTGTGCTCGACTATTCGCTCGAGGACAACATGGTGCTCCAGCGCTACTTTGAGCCGGAGTTCACCGACAAGGCGGGCTTCCTGCGCCGCAGGAACATCCGCACCTACGCCGAAAAGCTCATCGACCAGTACGATGTCCGTTCCGGTCAGGGCCCCATCACCATTGCCCGCAGCATGTCCGGCGGCAACCAGCAGAAGGCCATCGTCGCCCGCGAGATCGACAAGGATCCCGAGCTGCTCGTCGCCGTGCAGCCGACCCGCGGTCTGGACGTCGGCGCCATCGAATACATCCACCGCCAGCTCGTCGCGCAGCGCGACGAGGGCAAGGCGGTCCTGCTCGTGAGTCTGGAGCTGGACGAGGTCATGGACGTGCCCGACCGCATCCTCGTGATGTATGAGGGCGAGATCGTCGGTGAGCTCGACCCGAAAAAGACCACGCAGGAGGAGCTGGGCCTCTACATGGCAGGCGCGAAGAGAGATGAGGTGAAGGCATGAAAAAGAATATTTTCAAAAGCGGCGGCTTCCAGTCGCTGCTGGCCTCCCTCCTGTGCATCGTGCTGGGACTGTTCCTCGGCTACCTCGTGCTGCTGCTCATCAATCCCGCGGGTGCGGGCGAGGCCATTCTTACGGTCATCAAGAACTTTATGACCTACAACCGCCCCGCCTCGCAGCTGAAATATTTCGGCAATACGCTCGTCAAGACCGCGCCGCTGCTGATGTGCGCGCTGGCGATCCTGTTTGCCTACAAGGTGGGCCTCTTTAACATCGGTGCAGCCGGACAGTACTGCGCCGGCGTGGCGCTGAGCCTGTACGCGGCGCTCGGCCTCGGCTGGAGTTGGCTTCCGTGTATGCTGCTCGCCATTTGCGGCGGCGCGATCCTCGGCAGCATTTCCGGCCTGCTCAAGTCCTACTGCAACGTCAACGAGGTCATTTCCGGCATCATGCTCAACTGGATCGTGCTGTATCTGACCAATATGCTTCTCACCACGGTGAAGGAGGACGCCAGCCCCTACACCAAGGTGCTCGCACACATCAACGAATCTGCCGTGCTGCCCTCGCTGGGGCTCGGCGCGCTGTTCAACAACAACCAGTACGTCGGTCTCGCGATCCCGCTGTCCGTGCTGATGGCGATCCTCGTGTGGGTCGTGCTGGAAAAGACGAAGTTCGGCTATGAGCTCAAGGCCACCGGCTACAACAAGAATGCCGCCAAATACTGCGGCATGGCCGAAAAGCGCAACATCATCCTCAGCCTCATGATCTCCGGCGCGCTCGCCGGCATGGGCGCGGCAATGCTCTACCTCACCGGATATGAGCAGTGGCAGTGCTCCACCTCCTCCGTCCCTGCGATGGGCTTCAACGGCATCGCCGCGGCCTTCCTCGGCGGATTGCACCCCATCGGCACCGTGCTCGCCTCGTTCTTTATCCAGCACATCACGGCGGGCGGCGCGTATGTGGATAAGTCCATGTACTGCGCGCAGATCTCCGATCTGATCTCGGCGCTCATCATCTATCTCTGCGGCTTCGTGCTGTTCATGAAGCACGCGATGAATTCCTACGCGGCCAAGCGTGAGGAGAAGGCGGCATTGAAGGCCAGGGCAGCCGAAGCGCAGGCCCGGGCCGAAGCCGGGAAAGGAGGCGATCAGTAATGGTATTGCTGCTGCAATACACCCTGATTTTCGCTTCCGTGCTGATCCTGGTCGCCCTCGGCGGCTGCTTCGCGGAGCACTCCGGCGTCATCAACCTCGGCCTTGAGGGCATCATGATCATGGGCGCCCTCGGCGGCGCGCTGGCGATGCGCTACATTTCGCCCAATGTGCCCGCCATCGTGATGATCCTCGGCGTTCTGGCTATTTCGGCGTTGGTCGGCATGATTTATTCCTGCCTGCTGGCCGTGGCCTGCATCAACTTCAAGGCGGACCAGACGCTTGTCGGCACCGCGCTGAACCTGCTCGGCACCGCGGGTGCGACGGTCATCGTCAAGGCCATCAACACCGCTGCGAATCCCGATGACGTTTCCTCCATCGTGCAGTATGCCGGTGCGAAGAAGGCGTTCACCGTCAATCTCGGCTCGTTCCAGTTCAGCTGGTTCATGCTCGTGACCGCGCTGCTGCTCGCCGCGTCCTATGTCCTGCTCTATAAGACCCGCTTCGGCTTGCGCCTGATGGCGTGCGGCGAGCATCCGCAGGCGGCGGACAGCGTGGGCATCAACGTCTACAAGATGCGCTGGGCGGGCGTGCTGATCTCCGGCTTCCTTGGCGGCATCGGCGGCATCGTGTTCATCACCGCCGGCGTTTCCGAATGGCGCTTTGAGTACGGCGTGGCAGGCTTCGGCTTCCTATCCCTCGCGGTCATGATCTTCGGTCAATGGAAGCCCCAGCGCATCGCGCTCGCGGCGCTCCTCTTCGGTCTGTTCCGCGCGCTCTCGAATGTCTACATGGGCTTTGGCTTCCTCACGGCGATGAACATTCCCAGTCCGGTGTACAACATGATGCCTTATATCATCTCCCTCATCGTGCTGGCGTTCACCTCCAAGCGTTCCCGTGCCCCCAAGGCGGAGGGCATCCCCTACGACAAGGGCCAGCGCTGAGAACCCATCAACACAGCAAAAAAGCAGCGGCTGCATCGCAGCCGCTGCTTTTTTATCGGTCGACTTTTACCATGCGTGCTTGGCACGGGATTGTGCCTCGGTCATGCCGAAGAAGCTCATATCCACGCGCGTGCCCTGATCGCCCCAGGTCGTGTCAATGTGGTAGGTTGTGCCGTCGAGCTTCGCGACGGTCCAGATGTGGTCGGCGTTCATAAGCGCGGTACACTCGATGCCCTCGAGCCGCAGCAGGAGGTCGTATGCTCCCGTGTAGCCGTCGCAGACGGCCACGCCGTCCACCAGCGCGCTGTACGCCAGATGACTCAGGGAGCTGCTGGAGACGGTCCCCTCATCGTAGACACAGTTGTTGCAAAGCCAGACATAGTAGGCCCGCGCCAGCTCATACTGCGTCATGTCGCCCGTCAGATAGCCGCTCTCCCACAGCGCGTCGTGGACGAGGATCGCGCGGGCGAGCGTCTCCTCACGGTATTTTTTGAGCTGCGCGCTGTCGCAGGCTGTGGAGGAGAAGGTCAGCAGCACCTTGCCGGAGGAATAGCTGCGGCAGGAGGTGGAGTTGTACATCTGCTCGCAATGGCGCTTGACGCCGACTGTAAAAGCGCGGGTGAGCTTTGCGACCTCCTCGTTGGTCAGCGTACGGTCGTATTGCAGAGTGATGCTGTCGGCGCCGTCGTGGAGCATCTTTCGGATCAGCGCGTCGATGGCGTTGGCGTCGTCGGCTGCCGGCGCGTTGGAGACCTCGGCAGGCGCCGCAATCAGGTCGCCCCAGGTCGTGCTGGCGGCGGAGCGATAGGAAAGACTTTGCCACGAGAGCGTCAGGCGCGCGGACGGCTCGACCATGCGCACGACCAGTGCCGCGAGCTCGCTGCGCTTGAGCGTATCATTCGGATGGAAGGAGCCGTCCTCGTCCACGCCGCCCACGATGCCCCATTTGTAGAGCCGGAGAATATCGCTCTGATAGGGCGTGTAATCGTCCACATCGGTGATGCGGCGGTGCGAGGCATAGCCGACGGTCACGGCCTCGGCGTTGCGCTCGTCGTAGCACTCCGCGCTGAGCGCGGAGGCCAGCACGCCTGCCGTCTGCGCGCGTGTCGCGGCCTCCGGATAGTGGCCGTCAAGCTCGTCGCCGAGGCATTTCTCAGCCTTGAGATAGCGCACATAGGGCTGGTACCAAGCCTCGCCGGCTGCCGCCGCGGGGATCGCTGCGCCGCGCTCAAGCGCGTGCAGCCGCGCGGCAAAGGTCACCAGCTCGGCAATGGTGACGCTCCCCTCCGGCGCGTAAGCGCTGCTGCTCACGCCCTCGGTCAGACCGTATTCGTACAGCGCAGCGACGGCGTCGCGATACCACGCCGAAGCGTCCACATCCGTGAAGCGCCCGTCGTAGCTTCGCATGCGAGCAAAGGGGGAGAGCGTGTCCGCCTTCTCCGCCGAAGGAGCGGGCGCGGGGACGTCCGCTGTCACGTCCTCCGCCTGCGCGGCGGTGGAGAGCAGCAGGGTAAAGATGCAGAGGAAAAGCAAAAGCCGTTTTTTCATGGTGCTTACTCCTTATCTCGTCAGGGGACGAGGATATCCATATCCTCCAGCGTGAGCGCCTCATTATAGGGATTGAGGGCCTCGTTGACCAGGTCGCAGGTCGCCTGCGCGTCGAGCACATAGACCGACTGCTTGTTGTAATAGCCGGAGCCGTCGCCGGGGAGGGTGGCAAAGTGGATGTTTTCGGTGCCGATGTTCAGCGCCTCGTTGCCGAGCCAGACGAGGTTGCCGGTCGTGAGGTCGGTCTTGACGTAGGTGTAGAAAATATCCACCAGCGCGGGGATGTTCTTGACGTTGCCGATCTGCAGCAGCTGCTTGGCGACCGCCTTGAGGAAGGCCTGCTGGGTGCCGATGCGGCCGATGTCCTCCGTGCCGTAGCCGGTGCCGTCGTTGTTGTGGCGGAAGCGGACGACCTCCATCGCCTCTTGCCCGTTGAGATGGCGCGGGCCTTTGGTGAAGTGAATGTGCAGGTCCTGATAGGGGTCGTCATAATCCATGTTGATGGGAATGTCAAAATCCACGCCGTCGATCTGATCGACCAGCGCGATGAAGCCCTTGAGATTGACCGTGACATAGAAATCAACCGGTATGCCGAGCAGGTTTTCGATCTGCTCCATCAGCAGCTCCGTGCCGCCCTTGGCGTAGGCGAAGTTGAGCTTGTTGTTGCGGTATTCATTGTGCAGCAGTGTGTCGCGCGGGAGACTCACAAGGTCGATGCGCTTGTTCGGCACGTCGAAGCGGACGAGGATGTTCGTGTCGCTGCCGCCGTTGTCGTCGTCAAGCCCGGAGACGAGAATGTTGTAGCAATATTCGCGGCGTGTGCGGCCCGGAGCGTCGGGCTCGTCCGTGTCGGTCCGGTCGACGTCCGTGCTTGCCGTGCCGTCCGGCGTTACAACGGGCTTGTCCGTGTCAAGTTCGGGCGCACGAAAGACATATTTGACCGTCGCAAACACGGCGGTCGATAAAAAGAGCAGGGATAACAGTGTGACCACAAGGCGCTCGGGGCGGCGCTTCGCGGGATTTTTTTTCTGCATGGCGGGATACGGTCCTTTCCGTTATTGTCGAAAACAGGGGAATACTGCCATTATACTCATTATGTCAACAAACTACAAGAGGGAAAAAGAGCTTGCGCGGCCGGCGGAGGAAAAAGGCCGGCCGGCCGTGCGGTGTTTGATCGGTTTCTGCTTTTATTTGACGAAATTCAGTGGAAAAAGTTTCAAGCTCCCTTATATTTTTTTCTGGTGGCGATGCCGCCGCGGATGTGCCGCTGGGCTTTGTTGATCTCAAGGATCTCCTTGACCTGAAGGTAGAGGCTGTGGTTGATCTGCGGAAGCCGGTCCTGAATGTCCTTGTGGACGGTCGATTTACTGACACCGAACTTCTTGGCTGCGGCGCGCACCGTGGTGCGGTTTTCTATGATGTAAACTGCCAGATCGCAGGCCCGCTCTTCAATATTACCCTTCATGAATGAAACACTCCCTATTCGAGTTGCTTCAATCTATGCACCGCGGGGAGCGAATATGTGCAAAGACGCGCACGGCGCTTGAAAAGCGGCGCACAGTCTGCTACAATGGGCAAAAATGATCGCGGGAGGGCGTGTATGGATGAAAAAAAGAGGACACTGCGCGGCTTTTTGTGCGCGGCACTCGGCGGCGTGTGCTGGGGCGCGTCCGGCACGGTGGGACAGTATCTCTTCACCTGTCAGGGCGTGGACAGCGGATGGCTGACCGTGGTGCGGATGTTTCTGGCCGGCGTGGTGCTGCTCGGCGGCGCGCTCGTAAGGCACCGCCCGCAGCTTCGGGCCATCTGGTCGGACCGGCGCGACGCGCTGCGGCTCGTGCTCTTCTCCGTCGGTGGACTGATGACCTGCCAATATACCTACCTCGCCGCCATCCGCTACTCCAACAGCGCGACCGCCACGGTGCTGCAGTATATGGGACAAGCGCTCATTTTACTTTGGGTGTGCCTGCGTGCGCGCCGCCTGCCGACGCGGCGCGAGGGCGTCGCGCTCGTGCTCGCGCTCCTCGGCGCTTTTTTGCTTGCGACTCACGGCAGCCTGACCGCGCTCGCGCTCTCGCCGCAGGCGCTCTTTTGGGGTCTGTGCGCGGCGGTGTCGCTGATGCTCTATACGCTCCTGCCGGGCGATCTGCTTCGGCGCTATCCCGTGAGCGTCTGCACGGGCTGCGGGATGTTCATCGGCGGCGTGGTGCTGCTCGTGCTCACGCAGGCGTGGCGGATCCCGGTCGCGCTCAACGCCGTGGTGGCGCTCGGCACGCTGGAGATCTCCGTTGTCGGCACGGCGCTTGCATTCACGCTTTATCTGCAGGGCGTGAGCGACGTCGGCGGCGTGCGCGCAAGCCTGCTCGCCTGCACCGAGCCGGTCAGCGCGGCGCTGTGCGCGGCGCTCTGGCTGCACACGAGCTTCGCGTGGCAGGATCTTCTCGGCTTTGCTGCCATTCTGGTGATGGCAGTGCTCATCGCGCTGCCCGAGCGCGCGTCGGAAAAATCGACGGAGAAGGCGGAGAATTGAAAAAAGAGAGGGCCGAAAACCGCGAAGCTGCGGTTTCTGGCTCTCGTTTTCTCACTATGTGCAGGGCTCAAAGCAGCAGCATCAGCACCGGCGTCACCACGAAGCAGGCAAGGGTGGAGATCGCCGCGCCCTGCGCGGCCAGCTGCTCGTCCGCGCCGTATTCCGCCGCGGCGACGACCGTCTGCGTCACGACCGGCATGGCCAACTCCACGACATATACGCTGCGCACCAGACCGCCGATGCCGAGCAGCGCGCAGAGGGCAGCGCCCAGCGCCGGTGAGATGACAAAGCGGAAGACCATCATCACGCCGAGCGTGGGTGTCAGGCGCAGGCTGCACAGCCCGATCTCGTGGATGATGCAGCCCGTCAGCAGCAGCGCCAGTGGTGTGACGGTGTTGTTGATGTATTTCGCGTAGCTCATCACAAGGCTTGGGAGATGAATGTCCAGTCCGACCAGCAGGAGACTGAGAAAGACGGAAATGACCGTCGGCGCGCGCAGGAATTTCCACACCATCTGCATGGAGAAGCCGCCGGCTTCGCCCGACCAGCGTACCAGCGGGATGCCGATGAGCTGCGTAAAGCAGCTGCTGACAAGATAGAAGAGCATGACATACGGCGTTGCAATGTCGCCGAACAGCTCTATGCACATGGCAAGGCCGATAAAGATGGTGTTGCCCATGGCGGACATCATCACAAAAACGCCGAGCTGGCGGTGCGGCAGCCTCATCAGGCGGCCCGCCAGCAGGCTCAGCACAACGCAGCATGGAATGACGAGCAGCGGGATGAGCAGCAGACGCGGCGCGGCGAGCACGTCCGCGCGCGTGAGATTGTTCTGCATCCCGTAGATCAGCATGACGGGAATGCCGACGGTCATCAGATAGCGGCTGATGAAGGTCTTGACCTGCACGGTCATCCAGCCCTTGACCGCGCAGAAGTAGCCGGTCGCCGTCAGCAGCAGGATAATGGTGACGGATGCAACGGCGTGAAGAAAGGTTTCCATCGCTCTGTACCTCAAAAAAATTTATTCACGCAAACAGTATAGCAGTTTGCCGCCAAAAAACAAGGCTTCGACGGAAAAGAAGTTGAAAACCGAGGACAAATGGGCTATGATAAAGAAAATCTCAACGCATGAGGAGGAACGGCGATGAAGGCGGCATTGGTCATTATGGCGGCGGGCATGGGCTCGCGTTACGGCGGCAGCAAGCAGGTGGACGGCATCGGTCCCGACGGCGAAATTTTGATGGAATACTCCATCTACGACGCGATCCGCGCAGGCTTTACCAAGGTGGTGTTCATCATCAAGCCCGAGATGCGCGAGCTGGTGGAGACGCTCTGCGGCAGGCGTGTCGCCGGCATGACGGCGGCGGACGGATCGCCGGTCGAGGTCTGCTATGCCTATCAGGACTTTTCCAGCGTGCCGGCGTTCTATTCCATTCCGACGGAGCGCACCAAGCCCTTCGGCACGGGGCACGCCGTGCTCTGTGCGCGGAGCTGCGTCGGCGAGCCGTTTATCGTCATCAACGCCGACGACTACTACGGTGTGGACGCCTTCCGCGTAATCTATGAAGAGCTTGGGAGGCTCAAGGCCGAGGGCGAGGCGACCATGGTCGGCTACCGCCTGGATAAGACTGTCAGCGAACACGGCAGCGTGACGCGCGGCGTATGCCATGTGACGGACGGAACACTCGACCGGGTTGTGGAGACCTTCAAGCTCACAGTATTTCCAGACGGCACCATCCGCGACGTGGACAAAAATCCGGAGGGCGACGTTTACGCGCCCGATACGCCGGTGTCTATGAATTTCTGGGGCTTCACGCCGTGGATCTTCACGAAGCTGGAGGAGTATTTCAACGCCTTTCTCCACGCGCTCCCGGCGGGCGAGCTCAAGAAGGAATGCCTGCTGCCGAGCATGGTCGGCGAGCTGATCGAAAAGGGCGAGCTGCGCGTCAGCGTGCTGCACTCCGACGCGAAATGGTTCGGCATGACCTATCACGAGGATAAGGACGCGGTCGCCGCGGCGCTCAGGGCGCTGCACGACGCGGGCGTGTACCCGCCGACGCTGCACGGATAAAACATAAAAGGGATCACCTGCGGGCAAGATAGCCCGGAGGTGATCTTTTTTATGAGCAAGGAAAAGAAGGAGCGCACGCACTATCCCTTTCCCGATGCGCCATTTGCCGACCCGGTGTTCGGTCAGCCGGAGAGCTGTGCCGACATGGTGAACAAGTACGGCACCTACAACATCCAGCCGACGGCGGACACGGAGAATGTCTTTCCGCTCATCTCCCACGTCCTGCCCGAGCAGTGGAAGGACATGGCAATCGGAAAGGACGAGCTGGGGCAGGAATAAAGGAAGCGCGCGGCACGGCCGCGCGCTTTCCTTATTCCTTAGGGACCTGCTTCATGGAGAGAGAAATACGGTGCTTCTTTTCGTCCACGTCGAGCACCACGACCTTCACCACGTCGCCGACGGCGACGGCCTCGCTCGGGTGCTTGATGAACTTGTTGCACACCTGCGAAATGTGGACCAGACCGTCCTGATGCACGCCGATATCCACGAACACGCCGAAGTCGATGACGTTGCGCACCGTGCCGGTGAGCACCATGCCGGGCTTTAAGTCCTTGATGTCCAGCACATCCGTGCGCAGAATGGGCGCGGGCAGTTCGTCGCGCGGGTCGCGACCGGGCTTTGAAAGCTCTTTTGCAATATCGCGCAGCGTCGGCACGCCGACGCCGAGCGCCACGGCGGCCTTTTCCGCGCCGTAGGCATTGAGCCTTGCGGGCAGGTCGCGCGCGTCCTTCGGCGTCGCGCCCAGCAGCTCGAGCAGTCCCTTGGCAGCATCGTAGCTTTCGGGGTGGACGCCGGTGTTGTCGAGTACGTTTTTGCTCTCCGGCACGCGCAGGAAGCCCGCGCATTGCTCGAAGGCCTTGGGGCCGAGCTTGGCGACCTTCAGAAGCTGACGGCGCGTGGTGAACACGCCGTTCTCCTCGCGGAAGGCGACGATGTTCTTGGCGATGGTCCCGTTGAGCCCCGCCACGCGCGTGAGCAGCGAGGGGGAGGCGGTGTTGAGGTCCACGCCGACGGCATTGACGCAGTCCTCGACCACGGCGTTCAGGCTCGCGTCCAGCTCCTTTTGCGGCATATCGTGCTGATACTGCCCCACGCCGATGGCCTTGGGGTCGATCTTCACCAGCTCCGCCAGCGGGTCCTGCAATCTTCTGGCGATGGACACAGCGGAGCGGAGGTTGACGTCGAACTGCGGAAATTCCTCCGCGGCGAGCTTGCTTGCGGAGTAGACCGACGCGCCCGCCTCGCTCACGATCATGTAGCTGAGGCCTCCGCCGACCTTGTGAATGAGCTCGACGGTCATCTGCTCGGTCTCGCGGCTCGCCGTGCCGTTGCCGATAGCGATGTGCTCCACGCCGTGTTTTTTGACGAGCTGCGCGAGCTTCGTGATGGCTTCGTTCTTCTGCCGTTCGCCGTAGGTGGGGTAGACCACCGTGGTGTCGAGCACCTTGCCGGTCGCGTCAATGACCGCGACCTTGCAGCCGTGGGCATAGCCGGGGTCGAGGCCCATCGTCACATGGCCCTTGACCGGCGGCTGCATCAAAAGCGGCTTGAGGTTGAGAGCGAACATTTTGATCGCGCCCTCGCTGGCCTTGTCCGTCAGCGCCGCGCGCATCTCGCGCTCAAGCGAGGGGTAGATCAGGCGGTCGTAAGCGTCCTCGGCGGCGGCCTTAACGAACTCCATCGCGGCGGGGCCAGGCTTCACGACCGCGCGGCGCAGCAGCGGCAGCGCCAGCTCGCGGTCAAGCAGGACGGTCGCGCTGAGCATTTTCTCCTTCTCGCCGCGGTTGATGGCGAGGATCTGGTGCCCCTGGAGACGGCTGAGCGGCTGCTCGAAATCGTAGTACAGGCGGTAGACGCTGTCCTCCTCCGTCGCGGCGAGGGAGCGGAGCGTGCCGCGCTTTTCCAGCAGCTCGCGCAGCGACCGGCGGATAGCGGCGTCGTCGCTGATCCACTCGGCCACAATGTCGTTTGCGCCCTGTAGGGCGTCCGCAACGGTCTCCACGCCCTTTTCCGCGCTGAGATAGTCCGCGGCGGCTTCCTCCGGTCGGGGGCAGTCGCGCTCCTGCGCGAAGAGCAGCGCCGCGAGCGGCTCAAGCCCCTTTTCCTTGGCGACGGTCGCGCGGGTACGGCGCTTGGGCTTGTAGGGACGGTAAAGGTCCTCGACCTCGGCGAGCGTCTGCGCCGCGTCGATGGCGGCGGCAAGCTCGTCGGTCAGCTTCTCCTGCTCGGCGATGCTCGCCTTAACGCTCTCCTTGCGTTCGGTGAGATTGCGCAGATAGGCAAGGCGCTCCTCAAGCGTGCGCAGGGCGGTGTCGTCCATCGAGCCGTGCAGCTCCTTGCGGTAGCGGGCGATGAACGGAATGGTGTTGCCCTCGTCGAGCAGTCTGACGACATTTTCAATGTGCTCGGCGGGGCGGTTCAGCTCGCGTGCGAGCTGTTCGATAATGGTCATGGATATTGGCTCCTTGTCGATTCGGTTTTGGAGTGACGAAAAGAGGGATATGCTCCCCCTTTTCGCAGCGTTACTTATGGTACAGCTTTTTGACCTCGTACCTCGGCTCGCAGGTCACATGGATGCCGAGCCGCTTGTAGAGCTTGATGTCCTCCTCCGAGATGATGACGGAGAAGTGTGCGTCGCAGCCGCGCAGACTGCCGAGCTGCTCCTGCGCGAGCTGAGCGATGGGGTTCGTCAGCGCCGAGATGCACAGCGCGATAAGCACCTCGTCCGAGTGCAGGCGCGGGTTGTGGTGCCCGAGGCTTTCGATCTTGAGCTTTGAGATCGGCTCGATGACCTGCGCGGAAATGAGGTCGAGCTTGTCGCTCACACCGCCCTGCGCCTTGAGCGCGTTGAGCAGCAGGGAGGCGGAGGCTCCCAGCAGCGAGCTCGTCTTGCCGGTGACCACGCGGCCGTCGGGCAGGACCATCGCGCCGGCGGGCTTACCGGTCTCCTCGGCCTTTTGCAGCGAGGCGGCAACGGCGGGGCAGATATCTGGCGTGACGCCGGCCTGCTGCATCACAAGCTCCAGCTTGCGCAGCTGACATTCGTCGGCCTCGCCGCGCACGAAGGAGACCTGCGCGGTGTAGTAGCGGCGCAGAATCTCCAGACGGGACGCCTCGCGGCAGACCTCGTCGTCGATGATGCAGTTGCCCGCCATGTTCACGCCCATGTCGGTGGGAGACTGATAGGGGCACTTGCCCTGGATCTTCTCAAACATCGCGCGCAGCACGGGAAAGATCTCCACGTCGCGGTTGTAGTTGACGGTCGTTTTGCCGTAGGCCTCGAGGTGGAACGGGTCGATCATGTTCACATCGTTGAGGTCGGCGGTCGCCGCCTCGTAGGCGAGGTTGACGGGGTGCTTGAGCGGCAGGTTCCAGATGGGGAAGGTCTCAAACTTGGCGTAGCCCGCAGCGACGCCGTGCTTGTGCTCGTGGTAGAGCTGGCTCAGACAGGTCGCCATTTTGCCGCTGCCCGGGCCGGGCGCGGTCACGACGACAAGGGAGTGGGTGGTCTCGATGTAGTCGTTTTTGCCGAAGCCCTCGTCGCTGACGATATGCGCCACATCGGAGGGATAGCCGGCAATGGGATAGTGGCAGTAGTGCTTCACGCCCAGCGTGTCGAGCCGCTTCAGGAAGGCGTCCGCAGCGCTCTGACCGGCGTACTGCGTCACCACGATGCTGCCGACGTACAGCCCAAGCGCGCGGAAGGCGTCCATCAGGCGCAGGCAGTCGTCGTCGTAGCTGATGCCGAGGTCGCCGCGCAGCTTGTTCTTTTCAATGTCGTTCGCGCAGACCGCGATCACGATCTCCACATCGTCGCGCAGCTGCTGGAGCATACGGATTTTGCTGTCGGGCTGAAAGCCGGGCAGCACGCGCGAGGCGTGGTAGTCGTCGAAGAGCTTGCCGCCGAATTCCAGATACAACTTGCCGCCGAAGAGCGAGATGCGCTCGCGGATGTGTTCGGACTGCATGGATAGATATTTGTCGTTGTCAAAACCGAGTTTCCCCATCGAAAGTATACCTCTTTACACAAAATTCAACTTATTATACCCGAGCCCGCACGGCTTGACAAGGAAAGCGCAAAAGAAAAATAGCAGAAAATGCGGCGCAAATTTCTGCTATTTTCCCATCTTTACAATTAGTTTTTGCCGTCGTATGCTATGAATAGTCTCCCCTGCGGAGGAAGGAGCGGCACCGAGAATAAAAAATTGTCAGCTCCACGCAAATGTCAAGTATTTAATGCGAAAAAAGTAGAAATATTTTTATGATACCTTTTTACCTCGGCAAAATGGCGTTGTCAAGGTGCATTTCAGGGGCTATGCAGCGGCGGCGAACGCGGCGCTGAACATCTGCGCGGATGACTGGAAACCGAGGATTTCACGGGGATAGTTGTTTATCCAATCTTCCACGCGGGCAACGTCCGCGTCCGTGACGGCTTCAAAATCCGTGCCTTTCGGGAAGCGCCGACGAATCATGCGGTTTATATTTTCGTTTGTTCCGCGTTCGCAAGAGCAGTACGCATGACAATAATACAACGCCGTGCGTTTTTCTTCGGCGTTGATCGCGCTGCGTGCGATTCCGTCCGCATCCGCAAATTCCGAACCGTTGTCAACCGTGATCGACTTGAATACCGTATAGAACGCCGCGCCGTAAATCCGTTCCAGCCGGTCAAGCGCCTGCACGACGGTTTCCGCTCTGCCGTCTTTTATGCGTATGATGATCTCGCGGCGCGTCACCCGCTCAGACAGCACAAGCAAGCGCGCCTTTGTCTTTTTCTTTCCTACGACGGTATCCATTTCCCAATGCCCCGGTTCTTTGCGTTCGTTGATGATCTCCGGGCGTTCGTCAATCGGCGTTCCCCGGCTTTCCCGCTTCTGACGCGGGCGGACTTTCTTGTATTCCTTTTTCCGTTCGCCCTTTTCCGGGAGGTCGGCGTTGGTCAGTTCCAGAAATACGCCCTCGTCAATGTACTTGTAAAGCGTGGCGCGGCAGAACGTCATACCGAAATGCGCAAATTCTTCCCGATGCAGAAGCGCGCAGACCGCCGCCGGGGAATAATCGTCGTTTATTATTTTATCTTCGATGAACGCGGCGACGGCATGATTCTTGCCGATTTTCAGCGGCGCGCCCTTTGCTGACAGGCTTTCTTGATAACGTGCCTCGGCAATTTCAGGGCTGTACCGAATATCCGTTGTCAGGTCTGAATTCATGTGCGTGTACGTCCCGCGCTTCACTTCCCGATAGATCGTGCTGACGTGTACGCCGAGGTCTGCGGCTATCTGCTTCGGCTTGTATCCGATATTCAGACGCGCTTCAATTTTCAGTCTGTCCCGAAACTGCAACTGCTTGTATTGTTCGCCCATGTCATGCCCTCCATACATAGCAAAAAGGGGCGGTTTCCCGCCCCTTGCTGCTTTATTGTTTATCTTTCCGCGAGGTTTAATTCCTGTTTCAGCGCCCGTGCCAATACCGCCGATACGTTTACATTTGCTTCTTTCGCGGCAACGTCCAGCCACGACGGAAGCGATACGTTGCGGCGTACAGTTTTCATGTCATTCTTCCTGCGATACTCCGTAAAGTCAACGTCTACAAGCGTGACAATGCCGTTTTCCGCTCCGCTTTTTGCCTCGTCAATGCTGGACGGCTTCGGCAGCTTCTCGTTATCATCTTCCATGTCGATTCCGACAAGCCCGATTGCATCGCGTGCCATCTCCATAGCGTCAGCGTAGTCCGCGCCCTCCGTATTGATATTAAAATCCGGCACATACACAATGATGTGTTCTTTCCCTTTTGTCATAACGATAGGATACGCCGCTTTCATACTGTAACCTCCTTGAAATTCGCATAGCATATATAATTATAGGCGTTCGGCAGGGGGCTTATTTCAGCCCCCGCCGTTTTATGATTGCCTTTGCTAAATCTTCGTCTATTTCTCTGTGTCTCGGAACGCTTTCCCTTTCACCGCCTTTCGTGTATATGTCGTGATTTGAGCCGTGCCGTTTGAATTTCCATCCGTTTCTTTCTAATAGTTCGATGAAATCTTTTGTTTTCACGTTCGACCCTCCTTACATTGTCTATTATACACATTTGATGTGTATTTGTCAATAGCTATCAGAAAATAATTTACACATTTTTTGTGTATCATAAAACCCCGACGGGGAAAAATCCCGCCGGGGTTACTCTATGCCCAAAAGCCACAAAACAGATACGCCGAGGACTTTTGCGAATATCGGTATTTCATAGTCAGGAACAAACCGCGTCCCGATCTCAACGCGGCTGATCGAATCGCGCTCCATTATCACGCCCTCGACCTGAACGCGCGCCGCGAGGTCGGATTGTGATAGCCGCTGTTTCAGCCGCGCTTCCCGGATGCGTTCACCGCAGATATTCTTTTTCCCGTTGTAATCGTATATCTTCATGCGCTGCGCGTCACCCTCCTTGTGCTAATGATCTGCATTATTCTTGACTTTAACACGCGGATGAATGATAATTGTGTTAAAGGTCAGCACGACCAAAAAATATCAGGAGGGCTACTCATACCATGAAAAAACTGAAAACGTGGCAAATCGTTCTTCTTGTGATCTTCTATCCCATCGGCATTTGTGTATGGATTTATCGGGTCTGGAAGAAAGACAAGCTAAAGCGGGACGCGGCTGCGGCTGCTGCCGCCCGCCGGGAAGCAAAAGAACGAGAAGATGCGGCGCGTCTGGAAGCGTGGCGCGCAAAGCAGGCAGCGCGGGAAACGTTGAAATTCAAGGTTGTCGGCGTGACGTTCAAAAACGAGGACGGGAAAAGCCGTCAAACGCTTCTACGCAAGCTGCATTTCGAGGACGCGCCCTTTAACAGCGACGAGGGCGTTGACATTACGATTGAACGCGGGGCATATCAGGGCGAACCGGCGTTTTCCGTATTTGCCGAAGGTCATCAGGTCGGCAATATCAGCAAAGATGACGTGCCGTTTTTCGTGCGGCGTTGGAGCGATTTTGTCGGCGTGACTTCCGCCGAAGTCTACGGCGGCGGAACGGATGACGAGGGGCATTCGATCAACTACGGCATGAAAATCAACTGCGAGTTCCGCAAACAGGCGTAACGAAAACGAAAAGAGCGGGCGGGGAATCAAACCCCCGCCCGCTCAAATTATTTTTTGTCCGGGATAGCGTCAAGCATACCCGCGCTTTCAAAAGCGTTGTAAAGAATCTGCGCGACGGCTTCGCGCGTAATGGGCTGCTGCCACCCATAATTGCCCGCGCCGTCGCCGTTGAAAATGCCCTTTCGCTTGCAGAATTCCGCCGCGTCGCGCGCCCATGCGGAGGGCGTGTCGCCCGTGTCGGCGCAAGAGGTCAACTGTTTCCGTGCTTCTTCAATGTTCATGTCCAATTCCTCCCCGGATAACCGTTCCTTGAATTTCTTCCATTGTTCATTGCCGGACGTGCCGTAATAGGTATTCGTATCGTCGCCCATCCACGGACGCGGACACCATTTCCCCGTAACGTCGTAATGCCGCACGACGTTTTCAAGCGGGACGTTGTATTTCTGCATCAGCATTTGTGTGAATACAACGAGGTTGTCCACGATCTCCGGCGGGAAATACCAATCTGCGGGCGCTGCGGAACGCGCCGTAGATTTGTCCAGCTTATACGGTCTGACTTCAATGCCGATACTGTTTTCATTCCTGCATCGCGGGTGAACGTATGCGCCGGATGTGCCGCAATGCCAAGCAATATTGTTGTCCTCGACGCACTGATATACGGTGCTTCCTTCGTCTAAGCAATAATGCGCGGATGCCTGAATACCCGGCGTATTGAAATAGTTTGCAACTGCTGCCGCCGTACCGAGCGAACCGAAATAATGAATCACGATGTATTCAATTTTCCGCCGCCCCGTGCATCGCCTGAAATTGCGGCTGATAAGCCGCTGTTCAACTGTCAGGGGCATTATTGCGCCCCCTTGCTTTCTACTGCGTCGCTGATCTTCTGCGTCTGCGTGCCGAAGTAGAACGCAATCACGACCGTATAAACGACCATGAATTCCTGACTGATTTGCTTCGTAACGGCTAAGTACGCGAATACCGCCGTCAGCGCAAGCGTCACAATGCTTTTGACGCTCAAAAGCGCGCCGATTCGTTTCAGAATGATTTCGTTCATGTGTTTTCCTCCTTTTAACAGTCCCGTTTCAGTGTGGTTTCGTACACGATACCGCCCGCCGTGTTTTCTGCCTTGCTTTTGTTCAGGGCAAAAGACAGCACCGTAGCAGTAGCCGCCTGCAATAACGCTATCAGCGCAGTCAAATACGGCAAGCTGCCCGTATAGTTGTTTGTGACTGCGATATAGCATAAATCCAGCGTTGTCGATGTCGTTTTATAGTCAATCAACAAAACGCCGTAGCAAAGAAGTTTGCTGAATGACAGATAGCCTTTTACAAACTCCCATGCTGCGGCAAACGCTGCTTTGATCTTCATGCGCCGTAGGGCGCGCTTTCTGGTCATTTGCTGCCCCCGTAATCGTGGGACTCCAGAATTTCAAGCCGCTTGTTCGTGCGGGCGCTGTCGCCCTCCAGCTTCACAACACGTTCTGTCATCTTCACAAGCGTTTCGTCCTGTTTTTCCTGCTTGCGCTTAATGTCATCCGTGTTTGCCTTGATATAGCCGATTTCGGTCAGCACCGTCCCGGACTCCTTGCCCGCGTCTGTGCTGTCTTTTTTGCTGTTCCTCGCAAACGCAAGATATGACAGCGCAAACCCCGCAAGCGTTCCGAAAATGCCGATAATCACGCTCCAATTCATAATGTACCCTCCGTTATTGTTCGATGTAGTCAAGCGTCACGGTTTCTTTCCCCGGCAAAATGGGACAACCGCGCACGTGGTAAATCGTTCCGTCAATCAGAACGCCCTCGCCGTCCGCTTCTCCGCAGACGGCATACATACCGGGCGCGGTCAGCCGCACCCATATCAGCGCGTCGCGCTGCGCAATAACCTTGCCGTCCTTTGCGGCGGTGTAGATCGCGCGCGTCATGTTGCAACCTCTTTCCAGCCTGCGGGGTATGTATCCGGCGACCATGTATTTCCGTCAATCAGGCTTTCATAGACCTTGCCGTTATAAACGACGCGGTCGCCCTTGTTGTATGCGTCATGTGCGCCCGTCGGCTGTTTCCATTCGTCATAGCCCGTTTCTGGATTGATCGTCACCGGCGACCAGAGCGACACGGCGGCAGGCGGAGTCCAATCAGCCTGTGACGTATGTGCGAGAATGCAGCTATACAATTTACCGCCGAATTGCCGCCGCTGTCCGACAATATAAGCCGTTCCGTTTTCCCATGCAGGGAATAGTTCGACGCAATCCAGCGCTGCGGCATTATCCAGATTCAGAGCCGCAACGCCCTGTTCGATGACGGCGCGGAGTTTCTTTGCGCGCTCTACTGTAATCATTCGTCCGTACCTCCTAACAGGATGTTCATAACCTTGTCGGATTCAGCAAGCATCAACGCGCCGCTGAATTGCTCCACGGTCGCCGTCGGTTCGATGCCGAGTAGATCATCGTCAGAAAACTTATACACGAAATCTTCAAGGCGTGTTTTCGTTTCCCCGTTTTCTTCTGTGTAGTCAACCGGGACTTTCACACAAAAGCCGCCTGCCTGCGCCCGCTCACACGGGACATAGCACCCGTTTTCATGCAGGCGGACAAAAATAACGTCATCCGAATAACCGATGACGCTGCCGTTCTGTTTGATCTGATACATACGTTATCCCTCCATTTTCGGCGGCTGTCCGAGCCGCGCAGAATAAAACGCCGTCAGCTTCGGCGTGGGCATTGTGCGCAAGAGGTTTTTCCAGTAATAATTATCAGCGTCCGGGAAGCGTTCGGCGGTAAAATCCGCCGCCGCATCGCCCTTGCCGCTGATATAGAATCGGTACAGCTTGTCAAGCAGCTTTTGCCGGTATGCGCCCTCCGGCGTGTCTGGTCTGAAATGTTCCCAGCCGTCCTCGCTGGTCACGGCGCAGATACCGCGCCCGTCCGGGGCGTGAAGGAATCCGCCGTTTTCCGTTACCGTTGTTCCGTGGCGAAGGTTGAAATAGCCGCCGATTCCGCTGCCCTTATACCGTTTGTAAGTGATGTAGTCCATACGTACCTCCCGGAAACAGTTGATTGTACTGCCGCAATACCTTTTGTACGGCAAAGTAGGAGTGAAATCTTCTCATGTGACCGAGCCATGATGTGACGGAAGCTGCTACGTCCGCCGCTGCCATCCTGCCCCGGTCTACCCATCTTCGGAAAATCTTCAATTTCTGCATCATGTGCCGAATGCCCTGATACGTCGCTTTGCGGACGATCTTTCCGGTTCTTCCGTATCGGAAACGTACCTTTACAAAAGAGAATCCGCGCGTCAATTTGATGATCTGCGTTTTCTTTTCGTTCAGGCGGATACCGTGCGCGGCGCAGAGCCGCCGCAAATGATGCAGGCAGCTTTCGAGCCGCTTCTTTGACCGGTCGATAATGCAACCGTCATCCATGTATCGGACGTACCGTTTCATGCGCAGAACGTCTTTTATGAAATGGTCGATCTTGTTCGGCAAGGCAAGCGCGGCAATCTGTGAAACCTGACTGCCAAGCCCTAACCCCACGTCCCCGAAGTTTGAAATAAAATATTCCGATAAGCGGACGAGGTTGCCGTCGATTCCGCTGCGCCGGAATTGTTCAAATATCGGTTCGTGATGCGCCGTGTCAAAATACTTTGAGAAATCGAAAATCAGGGCATAGCCCTCGTTTCCGTACCGGCGGTAATGATCTGCAAGAAACCGCGTCACGCGGGATACGGCGAAGTCATAGCCTTTTCCGGGCAGGCTTGCGCCATTGTCGTAGATAAACGACTTTGATAATGCAGGGACGAGGCAGTAATCGCATAAGCAGCGCTGCACAACACGTTCGGAAATGTGAACGCTTCGGATGTGGCGCGGCTTGCCCCGTTCTACAAGATCAAATTCGTAAAATCCACGCGACCGATATTTTCCGGTCAGTAATTCTTCCTGCGTCTTTGCGATGTGGGCGAGGGCGGACGATTTATAACGCTGTGTGCTTGCTTTCCACCCAACGCCCTTGATAGACGCGCGGTATGATGCGTAAAGATGGTCAAAAGAAAACACCGCGCCGAAATCCCCGAATTCTTTCAACGCTTTTGCTTTCTTCTCTATGCGCGCGGCTTTGCGCCGCTGATACCGTGCTTCGTGCCTTTCTGTGCTGTTCATGGGAAAATGATACCTCGTACATTTCTTTCTTGTCGCGCTGTCTAAAATGCGTAACGGCGTAGCCATGAAAACGCGGGGAACGCGCGCCCCACGTCCATGCAAGTAGCGTCCGGCTTTCCGTATCGTGGTATATGTTTGTCCGGCGGCGGATGCCGTCAGAGGGGTTATATTCCCCTTTTGTATAGGGACTGCTTTTGCCTGTCGGCTAATCGGTCTGCCCTATGTCCATACAAAATCCGGGGGCAAAGCCATTCGAGTAGTTCGCGTTGTTGTTGTTGACCGTGCCGTCAGTATTCACATTCACGAAATTCGCGGAATTGCTGGCATTCGGGGAACGGAGCCACCAATTAACGGCTGTACGGAATATAACCCAAATCATGCAGGGCGGCGCGCTATCGCGCTTTGTCGCTCCGCTTGATCTTTGATATTTGTGCGAGTTCGTCGGTTATCAGCTTGACCCATTCTTTCAGGACGTTCGACGGCAATTTTTCATGGTTGACATTCATATACGCAAGGTCAAGCACGTCCAGCATGGAATTGTAATAGCCTTGCGCCCGTTCGTACAATTCCTTGCGGTTCTGCTTGTCTGCGTCGTTGTGAATGTAAATCAGATTTGCCGTCTTGATAAGCCGGTACGCCTCGCGCGCCGCATTGTAAAGCGGCAGCGAGAAATAGAACGTGTAGCTTTTCGGTAAGATTCTGACGCGGTTGTACGTGAAAACGTAGATTTCGCGGGCGAGGTTGATATACTCCGCCGGGCTTTCTCCGCGTCGTGACTTCGGTACTGACATTTCGTGACCTCCTGCCGCCTGTGCGCCCATTGAGGGCGCAAGGCTTGAATTCCGAATTATACACAAAAGCCGGGGGCAAAGCCATACGAGTAGAACGCGTAGTAGTAGTTGACCGTGCCGTCAGGACTCACATACACGAAATGCGCGGAAACGCTGGCATTCGGGGAACGGAGCCACCAACGAACGGCTGTACTTGTCGCGCTGTGATTGTATTTGACCTTGCTGTTTCCGGCGCTGTAATACGAATACTGCGCCTGTTTGCTGGATTCGTTTGGATTCCCTCGGCTGATCGTCCCGAATACTTCGTACTCAGACAGCAAAAAGAAATAGTCCGTTGTCGCTGTCACCGCGCTTGCGGTACTGCTGTTGCCTGTGTTGTCCGTGTACTTCGTCACGGATTTCAGCACCGCGCGGAGCGCTGCCGGGATGACCGCAATGATCGTGCCGGAATAGCTTGACAGGCTTGTACCACAAATTTTTGTGCGCATCTGCGACGAGTTCCATCCGCCGGAGTTTGTTCCGCTGCTGTTCATGGAAAAATAGCCCGTCGCGGATACTTGCGAATTATATTTGCTGTCGCATAGCGCAACGTCTGTGCCGCCGGACAGCGCCGTTTTGCCTAACTGGAAATGAATGCGGTTTGCGCCCTCGACGCTGGAATTGTGATTGAATCCGATGATGAACACATACGTCGTGACGTTGGATAATGTCAACGCGCCGACTGTGCCGTTCAGCGTGACCGCCTTGCGGTCGCCAATGCTCCAATAGGACGCGCCCTGTCCTGCATCAGATACGGACTTGATGACGCTCCATTCGTTATTGTTCAGCGTAGACGAAACAAAAGAGAGGGTCAGCGCGTACGTTGTCGTGCTGGATACGACGTTGACCGTGCCGCTGACGCTCTGCCCGCTCTTTGTGGCGACGATTGTATATGTGCCGGTTTCCGTTACGGTAAATACCGCCGTCCCCGTGCTGGTCTTTGTCTGGACTGTTACGCCGTCCTTTTTCAACGCGACGGATGCGCCGGAATCGACCGTTACCGTGATCGTCGCGCTAAAGAACGTCAGGGACACGGCGTAGCTGTCTTTTACGGACACGCTTTGCGTGTTGGAGGTCTGCCCGTTCAGCGTTGCCGACACGCTCCACGTACCCGCCTCCGGCAGTTTCAGAACGCAAGAGCCACCCGCCGCCGTGCCTGTGACGGTCTTGCCGCTTTTCGTCGCGGTTACTGCCGCGCCGGATGTAACAGAAACGACGAGGGATAATTCCACCCCCGCCGCCGATAATGCGTTTGTTTTTCCGATCATGTTTTACACCGCCTTAATGCACAAAATAGATTGCAGCGTGATCGCCGCCGCCGGTTTCGACGCGGCGTAGATTTTGACCGTACCGCTGCCGGACAGCGCGACGGGCGCGTAGATGCCGGATGCGGCTTCCGTTGCCCCGAACGTAACCTCCGGCACGTGGCTTGCGGTCACGCCCGTCAGCGCCAGTGTCGCCGCGTACGGGTATGCTGCATACGTGCTGTCGCTGCTCCACGCGGACGCTGCAACGCTGACGTTCTGGAAAATAAGCGCCTGCGCATATCCGCTGTGTGAATGGCTGGCAGCGGCAAAATCTCCCGGCTTTTTTCCGCTGTCCTTCTGCTTGCCGGTCGTGCCGTCGAACGCGACGAGGTTGCCGGAAACCGGGGACGAAACCTTTTCGACGTACCCGCTGTGCGTGTGGCTGGCAGCGGCGAAATCTCCCGGCTTTTTGCCACTGTCCTTTTGCTTGCCGGTCGTGCCGTCAAATGCGACGAGGTTGCCATCTGTCGGGGACGTGACCTTTTCCGTTTTTCCGTTGTTTAGGGCTGTAATGTTGTCCTGCATTGCTTTCTGATCTGCCGCCGTGAAATATCTGCCGATAACGTCGCCCGCAGACCACGCCCGCGCGGTCGTGCCGTCCTGCCCGCGTACAACGGTCAGCACGTTCCCGCTCTTTGCGGTCATCAGCACAGTTTCCGCCGTAGACCCGTCCGCGCCGATTGTCAGCAAGTTCGGCGCATCCGGCAGCATTGTCCCGTCAACGACGTTTACGGTCGTTCCCGCTGCAGTCAGCGCGCCGGACAGGGACGTTTCCGGCGTGTTCGCCTGTGGCGGGTACATTTTTGCAAGTTCTGCCATTGCGTAACCTCCCGTTTTAGTAATCGCCGCCGCCGCGCGAATTGCAGAACGTCTGCATGAATACCGCGCCGACAATGCGGCTCATGGAATTCGGTAAAATCTGAATCGTATGCCATGCGTTGCGCTGAATCTTGCCGCTGCCGTCCGTTTTCAGGTACTCGACAATATCCAGATTGTCATACGATGCCGGGGCAGGGATTTCCACGCCGTCAACCTTGATCGTTGCCGAAGATGCCCGCGCGCCCTCATAGATGCCGAATTCGATTTTGTGTGTATGATCTTGAACCGTGTGCGTGTGCGCCTTTACCGTGTGCGTATGGGCGCTGACGCTATGCGTGTGCGCGCTGACGCTATGCGTGTGTGAACCGACGGTATGCGTATGCCCCGGATGCGTATGCGCGCCGGACGGCACGAAATTCACGCCGCCGATGATATTGTTGTTGTAGTCTATCAGCGCAAGGCGGTCGCCGCGCGCAAGACCGTGATTGTGATTTTCGCCGCCGCTGCCGCCATTATCCGAAGAATTGATTGTGTTGCTGCTTCGCAGACTTGTTGACGATGACGTTGTTCCGCCGCCGGACGAGGTTGTAGACCCGCCGCCGCTGGATGTGGTCGAACCGCCGCCGGATGACGTTGTTTGTCCGCCGCCGCTGGAGGTTGTCTGCCCGCCACCGCCGCCGATTGCTTTTTCATACGCGCGGAATGCTTCAAACTGGATGTTTAACAGCATTTTGTTGATACGCACGACGGAATCAGAAATATACAGTTTCAGCGTCGCCGGATGCGTTGCGTCGGCGTTGTCCGTGAAATTGTAAATCTGCTGATTCGTCGCGCCCTGCGCATACGTTTCGTTGATGAGGGCGCGGTTTTGCAGTTCCGAAATGCTGCCCGCAATGTCCTTTGACTTGTTGGCTATGGTCACGGTCACGCTTCCGGGGTCGCCCTGCGCGTCGCTTTTCTCCACGCTGACAATGCGCGTGCGGAGGTTGATGCCGTCGGCTTCATCCACGACGCGGACGATCTCGCCGGGGCGGAATTTTGAAAACGTGTCGCCGGTCAGCCTGTGAAGGTCGATTGCGCCGATTTCATAGCTGACATATGGGTTTTTCAGTTCTGCAAGCATCTGTTCCGCGTAGCCCTTGAGGTTTTCCGCGACTTCATACCGGCTGTCTACAAGGATGGTCGAACATAGCCCGTACTGCTGAATGCTCATTGCATCCTCGACATACGGCTTGCCGCCGTTCACGCCCGCAATGGTCAACTGATTCACGCCCTCGCCGTAACCGAGGGCATAAATGCGGTTTGCGATGCCGGATGCGTCCACGGTCTTTTTCATCGAGGTCATGTTCTTCGCGTATCGGACTTCGCTTTTCATCGCGTCCGACGGCGTTACAAGCGAAATCGTCCACGGGTAAACAGTCGTGTCCCATGTCCACATATATTCGCTGTCAAAGCATTCCGGCACGGCGAACAGCGCCGCAAGCAGCGTTGAATTTTCCCAGTTGTACTCGAAATACCGCTTGAAATCGCAATCGCCCAAAACCCAGTTGCGCGTTGTCTGCCGCGCAAGCACGTAGTTCAGCACGTCGGCGGTCTTGATGCCGCCCCCGCCGTATTGATGGTACTGAAACAGCACGTCGGACAGGAGCGTAGCAAGGACGTGTTCGCAGTCATAGAACCGCGTCGCGCCGTTGCTGCGCTCCAAATCTTCCCCGATGATGCGAAATAGGTCAATTCTTTCGTCGCCGTCAAAGATTTCAACGAAATTCAACGGCTGGCAATAGGCATTCTTGTCATCGTCCGCCGGAAGCGTAAACGTCGCCGTCCATAACGAATTGATTTCCAGCGAATAGCCGACGGAAACGGCGTTGTCAAGGAACGCAAGGCGCTTCATGTTGCGGTCAAAAATCTGTGGGACTTTCATTATAGCCACCTGTCTTTCCACAAAACTTTAATATCCGCCGTCGTGCCGCCCTCTACGATAATGTCGTTTTCGCCCGGTTTCAGCTTAAAAAATTCGCTGTCATCGCTCAGAAGGTCAATGACATTCGCACCGTTCAGCGTGATCGTCATATGCCCCGTGTCAATAATCAGTTCGTCACCGGCTGTCATGGTCAGACCGGGGAATTGCATCGTAATCGAACCGTACGTTGAAACACCTGTTGCGGTCGCCGTCGCTACGGCTTCCGCCATCGCGTCAAAGAACAGTATGCGGATGTAATCACCCACGCTGGATGATTCTGCTTCTGCAATGGCAGACGGCAGCACGACGCGGATAATCACGCCGCGCGCTTCTGCAACCGCTTCGACCGCTCCGTTCAAATGCCGGATGATCTTGACCGCCGCCGACGCATCCGTTTCCGCGTTCGCCGTCGCAAGCCATTCAAAGACGATGGACGATGAACGGTTGAACGATGTTCTGTTGTATGCAGAGCGGTTAAACATGGTCTTGCCCCCTTATGACAGCGTACAGACGATTGCCCCCGTCGAAACCGTGATTGCGTCGCCGCTCAACACGTTCTTGCTGCGCGAAAACGAGCCGTACCAAAGCAGATTGCCGCTTGACTGTGCATCGTAGATGCCCCAATACGCGACCGTGCCGAGGTCTGCGGTCATCGTGCCGAAATCGACGGCAGCGCTGTTTGTGACCTGTTCTTTGCCGGACACAAGCGACGGCGTGCCGAACGTGATGATCTTGCGGGCGTATCCGCCGCCGCTGACTTCCGTGCCGTTTCCGCTTGCCGTCGGGTCAGTCAGAAACAATGCAAGGTAGTACGTGCCGCTGCGCAAGGATGTGTTCAGTAGACTTGTCGCGTGGACGTTTGATAATGCGCTCATGTTGAAATACCTCCGTTCTTTAATTCACCTTTAACCGTGTAACGGTCAAATTCGTAATTGTGCCGCGCGCTGTAATGTAAATCAGCCCGTCGGTTTCCTGCGTGCCTTTTACGTTAATCGTGACCGTATCCGGCAGGGAAACGGACTGCACGGCTTTCTGGTTGTAGCCGATGGATTCCGCGAACGGCTCACACAAAAACGTAACGCTGCAATGCCCGGTAACGGCAATCTGTTCAATTCCGATGCCGTCAATGACCTTTGCGCTGTACGCCTTTTCTGGTTCGTCATCGAAAATAAGCAGACCGTCGCCGGAGAGCCATTCCGCGACGGCGCGCGCCGTCTGCCGAACACCCGCGTATGCGTTGCCCGCTCCAACAAAAGCGACTGTGCATGAAATCTGCCGGTTGTCGTAGCCGTCTGCAATGTCATACGTGCCGGACTTGCCCGGAATCTTGTATTGCGTGATTCGTTTTGCCGGAAGCAGCGTCCTGTCATCGGACTTGAATACTACGCCCATGTCCCGGCTGTGGACGTTGTTGAATGTAAATCCAATCATTACGTAACGACCCCCTTGCTGCGCGTTTTCGTTTTCTGCATATTGTAGAGTTCCTTTGCAACCTTCTTCACGTCGGCTTCTTCCCTCACTTGCAGCGCCGCAATGTGAAAATGATTTGTAACGGTCGTTTCGCCGCCTGCGGTCGCGCCCGCTCCCATGCGTCCAGCGTTCAGGGATGACGGAATAGACGCGGCGACCTCCTGAATGGTCGCCCGCGCGGTAAAGCCCGTTTCAATGTCCCCAATGCCATCCGCGAGGGATGCGTTGACTTTTGCCATTTCGGACTCGACTTCCGCAATCATGCCCGCCGCCATATCGTCAACGGCTGCAACGGCTTTTTTGCCGTCTTTGTCGATTGCGCCCGCAAGACCCTCGACAAGCATAGACCCCACCCATGCCATCTGTTTTGACGGGGATGCGATTCCGAAGAAATCCTTGATTCCGTCCCAAATGCCGGAAATCCAACTACTAACCTGATCCCAAAGCCAACCGGCAAGGGACTGAATGCCGTTCCACAAGCCGCGCACAAGGTTTGCGCCGACTTCCGTGACCTGTGAAATGCCCTCTGACAGCGCATTGACAATGCCAGTAATGATTTCCGGCATTGCCCGCACGATTTCCGCGATGATCTGCGGAAGATTCGTAATCAGGGACGTGAGCAGCTTCACGCCGGTTTCTACGATAAGCGGTATATTGTCTGTCAAAGCCTTTACGATTGCAGAAATGATTTCCGGAAGCGCTTCGACAATGGTCAAAATGATTTCCGGCAGATTGTCAATCAGCGCCGTAAGCAGCTTGAAACCCGCGTCAATGATCTCCGGCAAATGCGTCAAAAGCGTTTGAATGACGCTTGTGATGATCTGCGGCAATACCGCAATGATCGTCTGAATGATCGTCGGAAGGTTTGTGACGAGGGCGGTCAGGAGCGTCACGCCCGTTTCGATGATCTGCGGGACGGCTTCAAGCAACGCCGAAACCAGGCTTTCAATCAGTTCCGGCAGCGCCTCCAGCAATACGGGAATCGCTTCAATGATGCCCTCCGCAAGCCCTGTGACAAGCTGCAACGCCGCTTCAATGAGCAGCGGAATGTTGTCAATCAGGGATTGCACAAGCTGTGTGACGGCTTCCACCGCCGCCGGAATCAGCGTCGGCAGCGCCGCCCCGATACCCTCAACAAGCGCGGTCAATAATTGCGCCGCCGCTTCGACTACAAGCGGCAGCGCCTCCACGATGCCCGTAATCAGCGTCGTAATCAGTTCCGCCGCCGTGCTGCTCAATTCCGGCAGCATATCTATGATGCCGTTTAACAGGGCTTCAAACAGATTCACGCCGAGTTCCAGAAATTCAGGAATTAGCGGGCTGATCGCATCCAGAATCCCCTCCATTGCATTTGGAATCGTCTTTGCAAGATTCTGAATGACGGGAGAAATATTCTTTACGACGGATTTGAACGAATTTACGACGTTATCGCACAGTTGGTCAATATTTGCATCCGCGTCGCCCATGCCGGTAATGAGGTTTTGAAACGACGTTTTCAGCATTCCAATAGAGCCGGAAATCGTTTCTTCCGCTTCTTTCGCCGTCGTTCCCGTAATGCCCATTTCCGTCTGGATGACGTGAATAGCATCTACAATGTCGGCGTAGCTGGAAATATCGTACTTGATGCCGGAAATCTTTTCCGCGTCATCAAGCAACCGTTGCATTTCCTCTTTTGTGCCGCCGTAGCCCAGCTTCAAGTTATCAAGCATTGTGAACGTCTGCTTTGAGAATCCTTTGTAGGCGTTCATAATGCTGTCCATGTCAGACCCCATTTTGTTTGCGTTGTCTGACATATCCGTAATCGCTTTATCCGCGTAGTCTGCGGCTTTTTCCGTGTCCCCGCCGAGGCTGGATAACAAACTTGCGGAAAAGCTGGTCACGGTTTCCATGTATTCATTTGCGGACAGACCCGCCGTTTTGTAGGCGTTGTTCGCATAGTCTAAGACTTTGCCGCTGCTGTCCTGAAAAAGCGTTTCCACGCCGCCGACAAGCTGTTCATAATCCGCATATGCGGTCACAACTTCAACGCCCAGCTTGACCGCCGCCGCGCTGATCGCCGCAAACGCCGCCGCTGCCGCCGTCGCACCGGCGACAAGCCCGGTTTTCAGCTTTTCGGAAAACTTCTCCGTATCTTCGTCGGCTTTCTTGACCTTGCCGCTGTATTTATCGACGGAATCAGCGCATTTATCGGAAGATTTTGCGGCTTCGTCCATGCACTTATTGTTTTCGTCAATCTCATTGCCGAGTTTATTCAATTCGGCTTCGGCGCTGTTTGCCTGCGTCTGATATTTGTTGACGGCTTCCGTCGCTTTCTGCTGATTCGCTTCTGCGGTTGCAAGTTCCGTCTTGTATTCTTCGAGTTCCGCTGTTAATTTTGCCTGCTGTTCGGAAGTGTCCCCCTCCGCATCCGCAAGCGCATTCAAAGCGGCTTCGGTTTTTGCAATTTTGTCTTTCGCGCTCTGGACTTCGTTCCCGAATTTGCTTTGCGCGTCTTTTGCTTCTGACAGAATTTTGTTGATCGCGGCAAGTTTCTTTTCCTGCTGGTCATACATACCCGCGAGGGTTTCGCCCTTTGCAGACAATGCCGCATAGCTGTTCAAATGCCCCGCAAACTGCGATTCTGTCAATTTCAGTTCACTTTTCAGCGTGCCGAGTTCGGAATTGATATTTTTTAGCGACGCGCGGTATTCGGCTTCGCCGTCAAGCTGCAATTTCGTTGATATTGTGCGCGTTGCCATCAGTTACCCTCCCCGTTGTTGCCTTTACCGTGTGCGATAAGGTACAGTTCCCACAAGTCAAATACTTCCCCCGGCGGCATAAACAGCGCGTCAGCCGGAGAAATGCCGCACAAAACGGCTATTCTGTAATAGTCCGCACGGCGAATCTTGTTTTTTTTTGATTCAATTCTTCAAGCCCTTCGTCAACTTCATCGTCGCCGGGGGCTGTGATCTCGCGCCCGTAACCGAGTTTGATTGCGTTTGCTATCGCACGTTTCAGCGGGACGATTTCATATGGCTGCGTCAAAAGCGCGAAATCGTCGCGTTCCGGGATGCGCCCCGGCTCATATCCCAACCGGCGGCGGACGAGTTCGCCGCGCTCTGCAAGGATAGCGGCGGCGTTGCACGTTTCAAGGAAACCTTCGCGCGTGTCCTGTTCCATCTTTTCCAGCATCAGGCGCGTGCCGCCGTAAATGTCGCGGATGGTAAACATCGCTTCGCCGTCCATGACGAGGAAATACGTTGTACCCGCAACCGTGATTTTTGCCGCTTTCATTGTCTTTACCTCCATAGCGCCAAAGCGGGCGGCGGAATTGACCCGCGCGCCCGCTCTGCTGATTGTTTAACCGCCGCCACCCGTTGCCGGTTTGCCGAGTTTCGTATCGCACCACGCAATACAATTCGCTTCCGCGCCGTCACCTGTGAATTCCTTCGTAATGCGCCATGCGCCGGAATTGCAGCGGAAGATCGTAAACGTCGTGTTGGACGTGCCGAACGTGATAGACGAACCCTTTGTTGCGGCGCTGTCGTTGCCGAGGATTGCCTTTGTTTCGGGATGGAAGATGCCCTTGAAATAGCGGATACCCTTGCGCATGATGACCTTGTAATACACAAGACCGCCGCGCGGGGCTACGTCGCCGTCGGAGTCCGTGACTTCGCCGCTTTCCGCGTCCTTCGTCGCACCATGCAGGGCGGTTTGTACTTCGTCGGTCTTGTCGTCCGTTTCCAGCGCCAGAGAGCCGGACGCGAACATATCGACTTTTTCCGCAAGCGCATCGTCGCCGTACAGTTCGCCGGAAGCGTTCGTAACGGTCAAATCCGCCTTGACCAGCTTGCCGATTGTGACTTTCTTTTCGTAATCATACGTCGGCAACGCGCCGTCAGGCGTGGTCTTGATGGGCGCAAAAACAGGGCGTTTTGCTCCAAACTGTGCCATAATGTAACCTCCTAAAGATTTTTAGACTTCAAATACTTGTCATAGACACCCGCTGCCGCTTCAACGGCTGCGTCTGCCGATTTTTCGTTTGCTGTGTTGATGAATGGGCGGGCGGGTTGTCCAGCCTTGCCGTATTCGTTGACGAATGCGACCTCGGCGTTGCGGCGCTTGTTTCCGTCGCTGCGCGTCCCTTTCGGTGAAACGTAGATTGCGCGGCTTGCACCCTTGACCTTCAATTTTTTGTCGTATGAAATACTGCCCGCCGTTTTGCCGGTCGCATATACGCCCATGCTCTGTGCTTCGGACTGCTGCGCGGCGGCGACCACTTCCGCCTCCGCCGTCAGCATTTCCAAAACGGTTTCGTCTGGCAGTTCCATAAGCGCCGTCATATCGTCAATCAGACCGTCAAGCCCCTGTGTCGATAATTCAGCCATCGTCAACGCCCCCGGAAATCTCGCATTCAAAAACGTAATGCTGCCCGGTTTCATCGGAAGCGGGCGTGATCGTCGGGCGCGTAAAGCCCCCGGCGACAAGCCGCCGCGTGATCTCCCGCCGGTATGCAAGCGAATTCTTTTCATGCGGCGCGTATAAATGCACCTGCGTCAGATAGCGCCAGTGTTGCGCATCATCATCCCCGAAATCTTCCGGGATAGCCGTATAGTTGAAAACGATGTATTCCGTCGCTTTGCCCTTGTAGGTATCAGCGGCGACCGGCAGGAGGTCGGAAAACATCGTTTTCAGCGCTTCGTTGACATTCATGCGCTTGCCTCCTTGAATTCAGAGCATTCCAGCGTGTAGAATTCGCGCGCGTCCGTATATGCCCGCTCGACCTTGTATTCCTTGCCGCTGAACAGCAAACGTTCCTGATTGCCATAATCGCCGTATCGGACTTTCACGGTTATTGCAAGATCAATGCCGATCTGCTTTGCGGCGTAGAATTCCGTGCGCTTGACGGATTGCACGTCCGCGAAAACGCGCGTTTCCTTCACGACTTCCGCCGGGTATCCGTCCGCGTCCGTGTCCGTGACTACGGCGCGGAGTATCACGACATCGCGCCAATACACGGGCTAACCTCCTTCCGCGACAATGTATTTATCCGATAGCGTCAGACCGTTCCGCTGCTCTTTGTACGATGCGCGGTATCGCTCCGCATCATCGTTGTCAAGCCCGAACTCAGCCTTTACATACGTTTCGACCGCTTTCAGAATCAGCGGGTCAGTTTCGTCGTTCGCTTTTTCCTCAACAACGCCGCCGAGCGCAAGGTCTGCGCGGGCGGCGTTGATGAGGTCGGTAATTTCATTGTCGAAATCGTCGGTTGTCAGCCGCAAACGTTGACGGATAGCCGCGACATATTCGCTGCTAACTGCCATGTTCAGCCCTCCGCGTTACGCCGTTGCTTTCGTAAGATGCACGAATGCACCGAGTCCGGCAACCGGCTTGCAATCAAAGACGCACGCGCCGAGGTAATCAATGCTGTTGGTTGCAAGCCCGGAATGCTCAGAGCGGACAACCGTAATGTCCTGCGAATAGTTGCCGATGATGTACTCGAAATCGCCGTAGTACGCTTCATGCGCCGCAAGCGAACCAGTGAAGTAGACCTCTGCGCCCATGATGTAATACTTGCCGCCTGCGAATTCGATGAGGTTGTTCTTCGACTTGTTCATCAGCGGGAAGAAATCAGTAAAGAACGTCGCCTTGTTCATGCACCAGACGGCATTTCGCTCATAGCCGGACGCAAGCATACCGTAAAGCGAAACTACATTTTCTTCTGTCAGGGATGCCGTTTTTGCAACTGTCACCTGATCTGTGCCGTCCGTGTACGCGCCGCTTGTACCCTTGCCCGCGACCTTCACGCCGCCCGGCTGATCGCTGCCCGTACCCGTGAAGATGTAATTTTCGATCTTGCGGGCGATGGATTCGGCAATCACTTCGACAATGTAGCTTTCAAACGCGGACAGCGCCATTTCGGAAGATGCGCGGGATGCCTTGACCAGCTTGACGATTTCGTAGCCCGTCAGGGAAACGGAGGTCAGGCTGTCGGAAGCGGCGGTAATGCTTGCGTTCTCCGTGTGGAGCGCCGCGTCACTGTTCGTACCTTCGACGGCGAATTTGAAATTGCCGGGGACGTGGAAGATTTTGCAGCGCTGCAAAATCGGGGCGACCTCGTACATTTTCTTGATGATCTGATTCGCAGTCGTTTCCGGGATGATGGGCAGCGCAGAGTTTGCAGCGGTCGAATACGCGCGCTGCTCATAAACGCGCTTTTCATCGTCCGTCAGGGACTTGCCCTGCAAGGTTTTCAGCCATGCAGAACGATACAGCTTTTCCGTATCCTCTACGGGCAGGCTGCGGGCGGCGACGGGGTTTTCGATGGGATTGCCCGTAGCCGAGCCGGAATTCAGCATACGTTCGATTGCCTGACGCTTTTCGAGTCCTGCATCTTCCTCATTCAGTTCGCGCAGTTCCTTTTCCAGCGCGTCAATGTCGGCGTTCTTGTCATCGGTAAGCAGCTTGCGGATTTCAGCCTTGCGCGCGGCGATTTCGGCGCGTCTTTTCTCAATGTTCATGTTTTTACCTCCATAAATTCAAAAAATGTGGGTTTTCAGTATGTCAAAGCTACCAGACGTTTCCTGCGCGCGGCTTGCTCCAAAGCCGCCAGTTCCTTTGAATGCTCCACTTCAAAGAAACTGCGCGCGGAAATTTCTGTGTCTTTGTACGCGGGAATATCCACCGCCGACACGTCGTATAGCTTCTTGACCTTTGTGATCGTGCGGGTATGCGTTACGCTGTCATACTTGGATTCGCGCACAGAAAAGGAAAAGGACATTTTATCGACATACCCGCCGTCGATTTCCTCATACAGTTCGCGCCCCGCCTGTGTGCCGCCGAGGTCGGCTTCCATGTGCAAGCCGCGTTCGTCGATGGTCAGCGTAAGCGTTTTATTGCGCAGACGGGCGACCACCTTGCCGCCGTGATTGTAGTTAAAAATCACGTCGGACATATCGCATTCGTCAAATGCGTTGCGGTCAATGACCTCGGAATACTTCACGCCGTCGTATTCAAAAAGAACCGTCGGCGTATCAAACACGACCGCCGTACCGCGCACGCGGTATTCGTCCTTTTCTTCTGCGCGGGGAACGAGGGAAAAATCCTGCACGGCGCGGTATTCGCGCCCTTGTTTCATACCCATAACGTTAAGCCTCCTTTGCTTCTCCGCCGTCCGGCTCTGCGGGCGGCGGGTCTTTTTCCTTCTTCGGGTCATCCGGCGGCGTTTCGCCGTCTGCGCCCGTCTGATACTTGTCGGCAAGTTTTGCATTTACCATGTTCAACGTCTGGACGCGGCGCGCACCTTCTTCGCCGCCGATTGTCGGCATATCGAACATCGTCAAAATCTGGTCAAGCGTCGCCGCGCCGATCTCCGTCAGGAATTTCGCCGCCGTCACCTTTTCGGGCAGCGTTGCAAACTGCACGGAATTTGCGGCGAAAATGATGCGGTTGCCGTGTCCGATCTCCCGTTCTGTAAACAGCACGTTCGTGAACGCCTGCGTTAGCTTGCGGAAGAACGGCGCGATTTCGCCGCTGTAAAAAGCCTGTTCCTGCTGCGGGGTAGCCGTGTTTTCGACGATCTCTTTTGAAACGCCGAGGTAGTCATAAATTTCTGTCTTGATGTATTCAAGCTGATTTGCCGGAATCGGCGTTGTCTTGTCGTTCAGCGGCGTATAGTCATACTTGGAATCCGTGACCACGATGCCCGCGCCGTTGTTCTCCATGCGCAAATTGTCCCGTACGAAATCGTCACGGCGGCGGTTCAAATCCTCATTTTTCACGGCGTTTGAAACTTTCAGGATGCCGCGAATGACGGCGACGAGTTCGGCAAACTTCGACATAGACTGATTGAACGTGTTCGCCGTTTTCAAAACAGGATTCAGCGGGCGGTTGTCATCCCCGAAAATATCGTTTTCGAGAAAATGTCTGCGGATGTGGATAATGCGGGAATACTCGCAGATATACGACGCGCCCGTTGCGAATTTGAACCGGCAATACAGCGTTCCCATGTATTCAAGCAATTCAAAAAACTGCGCGTTGATGGGATAGATCGCCACAAGCCGCCTTTGGCTGTCAAAGACGGGATACGCGACGGCGTTGTTATAGACCTTGTATTGTGCCGCCAGCTTGTAATAAAAATCAGCCGCCGTCATGTACGGATTCGGCTGATACTGCAAGATGCGGTCAACGTAGTCATTGACGGATACCGTCGTTTCCGGGGACTGCCGGACGTGGCGCGGCTGCGCGGTCGATGCGCGGCGGGCGAATGCGTCCACGGCAGAACGAACCGTGTTAATATCCCACATATTGCCGGAATACGGCGAAAAGGTCGATTCCCACGAACTAAGCAGCTTGTACGCATGAAAATCCTTGTCGCTTTGCTGCTTCTTCCCGAAGATCGACTGAAATAGCCCTCGTTTTTCTGCCATGTTATCACCCCACCAAATACATATAGTCCTCGAAATCCCGCACATAGATGACCCACGCATTCAGGAGCGAAACCGCGCCGTCAATGCGGCGCTTGTCGGAAATCTTTACGGGCTGGATATTGTTGACCCCGCTTTTCTTGACTGCCGTGTTCGTCAGACACCAAAGCAAAACGGGGTTTTTGTTGTAATTCACTTTTTTGTCTGCGAATGCTGCGCCCATTTCGCGCATCGGCTGCGACCATGTAAACGGACCCTGCGCAACGGCGACCATTTCAAAGCCGTTGGAGGTCATTTCATCGACCCAGTAACCCGCGAGGGCGCGGTCATATCCGACTTTGTACGTGTCGATCTTATATTCGTCGCGCATCTGGCAGAACCACGCCGTAACATCGGAATAGTCCACGCGCACGCCGTCGCATACCGTCAGCAAACCACGGTCAGCCCATGTTTTATAGGGCGCTTCCTGCGTGTTGTGTTCGTCCAGCATTTCCAGCTTCTTCGCCGGTAAAAAGTAATGCTGTAAAACGTAAATTTGCGGGTCATCCCCTGATTTGCGAATCAGGAGCGTCGCGCACGTCAGGTCAGTTGTCGCGGATAGGTCACAACCGCCGATTGCGTACGTGTTATACACGTCTTGCATGGTAAACGTCGCGTCGCTCTTTACTTCGTCGTAGCTTAACCACGCCGCCGCTGTCACGGATTTTACGTTGAAATCCTTGCAGAGAACGCCGGGTAAATCTTCCGGGTTCTTCTTTGCCCGCTCGACGAATGATGCCAGTGTAGAATAACGTTTGATCGTGCCGAGTCCCGGATTCGCCTTTATCCACGCTTGCGGGTCTGTCCATTCGGCGCGGTCATCCAGTTCATACAGCACCGGCAAAAACGTATCTTCCGTGATCTTGCCGTCGGCTATGTTGCACGCCAATTCGTAAATGTTATCAAACACGGATTCGCGTACCGTGCCGGATGTGGTAATCATAATCACGATGGGCTGTCGGCGGCTGGAGGTCGATTGCTTCATAACTTCGTACAAATTGCGGTCACGAATGGCGTGCAATTCGTCGATGATAACCGCGTGGGAGTTTAGACCGTCAAGCGTGTTGGAATCCGACGCGAGGGCTTCAAAGATGGATGCCGTCGCCGGAAAATAAATATCGTTCCGGCGCTTTTTGATGATCGCGCGCAGTTCCGGCGACTGCTTGACCATGTTGACGGCTTCGGTCAGCGTCTTTTTTGCCTGATCTTTTTTCGTCGCTACGGAATAGATTTCCGCCGCGCCCTCATAGTCCGCGACAAGCAGATACAGCGCGATAGCCGCAAGCAGCGTCGTTTTGCCGTTCTTTCGGGCGACCAAAAGCAGCGTTTCGCGGAATCGCCGGTATCCCGTATCTTTTTCAAGCCAACCGAATAGCGTCTGAATGAACGCCTTTTGAAATAATTCCAGCTTCAACGCCGCGCCGAGTGTACCCTGTGACTGCTTGCAGAATTGCTCAATGAACAAAATCGGGCGTTCCCCGGTTTCTTCGTCGAAATAATACGCCGAATCATCCGAGGGCGCGTCCATTTCCTGCATCAGCCGCCCGTAGACAGCTTTGACGCGGCGGCTTGTGACGATCTCGCCGCTTGAAATCCGCCCCCAGTATTCGCGCACATAGTTCATTATCTGCCCGCCGCTTTCGGCTTCGTAATAAACTGCATCAGTTCATCGCCTGCCGTTTTCTTTTCCTTTTCCGGCAGTAGGTTGATAAGCTGATTTGTCAGCGTCGAAAACGATTTGATCGTCGTGTTATAGGCGCGTAGGGCGGGGGACTCCCGACGCATTTTCTGTGCGCCCTGCACAAAATCTTCGATAAGATCGCCGTTGTTGATCGCGTCGGCAAGGCGTTCCAGCGTAACCGACGTGACCGCGAATTGATTGATTAAACCCTCCGCGAATTGCTTCTTTTCTGTGGGTAAATCACGGAAAAGCTTTTTAATTTTCCGTTTTTTCGCGTCAATTTTTTCAGGGTTTGACATATCTTCGTATGTCTTTTTTTCTTCCGCCATATAATGTATGCCACCTCCTGAATTCTGCGTTACCCCCCCTCATGTGCGCGACCGGGGCGGTTCTAAACGTGGGTGAAACGCGGTTACGCCGCCGGAAATTTTCAGCGGCGCACCGGGGGGGATATTGCGGATTCGATAACGTTTCCGTCTGCATCAAAAGCAAGACCGTCTGCAAGCGGCGGCGTTCCTTCGTGAATGATCGCGTGGCACGTCCGGCAGACGGTTTCAAGATTATCTTCGTTCAGCGTAATCATGGGGTCATCTATGTTTCGCGGCGTTAATTCCGTCTTGTGATGGACGATGCAACCGGGCGCGCCGCACCTGACGCATAGCCCCGCGTCGCGTTTCAGGATGTACGCCCGCGTCCGCCGCCATGCTGCCGATTCGTAGAATGCTTTTGCAAATGCTTTCATTCCGCTGCCTCCTTGCAAAAGGGTAAAGGGAACGCCCTGCGCATAAGCGCAAGGCGCACGGCGGCGAGGTTTCCTCGACCTCCCTTTACGGCTATCAGCATAGCACGGATTTCCGAAACTTTCTGTTCAGACTTTTTTCAAAAGCGTCCGGCGCGGTCAGAGCAGCGCCCCAGCATCCGCGCCGAAGTACAGCACAGCAAAGCCCGCAACGGCTTTATTGCGCAAATCGTATATCGACGTGCGCGACGCATAGTTCACCTGTGCGGCAATTTCTTCTTTGCTTTTCCGCTCTATGTACCATAGGCGCAGTAATTCCGCGTCTTGCGGGTCAAGCTGCTGCAATACGCTGTCGATTTCGTCGATCTTGTCTTTCGTGCGGTTGATCTCCCGCGCAACTTCGGCAATCTCAATGCAATCTGTCAGCGCATCGTTTACACTTTTCGTGCTTGTGTACGGCTTCGACGTATCTAACGACGGATAGCCAGACGGCGCATTGTGGCGCATGATTCTTTCCTGCCGCCGCATCAGGTTTTTCAATGCCTTTTCAAGCATTGAACGTGATCGCAGCGTGTTTTCCGCTGCGTCAAAATAGTTAATCATAGCCCGCCTCCTTATGCGCGCTTCCCGCCGTGCCGGTATTCGCGCCCTTTGTTGTATTCGTGCTTTGCCACAAGCACGGCTTCAATGTCTACGCCCATGAACGCAAGGAAATCCATAATGCGCATGACCGCATCGCAGAGTTCGACCGCAACGCCCTCCGGCTTGCAGTTCCCCTCCGTATCAGCGCCCGAAGGATGCCCGACGTTATCGCAGATTTTTGAAAACTTGCAATTATCCGGCGACAGCGCACACGTGCCGTAGATAACCGGGTTTCCGCTCCGCCATTCTTCCACGGCTTCCGAGATTTCAGCGTGTATCATAACCGCGACTTCCGGGAACGTGATAGGCGCATCATACCAACCGTGCGCAACGGCGTTTTTGTGGACATCCTGTGCAAATTCATTTACCGTCATTCTTTCCGCCTCCGATTCGTTTTTGTTTTTCGCTGTGGCTTTATAAATTTACCGTCCCGGCGGTAAAACCGGGCGACGATATACCGTCCGCCGTTCACGTCGTTATGAAATGCGCCAGCTTCCGCAAGGAAATAGCCGGGGTACAGCTTTTCATATTCGGCGTTGTTGGTCGTGTCCCGTGCGAGTTCTTCCGCCCGCCTGCCGGAAATGCGCCCGTCGCGTGTTTTCGGGTCAGGGTCAATCAGATTCTTTGACGCATTCCAAGCCTTTTTGCCGACGGGCTTCTTGACGATGTAATGCCCAAGACCGGCAAGCCCTGTTTCCGTGAATTGCAAACGGCGACTGTTCGCATAGCCCAAGCCCCAAGCCGCCTCCACCGTGTCACGATCTAACCCGCCGTTGATCGTGATGTGATGATGATAACGCCCGGTCTTTCCGCCGCGTTCTGTCACGACGATGTATTTCAGCGGCGGCAATCCGGCTTTCTTCCGCATCCGCTGAATGCGACGTATGTAATTGCGGGCATTGCGTGCGGCTTCTTCTTCGCTTTCCGGCTGAACGGTATATGTCAGGTGAATTTCAAGATCATCCGGCGTGAAGTTCGCGTGAAGCAGTCTGACAAGTTTTTCTTCCCTGTGGCGCTGATTTAATTTCTTCTGCGCGGCGGTTGTCGGCTTGCTCCGGCTGCGCCGTCCGTTCGATTGCCGGTATGTAGGAAAAATATATACGTCGAGGTACTCCCCGCAGTAGTAGCGCTTTTCCCGATAGATTGTTTTCATGCCTTTACCTCCGGCGGCTCTGTGGTCGTTAAGTTACTATCCCATACAAGCCCGAAAATAGCGGTTTCCCGCCGCTTTTCGCTTGCATATCGCCCCGGAACGTGATATTATATATAAGGTATGAGTAACCTTGTCTTTTCCGAGGCAAGCACCGCCGACGTTCTGCGAAAACGTCGGCGGCTTTTTTATGTGTCCCTTTCCGCCGCATCCGTCCAGTCAATAGCCTGTCCGCATTGCCCGCAGAATGCGTTCTGCGCGCCGTCTGCATTGTGCAAGTGTTTAACGCTGCCGCACCGCTTGCAGGCTAAAGCGGGCGTGGGGCGCGCTGGAAGGTATTCCGGTTTTTCCCGAACGCGGTACGACAACGCCGCAATCCCCATGCGGCAGGCTTCGTTTACCGGTTCAATGCTTTCGTAATGCTCCCGATGCGCGGGATTCAGAATTTCAATCGCACGTTCAATTTTCACCGTCAAACACCATCCATCTTTGCCCCGCATAGTCTGCAATAATAGCTGTCGTTAGATTCTGCGTTGCCGCATTCACTACAAGTGAATACACCGTCATCATGGTAAATCCACCGCCCATGTCGCACCGGCGCAACGTCGGCGGCGGGCGTGTACACGGCGTAAGAAATCATCTTGATTGCATCCTGAATTGTGCCTTTTTTCCGGCGATAGTCCCGACTGCTCAGACTTTTGAGCAGTTCCAGCGTCTTTTCCCGGCTTATGTATTCATCAGTCATTGTTATCCCTCCCGATCATGTGCAGCGGGCAGTTTTTCAGCCGTTCTTTCGTTACCCGAATGCCGCGTGTACTGTAAATCGACGCACCCGCCGTGCAAATGCCGTCGTTGTAGCGCCCGCCGGGTCGGTTTCCCATGCCGTCATAGTAGCCGCATTCCGCGCACGAACGCGGGATTTTCCGCATATTTGTGACGATGATGATTTTTCCAATGTATTTGTTCATTTCAGCCTCCGTCAGCGCCGCTTCGGGTCGTAATCTTCAAAGCGTTCGCATTTCCTGAAAATGATCTTGTTGTTTACCCATCTTTGCAAAAGTCGTATTTCACGCGGCGCATGTGGCTTGTCGTAGATCATAACGTATGGGTCATAGCCCATGCTCCGCAATGTGTGAATCCTATGTAGATTTTCTGCCTGCGTTGTATTGTAGTTCGTAAGCACGTAGACCCGGCGTTTTCGTTCGTCCGTGATCGTGCCGTGCTGCGCGTATAATTCAAGTCCTTTCACTACTGCGTCAGACTGTTCCATGAAATCCCACGCAAAATGAATCATTTTCGTTTTCACGGCGTTCAGGGACAGAATGATTTCCTTCGTCAATGTCCGGCAGTCAACGCCTTGCGTAAAATCGACCCACGCGCCACTATCTGCCAGTTGCCGCAGAAGGTCAAGCCGATCTTTGCAGGCTGTTATATTCGGGTCAAGCAGCTTTATATATCGCTGCCCGTGCCACCATTCCGACAAGTCTGCGACTTTTCTGCTCCGCAAGCCCTCTTTGTCGCCAACGATGCAAAAAGAACAGTGTCGCGGGCAACCTCTTGTCAGAAACCCGTATGCTGTGTCTTTCGTCAATTCCGGGTATAGGGAATAATCAGGGTAAATGTGTTCGATTTCTTCCGGCAGATTTCCGTTAAGTCTGTATCCCGTTCCGCCTTTTATGATTTTTCTTGCATTCAAGGGTTCGTCAACGTCTTTTGAATATGTATCGTCAAACACCTTCGACATATAAACAATGTCGTAGTCACCGAATCCCCACCACCACTCGACATGATCGCCGTGCGATTTGTGGAATGCGGAAATCTTCATAAGCGCAAGATTCGGGAAATTGTGGCTATCTACGTCGATAAGCCCTATATTCATGGTATGATCTTGCCTCCTTGCGGCTACTTCCCCGGCATTGAGCCGGGGAAGTTTTTGAATTCCGAATTTTACAAATCAAAGCCGGGGGCAAAGCCAAGCGAGTAGTACGCGTAGTAGCTGCCGACCGTGCCGTCAGCATACACATACACGAAATACGCGGAATTGCTGGCAAACGGGGAACGGAGCCAGTACGGATATGTGCCGCTTCCGGGGACTTCCTTCACGCGGTCGCGTTCCGCCTTGAAAATAGGTAACTGGAAGCTGTCTGTTTCTTCTTTCCACCATCCATCCGGGTCATTGCCGAAAACATCCGTTGCCGACGGCAACCACAACGAATCAAAATATTCGTACGTTTCGCCGTCGATTTCCTCGCATATGTGTCGCGGCGTGATCGCTTCGCGCAGTTCGGCGGGCAAATGCGGCAGAATATCTTCGAGGACGTGTCTGCGGGCTTCGCTTCTGAAATATCCACCTTTGTTGGTCGTTTCCTTGTTCATCTGCCACATTTCGCGGAGGCAGTCTTTGAAAACGAATCGGGCGCTATGCTTGCCGACGTAGCCGCAAACCGGCGTGATCGTTTCGCCCGTGTCCATCGTAAGCGTGATTTCGTCGTACGGGCGGATGACCTCCAGCCCGCGCCCCTCCTTGATCGCTGCTTTCAGTTCCGAAATATTGATTTCCTGCTCTGTCCTGCGTGTGATTTTCATTGTGTGACCTCCTCAATAGAACAAAAGATGTGATTTCCGATGACTGCAACGATATTGTCGTTGTATGCCTTTGTGCTGAAAAATACCGCTTCGGCGGGAAGAATGTAATCTGTGTCGTGCAGCGCGGTATAAACTGCGTCGTACTGCGTCTGTGTCGGTTCTGCTGTCCAAAGATACGGCGCGGGGCTGAATTGCCAAACGTCCCCGTACTTTTGGAAAACGACCTCTTCGACCGTATCCGGGAATTCCGGCGACAAGCAGCGGTTCAGCGCAGTCAGGACAACGGCAACTTGCCCGTCGAACGGTTCGCCGCGCGCTTCGTGCCATGCAAGCGCTGCCAGCATATCAATATCGTCCTCCGTGACGTTCAGCGCCGCATAACGGCTGATTTCTTCCGGCGCTTCCTCCGGCTGTTCTTCCGGCTCTGTTTCTTCCGGTGCTTCCGGCGTGATCGTTTCCGGCGTTTTCGTGATCTGTTCCGCCGCTTTTGTGATCGCGGGCGCGATTTTTGTTGCTGCGGCAACCGTTTCCGTGCTTGCCGCTTCCGGCTGCGTGTCCCGCTCTACCGGGCGCGCCAGCGCGCAGACACAAGCCGCCGCAATGATTGCAATGACGGCGCACAGCGCGACCGTCGGCGCGAACCGGCGTATCATGCGGCGTTTCCGCCGCTGCTGCGCGGTCATTGCTCTGTGCTTGCCGGTTCTTCTTCGGCAAGCACGATAAATTCACATTCGCGGGCTATCTGCGTCCAGCGGGCGCGCCATTGCCGCGCGGCGGCGATGATCGCATCATATTTGCAGCGCCCGTTTGCGGTTGTTTCGCCGTATTCGGCGTGTCTGACGAGGTATAGCTTCATAGGTCTGCGTTCCATGTAAGCCCCTGCCTTTCTCTATTCGGCAATTTCGCCGTCTATCAGTTGGAATGATTCGCGGAGAATGCCGCCCCGCACGGCAAATTCAAGAATGCAATAGCGGCGCGCCGGATGGATGTACGAAACCGTACCCCGAACGGCTTTATCTTTGCCGTCTTTGCCTAAGACGCTGAACGTGACGGGCTTGACCGTCCTGCCGCATCCGATTGTTACCATGATGTACCCTCCTTGCGGCGGTCATAGGAATAACCGCTGCTGCGCTGTATGTTCTTCAAAACGCTGTTCTTGCTTCTGAAAATATTCTGCGTCGATCTCGCACCCGATAAAATCAAGCGCCATATCGTAAGCGGCAATTCGGCTTGACCCGCTCCCAAGGTGTGAATCAAAAATCTTGTCGTATGGATGCGCGTATTTCGCGTAAAGCCACAAATACAGCGCAACCGGCTTTTGCATGGGATGAATCCGCACGTCATCCGCGCCGACGTTCCCGAAATACGCATGGTCAAAGCATTTCGCCGTTTTATTGAAACTCGTCCATGCTAATTCGCCGTCGGAATAGCTGTCCACGGGCTGACGCTTGTACCAGAAAATGAATTCCTTCGTCGGCGGCAGCAAATCCGACAAGTGATTGTAGCCCCAAATAATCTGATTCTTGCTGACACGGAACAGTTCGGTGAAGTATTCCGCCGTCGGTTTATCGTCGTTCGCGGTCTTTGTCTGCCCGTAGCGCCTAACCCGGCTTGTCGTCTTGAACCCCTTTTCAATCCCGTACGGCGGGTCTACAACCGCCAAATCGAAATATTTACTCGGAACGCGGCGCATAAATTCCATGCAGTCAATGTTATACGCTTCGTTCATTTGCCGTCATTCCTCCAACTGGTACGTTTTCGTTTCGCTGCGCTCGACCTTGATTTTCTCTTTTGTGGTCATCGTGATTTTCGCCTTGCAAAGCCCGCGCACGTTGATCGTAGCCGACGTAATAAACCCGCGTGCGGTCTGCTCCGCGATAGCGTTCAGGAGTTGCAGCGGTTCTTCGGCAGCAATCGGGGAAAAGCCCAGCTTTGCAGCATCGTCCCCGAAAATCTTGCGAATGCGGTTTTGCGCCGCCGTGATCTGCTTGCGCAGATTCCGTTCATGCCGTGCGTCGTAGCATTCGCATTTTTCGGAAGCGGCAATATCGGCTTCCGCCTGCGTTTCTTCTTCGTAGTCCAGATTCACGACTTGCCCGCAATACCTACACGTGCCGAATGTCATTCCGTTACCTCCGGGCTTTCCGCCGCTGCCTGATCGCCGCCCGCGTGCGCTTCGCCGGTCGCCCGCCTGATCGCCGCCGTCAGCGCCGCGACCGCCGACGCGATTTGACCGCCCGCCGCTTCCAGCTTCGGTCTGTCCGGGTCAGCATTTTCCGCCAGCTTGCAGACGATAGCCGCTTGCACGACCTCACCGACGAACGCGCCGACTTCCTGCATCGTCATCGTTTCGGCGGACGTGCGAACGACAAAAGCGCCTGTCGTGAATTTGAATACCGCATACGCGCGCTTTCCTGCCGGGGGAACGATGCGGATAGCGCCCGCGTCTGCAATGACGGCTTCCGGCGTGGGGACTTCGTACCCGCTCGACGCGAATACTTTCAACTGTTCCGGCGCAAGCGCGTAGACCTCGCTGCCGAGTTGCTTTGAATACAGCTTTTTCATGTCTTTTGTACCTCGTATCTTTCCGGCGGTCGTAAGCAGCCGCCCATTTTTGGACACCATGCCGGGACGTACGGCAGAAACCGTTCAATGCCGACGATGTAACCGCACGTTTGCCCCGGCTCATAGCATCTGAAACACTTTTGACCATTTACCCAATCTTCCGTTACGACGCTGCCGCATCCGGCACACGTCCGCGTATAGTCCGCGCGGGTCATTCCTCCGCCTCCGCCGGAAGCGTCAAATACCAAAGCGCGCTGCCCCGAAGGGCTTCATTCGGGCAGTTGTCGCAGTTTTCCGCTGCGCACTGATCGCAGTAGATGCGATGAAAAGCATCGTCCCACGGCGCATTGATCGCCGGAATTGCTTGCAGGAAATCCGCCAACGCCTGCGGGCTTGCCGTGATTCGGTCGAAAACGTTCATCCCCGCGCCCCCTGATTCCAAATCGGGAAGGAAACACCCGCAAATACTTCTTCACGGAAATGCAGCGGTACGAGTCTGTAAACGTCGTTCAGGCAAGAGTTTCGCATGGATGTGTTCATAAATTCCGCGTGCTTGAATTCATCCGGCGGGAAAAACGGCTCGTTCGCGTATCGCAGAACGTTTTCCCGGACTTCCCGCAGAAAATCTTCCGTCCAACGGTCGCCGCCGCTTGCCCGCTCCCGTGCTTCGCGTTCGCTCTGCGCAGCGAATGTTTCCCACGGGAAAAGAACGTGCGTAATATACACGTTTTCAGTTTTCTTCATGGTATGAGCCTCCTTTTTCATTCTGTCGCTTTCCGGCGACCTCTTTTGCGGTATGCTTCGGTCACGCGCTTTTCTGCAACTTCTGCTCGGTATGCAGGGCGGCAGCGCGCGTTCAGTTCCGGCACTTCTCCGCGCTTGATTTCCCGGTAAATCGTCGCTTGACATTTGCCGATGCGCGCCGCGATTTCGCACGGCTTCGCGCCCGCGTTATACATTTCTTCGATGATTTTCCGATCTTCAAGCCCGATATTGTAGCTGTTCATTCCGTATCGCCTCCGTTCCCTGCGTTTTTGGGGATAAAAAATAAGCGCGTCAGAAGTAATAACTTCTTTCGCACTTAATAATAAACGGCGCAAAATTGTCAGCTCCACGAAAAAAGTGTTGACAAATGAACAGCAGTGCGGTAATATAGTCACGTTCGGTTCGCGCGGTTAGCTCAGCTGGTAGAGCACATGCTTGACGTGCATGGGGTCACAGGTTCGAGTCCTGTACCGCGCACCA